>Ga0160428_1000104_pt1 | contig 106416 bp, 114 predicted proteins | sample SolpanmetagenomM_FD_108198 | JGI IMG/M metagenome (GOLD analysis project Ga0160428, IMG submission 108198) | Solar panel surface microbial communities from Lawrence Berkeley National Laboratory, California, USA - M | ecosystem: Engineered > Built environment > Solar panel > Unclassified ...
CCAGCAGCACGTAAATCGGGGCCAGCTCGGCGGGTTGGCCGGCGCGCTTCATGGGCACTTCCTCCCCAAAAGACTTGACCTGCTCGCTGGGCATGGTGGCCGGAATGAGCGGCGTCCAGATAGGCCCCGGCGCCACGCAGTTCACCCGAATGCCTTTCTCAGCCCAAAGCTGGGCCAGGCTGGCGGTGAAGTTCTGGATGGCCGCCTTGGTAGCCGAGTAGGCAATCAGCTTGGGCGGCGCTTTGTAGGCATTCACCGATGTGGTATTCACCACGGTGCTGCCGGGCTTCAGGTGCTTCTCCGCCGCTTTGCACAGCCAGAACATGGGGTAGATGTTGGTCTTGAAAGTGCGGTCCCACTCTTGCGTGGAAATCTCCTGCAACGAATCGCGGCTCATCTGGAACGCGGCATTGTTCACCAGGATGTCTACCCCCCCAAACTCATCAAGTGCCCGTTGCACAAGGGTTTTGCAGTGCGCTTCTTCCGAGATGTCGCCGGGCACGAGCACGGCTTTGCGGCCGGCTTCTTCCACGTACTTTGCCGTTTCCTGCGCATCCTCGTCTTCGTTGAGGTAGGAAATAAGTACGTCGGCCCCTTCGCGGGCAAAGGCAATGGCTATGGCCCGGCCGATGCCGGAGTCGCCCCCGGTAATAATAGCCTTGCGTCCCGTCAGCTTACCAGAGCCGCGGTAGGAAGTCTCGCCGTGGTCGGGCTTGAGCTGCATTTCGGTTTCGGTGCCGGGTACGGCCTGCTGCTGCTCGGGCTGGGGCGGCTGCGGGTATTTCGTTTGGGGGTCTTGCAGGTTTTCAGAAGTGCTCATGATGAAAGAGAGTTAAGAGTTTAATAGGAAATGGCGGTTGAGTAACGTGCAGATAAACATGAGGTTGCCAGTGTTCAGCTTGCTTGCTCCTGCTCGCAGGAGCTTACCTCAACTGATTTCTGGGCTTGGGTGATGGCCCCCAGCAAGGTCTCGTGCTGACTTAGCTGCAGGCGGTATTCGGCCGCGGGCTGCTGGGTAGCCGTGTGCAACTGTTCCGTAAGTGACTGGCTGCTATACTCCGGCTCCACGAGACGCAGATGGCGCAGGCCGGCCTCATAGGCCCGGGCACTCCAGTCAATAGCCGTCCACTGCTGCGCTTGTTCGGGTAGCGCGGGCAACTGCCGCGTATCCGCAATCCAGGTGGCCTTGGCCCCGGGTTGCGCTTGGTGGCTAAACATTTCCAGCCCGGTGTTCATCAGCTGCTGGTACTGCGCTAAGCTCACCGGGCCGTGAAAGCGCAGCATCAGGCCCGGGACTTCGGGCGCCCACAGCGCCGAGCCGGCGGGGGTAGTAAATAAGCGAGGGTAGGTCATAACAAAAGGGGTTATGGTGGCCAATGATGGGAAAGGCAGCGTTACGGGCCCCAAATGAACCCGCGTTGCTATCCTGGCAGGGCCAGGAGTGACATCCGCCGAAGGTCAGGTAGTAACTCCGGCTGTTGCTGCAGCTAGCGTATTGTTAGGCAGCAGCTGTAGGCTCGATTTGGGGCGGGCAGCTTACAGCCGTGCATCCCTTTGGCGGGGGTGTGCTATAGCTGTCCAAATTATATTGACAAAGGTAGAAGGGCCCCTAAAGGGCGACTACTGACTGATTACCCAGTGCCAGTACTATTTTAACCCGGATTAGTGCCAGGTGAGTATCTTTTGCCGTAGCCAGCCGTTAAGGAGCGCATGAAACTGGAATTTGAGCCCATTCAGCCCTCGCCAGGCAGCTCCTTCACACTCCTGCATTATACCCAGGCGCAGGAGCGGGACATTCTCTGGCACTACCACCCGGAATATGAGCTGGTATACATCCCCAAGGGCAGTGGCCGGCGGCACATCGGCCAGTATTCTTCCCGCTATAAGGGCGGCGAGCTGGTGTTTATGGGGCCAAACCTGCCGCACCTGAACTTTAGCTACGGGCAGCAGGGCGCTTTTGAACAGATTGTGCTGCAGCTGCGCGAGGACTTCCTAGGCGAGCACTTCCTACAGCGGCCCGAGATGACGGCCGTGCAGCAACTCTTTCAACGCTCCCGACAGGGACTTACTTTTGGGCCGAAAACCCGCGCTTCGGTGGGGAGCAGCCTGCGCCGGATGCTGAGCGAGCCTGCCCCTACCCGGCTGCTCACCCTACTGCAGGTGTTCTACGAGCTGGCCGAAGCTGCCGACACGACGGAACTGCACGCCGACATGGGCATTTCTACGGTGCAGGCTCGTGAGCAGCAGCGCCTGCGGCAGGTGTACCAGCACATCGAGCAGCATTATGCCGAACCCATCACCGTCCAGGAGCTGGCCGACCTGAGCTGCCTGACCGTGCCGGCTTTCTGCCGCTATTTCAAAAAAATGACGGGCCAAACCATGACGGCCTTTCTGCAGGAGTACCGCATCAGCCAAGCGTGTTTGCTGCTGCTGCAAGGGTTAGCCGTGACGGAGGTAAGCTACGCTACGGGCTTTCAGAACCTGTCCAACTTCAACCGCACCTTCCGCAAGCTCATGGGCCAGAGCCCCTCCGACTACCGCAAACAGCTGGTCAGCTAACGGGAAGCGTTTGTGGGCACCTACTAGTGCCCCACGACGACGTCGCCCTCCAGCTTGGTGCCTTTGGTTTCAGGCATCAGAAACAGCACGAACAGCAACTGTAGCCCCATCATCACGGTGAAGAAGGCAAACGTCACGCCGCCGCCCAACTGCTCCGACAAATAGGGAAAGACAAAGGCAATGACGGTGGCCGTGAGCCAGTGAATGGCGCTGCCCAGCACCTGGCCCTGGGTCCGCACGGGGCCGGGGAAAATCTCGGAGATGAACACCCACAGCACCGCGCCCTGCGAAAACGCGAAAAAGGCAATGTAGCCGAACAGCAGCCCCGGCACCAGCAGGCCCCCCAGCTGCTGCGTGAAGAAGGCCCGCGCCACCAGGCCCAGCGTGAGCACCAGTCCCACCGAGCCTATGAACATGAGCGTGCGCCGGCCAAACCGGTCGATGAGCATCATGCCCAGCAGCGTAAAGAGGAAGTTGGTGAGGCCCAGGCCCGCCGACGAGAGCAGCGCCGACTCCTGCCCCAGCCCGGCCATGCCGAAAATGCGCGGCGCGAAATAGATGATGGCATCAATGCCCGAAGCCTGGTTGAAAAAGGCCATCAGCGCGGCCAGCAGCAGCGGGCGGCGGTACTGCGGGTCCCAGAGCGAGCCTTTGGCCGTGGTGCGGTGGAGTTGCAGAATGGCCTGCGCGTCTTCCTCGGCCGTCTCCGGGTCAATGCGGTGCAGCACCTCCAAGCCTTCCGCCATAAAGCCTTTCCGAATCAGCCAGCGGGGGCTGCGGGGCACGAAGAACAGCAACCCAAAAAACAGCACGGCCGGAATCACCTGCACGCCCAGCATCCAGCGCCAGGCATCGGGGCCCATACCCGAGAGCAGATAGTTGGAAAGATAGGCGACCAGGATGCCGAATACCACATTGAACTGGAACAAGGCCACCAGCCGCCCGCGTGATTCGGCCGGGGCCAGTTCCGAAATGTAGAGCGGGGCCGTGACCGACGAGGCGCCCACGGCCAACCCGCCCAAAAACCGGAACAGCATGAACAGGCCCCAGCCCGGCGCCAGGGCCGCACCCAGGGCCGACACAAAGTAGAGGCCCGCAATCCAGAACAAGGTCAGGCGCCGCCCTAGGCGCTCCGAGGGCCAGCCCCCGAGCAGCGCGCCCGCCACGGTGCCCACCAGGGCAATGGAAATGGTGATGCCGTGCTCCAGGGAGGAAAGCTGCCAGACGTGCTGAATGGCCTTTTCGGCCCCGGAAATGACGGCCGTATCGAAGCCGAACAAAAAACCGCCCAGCGCCACAATCAACGCCCAAAAGAATACTTTCATCTACTAGCAATTAAAGTGAATAAGCCAGCTACCTAACTTGGGGCCTGGCAGACCCACTGCCTCGCCCCAAGTTAGGTGGCTGGCTTATGAAATAGGAAAGCGAGCAAAAGTCACCGACGAGTGCTGTTTTCGCTGCCATCCTGCCCGGGCTTATGCCTGCGGCCAGGGTGGCTTCGCGCCGCAAAGCCCCTGGCCGCCCTGCCCTTACAGCAATTTCTGCAAATCGGTTACCTGGTCAATCCACGTGGGCGCTTCGGCAGCTGGCACATTGCCGAAGCCATAGGCCGCAAAAATGAAGGGAATGCCACTCTTCTGGCTGGCTTCGAAGTCGGAATAGGTATCGCCCACATACACTGGCGCTTTCAGGCCATACTGGGCTATGATGTCGAGGATGTTCTGAAACTTGGGCTGCATTTTCGTCCCGAAGCACTGGTGCCCCCCGAAGTATAGCTCTAGGCCGCTATGCCGAAAAAAGGCCTCTATATAGCCCACCTGACAATTGCTGACGATAAAGAGGCGGTATCTGGCGGCCAGGTTGCGGATGGTTTCGGCCAGGCCAGGGTAGAGCCGTCCCCCGTGCTGCTGGGCTGCTGCCAGCTCTTGCCGGGCACAAAGCGCCCGAAACTCGGCTAGGTGCTCGGCGGGTAGGGTAGGAAACAGCCGGTCGTAAGCAACTTGGTAGGGCTGCCCCGTAACTGCCTGCACGGCGGCCAGCGAAACCGCTTCCTGGGTCAGGTAATCCACCTGGGCCTGGGCCGCTTGATAGGCCTGCGTAACGGTGGCGGTGGCGTCCCAGAGGGTGCCGTCCAGGTCGAAAATAATACTGTCGAACGGATGCTTCATAAAGTTGAGGGTTTGTTTACTTGCCATCACCATAGAAGCCTACACAGCCAGCAGGTCAACCAGGCGCAGTAAACTGGGATTGAGGATTTTCTTGCGGTGGATGCAGTCATGGAAGGGCGTGTAAACCAGGCTGTGGTTGATTATGCCGGCCATTACGTTGCGCTTGCCAGCGCGCAGTCCTTCCACGGCCGCCACGCCCAGCTGGGAGGCCAGCAGCCGGTCGGCCGCCGAGGGGGCACCCCCGCGCTGAATGTGGCCCATCACGGTCACGCGCACGTCCAACTCCGGAATAGCTTGCTTGACCTGCTGGGCGACCATCGCCGCATGGCCTTCAACTTCGCCTTCGGCCACGACGACCAGAAACGAGGACTTTTGCCGCTGGCGCCCGGCCTGCAGTAAGTCAATGATGGATTCGAGGGACTGTTCGTGCTCAGGTACCAGCACGATTTCGGCCCCACCGCCCACGGCGCAGGGCAGGGCAATGTAGCCCGAATCGCGGCCCATAACCTCCACGAAAAAGGCCCGGTCGTGCGAGTCGGCCGTGTCGCGGATTTTGTCGATGGATTCCAGCGCCGTGTTGACGGCCGTGTCGTAACCGATGGTGTAGTCCGTGCCGTAGAGGTCGTTGTCAATGGTACCCGGCGCCCCCACCGTAGGAATGCCAAATTCCTGCTCAAATAGCATGGCTCCGGTGAACGTGCCGTTACCACCGATAGCGACTAGGCCCTCGATACCATGGTTGACAAGTTGCATATACGCCTGCTGGCGGCCAGCCCAGGTTAGAAACTCGGGACTACGGGCTGACTTGAGCATAGTGCCGCCGCGCTGCAAAATGTTGGACACAGAGGAGGAATCCAGTTTTACGAACTCGCCTTTTATCATACCGGAGTAGCCGCGCATGATGCCGTACACCTCCAAGCCGTGATGCAGGGCGGTGCGCACCACGGCCCGCACGCAGGCATTCATGCCCGGCGCGTCGCCGCCACTGGTGAAAACTGCAATACGTTTCATATAAAAGTCTTGTTAAATCCCGTAGGCGCGGCCTATGCTTATTGTGGCCCTAGTCACGGCCTCTGCAGGCCAAGGCGGAATACCCGGAAGAAGTGAAAAGGGAAGAGGTAGCAGTTCGCTTCTTAGTGAAGTGCTGCGTGTTTGCCCTGTGCCAGCAACGCTTCGCTCAGGGTGGCATGCACCGTTATAGCCAGGGCGGGCGTAACAGCCAAGCTGGCTTTGGCTTGGTACAGCTTCAGGGCGATTTGGCCAAAGATGTTCTCCGGCGTCACAAAACGGATGTAGCGCACCCCGGCGGCATAGGCCTGCGAATTCCACGTGTTGGCCAGCCATAGGTGGGCGGCGACGGGTAGCGCACTGAGCTGACGCGAATCCATTACCACGCCAGTAAGGCCTGCTTCCTGGGTGTGCGCAGCATACAGGTCCAGGGCTTGTTCCATGAGGTGTTGACACTGGATTAAATTGATGAACCCGTGGAAACGCACGATAACGCATGGCACCTCCGGGGCCCATAACAGCGAGCCGTATGCTTCGGCAAGCACAACATGTTGGTACATATGCGAGGAGTATGGCACGAAAAAACCTGCGTCACTACTTGGCTAAAGTCCAGGGAACTGCTTGCGTTTTAACAGCCAGATAAGTTGCCCGCGCAAAGGAGCGGTTGATGCTTGGCAGCCCCTTTCTGGGTAAGCAGGGCAGGCAGGTGGCACTGCTGTTTGCTAGGAGGCCCAGCGGGGCTGGCTCAGCAAGCAAACGGAAAGACAAAATTACCGGCCGCAAACCGCCACGGCTACGGACTGTTTGGCCAATACCGATACGATATTGACCCATTGCCCGTATTCCTGCAGGCATAAGGTTGTATCAGGGTTAGCGAAGTATCATATGGTTATACCCAGAAATTATAAAACTAACATGTTTGCCGGCTGTCGTGCCTCATGTCAGCACAGCAGCCTTTGAAAAACAAGCGAACAGCCGGCAGCCCGCCCGAACATTTTGTTGGATAGGCACTAAATCTTGTAGGCTTCACCGTGCCCGCCTCGAACAAGTACACCAGATTATAATGTAGTCAGACGTGCGGCTTTCCACCTCCGCCTGCCTGTATTGTCGGCGGCCTTGTTGAATTTGCCCAGCTTGAAGCGCTCGGCATCCGATTTCTTCAGCATGACCTGACAGTTCAGGGCGTCTTCTGACTTGGAATACTTGGCGCGCCGGTTTTGCCGGCGTAGTCGCGTGAGCGTTTGCATTCCTTTTGCCGGGAAGCTAAGTTCTGACCGGTCGTGGACGTGCGGGTACCGGCCGGCGTCCGCCGAGGCAAAGCCCGGGGCCCATCTGCTGCCGGAGCCACTGGTTTGTCAACCTTTCGCTGCTGCCGGGGGTACACTTCTCTTCACTTGAATGCTGCTTCCAGCAAGCGCAACAGTTAGCATGACCGAACGATTTGCTCATTTTTTGACCCATTTCCCCGACTCTGTCGCCACTCTGAGCGTGCTGCTGGTGGGTTTGACCATTGGGTTGGTGGCCAAGCTCCTTCTCTTCGGGGGGCTGAATGCCTACGCCCGGCGCCACGACTCGGCCCTGGCGCTATCAGTGGCCCAGCACCTGCGCCGGGCCAGTGGGTGGTTCTTTCCGGCCCTGGCCATCTCATTGCTGCTGCCGCTGGTGCAGCTGCCGCCCAAAGGGCTGGAAGTGCTGCGCCGCGTGGTCGAAATGGTCCTGATTCTTTCCTTCGCCTGGGGCCTCATCAAAACGCTCGACGTGCTGCAGGACCTCGTGCAGCGCCGCTACCAGCTTAACTCGGCCGACAACCTGCGGGTACGCAAGCTATTCACGCAGTTGCAGTTTCTTAAGAAGCTGGTGATGTCACTCATCGTGTTTGTGGCCGTGGGGCTAGTGCTGATGAGCTTTGAGACGGTGCGCCGCCTGGGCACCGGCCTGCTCACGTCAGCCGGCATTGTCAGCGTGATTGTGGGCTTAGCGGCCCAGCGGTCCATCAGCAACTTACTGGCGGGCTTTCAGATAGCCTTCACCCAGCCCATCCGCATCGACGATGTACTGGTGGTGGAAGGCGAGTGGGGCCGGGTCGAGGAAATCACCTTTACCTACGTGGTGCTCAGCATCTGGGACGAGCGCCGGCTGGTGCTGCCGCTCAACTACTTCATCGAAAAGCCTTTCCAGAACTGGACCCGCAACAGCGCCCAGCTCATGGGCACCGTGCTGCTGCAAACTGACTACACCGTGCCCGTCGACGCGGTGCGTGCCGAGCTCCAGCGTATTGTGGCCGACAACCTACTCTGGGACCAGCGTACCTGCGTGCTGCACGTCACTGACGCCAAAGAGCGCACCCTCGAGCTGCGCGCTCTGGTGAGCGCTGCCAACGCAGGCGCCGTTTGGGAGCTGCGCTGCGCCGTGCGCGAGCAACTGGTGGCTTTCTTGCAGCGGGAGTACCCCGCCAGCCTGCCCCGCATCCGAGCCGTGGTAGAAGGCCCGGCTCCCGCCGCCGGGCTGGCCCGTAGTGAGGCAGCCATCACGGGCTGAGTTGTGCGCAGCCCGTGATGGCTGTCCCCTTATTACGCTGGCTGCACCTAATGTTGGAGCAGCCGGACATTGGGCTGAGGGCCATGGAAATACCCAACTAGGTGCGCATACGGGCGGCCAGCCTTTTTAGGCGGCCGCCCGCTCTTTGTTAAAACGAAGTGGTTCTTCAAGAAGAACCTCCTTACTTGTTGCCCTCCCCTGCCGGCTTCTCCAGCAGCTTCAGGGCTAGGATGATACCGGCCAGCAGGGCCGTAATTCCATTAGCCATGATAATTGGCCAGTTGTGCAGCCAGGCGCCATAGCACGTCCAGAGGGCCGTGCCCACAAAAAGCAGCACGTACGTCGGCAGCGACAGGCCCTGGGTCGAGCGGGTCGTGATGGTCTGGTAGGCCTGCGGAACATAAGCGGCCGTGGTGATGACGGCCGCCAGTAAGCCAAGCAGTGATAAGAGCGTCATACGTGCAGGTCGGGAGATGATAAAGTCGGGGTGAACCCAATCAGATTGACGGACAAGGGAGGTACACTGCAGTCTACTCCGGCTGCTGGTGCGGCAAGAGAATCAAAAAACTATTGTCCTGAAAGTATTTGGACAGGTAATAAGGTAGCTTCACCAGTTGCCGAATGTAAGAGGCATAGCCTTTCCGCGACGAGACAATCAGAAACAAGTCGTTGGTTTCGACTTCTTTACTGAAGATGAGGAAATCATCCCAATTGTCGAATGGTACCAAACTCACGTTACTTAGGCCGCTGTCCGGTGCTGTCTGTGCCTCCATGGCCAGCAGCGTCGCCGGGTGGGCATAGAACACCACGGAAAGCGAGGCTTCCCGGGCAATGGTGTGCACCAAGCCCAGCCAGTGCGCAAAGCCCGTTTCAAGCTCTGCCTGTGGGGGTACCACGGCCACGATGCGGGCCAGCGTGTTGAGTGGCTGACGGGGCTGGTACACAAAAATGGCCTCCGAGGTGTTTTCCAGCACCTTTTCCGCCACCGGCCCCAGAAAATTTTCGGGGTTGTAGCCCGGGGGTAGCCCCACCAGTACGCTGGTGATTTTCTGCTCCTTGATGGTGTAGACGATGCCGTTGCTGCGGTTGGCGTCGTAGCGAATCAGGGGCACCAGTTCGTTTTCGGTCGCGGCCGCGTGTTGCTGGGCCTGCTCCATCATCTTGGTGCCCACTGCTTCCTGCGCGTCCTCCTCATCGTCGCTCACAATATGGAGGGCATACATCGACTTCGGGCTTTTGTGCGGGCGCATCAACAGCCCGAAGTCGACCATTTCCGTCACTGTATCCGGGTAGGCCAACGACAGCAGAATCCGCTCCTCGGCTGCTGCTTCGGGGCCGGCCGCGCTTTCTGCTTCCAGCCGCGCCAGGGCGCGGGCCGATTTTTCGACCTGAAAGGAGCTGACTGCGCAACTGACCAGTATCAGCAAAATGGTGCCGTTGAGCACATCCTCGTCCAGCAGACGAACCGGTGCGCCGTTGGGCGTTTCCCCGATGATGATGTTGTAGCCCACTAGGATAATGGCCAGCGTAGCGGCCGCGTGGGAGGTACTCAGGCCGAACATCAGGTCGCCCTCCACGGCGGAAAGCCGAAACGTCCGCTGGGTGATTTTGGCAGCCAGGTATTTGGTCACGATGGCAATCAGCACGATGACACCAGCAACTTTCAGCGCCCCCGTTCCTTTCACCAGCACGCTCACATCGACCAGCATGCCCACGCCAATCAGGAAAAACGGAATGAACAGCGCATTGCCCACGAAGTCGATGCGGTTCATCAGGGGCGAGGAATGGGGCACGAACTCGTTCAGCACCAGCCCGGCAAAGAAAGCCCCGATAATGGCCTCCAGCCCCGCCATTTCGGCCAGGAAGGCGGCCAATAGCACCATGGCCAGCACGAAGATGTATTGGGAAACGCTGTCGGTGAAGCGCTTGAAAAACCAGCGGGTAACCACCGGGAACCCCAAAAACACGAGACCCACGAACACGAGCGACGAGCCGCCTAGTCGCACCCAGAACGCCGTGTCGGCACTGCCCTTGGCCAGGCCTGAAATAGCGGCCAGGATGAGCAGCGCCAGAATATCCGTTACCATAGTGCCCCCGATGGTGAGCGTAACGGCGGGGTTGCGGGTTACGCCGTAGCGGCTGGCAATGGGGTACGACACCAGCGTGTGGGTGGAAAACATGCTGGCCAGCAGCACCGAAGCCATCAGGCTGTAGCCCAGCACGTAGTGGCTGGCCAGCACCCCGCAGGTGAGCGGCAGCACAAAGGTGACGAGGCCAAAAAACAGAATCCTGTTCCGATTCTTCTTGAACTCGCTCAGGTCAATTTCCAACCCCGCCAGGAACATGATGTAGAGCAGCCCCACGGTGCCAAAGAGTACGATGCTGCTGTCGCGCTGCAACAGGTTGAGACCATAGGGCCCGACCACGACGCCGGCAATGATGAGCCCGATAATGTGGGGGACTTTGATTCGCTGGAACAGAATCGGCGAAAACAGAATGATGAACAAGACCAGCGAGAAGATGATGACCGGATTCTTGAGCGGCAGCGAAAACTCCAGCGTGTTGAGTAGAATCATAGCGACGAGGTTAGGGGGCGGGTGCCACGGCCACTTTCGTTAGTTGCAGGGCATAGACGATGCGGCAGTTGCCGGGCCGGTTGATTTCCCGGCGGCCCTCCAGCCGGCCGTCGTCGGTCAGGTGCAGCTGCACCGAGATGGTGGCATTGGGCAGGGCTTCATTGGGAAGGGGCTGCGCTTTGAACTCCAAGGTGTTGCCATTGAAAGTCCCCGAATACACCCGCTCCACCTGGTTGTTGAAGCTGGCTTTGACCAGCACCGTGTGCTGCTCGTAGGAAATTTGCCACTGCTCGTTTTTGCTGTCGCCGATGGCCGAGCCCGGGCAGTCGGTTTCGGTGCACTCCATGCGCGTGTCCCACCCGCCCATCATCCCGGCCTGAACCGAGTCGGCGGGGAGGCGCTGGCGGGTGCTGTCGAGCACTTGCGTGGCTTTGGCCAGGCGCTGCTCGCGCAACAGTAGGGTATTCTCCCGCAGCAGCAGCTCCTGCTCGCGGTGGGCCAACTCAGCCTCTTTGTGCTGTAGCTGCCGTTCCCGTTCCTGATTCCGGCAGCCTCCTGCCAGCAGGAGGACAAGTGAAAGGAAAAACGCTTTTTTCATGGGGGAGAACCGATTCGGTAAAACGTAGCGAACAGCGCAGCTTGGCTCTATTCGCTACTTAGTTATGACTGCTCGTTGAGTGAGTTCAAAAGGCAATCGTTGGCTGCCTGTCCAGGTAGGACCCAGGCTTATAAAAAAGCCTGGTGTTTCACGACCAGGCTTTCGAGTAAAAGTGGATGCGGGGAATGAGCCGCAGGAAGTAGATTTTCAGGTAGCGGAGCAACTGCTCGCTATCCTTGGCGGTTAGCTGCCAGACATAGGGAATATGCATAGGTCAAAGCTTTAGGGTGAAATCAGCGCAATTGGGAAGGGTTGCCGGAAGCCCTACTCGGCAAGAATAGGTCGGGGTACCCGCTCGCGAAAACAGGTGCGCAATGGGCAGTAGACCAGCACCAATGGCATGGAAACACAAAGGTACCGGGCCTACCGGGCACGGGTATGCCCTTGATTAACCGGTAGTAATACAGAATTGACCAGTCAGGAACAGGCACGCCTCCCATGACCAATGGCCACCTACCGTCACTGCAACTACTGCCTTACGCTCAGGCATATAGGCGCTACTGAGCCAAGAATCAGACAAACCCGTGAGCAAATTGGCTTCGCTCCCCGACTCACTAATCAGCTGATTGCGCACACGCCCAGTTTCGGGCTACTTCCACATCCGTGAATTTTCGAAACTCCAGGGGCAGTTCGGCCAAGGCTTCCTGGTACATGCTGCCAATTAAGAACCGATTCATCGTTTCCGCGGATTCCAGCAAGGCAAAACGACTTATCCCAAGTTCAACCAGTGCCGGCAGCAAGTGCGTTGCCACCCACTTCATGTTTTTTGGTCGGACTGGCCCGATGTGCCGGTCATCCGCAACCCAACCGGTAGCGCCATGCTGCCGAGCCAAGGCAATGGCCTCGGTGATGACGTGCTGGAAGTCGGACGTACCAGCAAAGCCCAGCCATTCCGTTTCTAGGACGTTGCAAGGGCCCATATGTAAGTGATATTCAGAAATGGATAGGCGGCGAGGCGAGGCATAAGCAAAAATGGAATTCAGATGGTCTCCCATGCATTGTATCATACTACTAAAATTAAAATGCCGTTGCCCGCTTCAAACGCTCGAAAACCGCCGCTGGGAAGAACTGGCGGGTGCGGCTCACGGTCGAGTGCCACGGCAAGTCCTCGTCTACCTCGAAGCCCAGAAAGAGCAGAATATCCAGCCGCAAAGCGCAGTGCTCCACTAGGCGTCGGTCGCTGACCAGATTTTCCAGCCGGCCCACCAGCACCAGTTTGAAAAAGACCACCGGGTCGAGCGAAGGCTGCCCCGTGTGGCTGTAGAGTGCCCGGGTTTCATCGTAGAGGAAGGTCCAGTCCACCAGCTCGGCCAACCGCCGGTACAGATTATGGGGCGGCACCCGTTCGGAGAGCCGAAAGCGGGTCACCTCTTTGTCGAGATATTGCTTCTTGCCTTGCATGCTCCTGCTACGAAACATGCCTCATTCCGTTCCCACGTTCTGCAACAGCCACGTCCGTTTTAGTGAACAATTAAATCGACCACCTGACGAATGGGTAACTGTCACCAAAAGTAGCCGATTTGGTTCATAAAGCTTGTTCAGCAATCAAAGTACATTTAACCCTAATTACGCGATGGGAAAACTGTACTCCAACTCCATAAATAGCCAGCTGAACACGTTAAAGGCAGGTTTTCTGCGGTGAGCGCGCACTATCAGTAGCTGGCCTCTTGTAAAAGAGGCGGTTGACAAGCTCGCCAATTAACTTTTGGACCAAACTTTTAACCAAGGCCAGTATTCATGGTGCTCAGATGCTATGCTTAATTTAAGTCCCACTCCACCAGTAGAAAGTTAGCTGGCTGCAAGCCTGCTTGCAAGCCAGCTTCCAGCCAGCGGGGTTGCGTCGGCCGGATTCGGTCTTTCTTGTGGCGTTTCAGTTCGGCAAATAAAACGGCCTCGCCCTGCCAGCCGACTACATCCCAACAGCCCGCATAGGTGTTGCCGTTAGCCTGAGCAATCTTAAGCAACAGACTCAGCATAGCAGGGTCAGTAATGGGCTAGTGCTGCTGCCCGGCTATTCCGGCATCTGCCCACCGGGTCAAATGCTTGGGTGTCATTGCCCCGGCTGCGAAGGGTTCTACCCAACGCGCCTGCCAGCCGGAAAGAAGCATTAACTCATAGATGCACAACTCCGCAAAAACGGGCTTTCCTCCAAAATCTATCAGCGGCTTCTTGCCAAAAGTGTGGTTTAGGCCGGCCCCCTCCCACCGCCGCAACTGCAACTCAAGCTTCGGAATTGTTATGGTCTGGCCGTTGCTGGTTAGGGCTTCGGTGGTATTTGGCCTTAGTAGGCTAGGGTAAGTGAGACTCATTGTAAGATTGATGCTCAGACAAATAAACGCGTGCATCTTTGAAGTATCATGGCTACCCTCCTACTCACCTTACACTGTCTATTAAGTCTTACTCCTCCTGGGACTAAGGCCCCAAAAAGCGTGTACATCTGTCAGGGCTCGGCATCCTATGCCTACCATGCGACCGTGAAGTGTGAGGGTCTGGCTTGGTGTAGCACTTCCGCTAAAGCCCTACCGAGAACTGCGGCGGCCAAACTAGGTCGCCGGCCCTGTGGCCGCTGTTACCGTTAATAGGCCTGTCTTGCGTTGTATGTTTGGTTCATGACTATTATACGTCCAATACCAGGGATAATTATTCTGATTGTATTCCTTCTCAGTCAGAGTGCTACAGCTCAAGGAACCTCGGGTACACTCGATGCAAAGAATGGCTTCCGTGATGCAAAGTTCGGTATGCCATTGTCGGCTTTTAAGGGAATCGTACCAACCGGTTCTATATCGGTCAGTAATGGAGTTAAAACCGTAGAATATAAGAGACCATCAGATGTACTGCGAATCGGGGATATTAAGCTCGTATCAATCTCCTACACCTTTTACAATGACAAGCTTTATTATATATCTATTGGAGCCGCTGAAGAAGACCGGGCGCAATTACAATACACATTTACGCAAGCTTATGGGAAGCCAAGACAATTTTTAAGAGCAGATAACCCAGACTTATACGACTATACAACAAGTCTATCCAAATACTACGGCAAACCAGTTGCGAAGCCAAAAGGATATGTTTGGGATGGAAGTAAAGTGAAGCTAACGATGCTATTTGATAATTTTTTAGACAAAAAGGCTTGCAGCTTTATAATGAGAAGTAAGCTAATTGGCAGAGAAATAAGTCAACGCGAAGCTGAGGAAGAGCGTAGGCTGTCAAAGAAAAGAGCTGCCGATATCTAAATTATTCAATTTCTTAGTAGCTGACTCAATTGCCCAACTACTCATAGCCTCCACAAGCAAAAGTGCCCCGCTCTAACAAGCAGGGCACTTTGCGCTTCTCCTTTTGTTGCGGCCCCTGGGCAGCTGCACCTTGAATAGTGGGCGCGGGCCGACGAGAAAGCAGCGCCTGCAACTGGTGCTGCGGGCGCTGCTTTAGCGAGGGCTACTAGGCGGCAAGGGCGGCGGGCGTGGCGGGCTCCGTGATTTCCTCGCTCATGGGGTAATGGTCGCCGCGTGACTCTGCGTAGAAGTAGTGCCACTCAGTTTGGCCGTAGTTGTGGCGGCTCTTATAAAGGGCTCGCCCGCTAATGGTACTGGGGGTATCGCCGTAGAATGTAACCGACTCGCCCACGTCGAAGCGCGGGGCCGGGCGCTGCTGGCGGGTGCTGATATAGGCGGGCTGGCCTTCAAGGCTGGCACTGCCGCGCCAGCACCGTTCATCCACCGGCCCGGCCTCGGCCAACTTTTTCAGATAAGCTACCTCTTGCTCCTGGTCGTATAAGCCGACGGTGGCCGCAACCAGCGCAATAGCCTGCTCGGCGGTATCAGCAAAATATATCCGGTCGCGCTCGCCTGGCAGCAGTACCTCGAACTCGCCAGCCGTGGCCTGCTGAGCGTTGGGGTTAACATAGTTGAACGTGGGCCACGTCAGGGGCGAAAGCAGTTCATAGTTAGCCGCATTGTCGCTGTGGGGGCCGCCGCCCGGCTTACAGACAATCTCAATCGAGTAGAAATAACCAGTCCACCGGATAGCGGTAACGGTTCCCTGCACGTTGCGATACTTAGTGCTGCGGGCGGTTGCGCCAATAGTGAAGCGGCCGGCGCGGGTTTCAATGTCTTTGAGGTTGGGCAGCATAAAAAATGGGAGTAGGTGAATAAGAACAAAAGGGGAAAAAGCGGGGCCTAGGGGCTGGCTGTCTGCTCATTGCTTATACCTATTAAACGCATCTGCTCCGTCTTATGTTGCATATTTTACGTAATTATTTACGTATACTATGCAATTACATGAGCCCGATAAACAGCATTACTCTAACTCGTCTTTTTGCAATTGCAAGCCCCCCGGCTAGGACTGCACCGGGGGCCGGTAATTAGGCCGGATGGCTTCAAGGGCAGCGGCGCGGCTGGCCGTATTGCTCACGGCCGGGCCGCTGGGCTCGTGAATAGTCGGGCCGCACTGCTGGCGCACGGCCCACGTCCAGCTGTCGCCCTCGCGGCGTAGGTGGCCCCGGCACCTGGGCACCGATGGGGGGCCGGCCGTAGCCGGCCCCGTCTGGTTAGTTACTCCCATTGGCTGTTGTATAAATCCCCTATGGCCTCGGCCTCCACGTCGGCGGGGTAGTCGTCCTGGCTGTCGTCGTGCTGCTCGTCGCCGGGGTACTCGGGGTACTCGGTGCTGTCCTGGTTGGCATCGTCGGCGGGCTCGTCGTCACGGTGCTCGTCGCTCAGCTCGTCGGCTGCCTGGGGGTAGTCCGGAATCCAATCAGTCGAGGTATTACCCACCGGCACGGCGGCGGCTGGTGACTCACCGGCTACGAGGGCGGCTAGCGCCTTGCCAGTGTTGGTGGTTACTTGGATGGCCCGCTGCAACGCCTCAAAAGCTGGGATGCTGTACTGCTTGCGCTCGGCTTCCTGACTGCTCAGGGGGAACGCGGCCCGCGCCTCGTGGCACTTGCTACGGTGGTGCTGGCGGGCGGTGGCCTCGCGGGCATAGCTAATTTCTACCAGCCGTTGAGCGGCTTCTACGGTCGTGCCAAGCTGGGCCAGCTCTAGCGCGGCCTGGGTATCTTCTTCCTCCTGGCGGCGGTCGGTGGCTTGCCGTAGCTCGTACTGCTGCACCTGGGCGGCTGCGTCCTGAATGCCGTAGTGCGCGGTAAGCAGCCCCCAAATGAGCGTAAGCGCCTCGGCCGGGCTGCTGGCCGTGTAGATTTTCTGCCCGCCTGGCTGCCGGTTATTGTGGGCCTCAATGGCCGCTGTGCCCGCTACAACCGCCCTCCGCATGACGCGCTCCCCGTCGGCCGGAAAGGTCGGCCCGGTAATGTAGTAGCGGCCGTAAAGCTGCATCACATTAGCGAACACTACCGGGGCCTCGGGGCGGCCTAGCAGGGCCGGGTTAGTCAGAAAGCGCCGCCCGTCGCCGTGGCGCATGGGTTCAACAAAACGGAGTGCTACGGCACTGTATGCAGGAACAAGGGGCTCGGCGCTATTCATGGCTAAAAAGCTGGTTTTAGGTACGTTGCTTATACCTATTAAACGCCTTTACCCCGCCTTTTGTTGCATATATTGAGTAATAAATTACTCAATTATGATAATTATTTAACCTCTCATTCTTCCGCCTTTTTACAATTGCAATGCTGGTAGGTTAGCAGCCCGGCCGGCCAGCTCCGGCCGGGCTGCTGCGGCCCTAGTCAGCCGGGGTAAACTCGAATTTATACCACTGCTGCACCTGGGCCAACGTCAGCGGCGCTAGCTTCGGATAGGTAGGCGTGAAGGGGTAAACCGGGTTTATCTCGACGTAATACTGTCGCGCCCCGTCCTGCTGCCGCCAAAGCGTAAGGCTACCGTCGCCCTGCCCTTCCTCGACCGTGGCGCGTCGGCCCTGGTAGTAGGTATAGCTATCAAGGGGCACCCCTAAATTTAAGTCGATACCCTCCCAAGGGCATTGGTCGCTGCCGTAGGGTTCCTCGACGAACGCAACCCACGAAAGCCAGTTACGGTGGCGCACGATGCGACCCCGGTACTGCGGCCCCGTCGTACTCAGCTGCTTTTCTATCAACTCGCTCAGCGTCGCGTAATAATCGTAGTCGTTGGTCGGCGTAAAGGGCACGTAGCCAGCCAGCCGGAACGGGCCGGGGTACTGCGCCGTGTGATACTCTATCGTGTCGTGAGTTCCTTCCGTAATGGCGATAATCTGCGGGGCCTGGGGCGCGTGGGCCTCGGCGTAGTAGTGCTCGGGTAAGCGCTGCCAGTTAGCCGGGTCGGCAAGCTGGCCCGCGTCTTGGCTATTGCTGCCGGTAAATGCCTCCGCGTCATAGAAACCGAAGTAGTCAGCCAGCCCGCCGTACACAACCGTTATGCGGTTGGTGTCCTGGTGAGCGAAATAGTACGGAGGGGGCAATGGGTGGTAAGGCTCGGAAGTTGCGGTGGGGCTCATAGCGAGAAGGGAAAGAGCTGATAATTTGTGCGTTGTTTACATATATTAAACGAATAACGCGGCTATAATGTTGCATATATTGAGTAAATATTTAATCATTATTTGCAATTGCAAAGCGACCTTTCTCCCTTTGGTTTGGTGGCTTGCTGCTCATAATCGGCCTAGGCTGCTAAGAGAAAATCCATTGCTAGAAGCTCGTCCGCAAGTAAGGGGAAAGCGACGCTAATCTTCTGGCGCTGGCGCTGCTGCTGCTGGGCCTGCTTCTCGGCTTGGCGGGCCTGCTGCTGCTGCTGCCGCTGGGCCTGCCGCTGGGCCAGGGTCAGGGGCCGATACTCGCTGCCCCGCGCCTCGGGCCGGGGTATGAGCTGGCGCTTTTGCTCCTTGGTCAGAAACTCGTTACCGGGCGCGTCCCGGTCAAAAGCAAAGGCTATGGCCGTGGGCTTGAAACAGTAGGCTTCTAAGAGCCTCCACCCCTTGCGCTCACAAAGAAACCCTAGGGACTTGGCCGCGTCGTCAGCATCGGTGCCCATCACTTCGGCCCAATCAATCCACTCTTTTTTCTGCTTATTGGGCTTGTACACGCGAAATTGTACTAGCCAGTCCCACGAATAGCAATAGCGGGAAAGCTGCGGGTACTTCAAACTTGTTTCCATCCAACTAAAAAGCAAACTTGCTATATTCTTTAGTCCAATCAGTTAGCTTGATAGCGGGAAAAGAGCCTGCCCAAAATTGAGCCAAGCACTTTGCCGGGCGTTCAATGCCCTCAAAGTACTCCCATATCATTAGCAGGTGGGAAGATTCGCGCTTTAGGCACTTCTCTAGCGGTTGGCGCGTCAGCTCAATTAGCAGCTGCGGGGCGCTCAGCATTTCCGAGCGAGTCCCCCCCCCGCCCACGTTCGGGCCTAGGGTAAACCAGAAACGGCGGGCCTGCTCGGCTAGCTGCTCGGGGCTAGGCTCCTGGGCGGCGGGTTTCTTGCGGGGGTCAAGGTCACGGCCGAAAAAATGGGCTTTAGTAACTCCTGGCGACTGCTTTTTAAACCAGTCGGGCAACTTGTCAGGGCTGCATATCACGCCCAAATAACCGTCGGCGTGATAGTAGCCGTTGACCGTGGCGGGGCCGTAGCTGTTCATATAAATAGTAACTCTGCTGCCTATGGCGGGTAACTCACCTGCACCCGACCAAATGAGGCCAGCCGGTAAGCTCTCGCGGGTTGGAAAACCAACCCACCGGGGGCACTGCTCCCGGTCGCCCTGCCAAGGTAAGGCGGTAAGCTCGGGATGCTTCACAGTGGGCGCGGCGGCGACGGCGGCGGGCTTTTTCATGGCGGGCAATAAATTATTACTGGTAATAAAAAGGGAGTAAAGAGCGGCGGCGGCTGTCGGATTTAGTAGCCAGCCAGCATAGCATGATGCGCGTTTTTAACCTGGGCCAAAAAGCGGCGGGCGTGTAACCGGCCCAACGGGTAAGGCTGGGCGGGCTCCGGCGCGGGGACCTCGGCGGGCTGTCGGCTGCTCATAAAGTCACTGAGCCAAAAACTGTACATGGCGCGGGCGCTCTCGCTCTCGGCGGGCAACAAGCGCCGCTGGCTGCGTTCCTCTCGGATGGCGCGGGCCTCGGGCGTGTGGGCGCGGCTGTCTTGCTTGCTGCGGGCGCGGCGGGGGCTGAGGTGCTGCTGGTGCATGACGTTGAGGCGGCTAGGCAGCTTGGGCTAACTGGTAGCTAAAAACCACGTTGGCGCGGGGGTTTGCCTTGCGGCGGGCGGGCTTGGCGGGCTTCTCCGGCTCCGTTACCAAGCCTAGAAAACCGGCAGCGTGGCAATACGCGGCAACTGTCACGGCCTCGCGGTGCCCGTCGCGGCTTACGGTTACCTTATCCCCGATGGCGGGCACCGGCACTTGCTTAGCAGTCCAAGCTAACCCACCGGGCAACATCGTGAGCCGGGGCGCGGCGGTAAACTCGGGGGTCGGGCTTACGAGCTGGGCTAGCGCGTCCTGGCGGGCTTGGTACGCTGCCTCGCGGGCCTGGGCGGCGGCGGCGGCTTGCGCTCTCATGCGCTCTAAACGGGCGGCTGGAATACGGCGGGCGGGGCGGGTGGTCTTGGCAGCTTTCATGGTAGGCAGGGGTAAAGCAGTGAGAAAATGAAGGCGACTAAAAGAGGGGGTTAGCTTCCCAAGCGGCTAGGTCGGCGGCCGATACTTGGCTAATGCTGGCGGCATCGTCGGCTGGCTCGTAACGGTCGGCTGCTACTTCACCGGGGGCAAGGTCTAAAGCATCATAAAACATGACTAAGAGGCTGGTTTATCGTTCGTTGCTTATATCTATTAAACGAAAACAAAGGGCCTTTTGTTGCATATTTTGCGTAATAAAACAGCTAGTATTTGCAATTAACTGGCCTTTTTTCTGGCACGGTTACTGATTTTTTCCCTTTTGTTCTCCTTTGCAATTGGAAGATTTGAGCACGAAAAAGCCCGGCCCTGTGCTGCTGCACAAAACCGGGCTACTACTCGGGCCGGGGCTACGCCTCGGCCTGCCGCCTTCTCACTGCTAGGGCCACCTGGGGCCACTGGTGCGGCCCTAGGCAGTTGCCCGCTACTTCCTCCAGCAGCGTTTTTAGCGCGGCGGTCTTTTCGGCCGGGCTTTGCTTGGTCGCATTGAGCAACTGCAAGCCACGGAGCACGAAGCGTAGCAGCCGGGGGGCGTACTGCATCAGTTGGAGCGTCTGCTTCATGTGGTCAGTGCTCAGGCAGCGGCCTTCGGAATCCTCACTAACTCCCTCCGCTAAGTAGGTGCCCATCACGTCGAGCAACCAAGCATTTTCGCCCATCTCGTCGTACCGATATTCTTGGTCGGCTAACCAATTTCCATAATTCGCTGCGCTGCTTTCCATCTGCAATTGTAAAAAAGTGAGTAAACGATTCTCCTTTTGTTCCGCGCCCCAACGGCCCGGCCGGGGCTTCCCGGCCGGGGTGGGGCCTCTCCCCTACTCGGCTACTACCTCGGCCTCGTCCTCTACTAGCTCGGGCTCGTCGGCTTCGTAGCTGGGCACGATGCCTAGAATGTGGTTATGGGCTTTTTGGGCCTTGCTGGCTGCCGTTACTATCAGCGTTTTATCATTGCGTAGGGCCTGCAACCAGTTTGCCACGTAAGCGGCCGAATTAGGTAGCATAGCCTCGAAGTTGAGCCCGGCCGCGTTGCTCAGGAAAGCCGCGCCTAACTCGGCTACTAGTTCCTCCAAGGCGTAACGCTCCGAGCCAAAGGGCGAAAACTCGGTAATACCTGGGCGGGCTAGGCGGCTCTTGTGGCCGGTGCTGTGTACCAGCTCGTGAAACGCGGTGTGGTAATAGTCCTCGGCGGTGTGAAAATCAGACGCTAGCGGTAGTACTACCTTGTCCGTGCTGGGCTGGTAAAATGCCTCGCTGCCGTGGTGCTCGATGCGGGGGCCTACGGCGTAGTTAGCTATAATCTGCTCGGCTGCTTCGTTGGCCGTGTGCTCGCGGGTGGGGTGGGCCGGAAACTTCCACTCTATCCCGTCAATTTGCGACACATGAAAAACAGTCGAGTAGCGCAGCAGCATACCTTTCTTTTCCTTGCCTTTGGCATCCTCGCGCTTTATAATCTTATAGAAAACGACGGGTAGCCCCTTCTCACCCTTGCGAACCTGCCCACCTACCGCTTTGGCTTGGTTGTAGGTCATAAAATAGGACTCTTTGTAGCCGCGCATCTGGCCATACATACCCAGCAGCAGCGCGTTAATGCCCTGGTAAGCCTTTTTGCTCACGTAATTCTTGGGCGACCCTGCGGCGGCGTTCCATCCCTTTTTCCAAGGTGCTACCCCACTTTCGAGGGCCAAAATGAAATGATTGGTTAGCACTTCGTTAATGTCCGTCTTGGGGAAGTTAGCAGCCTTTTTCATGACGTTAGGAGGGAGTTAAGTGATTGGTTTTGCGTTCGTTGCTTATACCTATTAAACGCATTTAGCCCCTACTTTGTTGCATATGTTGCGTAATAAAATACGTAACTATTGCAAGTATTTTCTGGCATGAAGGTTGATTTTTCCCTTTTGTATTTTTTAAATATTGGCAATTCTAGTTGAGGTATGCTATTCAGCATTTATATTGATGTTGTTGTAGTATTTACTTCCATTTTATGAATCAGAATCAACCTCCCTACCTGCACCAAAACGAACCTTTGGTTCGTGTGCTTCCACTACCCAAAGCTGATAATTTTAGCCTCGCAATGGCCCTCAACTTGTGGGGCTGCCTAGCGATGGTAAGCCTCGGGCTGCTGGGGCACTCGCTACCTCAGTTCCTAAGTGGCATTGCCTTCGCTGCTGCTTGGGTCTATGGCGTGCTCACCCCTGACGCGGTGCAATACCGCTTCTACCTGGCCACTGGCCTAGTAACCGGCGCGGCTGCTTGCGCCCTCGGTTTTCACGCTATCGCGTAGTACTTCCTCAGTAAGCAAAAGCAAGCTGCAGTTGCGAAGCGATAGCGGAGCAACAGCAGCTTGCTTTTGCGTGGTCGAGCAATCTCCTTTTGTTCGCGGTAGGGATAGGAAGGGAGCGACCAACGGGAGCTGTCCGTAGGACCGGAGCGAAGCGGAGCCCTGCATAGCCCGGCTACCCGCCCTATCCAAAAAGGAACAAAAGGGAAAAAAGGCCTCCTGGTTGGACCCAAAAAAAGCCCTACCGATACAGTAGGGCTTTTTCAGCGGCGTTGTTTGCAAACGCTTAATGTCTCGGGCATTACTGCCTGAACACGCAAGCAAGTTACCGCCTTATACCACGCCTGGGTCGTTCTTCGGTGGGCGTATCGTCTTGTTTCGGGGTCTGCTTCACCTCGGCTGCTTGCTTTAGCTCCGGTGCCCCTACGGGCTTTCCCACTACGTCTGCGGCTTGTTTCAACTGCTGCACGGCGGGGTTTTCCTTAATCGCTGGGTGTTTATCGACTACGACGAGCACCTTATCTAGTGCCTCTTTATCAGTAGGGCGTAGCTCTGGCTGCTTCAATAGAAACTTGCTCACGTCTACCAGCCGTTGAGCGGCTAGCTTGGACTCGCCACTGTCAACCTCGCGCAACTGCTTTACCAAGGGGCCTGCTGCGGTTACGAACGATAACCGGGCCTGGTCGTGTGCTGGTGAATCGCTAGGCTGAATCTGCGGGCCGGCCTGACGCTTCAGCTCAGCGGCGGTTTCCTGAGCGGCGGCAAGCTGCCGGCGTTCGGCTGCATCCTGGGTCGGCTCAATAACCGTGGCCTTGGGGTTGGTGGCCAACGCATTTAATGCCTGGCTAATTATCGGTAACTGCGGCGAGTCAATTTTATAGCGAAGCGTTAGCTCAGTCTCGGTTTCCCGGTCGTTGGGCTTAGGCAAACGAAGTGAATGGTCGATTTTCAGCCCGGCCTTTTCTAAGTTCTCCTGTAAGGTCGTGAGTTGTGATATCTGGTCGAGCCTTTCGCGGTACTGCACAGTAAGCAGGCGCTCCCCTTTCTGGCGGGCCTCAGCCTGGGCCTGGTGCACCTGGCTGATTTTACCTACGCCCTGGATGGGCTCGTTTTTCCAATGCTCCTGGCCAAACCCTTGCTGGTTCTCATCGACTTTCGGCAACTCGCGGGCTACGACCTTTTGCAGCTGGTCTTGCTTTAAATCCTGGTTCCAATCCTTGCCCTGGCTCTTAACGAGTTCAATCTTCTTTTCAAAAGTGAGGTGCTGCACGGCTGCTTTGTTAAAAGCATTCAGCGCGTCCCGACTCATGGGCAAATGAAATTGCCACGTATTCTGCGTGAGCCGCGAACCGCCAATGAGCTGTTCGCTGAGCGTTGGGGTCATTAGCGGCTGGGTAGTACCGCCTGGGCCGGAGCCCGCCCCGCTTTCCGCCTGGTACTGTTTCGTAGTCCGAGCGTTGAACTCCTTTAGCTTTTCGTGCATGGCCTGCAAGGCCGGCGCGTTGCCAATGATTTCGACCGACAACAGATGCTTGTTCTCCCGAACTACCTTCATCGGGTTTCGCTCACTGGCGAAGCCAGCGAGTAGGCGCGTGTCGAAGTGGTGGCCCTGGGTATCGTTGTCAAAAAGTGATTTGACAGTAGATAGCTTTTCAGCTTCCATAACCCGCTTCATTTCAAATATCTTATTCTGCGTCAGGTTGCCCGATGTAGAAGCGTAGATAGCGCGGTCGTTGGGGTTGAGCTGCGCGTAGGAAAGCGTATCAATGGCCGATTCACTAACGATAAGCTGGGTGGCCGCTTTACCCTCCGGCTGCTTGCTCAGCCACAAGGAGCGCGAAAAGTCACTATCCGCGGCCTGCCCCTTAAAGTTCGGCCCCTTCACCTCCAGGGCTACTACTCTATCCTCGTAGCGGGCCGGAAAAGCCGTATTGACATACGTTATCGGGGGCATCCCTTCTTTCTGCGCCGTGTGGAACTGGTTAAGAATCCGGCCGGCAAACTGCGGGTTTTCCAACGTGGTTTTCGTAATACCACGGCTTTCTAGATAGCTGGTATCTTCCAGCGGCCGGCAATTCTGCGTGTAGATGTTCGTAAACCGTTCACCCTGCGCCATTGGGGTTACCGGGGTCAGGTCTAGCTTGGGGCGGGCTGACTCCGGTAGGTTTAGGTATTCCCGAAAGTGGTCGTTGACCGATTGCCACAAGTTGCGGCCCGGCTTCTGCTCGATGCCTACGATACGGCCAGTGCTCACCCGGTTACGCATCCAGTCCACTACGCTACCCTTGTCGCGGTCGTCCTGGGCGTTAAAGTACATCCAATCATTACCACGGCCTTTGAATACGACTAGGGTATCATCCCCCTCAAAAACATGCCATTTGCCTTTGCCCAGGTTCTGGCCTTTTTTAAGCTGATAGCCATAGTGAGCAAGCATTTCGGGCAGTTCGACGCGCTCCTTAATCTGCTGAAAGGTCAAATCATGTTCCATTGGCGTTGAAGAAAGGAGGGTGCTAGGTGTGAAGCGTGAGGAAGGATAGTAGTGCGGAGTGGTAAAAAGTAGAAGCCCGAAAACTAGATTTTTCGGGCTTCTTAGTTAGCGCATAGTGCGTTTAATTCTTAGCGGCGAATCCCACGGCTACGCTGCGGGGTGGGTTCCTCCACCTTTTCTACGGGCTTCAGTGCAACTTCTTGCCGCTGCACCTGCACGGTTTCAGCGGCGGGTTTCTGCCCTGGCTTCTCGCTGCGCTCAGTAGCAACTGGCTGCGCTTGGGTTAGCTCGGGCTGCTGCTTCTTCTGCTGCTCGTAAGGCTCGGGGCGTACCTCTACGCCGGCTTTGGCGGCGTGAATCTGCACCGTTCCATCGAAGGATTGGCCTCCGTCGGGGCGGCGCATATTGGGCAAGTGGACTAAGTGCCCCTCGCGTAAATCCTTGCTTTGCTCAGGGCTCAATTTAACCCCAGCAATTTCGTCCTTAATTGTTACTTTATTTTCCGGCAAAATTACAATGGTATTCATGGTTTTATCTACGCCCACGTACCCATTGTAAGGATTGCCGGCCGCGTCCCGTAAGCCCCGCATTAGCCCTGCTGAGCCCTCGGTTTCCAACTTGTGGCGCTGCTCAGGCGTGAAGGGCTGCCCGCCGATTTCATTTGGAATAATGAGCTTCTGCTTTGGCAACTCCACGTTAAGCGTTACCGAGCCGTTGGCCTCGCGGTGCAGCATCAGTTTTCCATCGAAGGGAACTAGCGGCTTATCCCGCTGCGCTCCACCCTGCATGGCCAGCAAGTCGGTTTTCTCGCCGGCTAGCAGTTTTTCCAATTGGCCGGATTCTTTGAGCTTGGCTATGCTCAGACCAAAAAGAGCCAGCTTGTCTTTGGGTAGCTCGGACTCCTTGAAAAGCGGCTCGGGCTTGGGCACTGCCGGTACTTCAATTTTGGGCGCGGGCTGCTCGGCTGAGCTGGGAGCACCGGGGGCGGCGCTGGCTGCGGCTGCACCGACAACAGCCGCGGCTACGGTCGGGGCCTTGGCCACTGTCTCACTCGGGCTGCCGTCGGGTAGTGCATTACCGGCTTTAGCAGTCAAGCGGGCTTGCAATTCCTGGCGCGTCTTTTCGTAGTCTACTTCAAGGTGCTGGCGGGTTTTAGGAGCACCATTCAGGTGGTCATAGAAGTTCTTTAGAAAAGCAGAAACCGGGTTGCCGCTGGTATCGACTTCAAGCAGGTTCTTACCCTCCTGTATTACTTGCTCGGTCGTCTTGCCTTGCTGCTTGGCAATCTGCCCTACGCGCTCAATCCCGGCTGCCTGCTGGGCCTGCTCGGGAGCGGTTAGGGCTTGCTTAGGAGCGGTGCTGAGTTGGGCGCTGAGTGAATCCCACTGCCGAACTCCAAAGGCTTCCTTAATTGGAAAAGCCAGGTCGAGCGCCTTATCCTGCCCGTCGTGGCCAAGACCCCGGCGACGCGCTACGGCTTGCTCCGGTGCCTCTACCACGTCGAGCCCACCGCCTACTTTTTTCAGCCCTTGGATAGTACCCTCTAGCTTGGTCAGGTCGGGGGCGTTAGGGTCGTAGCTCACGCCAAAGCTGCCGGTGAGTTTCCCATCAGCACCAGGCGCGAACTTCATTGCACCTACGGCTATGCCCTGCTCTTTGAGCGAGTCGAAGTAAGCGCGCATTTCCGTAAGCGGGGCTACCTCGTTGCCTTTCTGCTTCCACGTAATCTGCAACTCCCCTACCCCTGGCTGCTTCTGCCCAGCTGCGGCCGGGGCAGCCGGCGCTACGGTGTTCGTGGCGCTAGGCGCTGGGGTTGGGTTGGCATCAAGGCCCAGCGAGGCAGTGAGTTTGGGCTCAGTTGGTCCCGTCTGGGCCGGGGCCTTCGGTGCGGGCGTAGCAGCAGGCGCGGCGGCTTGGGTTTGCTGAGGCTGCTCCTGACGCGGCGTAGTCCGGAATACGTTGCCTTGGGTGTCAGTTACTACCAACGAGCCTTTACTAGCTACGCGCCATCCGTCCTCCGTTTTTTCCATCTGGCCGGGGGTATCGACGTTTACCCGCGCAATGGGGTATTGGTTGGGTGCTTCAAAATCAAAGTATGCTTTGAGCTTACTCATCCCATCCCCGATTAGACGCTCCTGGCTTACCTGGGGATTAATGCCAAATTTGCCATCTGCCGTTATACCAATATTGAACTGTGGGCTAGCTTGGCCCACGGTCTTGCGGTTCTCGACTACGCCGGTTTCCGGTGTAGGGGCAAACTGTGTGTAGTTCAGCTCGGGAGTAGGCGTAGGGTTGGCCTGCTGCGCGGGCTGGGCCGGCACTTGGGGGGGGCCAAAACCATAAGGCACTTTTACTTCGGCCGGCGTGGGAGTTTGTTGCACTTGGGGCGAAGGCCCAAAGCTCAGTTCTCCTTTGCTTACCATCCTCCACGTATCACCTACGCGCTCTAGCTCGGCTGGCTGGCCTACGTGTATATACTTGTCACCGGCTACGGGCTCACGCATACCAAACACCGGCTTTAACACGGCGTTGTAGTTTGGCAATAGCATTTCGTCGTTACCCGGAGCGGGCACCATCTGCGCCCGGTTGGGATTGTTCTGGTCTACCCGAATTTCAAAGGCAGAATACGACGCTTTTTGCGTACTCATATTCTGCTTATCAAGAGGTATGCCCTCTGAAACTGCCCCATTCATGTAAAGCACCTGCGGCCCCGTCGTGGCCTGCTGCACCGGGGCGGCTTGCTGCACCTGCTGCACCTGGGGCTTATCGCTGTACTCAACATCGCCCTTGGCTACCATTTTCCAAGAATCCCCATCGCGCTCGAAAATGGCAGGCTTATCAACGTGAACGAATTTGTTGCCCCCCGGCAAGTTCTTCGCCTCGAACAGTGATTCTATCGAGTTTCGGTGGTCCTTAATCAATGCCTCGTCCGCCCCTGGTGTTGGTACTGCCGTGGCCCGGTTCGGATTTAGTGGGTCTACTGTTAGCTGGGCTATACTATACGGTGAGGGGTTGTTGTTGAATAGATAGGAATGTGTTTTACCATCAGGCAGGGGCGTTCCCGTGAGGTAGATAGTCTGCCCTTGCTGGGGTACCTGCGGCCCTTCGGCGGCGGGTGAATCTTGTAGCTCTGCCATCTGGAAAAGGGGGGTATTAGGTGGTAAAAGTTGAAGAACGAAGGTAAAAAGAAAGGGAGGAACCAACTAAGATTCCTCCCTATTATACGTCCTTTTATTGAAAATATATGAGTCGGCCGTTTTTACATTAAAAATTTCAATTAAGCTACATCAGCCGGTAGGCTGCTCGGCGCTTGGTCTAGTCATTCAGGAAACTAAGGTCAACCTCCGATGTAGGCAGTTGAAAGGCAGCGGCACTTGGGGCCTCTCCCTCGGCCGTTAGTGTATCAACTCGGCTATACAGTTCGTCAATGCCCTTCAAGGTGTTTTCACGCATTGCACTAAGACTAGTCAACACTTCATCCCTGATTTGGCCGGCTGTGGAGTCATTGATTTGAAGCTTCGTGATGCGCTGGTTATCCTCGGTCAGAATCCAGTTGAGGTTATAGCCGAGGCCGGCGTAAAAGCTCAGCAACAGTAACCAGTTCTCAATCAAACCGCCTTTGCCGTGCTCCATACGAGTGATGACGTTCTGAGTTAGGCCCACTTTGCGACCTACGCCCGTTTGGCTCCAATCCTGCCCGTCTTGCCCGCGCTGCTGCCAAAAATCCCTTAGTTCTTCCCGAATGATTGTCAAGCGCCGGCCAACACGTTGGGTATTAACGTTGCTATCCGGTTCAACTGCTTCTGGCTGCTGCTTCGCCTTTTTCGAGCCAGAGGTCTTGCTAGCAGCCGAATCCTTCTCGGAGGCAGATTGCTTGGTTTTCATTTCTTCTTCTCAGGAATTATAAGGTGAGCAAGGGCAGGGTCAGCCTTAATGCGGGCAATTTCGAGGGCGCAGATATTTTCAATATCCTTTTTAATCTGGTAGTAGTTCGCCTTCAATACTTCGTCGGCGTGGTCTACTCCTTTATCATCAGTGAAATTCTTAATAATTGGAATAGGCTTATAAGCTTTTGTTTCCGCACTAATTGATTTCACGTCTACATTAATCTTAGCGTGAAATACCTTCTGGTCTATTTCCTCACCGAAGTTATCCGCTACTGCACCAACGAAATTACCTTGGCTTAGATTAGAAATAGTACTGGCCGGTATCATGTTTCCCATCTGCGTAGATAAGCTAGAACTCGTCTCGCGTTGATTTATATTCAAGCTCTGGCGCTGCTGCAATACCTGGCCGAATCGCTTAGATAAGCTCTCGGCACTTTCGCCCGTAACCTGGCCAGATACTACGTTACCAACGGTGTTGCGGATAACGGTTGCTTCGGCCTTGCCATAATCGCGTTCCAATTGGGAAAAGTCCTGGAAGGCTAAGCAGGTGCTAACCTTATTGCTTCGGGCCGTGGCAATCAAGTTATCGAGGCCCTTAAAGTAAATGGTGGGTAACTCGTCAATAATGATGGATGATTTGAGCTTACCCTTCTGGTTTACAAGCTTAATCAGTCGCGCATTATAGAGGCCCAGCGCCGCGCCGTAGATGGCCTGGCGGCTGGGGTTGTTGCCAATGCAAAGCACCTTCGGGTTTTCGGGGTCGTTTATATCGAGCGTAAAATCATCGCCACTCATTACCCAATACAGCTGCTCCGACGTGATACGCGAAAGCGGAATACGTACTGAGGCTACCTGTCCCTCTAGCTGCTCAGTTGCCCCCTGCTCTAGTGCGCTGGCGAACGGCCGGGCATAGTTGGCTAGCTCGGGGTAAGAAAGCAGAATCGGGAAAATGGTGGTGTAGTTCATGTTCAGAAATTCTATGACATGGGGAAAGGTGCAGTACTTGCCCTTTTCTCCCTTTTCCTCATAGATTCTCATAAACCAAATGGCCATCGTCAGAATGTTAATCGGACTTTCAACGAAGAAATCCCCCTGCTTCTGAATCCAAGTCCGGTTCATGTTGAGCATGATGGTAGATGCACTTTCGTAAGCATCTATAATGTCCGTCATTAGCTCGGGCTTCAACGGATTGCAGCGGTGGCTTTTGCGTGGGTCGTCAAAGTTGATTACGTAGAACTTAACCGTGGCCTTAAACTTATCCTTGTTCTTTAGGAGGTTGTTATAAACAATGGTGCTCAGGTCGTCAAACTTGTAGTCATAGACATACATGGAAAACCCTTTAGCTAGGTGCTGGCGGATAAACTCATTCACCACGGCGAAGGACTTGCCCGAACCTGGGGTACCGAGTACCATTGTCGCCCGAAATGGATTTACAATGTTGATGCTGCCCGCCCGCTTCTTATTTTGAACGAAGTACTCGGTAGGCAGATTAACCGAAAACTCGTTTTCCATCAGCCGTTCCTCTTGGGGGAAAGATTCGTTTTCCTTGTTAAAACGGTCTTTCATCAGGTCGTTGCTGAACAAGCGGCCTACCCACATACCGGCGCTCAGCAGCCCTAGAAAACCTGCGGTAAGGCAAACTACATAAAGAGCCGTTGCAACGGCTGGAGATAGCCCTAAATCAAGGAGTGCGGCCGAACCATACAGTAGCAGTAGCCCTATTAGCGCGTAGCCGGTTACCTGGCTCCCTTTTACTTTATCGTCTTTGCGGCCCTTGGTGCCTAGGCAGCTCAGTAGCAGGAAAACGACCGCGAAAGTCTTAGTAACCCAATTCCCTTTAAACAAGATGGTCTTGGTTACAAAGTTGTTAAGTATGTGGTCTGAGCTGGGCGAGTGCCAACCCATCTGCCGGAAAAACGCGAAGCAGTAGAAGTAGACGTTTATCGCTAGAAATACAATTGCGAAAAGTCGCATAAACTCCATGATTTTTCGGAGTGCTTTTTCATCTTCCATAGGACAAAAAGAGTAAGGTTGTAAGAGTGGAAAAGTGCAAGTACTATCTTCTGCGGCGTGGTACGAGGCGTGGGGTTTGGGTAGGTTCGTCCTCGGCCGGTGGCACGATGGGCGGCACTACCCTTGGCACTGGCGCGGGGGTAGGCTGGGTGGCCGTTGGGGCTTCGGCGGCTGTGGGGCTGGGGGCTGCTGGGGCTGGGCCTGCTCCTACTGTCTGTGGCACCTGGCTTTGGCCGACTGCTTGGCGCTGCTGCTGCTTAGTAGCGGCTGCTTCAAAAGCGGCCAGCAGCTGAGCCGCCTTGTAACCGGCCTCCTGGCCAGTCATGGCCAGCCCATCTTTCGAGAAGCTTACGCCGCGCAAAACGCCTTTGGTATCGTGAGTGAACTTCACTCCTATTTGGCGCTCCTTTAACTCGCGGTTTAGCCAATTTATGTTCTGGCCAATGATGCTAGGCAGTGCTAAAATCTCATCAAGAGCGGCGCGAACCTCTGTCCGTGCGGCCTGCTTCTTGGGGTCAATACTCTGAACCGCTTTGGCTGCTTTAGCCTGGTCGCGCTGCTCACGGTTGGGTAGCTGCTGCATCCCTAGCTTCTCGCATATCTCTTTGCAAACCTTCGGCTGCTTGTAGAAATTATTGCTCGTGCGTAGGGCTGGCCCGTCGTCAATAGGCACCCGGTTAATGTAAATGTGTATGTGCTCATGCGGCTTATCGTGGTGCTCATAGATGGCTACTTGATGGCGCTCGAATGGCGCTCCCATCAGCTCACAATACATCTCAGCGGCGGCTACCTTTTGCTCCCGAGTAACTGCTTCGCCCGGTGACCAGCTCAGCGAAGTATGCCAAACTGGTTTCTGAATCCGTGCGCTTTCGCTGGCTACTTCCTCCATCTGCTTTGCCATAATCTGCGGCGAACCTTCGCGCAAATTTGAGCTACCCAATAGCTCAGCCTCGGCGCTTTTTCGGCCGGGCCGCTGGCCCGCCCCATACGATAGAGCACCCTCAAAACTAGAACCGACAACTGTTTTTGCAATCATAAAAAATATTCATCGAGTCGCTTTAGCATGAGTTGCAGCATGGGCAACCACTCTCTTTCTGCTTGGCCTGCATGAACGCGCCGAGCTACTTGGTTTAGGTTGTTGGCTATGCCAGCCAGTGCCCGCCGTTCCTCTGGTGGCTTGGGCGCTTTGATAACTGCACCTATACCTAAGCTTCGTAGAAAGTCCGATGTACTGAGCCCAGCAGCTTTGGCATTGGCGGAAATCTTAGCCTTATCATCTACACTTGCTCTAACATCAATACGGACGGTCAAGGGCTTTTTACCTTCCTCTGCGTTCTCCATACAATATGCGGGGTTATTGAAATTACAACTAAGGTGTGCGAGAGTAGTGAAATTACAACTAAGCTACTACTATTTTACTGAACTAAATTTCTGTCGTCTACTTTAGCAAGCCAAGCCAAGTGAGCCTGCGAACTTGGCGGTGCCTTTGGCTCGGGCAAACGTAGTTTGTCCGGACAAAGGCATGGCTTGCTGTCCGTCGAACGAGTTAGCAGGACGGGGACGTTGAACGGTCGTTGAACGGGGCTAGAACTAGGGCTAGATTGGTGCTGTGGTGCTCTGGTGCTCTGGTGCTGAACTGGCTATTGAAAAACAATGGGAGATTGAACAACCACCTGTATTTTATAAACAGGCCATATTGGTGCCCTGGTGCTATGGTGCCCTGGTGCTATGGTGCCCTGGTGCTATGGTGCTACTAATTAATAGGGCTCATTGTAGAATGCGAATTGGCTTGGTGTCGTGGTGCTCTGGTGCTCTGGTGCTGTGGTGCTTTGGTGCTAAGAATAATATTTCAGTATTAACTATTTTTTGGTGCTGTGATGCCCTGGTGATTGGGTGCTGTGGTGCCGTGGTGCTCTGGTGCTTGGGTGCCGTGGTGTTTAGGTGCTATGGTGTAATGGTGCTAAGGTGTTGTGGTGCTGTGGTGTTATGGTGCTATGATTTTTTGGTGCTGTGGTGTTATGGTGCTATGGTGTTGAGATGCTAGGGTGCTACGGTGCTGTGGTGTTACGGTGCCGTGGTGCTACGGTGCTGAGGTGTTATGGTGCCGTGGTGCGCTGGTGCCGTGGTGCTTTGGTGCTAGGCTCTTTGCAAATTTTGTTTACATTTGCTTATCAGCCATTCAAACCACCATACCCATGAGCGAACCAATAGTCATTGCCTTTGCAACCCAAAAAGGCGGCGCTGGTAAGTCTACCATTACAGTTCACGTTGCTTCGGCCCTAGCTTATGTCTATGGCTACAAGGTGGCTATTCTGGATTGTGATTACCCACAAAACACTATACAAGTGTACCGTAATCAGGAATTGCAAAAAGTCAAAACCGATGCGGTTTTTAAAGACAGGGTACTTAACCAAGGGCTTAAACCCTATCCGGTAAGCATTTCAAGTGTAGAAAAAGCGGTTGATTCTATCGAGGCCCTAGAGCAACAAGGGTACGACTTCATTTTGGTAGATACTCCTGGTACTATCAACATCGCTGGCCTTCCTGACTTGCTGCGCATGGTGCAGTATATTTTTCTGCCAATGGAGGCTGACCAAGGCACCATAGCCTCTACGGTGGGTTATATGCAGATTTTGAGCGGTTTCCTTAAATCTGCACAACCCGACCCCGACGAATCAAACCTACTGAGCTTTCACGCTTTCTGGAACCGCTTTGTAAAGTCGGAGAAAAAAGCCACTTATGACAAAATAGAGGCATTTTTTGAGGAAAAGGACTTACCCCTTCTGCAAAGCCGGGTGGAACTACTGATTGGCTATAAGGAAAAGCGTTCTACTCTATTCTCATTACCTGAGCGGGAATTAGAAAAGCTGGGCCTAGGCAGTCTGGTACTAGAAATACTTTCTGTCGTCCTGGGGCCTGGACAAGTGACTCCCTCGGGGAAAACCATTACGATGCCAACGCAGCCCAGCAACAATGATGAACTGCCTTCGGGTCCGGTTACTCGTGAGTTGCCTTCGGCTCCGGTCATCCGTGAGCTTCCTTCGGCAACTGTTGCCAGTAGCAATGCTGCTACGGCTTCGGATGATTCGCTTTAAGTCGCACCCAACACCTACAAAAAGCTCTACTCACAAATGGCGAAGCCTAAAGCAAAAACCGAAGAACAAAAGAATGCTGAGCTGGAATTGATGCTGAGTGAGGCTGCTACTAGCAATCACTTAACTAGTCCTTCTTCGACTCGGGCAGATAAGGGTACTTCTGCTACTCTGGTAGAAGATAGCCCCGCACCCCAGCAGCAAGGCCCGGCAGCTACTAGCGAGAATGAAGAACAAAAGGGAGAAAAAGCTTCGGCGGCTCCATCTAATAAAGCAGCTACCACAACTGCTCCTGAGCCTACCCCAGCTTCTGAGCCCGAAACGAACATCCACGCGCACCCGCCCCAACCAGCGCCAGCAGTCGAATCTACTTCGGCAGCTTCCACACCTGCACCTGAACAAATAGCCCCTAGGGTAGCAGCGGCACCAATTGTAGAAGATACCTCGGCAGATGAACATACTGCGGAACCAGCCCCTGAGCCTACTTCTTCGGACGCTGGCAATTTTGATTTAGCGTCCCTGTTCTTGCCTGCTGCTGAGAAGAAAACGGCCCAAATGAGGCTAACCGATTCTCACTACCAATACTTGTTGCTCCTGGGCACTATCGTAGGTGGCGGTGCTCCACCCCCTGACATTGTTCATAACCTGGTTCAGCAGTTCATCGACAAGCACGATGCCCAAGTACAAAAGGCAATTGCAAAACAGATGCGCCTACGCCAAGGCAAGAAATAGCTCTCTACAACGTACTTCACAAGCAGCTAATGTTGAGCCTCCGAATCTATTCAGTTTTATTGCTGGGGCTTAACCTGACTGCGAAGGCTCAGCAGTCGAGCCCTCCGGTACGGTACACATTTCGGGATTACCCGACTGACTCCCTGCGCCTGCTTAGTCGTTCAACGGCCGTACCTGATACTTTCCGCGTGTACTGCCTTAGCCGTTTAGCTGTGGAAACCAGCACGAACGACTTGGCCGGGGCTATTACCACTGGTACTGAGGCGTTGAAACTGGCAAAGAAAATCGGGTATCGACGGGGGCAAATGAATATCCTTCGCACGTTGGCCAACTTCAATAACGAAAGTGGCAACTATGTTGAGGCCCTAGCCTACTATCAGCAAGGAGTAGACTTAGCGACTAGTCAGAAACAACCTGTGCAACTCGCCCTGCTGTATCTGAATATGGGCGCTTTAGCCTCTGCTACTGGTGATGCTGAGCTGAGCTTGAAATATCTGCTGCGGAGCTATGAAAACATGAAGCTCTCGGGTGCTTCTCGGATTGGGGTAGAAGATTCGGCTATCGTGTTTCACAACCTGGGGAACACATATTTTCATCTTCACCGCTTCAACCTGGCTCGGAAGTACGCCCTAAAGTCGGTACGTATGTACCAGCTGTTACCTAAGTCTAGTGGGGCTAGTCAGGCAAGCTTGTTAATGGGTCGCATCTACCAGCAGCAGCCAAGTACTCGCACTAGTTTGGATTCAGCCAGTAAGTATCTGAATCAGACAGTAGCCTATACTCGGCGCGCAGGCAATACCAAAGAAGAAGCGGGGGCACTTATCTATCTAGCGGAGTTGCACCAGCAAGGACGGAACTACCCGGCAATGCGGGACGCTGCTACCCGTTGCCTGGAACTGGCCAATAGGGTAGGGGCTATACCCTTTCAGCATGAAGCTTCAACGCTGCTGGCCAAAGCCTACGCTGCCCTGGGAGATTATAAGCAAGCCTATTTCTACGAGGTCGGCGCTTCCTCCCTGTACCAGATTCTGGAAAACGAAGAAAATAAGAAGGCACTAGCTCAACTACACGTCAAGTATGATGTGCAAGCTCGGGAGCAACAAATCAAACTGCTGAGGCAACAGGCCCGCATCGACGCTGTTTTGTTTCGGGAACAACAGCAACAGAAACGGGCGCTGCTCGGCGTAGCTTCCCTGCTGCTGCTCGGCTTAGCGGCCGGCTCCTTCCTCTACTGGCGGTTGCGACGCCACCGGGCGCTACTAGCCAGGGCTAACGGCCTGCTGGCCTCGGCCAATGCGGAAATACAGGAATCAGTAGCCGAAAAAGAAGTGCTGGTACAAGAAATTCACCACCGCGTCAAAAACAACCTGCAATTGGTAAGCAGCCTACTTTCCTGGCAAAGTAGCTCCTCGAACGACCCTGCGATTACGGCAGTAATGGCGGGCAACCAAGCTCGGATTCAAAGTATGGCCCTGGTGCATGAGTTCCTGTACCGGGCGGAAAATCTAGCTCAGGTTCGGCTTGATTCTTACCTCGCGGAACTACTGCCCGCGCTTCGTCAATCCTTAACTATTCCCCATCAGAAGATAGAGCTAACTACTGACTTAGCCCCGGTGGCAATGTGCGCGAAGGATGGTAGCGCCTTTGGGCTGCTGGTCAGCGAAATAGTGACTAACGCCTACAAACACGCTTTCCGGCAGCAATCCGCGGGCCACCTGCATATCGCCCTGGAGAGTGTTTCGACCAAAGGCTTTCGCCTAACCGTGACGGATAACGGAGCTGGCTTGCCTGCTACGGGCTTCGAGGGTCAAGGGCTCGGTATGCAGATTGTGCGCAAGCTGGGCAAGCAACTAAAATCTACGGTTACCGCCTCCCCGAACGTGCCCACCGGCACTTGCATTGAAATTCTCCACTCCTAATAACTATCCACTTCCTTTTAAAACGCCTACCCAATGGCTACTATCCTCATTGTCGAAGATGAAGTACTGATTGCAGATGAAATACAGCGGGCCTTGATTCGGCTGGGCCACGATGCACTAGAGCCTGTCGATAATAGTGATGAGGCGCTGAATGTCTTGGCCGAACAGAAAGTAGAGCTGGTACTAATGGACGTGAATATTCAGGGCGATACCGACGGTATTGCTACGGCTATTCTAGTTCGTCGTCAGTTTGCCATTCCGGTAGTATTTCTTACGGCCCGTTCTGACTCGGCTACCCTTAACCGGGCTAAAGTGGCACAGCCTTATGGCTTCCTGCTCAAACCATTTACCGATGATTCGCTGCGGGCTCAACTAGAAATGGCCCTGTATAACGCCTACGAGGTTCCCCCGACTAGGCTTGCGGCTCCTGTTGCTCCAGCTCCGGCAATCAGTGAGGAAACGGCAATAGCAGCCCCGAATACCACTCTGTTTGCCCGGCACTTCTTTGTTCGCCACGGCTCGGGGCACGTTCGGGTAGCAGTAAGCGACATTCTGTATTTCGAGGCACTGCAAAACTACGTGCGCCTGCACACGGCTACTAATAGCTACGTGTTTGATTCCACCCTGAAAGAGTTAGAGCAAAAGCTACCGCCCTGCTTCTTCAAAACCCACCGCTCTCACATCGTCAACATGGACCATGTGCAAGCCTATGTCGAGGGCTGCGTACTGCTCGGCAAAGAGTATATCCCCGTTAGCCGGGCCAGCAAAGAGGAATTGAAGAACCGTATTCACCTGCTCGGGTAGGGTTTTCCCTCATTTGGGACTGATTGGCCATTACCGTTCGTGTAGTGGATTTGCAGCTCACCCCTCAATTTCTGCCATTCATCAAATTCTCAAACCCTGGCTGAATCTCACCTCTAGCTTAGTAGTTGGGATGCAGCCACCAATCCGTACTGCCATGCTTAGTCAATATTCCTGGGGACAGTTCTTTGTTTTCGTACTGGGGCTGCTTGTAGTTTACTACGTGGTAGTTGGTTTCCTCTACTACCGCCAACACATTGTAGCCCTTCTGACTGGTAAGAAGCTGGCTCCCGCTGGTGTTGGCCCCTCAGCTGCGCCGCGTCGGTCGCGCGCAGCCGCCGCCGAAGATGATTTAGTATCTACCTCGTCGGAGTATGCTGCCCCGGTGGTGGTGGCTGAAACGCCCGTAGCCTCTACCGAGTCGGGGGCCGGCGCGGCGGATAACCTGACGGGTGGGCAAGAGCAAATAGTAGCAGGGTCTTTACCTGATAGTGTAGCTGCTACTGGTGAAAATGTTGGCGCTACGGAGCTAGCTACTTCGGAGAACTCGGGGGGTAGTGCTACTGGTGAAGCAGCCCAAGAAGATGAGGAAGAAGTAGTTGAACTACTACCGGATGAGGTATCAGAAGAGGATAAGATGAAATTGCTAGCAGTGTCTGTTAGTGAAAAAACAATTAGAGATGAAAATCTTAGTGAAAAATCGTCTATCTTCGTTGACAACGACGACGATATAGCGTATGACGCTGTGGCTTCCCCCCTCGGCAATGAGTTAGAGCCCTACGAAGTACCTGTTACCTCGTCGTTGAACATCATTACTGAGCAGCCCTCCATCTACAATGCTGACGATGTGAACGCCTATCTCACTGAATTGCAAGACGCGCAAGACGCGCTGGATGCAATGGCCCCCGCGATGTCAGAAAAGTTTGCTGGTACTTCCCTTGGTATGGTTGAGGCATTTAGCAATAATAAAGCAGCGGCTGAAGCAGAAATTTCTAAGCTGTTCTCCATGTGAGGCGCTTAAACAAAATCTTCTAATAGTTCTCTTTTCCAACCGGGCAACAGTCTTTTTTTCCTTTTTCCCCCTTCACACATTTTCCACTAATACCCTCGTATGAAAACCACAAACAACAACCGCCAAAAGGCTCAGCGCCGCTTTATGCACGTCGTTACTGCTGTGGCTACCGTAGCTCTGGTTATGTCCGTAGACGCAGCCTTTGCCCAGACGGGCGGCGGCGCGGCCGGTGGTACCAATGGCATTTCGGATGCCACTACCCAGGTAACGAGCTACTTCGACCCGTTGACTAAGCTCATGTACGCTATCGGCGCGGTGCTGGGTCTCGTGGGTGCTATTAAGGTTTACGGCAAGTGGAACGCTGGCGACCAAGACACGCAGAAAACGGCTGTTAGCTGGTTCGGCAGCATGATTTTCTTGGTAGTAGTCGCTACCGTAGTTCGCTCGTTCTTCCTCTAGGCCCGCGCACTATGTCCGAGTACGACCTAAACCGTGGCATCAACAAGAGCTGGGAGTTTCAGGGCTTGGTTGGTAGCAACGTGTATTATCTGGTTGCTGGCATCGGCGTAGTATTCGTGTCTTTCGTCACCATGTATATGTTAGGAGTGCCGCTAGCAATAGCGGTGCTCGTAACGGTGGCTGGCGGGGGTGCAATGTGGGCCGGGGTGTTCCGCATCAACGCCAAGTACGGCGAACACGGCTTAATGAAAGCCTCCGCCCGGCGCTCGTCGCCTAAGCTCATTACCAATCGAAAAAGCCGGCTTTTTCTAAACTTAAACGAGGACCGGACCGGGCGCTAATGGCGCCCGGTTTTGGGTTTACCCTTTTTATTATGAGCAATAAAATTCTCCCTTCCGCCTCGTTAGAATCTAAGCAGCCGATTTACAAGATTGAGAAGGACTGCCTAATATCAAAGAATGCCGATGTAACCGTAGCTTACCGGCTGGACCTGCCGGAAATATTCACTCTCTCACGCTCCGACTACGAGCAAATGCAGCAAGCCTTGGTAAAGGCGGTACGGCTGCTCCCCGACCACTGCGGGGTACACAAGCAGGATTGGTTTGTTGAGGACCGCTACGCGCCGGGCTATGATTCCGACCGTAGCCTACTGAGCGCGGCTTACGAACGGCACTTTCACGAGCGGCCTTTCCTCAACCACTACTGCTATCTGTTCATTACTAAAATGTCCTCGGAGCGCACCGATTGGGGTAGCACTTCGGGACTGCTGGCCCGGCGCAACATCGTACCAAAAGAAATGCTGGACGAAAAGACGCTGAGCGCCTTCTTTGATAGTGTGGGTCAGTTCGTCCGTACTCTGGAAGGGGTAGGGCCGGCCAACGCTCCCCTTATCCGTTCCCACCGGCTTACCTCCGATGAGCTGGCCGGTACGCCCGAAAATGCGGGCTTGCTGGAGAAGTACTTTGCCCTGGACCTTTCCGATAAGGCCGTGCAAGTAGACCTGGACCTAACCACCGGCCTAAAAGTCGGGGCTCAGTTCTGCAATATGTTTTCGGTGGCGAATCTGGATGATTTGCCCCTCGGGGTCGAGTCGGATATTAAGTACGACTCCCTCAGCACCGACCAAACGGAGTTCCCTATCAGCTTCGCCGCGCCGCTGGGGCTGCTGCTGGGCACTAGTCATATCCTGAACCAATACCTGTTCCTGGATAACACCCAAAAGACAATCAAGACCTTCGAGCAAAAGAAAGACCGCCTACGCGCACTCTCGGCCTACTCGCGGGAAAACGATATAAACTACGGCTTCTACCAGGATTACTTGAACGAGGCGGTTGCCTCGAAGCGCCGGCCAACGCGGGTGCATATCAACGTTCTTATCTGGTCAGAAAGCGAAGATGCCCTAATCGAAACCCGCAAGCTGGTTAACGAGGGCTTCAACCGCATGAACTGCAAGCCGCGCCAAAACACGGTTGACATTGGGGCGCTGTATTGGGGTGGGGTGCCCGGCAATGCCGGCGACTTCCCCAGCGAAGAAACCTTCTATACTTTCATTGAGCAAGGAACGTGCTTCCTGGCAATGGAAACCAACTACCGGAGCACTGGGGCCACAAAGGGTATCAAGCTCAGCGACCGCCTATCGGGTAAGCCAGTGCAAGTGGACCTGTCGGACGAACCGATGAAGAAACAAGTAATCTTCAATCGAAACAAGTTTATTCTTGGCCCCTCGGGCTCGGGCAAGTCGTTTTTCACCAACCACATGATACGCCAGAACTACGAGCAAGGGGCGCACGTCCTGCTAGTAGATACTGGTAACTCCTATAAAGGACTCTGTGAGCTGAAAGGTGGCGTGTACTTCACGTACGAGGAAAGTGCGCCAATCTCCTTCAATCCTTTTATCGTGTCCGGTAAGCTGGACGTGGAAAAAAAGGAAAGCATCAAAACGATGCTGCAAGCCCTTTGGAAAAAGGATGATGAGAACGTATCGCAGTCTGAATACGTGTCGATTGCCAACGCCGTAAGTTTTTACTACGTGATGTTGGACCAAAATCCTAGCATCAAGCCTTCCTTCAATACGTTCTACGAGTTCGCGGGCGGCACCTACAAAGAACTGCTGGCAAAGGAAAATGTACGGGAAAAGGATTTCGATATTGACAACTTCCTGTACGTACTAAAACCTTATTATCGGGGCGGCGAATACGATTACTTACTTAATTCTGCCGAAGAATTAGACCTGGTAAAAGAGCCGTTCATTGTGTTTGAGCTGGACAACATTAAGGACCATCCTATTTTGTTTCCAGTAGTAACGCTAATCATCATGGAAACCTTTATTTCCAAGATGCGGAAGCTTCAAGGAGTGCGTAAGATTATTCTAATCGAAGAAGCTTGGAAAGCACTTACTACGCCTGCAATGGCGGAATATATTAAATACCTCTTTAAGACGGTACGTAAATTCAATGGTGAAGCCATTGTTGTAACGCAGGAAGTAGATGATATTATCGGTAATGAAATTGTAAAGGATGCAATCATAAATAACTCCGATTGCAAAATCCTTCTTGACCAACGCAAGTTTATTTTGAAGTTCGATGAAATTCAAAAGCTATTATCATTAACCGTTAAAGAGAAAACATTAATTCTCTCTATCAATCGGGATAATAAACCTTCGCGGGGTAAATACACGGAAGTGTTTATCAGCTTGGGCGGCGTGGTATCTAAAGTGTATTCCATCGAAGTATCAAAGGAGGAATACATTACTTACAGCACGGAGGAAACCGAAAAGGTACGCCTCTTCAAAAAGGCGGAAGAGCTTGGCGGGCACATGGAGAACGCTATCAAGGTGGTGGCCGACGAGCTGCGGGCGGGCGTGTAGCAGGGCAGGGGGTAAGTAGTCTGAACAAAAGGGGAAAAACTATGAAAAAACCTCTACTAGCCTTCGCTACGTTGCTGAGCTTATTCGGCTGCCGGGCCAGCCCCTCACCAAGTCTTAATGCAGTCAGTTCGACTACCGCGCCCCGGCCGGTGCAACAAGACTCGGCCACTGTGCCGCCAGGCTTTGAACGGCCTTGGCATCGGCAACGACTTCTACCCCGCCCCGGCCCTCTGCCAATCCTTCGCAAACCTTAATTCCTTTCCTATGAAGTACTCGCTCTTACCTGCCGCGCTCCTGCTCACCCTGGCCAGCTGCGCTAGTCACGAATCCTCAGCCCCGGTAGCAGCTGCTATGCCACCAGTAGCCGCGGCTACTGTCTTCGCTGATAGCCTGGCTCACCTTCCCAATGCTGACCGCAACGACATACGGGCGGCCCGGCGCTACGCTCAGGCAGTAGGGGAGTGGTACGGTAGTGGCCTGGCCCTCGATGCCAAGCAGCAGCCCGCCGCTCAGAGAGTGTGGGGGCAATACCGGGCGGTCCTTCGCACGGTGTTTACCTCGCGGGAATTGTCCTACCAGCACGAGGTATCGACGGTGGACCTCGACGGGTACGCCCCGCAAGCGGCGCAACTAGCCAAAGGGCTACTGAGCCTGACGCAGTACAAGCCATTGCCCACGGCCCGGCAATGCCAGTCGGATATACAGATGGTTTCGGCCGGGTACATGAATGTGCAAGCGGCTTCCCATCAGCATCTAACCTACCTGCAAGGATTGACCGCTGTTGCCTCGCGCTAATCCTCTTTCCCACCTCACCCATGAAAAGCACTCTTTTTCCAATTGCACTACTGACCCTAGGCTTGGCTAGCTGCGGCGACGGGGCCAAGTCGTCGGACTCGGCTACCTCGGCTGCGCCGGAAGTAGCTGCCCCCACTGCTGCGGCCGGTCCTGAGTCTACGGCGGCGGTTGCCTTCTCCGATAGCTTAGCGACCCTACCCACGGCGACTGCTGCCGATAAAGCGGCTGGTCAGAAGTACGCTGCTGCGGTAGCTGGCTGGTATGGTAGTGAACTCAGCTCGGGCATCAAGGCGTACCCGCTGGTACCGGGCATCTGGCAGAACTACCGGACGGTGCTACGCATGGTGGCCAAGTCGCGGGGTATGAAAAAAGCTTTGCCCCAAGAAGTCAAAAACTGGGACGGGCTGGCCGGCGAATGTGAGGCCGTAGCAGCAACGCTGGTGCCACTCACGCAGGACAAGCCCGCCCCTACTTCGGACAAGGCCCTACCGGTGCTGCAAATGGCCTACGACGGTATGCAGCACGTCCGGCTTGGCGCGGATAAGTACATGATGTACCTGGAGCATCCCGAAATACGCAATCGGTAGGCTCACCTCTCACTTATAAAACCTTTCCCTTTTCCCCTCTCTGTATGAAAGCTAGCGCAAAAATCGGTTTACTGAGTCTTGGGCTCCTAGGCTTCTGCACCTCGCGGGCTAATGCTCAGCTCGTGGTTACGGCCCCCGTTCTGGAAGTGCAAAGCGGCTTCCAAACAGTGCTGCAAAGCACTATGAAAGGGCTCTCGTCGGCGGCAAACGTGCTGGTCGATAAGGGCGTGCAAGAGCAAACGCTTACGCAAATGTTCTCCGAGAAGAATATGCTCATGGCCAAGAACTGGTACGACGGGTTGGAGTCTATCAGCTCGGCCGTTCGCAACTACCGGCGTGTGCAAAACATCTTCACCAAGCAGACTGGCATTATATCGCAGTACGCCAACGCTATTATGGTGCTGCGTAGCTCGCCCTATATCAAGCCGCAAGACTTGGCCGATATGACGACGATTTACGGCAAGATGATGGCCGAAAGCACCAACACCATATCCGACTTGCAAACGATTGTCAGCCCGGCTATGCTGAAAATGACGGACGCGGAGCGCATGAAGTTTATCGATGGGCTGGACGCCAAGATTACCGAGCAAGCCGCCCTGGTCAACTACTTCACCGAGCGCAACCTAATGATAGCCCGCACAGCGAAGCAGAACGCGCAAGACGTGTCGGCTCTAAAGGCATTCATCAACAAGTAGACCTGGCTACTTAGCCCTACCCTCCTATGAAAAAGCTTCGTTCATTTCTGGTACTGGCGCTGGGCCTGGGTGCTCATTCGGCCTTTGCTCAACTACCCGCCGTTATCTCGGCTCCTATCGCGGAAAGCCAGTCCCGCGACCAGGTAGGCCACCAAACTATTTCGGGTACGCTGCTGGCTCAGGGCAAGGTGCTGGCCGGCGACATGGCCACGGTAAGCGAGCAGATTAAAGGGGTCATGGACCAAACCCAGCAGCTGCACGATACCTGGTATAGCAGCCTGTTGCAGATTAGCGCGGGGGTACGTGGCTACCGCCGCGTAGCGGAGATATATGGCCATCAGTCCAACATGATTAGCGAGTTTGCTAGCGTCATGACGGAACTACGGCGCAAAAGCTTATCGGCCGACCAACTGAGCGGAGCAACTACTACCTACTCGGCAATCCTAGCCGAAAACGTTGGCTTACTCAGTGAGCTAATCGGGGTGCTCAGCGCGGGCTCGGCTAAAATGACGGACCCCGAACGAATAGGCTTCATCAACAACATTGCTGACAAGATTGGCAAGCAGCACGACTTGATGAACTACTACACTACCAAATGCCGGGCTATCGCTCGGCTGCAAGCCCAATCAGCACAAGACCGGGCCGCTATCAAGTCTTTTGCTACTGGCAAGTAATTGATTTTCAACTTATAAAGTTACACTTTTACTTTTCCTCCAATGGACGTAAATACTATCGTCGCGGAAATGGGCGCGATGGAAACCATGCTTGCCGGGCTCTATGACGATATGATGCCGATGGTCAAGGACTTTGTGAACTTGGCGCGGGCAGTTGGGGGCCTCGGGGCTATTATCTACATTGGGAGCCGGATTTGGGGCCACCAAGCGCGGGCAGAACCCATCGACGTTTTCCCCCTGCTGCGGCCTTTCCTCATCGGCTTGTGCATAATGCTGTTCCCTCAGCTCTGCGGTACGCTACGCGGAATCACCCTGGGTATTTCGCATAGCACGGACCAAATTCGTACTACGCAATCGGCCAAAATTGACCAACTGCAAGCGGAGAAGAAAACGCTCCTAGCAGCTCAGCCCGAAAACAAGTACTTCGCTACCGATGAAGCCTACGAGCAAAAGCTAAAGGACCTGGCCGGCCCAATGGGCATTTCAGGCATTGGCGACCGAATGAGCCTCACCTTCGACAAGATGGCTTACGACGTTAACCAGTCGTTTCGGGAGTGGATGAAGAACGTACTCGAACTGTTCCACGTCGCGGCCCGGCTGCTGATAAGCGTACTGGCTACTTTCCTGCTTATCGTGCTCTCGGTACTAGGGCCACTCACTTTTGCAATTGCCATTTTTCCCGGCTTCGGGGGCGGTATTCAAAAGTGGCTCGGTAACTTCATTACGATTAGCCTGTGGGTGCCGGTGTGCAACATTTTTGGCTCTATCATGGCCACTTTTCAGGTTCAAATGCTGCAAAGTGACGTGGACCGGATTAAGGCCGGCGCGGGGGTTGACTCGGCTGATTTCGGCTACCTGGTATTCCTCTGCATTGCCATTGCCGGCTACCTGCTGGTACCCTACGTTACTGATATGCTGATTGCAGCTAGCGGGGCCGGTGGGATGGCGCAAGCTTTCGCGGGCGCGGCTACCGGCATGGCCGCTACGGCGGGCGCTGGGGCTGGTATGGCCGGCCGTGCGGCTGGCTCGGCGGCTTCGGCTGGTGGGGAAGGAATGGGCCGCACTATGGGGGCTGCTCAGGGCTTCTTTGGGGGCAAAGCATTTGGTAACGCTACCGCTGGCGAACAAATGGGCCACCGGGCGGGCACTGCCCTACGTGCCCGGTACGAGAAGGCGCGTGGTCGAGGCCCCGCTGCTGAAGGTTGACGCAACCGGCACCGCTTAGTATTCAGTAATTCCACTTACCCACTCTTCCTATGTTTGCATCGCTCAAAACCATTGATACTGCTTACCAGCAAGTAAAAACGCTGGCAATTGCCTTCCTCGTGTTTGCCTTCGCGGCCGTCGGCGCTGTTAGCTACTTCGCCTACCAGACCTCAGCGGCGGCGGCTAATCGTATCTACGTGCTGGAAGGGGGCCAGCTGCTCACAGCCGGCGCACATGATAGCCGGTCCGACCGGCCAGTTGAGGCCCGCGCCCACGTCAAGCAGTTTCACGAACTGTTCTTCACGCTGGACCCCGACCAAAAAGCTATCGAGTCGAACATGACGAAAGCTCTTTATCTGGCTGACAACTCCGCGAAACGCGAGTATATCAACATGAAGGAAAAGGGCTTTTTCAACGACTTGATTTCCGCTAACATCAGCATGGAAATTACAGTCGATAGCGTGGTGCTCAGCAAAAACCGGCCTTTCACGGCGCGCACCTATGCCCATCAGCTCGTGACGCGGGCCACGTCTAGTAGTACCCGCAGCCTGATTTCGGAATGCACCCTACGGGACGTTACGCGGTCGGAAAACAACTCGCACGGCTTCATGATGGAGAACTGGCGGGTAACTGCAAATCCTATCATTTCCACCGTTGCCCGCTAAGTATCATGGCTACCAAAGAACCAATCAAGGATACGCGCACGCCGAAAGAAAAGCAGACCGGCCAACTGGCCGCGCTGCTGCCCGTCGTCGGGGTGCCATTTATGGCCGTAATATTCTGGGCGCTTGGTGGGGGGGCTGGTACGCCGGCTAGCGCCGCTGTGGCTACTCCGGTGGGTATCAACCTGGCATTGCCCGAGGCTGGCAAAGCGGATATCAACGCTAGCAAGCTGGCCGATGATTCGCGCCGCGACTCCACCCGTAACCGGGAATTGCTGGTTGGCACGGTAGTAAAGGCTGCTACGGCTAAGGATAAAATGTCCTTTGCCGTAGCAGCCGATGGGGCTACGGCTACGCCGGGCACGGCGGCTGAGCAACAAGTAGAAGCGGCCAAAAAACAATTGGCGTTGGCTCAGCAGTTGCAGCAAAGTGCGGGCACGGCCCCTACAACCGGCGCTGCACCAACTGCCAGCACTGGCATGGTGCCGGGTAGTGGGCTCACGCCCCAGCAGCAGCTAATGGTAGCGCAGGAAAAGCAAAAGCGCGATATGGAGCTGCTGCGTACTCAGCAGCAGATAGAGCGGATTAACTCGCAAATGAACGCGGCGGGTGCTGCGGCTTCTTCGGCCTCGGCTGCCTCTGGTGGCCGCCCGGCCGTGGCGGTTGCGGCGGTAGTCGAGCCCAAAAAGAAGCCTGCCGCAAAGACCAAAGCGGCCGTGGTGAACGAGTCGGACGCGGTTGTATCACGCTTCGGCAACGACGCTGGCCAGTCTAGCGGGGCCTCTTTTCAGGGCTTTGATGCTAGCTCGGGCGTAGAAACGGATGCCAACACGCTCCCGGCCGTTATTCACGAAGCGCAAGAAGTTACCAACGGCTCCTTGGTTAAAATGCGGTTGACGGATGGGGCCGTAGTAAATGGCCACAAGCTAGCGGCTAACACCTTCATCTATGGCAAATGCAGCCTGAGCGGGGAGCGGCTAACGATTGCCATTGTCTCGCTAAAATCGGGGGGCAACATCTTCCCGGCTAACCTGGAAGTGTACGACGTGGACGGGTTGCAGGGCCTGCACATTCCCGGCGCAATCTCGCGGGACCAAGCTAAGATGGCCGGTGCTCAGGGGGTAAGCGGCCTGGACATGATGACAATTAGCAGCAACCCGGCGACTATGGCCGCTGGGGTAGCGGTCGGCGCAATTAAAAACGTGGGCTCCGCGAAAATCCGGCAAGTGAAGGTCAAGCTCAAGGCTGGCTATAACATCATGTTGAAAGTTGAAAAAGAATAGCTCCGGCCCCTTCCCTATGAAAAAGACTCTTGTTCCCGCTAGCGCCGCCTTGGTGCTCTCCCTGCTGGCCTCGTCGCCCGCCTTCGCTCAACAGCCTAACACTGCCCGCGGCCGAGCCGCCCGCGCTGCCTCGATGCGGCAACCACGGCAAACCTTCTCGTCGGAACCCGAAACCGCAGCGGTTGCCAGCTCGGAAGTAGCGCCTAGAATGCTAGACTACTCGGACGCTAACAAGATGGCTTCCTTCCCGCTGTTCGTAAGTGACCAAAAGACTACCCACTTGGTCTTTCCTTTCCCGGTTACTTACGTGGACCTTGGCAGCTCCGGTATCATCGCGGCTAAGGCTACTGGAGCTGAAAATATCGTGCGCGTGAAAGCGGCCAAAGTTCAGTTTGGCGAAACCAACATGACAGTACTTACTTCCGATGGTAAGCTGTACTCGTTCCTGGTCAACTACGCCCGCGACCCCAAAGTACTAAGTCTGAATCTCGCGGCTAATGCTGGGGGGGGCCGGGCGGAACGCCCGGCTGCATCGAGCAGCCCCGACCGCCCTTCCGGCGCGGCTATCCTGTCGAACTCGCCCATCGCGCAAGGCAACCTAGATGAGTATTCGCAGCAAGTCTTAGCTAAAAAGAAGTCGGTGGCCAACGAGTCGGCCAACCAACTCACGCTAAAAGCGGGTCAGGTCGGCTACCGGGAGGAAACGCTTTTCTTCCCCCTGCACATGACTAATAAGTCTAACGTTACTTATGATATAGACTTTATTAAGTTCTACATTCAGGATAAGCAAGTTGCTAAGCGCACGGCTGAGCAAGCTATTGAGCTGCAACCAATCTACGTGTACAATTCGACCAATAAGAAAATTGAGTCGAAGAATACAGTAGACCAAGTGTTTATCTTCAAAAAGTTTACTATCCCTGACAAAAAGCAACTGGTAGTAGAACTCTACGAGAAGGGCGGCGGACGTAATATCAAGGTGAAAATGTCGAATGATAACCTGTTGAACGCGACTACGCTTTAGCTCAGTTTATCATAAGCACTAAAAAAGGCCCCGCTACTACTAGCTTGTCCTTACCCAAAACTCAAACTCACTTCCGGCCATGTGGCTGGAAGGGAGTTTTTGCGTGGTTGCCTGGTCGATTTGCCTATTCTCAGGCAGCGGCAGCCACTAAGAAAATGGCTTGGCGTTGCGGTAGCGGAGTCGGAAAAAGATTTGGGTAAGGACAAGCCAGTGTCTAGCGGGGCTTTTTTAGATACATTTGCTAGCGTTGCCTTTGCACTAAAAATATAATCACATGCCAAAAAGACCCTGCTTACAAAGTTTGATGATTCAGGGGTATCGGCCTTTCAAGAACTTTCATGCGCAGTTGGGAAGCCTTGAGGTTTTGGTCGGTGCAAATGGGTCGGGAAAGTCTAGCCTATTCGATTTTTTGAAATTTTTACGCGATGGATTAAAAGACGATATTCCTCCGGAAATCATTAGTGGCTCTGTTGGTCAGCAGCTGTTTCATAGCAATGGCCCAGAGCGTTTTTGGTGGAGCTTAGAAGTTGACTTCGGTCAGCCTCGGCCGATTCGTTACCAAGGCGAACTGATGGGGCCGATTGGCAAGACCCGCATATCGTTTGAGCGCGTGGCGACTGTTCCCAACAAAAGCAGCGAAAAGGAAGGCTATTTATTCCTAAATGTCAGAGAGCAAACCGGCCTCATTCAAGATTCCGAAAGCAAACGCTTAGTTAAGCAGGAAATAAGCTTAAAACGGCCTAATCAGCTTGCACTAAGCACGGTGACCAATCCGGCGCTGGTTACGCTTTACAACCTGCGCGAGTACATCGAGAGCTGGCGATTTTATAGCTCATTCAAAATAAGAAACGAGAAAATACGCCAGCCTGTGCCGGTGACGCAAGAGCCTGTTTTGGATGAGGATGCGGGCAATCTGAGTTCCGTTTTATTTTACTTATATAGCGAATATGGGCCGCAATTTGATGAATTACAAAGCTGCCTACGCTTGGTAGTGCCCGGTTTTAAGCGGCTGTCGGTGAAGGCCAACGGAGCCCCTGGACATGTTATTGCTTTCTGGCGAGAGGAAGGGTTGAACCTGGATTTGAGCCTAGCTGATTTGTCTGACGGCATTCTGCGGCTCATTTGCTGGCTGGTGCTATGCGTACACCCCAATCCGCCGGCGCTTATCTGCATTGATGAGCCCGACCAGGGAGTACACCCGCGCACGCTACCCATATTAGCTGATTATTTCGCCAAGGCAGCCGAGCGCACGCAGGTTGTTGTTTCCACGCACTCCTCTTATTTCCTCACTCGTTTCTCCTTGAAAAATATCGCGGTTATGCGAAAGGAAGAAGGCGCTGCCGTTTTCTATAAGCCCGCTGATTCCGCTTATTTGCGACAAAGCTTAGCAGAATTTGGGGCAGACGAGCTAGAGAGGTTACACCGCAGCGATGAACTAGAGCAAGTACCAGGCTAATGAAAGTTCTCGTTTATGTAGAAGGCCCTTCGGATAAGCTGGCGATGGAAGCATTGCTCCAGCCCTTGCTGGAGCAGAAACGTTTGGAGGGAAAGTATATCCGGTTTATTCCGGCCGAAGGCAAAGACCGTCTTTTGCTATCTTCTCCTATAAAAGCAGCTGACTTTATTGCAGAAAACTGGCAGCACCAAGCCGTAATCTTGCCCGATTTGTATCCTAAAAACAAAGGCATTGCACACGAAAATATTCAGGAATTAACTGTTGGGTTGCTGCCGAAAGTGGAACAACGCCTAAAGTCGAAGAAGATACCGGAAGCAGCAATAGCCGCTTATTTGGCTCGATTTCATGTCCACCTCTTCAAGCACGATTTAGAGGTGCTGGTATTAGCAGCCGAATTTCAACTGCTAGCTCATTTGGGACGCGCAAGTTTTCCAAATGCCGTTTCATGGAATAGGGATGATGTAGAAAACCAGAATAATGCCCGCCCACCGAAATATGTAGTTGACGAGATTTTTCAGAGTTGCGATATGCGTTATCGTGAAACAACCGATGCTGCGCTGATTTTAGGAAATTGCCAATATGAAGTGTTGGCCAATAGATGCCCAACGTCATTTAAGCCCTTTGTCGAATTTCTCAAATCACTGTGACAGTTGATTAATCTACACATCAAAAAAGCCCCGCCAGCAACTGGATTGCCCTTACCCAAATCTTTTTCCGACTTCCCCAGGTAATGCTAAGGCCGTTTTTGCTGGTTGACCCTGCTTGAAAAACGGCAAATCGGGTAGGTACCCAAACCTCACTGGCCGGGACTTTTTCGTCGATACGGTCTAGTTCCTTACGCAATCTTAGGCATTTCACTGTATATCTCGCCATTCAGCATTCTGCCTGCTTCCTTTTTATTCGGGCCACCCCACTGCTTGAAAAAGAAGGCTACTTTAGCCTGTGCACATTGCTGTTGAATATCCTCTACCCATTCTTGCTTCATGGGGCGTGGGTTGCGTCCCGACTCGCCTCCTACAATCACCCAGTCTATACCTGTTAAGTCTAGATTAGGCAGTGGACCTAAAAGCGGCTCTAGTGATAAAAATTTGATGTGGGCGTCGCAGCGCCGCAAATATTCGATACGGTGCTCTACTCGCTGGTCTTCGACAGACACTCCCATCCAAATATTGGGCGTCCAAATTAATTCAGGCGAATATTGCTGTAGGAGTTCGGCTCGCTTAGTTAGAACTTGGAATTGATGCTTTGGGCACTTATTCATAGTTGTAAATACCCGTTGAATAAAGTCAAGGGGTACATCTTTATGAAACAAGTCGCTCATTGAATTGACGAATACCGTGCGTGGTTTCTTCCAAGCAAACGGACGTGTCAATTCAGCCTCATGTGTACGGATGGTTTTGAAGCCATCCTCATATTTCTCCAGGCCCATTGCTTGCAAGCGCTTGCTCATCACCTCAGCATAGCAAAACTTGCAGCCGGCCGAAAGCTTATCGCAACCCGTCGTAGGGTTCCAAGTCATTTCGGTCCACTCGATGCTTGATTGTGCCATGGGCTAGGTCTTAATGGTATCAGCTATGCGTAACGCGGTAGCATTATTAGTACACATAATGAAATGATACATCGTCATTCCTATTGAATTTTTGAGCACTCTCGGCTTTGATACAAACTTGAATATGCCTGCATCTAGTATTCGCTTTGTGTATAGAGAAGCTATCCGCTCATTAGCTTGAGGATTTTTCATAAGCTTCTCTTCGGCACCGAACAAAGTCTGAGTTGTTTTTCTCTGATAGAAGTAGTCCATTATGTCAGGCTCTTCCATCCCCAGAAAGTCTTTGAGTCGGCTCATCCATGACGGTTCGATTTGACCATCATTGCGTAACAGTCTGCCAACCCCAATGCCAGTAGGAACCAGAATCCAAGTATCAATAGGAATTGCTTGTAAACTTAGCAAAGAATTCCAACTCAATTGCATACCATAGGGGTCTATAAACGCTAATGCTCGTATATTTTTATTCCTAGGCTCACGCATATAAACTGCTAAGGATATTAGCTTAGAGTTGCAATCTTCATTCGCCACCCAGGCTTTTTTTACGGGGTATTTTTGCTTTATTAAAGTACTGAGCTTATTGGCGTTAAGTCTGTTTTTCTCGACAAAATAATATTGGTCAAAGGGCCTCGGTTCATTTATATTAAGGATGCGTGTTGCTACGCCCTGTATAAGCTCATAAGGGTCACCATCTTCCGTAGGGTCAATAATGCCCGAACCAGCAAACCCATCAAAATATAGTAGCTTATAATAAGGCCTCTCCTTCATTACTGTCAAATACGCTTGCGCATACTTAATGAATACTTCTATTTTTTCTTCTGTCCATTTTCCACCAAATTCATTCATAAATTGAGGCTAAGCATTCGACTCTGAGTGACTATGCCAGTACAAGGTAATACTACTATGCTCACTGCCAAAGGTATTAGCTTACCACTAGCAGCTCTCATATTTATTCCTCTGTCAGCAGCACGCCATGCACATACGCCAGTGCCTCCGAGTCGCTGAAGTTGCGCAGCACCACGGCCCGCCTGCGCCTGTCATCAATACCCACCTGCGGCCGTCGCCTAGTCAATGATAGAGGTTGACGCCGCGCTCATCATCCCAGCGCTGGGCCAAGTAGGTGCTGTGCATGATTGCCAATAAGAGTCGCACAACAGGTCAGAGAAGGCCAAAGGTGTAGAGGAACTTACTTACAAATTTTCAAGCAGGGTCAACCAGCAAAAACGGCCTTAGCATTACCTGGGGGAAGTCGGAAAAAGATTTGGGTAAGGACAAGCTACTACTAGCAGGGCCTTTTTTGCGATTGGAAAGGGAACGGGCTATGGAATAATATAGCTGGCCACGGTCTGCGGGGCTGGGCCTACGCCGCTAACGGTACTAACTACTTTCCCATCGAGCGAAATAGTAGCCGTTACTGAGGAACTGGCATCACCACCGGAAGGGAACGCGCCGAGGCTCACCACGTCGGCGGCTTTCATGTTGCGCGTGAACGTATAAGTTTTTGGCAATGGCACGGAAACTTCGGTTACTTGGGTGCCGGTCTGGTCGCGGTAGATGATATTGGCCGTGGTGTACTTCGTAGCCGTGACTTCATACTTTACCTGATAGTCTCGGGGGCCATTGCTGGGGGCCGGGTCCTCGTTATTTTTGCTGCAACCCACTATTAGCAGGGGTACGGCTAGGAGGGCTAGGAGTCGTTTTTTCATCGGGTGGTAGTGGGAAAGGAATTTAGAACGTCGAATGGATATGGCATTACGTCACTAAACCTACGCAATCTCATTGATTATCGCCATAATCTAATTACTTGCCCTGCACCTAGCTCCTAAGACTTTTCGTATTGTAAAAATGTTAACTTGTCTAGTGGCTACCATTTTCAGCGCGGCTAGTTTCTCCCACTCCCCGGAGAGAACAAAAGGGAAAAAGTACGCGCCCTCACTTTATCCCTCTATTGTGTATGAAAAAGATTCTTGCACCCCGCTTGTCGGCCCTGGCGGCTTTGCTGTTTGAAAAGCCCGCTACCCAAAACTACGCCGTGGTGGCTATGCTGCTGCTGCTAACCGGGGCCTCCGTCGCGTACACTGATACCCATATTCCGACGGTGGTAAAGCACTTGGTTATGATACTCTCGCTGGTCGGCGCGGCCCGCGTGTTCAACACGCCTGCCCTTCGCATAATCTGGCTTAGCTGCGTGGGCTTTATCTGCTTCGCGGTGGTCTTGGACGTGGCCGTAATGTTTGCCTAGGCGCTGCTCGCCTTTTATTACCAGCAATAAAAAAGCCCTGGCCGTGTGAACGGTCAGGGCTTTTTACAATTGGGAAACCTTCTACTCACTCAGGGGCCTTTCCGAAGTGGGTTCAACAGCTGGTTGTAGCGGGTCGGCTTTTGGTAAGCGAACATAGCCGTGTTTGTGAAAAGGTTTAATCCAGATTAGTTTTAACTCCGTGTTGCCTTTGCCATGCGGCTGCATTCGGAAGTGGCCAGAAACACCAAAGCCTTCTGTTCGGACAATGTATTTATTCCATGTGCTGTCAACAATAGTTACAGGGAGCGATGAAGCATTGTAATGCCCCTGCTTGCGAGTTCCATACTTCTCACCCGCCGCAACTTTGATAGTCTCCGGCTGCGTTAGCTTTAAGAATATCAAGCATTGTATAGCACCTTTTAGCGCATTATTAAATTCATTATTACTTGACACTAAAGGGATTATTGCCGATTCGCATTGAAGCCGTGTTCTGGTGCCTTCCTCATGTCTAGTTAGGTCTATTGATACTAAAAGGTCTTTATACCATATGCACTTAATCACTCTGTTTTGTCCAAGTAACAGGTTATAAAAGAGTATTTGGTCTGCTGGCAGTACTCGTAATATTTGTACGTCGAAGGACTCGGTTACTTTGATATTGTTAATTACTTCCTGAGCTGTTTCTGTAAATAAGAAATTCTCTATTCTTGAGTCTGAGAAAGCATGCCATATGGTCTTGCCAATGGCGTTTTTTGAATCCTCGTCGCTACTCTCTATGGCGTTTATCCAAGAGCCTGAAACAGCGTTCGCCATTTCCATCAGCGTCGGAATAAGTGACTCATGCTTTAGCTCTAACCCTAAATAGTGATGCTCTAAAATGTGCATGGTTTTCTTCTAGGAAATGTATCCCGCAACGGAGCCGAGCGGCAGAAGTAGGCCCCAGGTGAGCACTAAGTTAGCAAAAGTTGTTAGGGTCGGCCCCCTGGATGGGGTAGGTATCGCAGTGGGCTACCAGCAGCTCCGATGCGCGCCAACGCTTCACTACCTGGCCACTTACCTTTTTCACGCCGGGAGCCAGCTCATCTCTTGTTACATCTTGGCGGTTAGTGTCTATCAATTCGTTTACGGTGGCTATAGTATCGGAAAGCTCCAGTGGCGAATAATTGCGTGGTACGTTCTGGCCTAGGGCTGCATTCCACGTCGAGAAGTTTACGACATAGTAGGTAGGCTGTACACGCTTCTTCTTCGGGGCATGGTGTAGGCAGCCAAAACCGGCCCCCACCATCAGGGTAGCACTAAGGCCCTGGTTGTCGGCGGCGGTGGCCTTAATATCAACGAACGTTGCCGCGGTGGCCGTGGCCTGAATGGTATTGATAAAGCCGCAATCAGCGATGCCATCAGCTGAAATAACGAGGTCGTGACCGAACCACTTGCAGCTAGCGCACTTGTCGAAAAGAGTAGACATATATAATAAGGAGTAGGGAGGGGAGGACTTACCGCTGGGCCGCGCTCAGGGCGCGGCGCGCATCGGCTACATTGTCGCTAAAAGATTGCGGGGCTCTCATGCCCATTCCCCGAGCGGCAAAACGGCACTCGCTGGCGGCGTAGAACTCGGCCCAATAGATTTGCTGGGTGGCTCCGCTCATCTTATTCCAAAGGGCTGTTACCTGCTCGGCCGACTGGTCGAGGGTGGCCGTGTCCAACTCGCAACCGGCCGGGGCACTCGCCCACTGGTCGAGGGTCGCGGCAAGCTGGTTGGTCAGCTCGTGCGTGGCAACGCTGCGTAGGGCGGTAGCCAAGCTAGCCAGGTACTCGCGCTCCTGGTCAGTAAAACGGGCGGGGTAGATTTTCATGGCTACAATTGGAAAAGTAGCGGGACCGCTGGCACGGTCCCTAGGTTGAGTCTACTCAGCTTCGGCCTGGTGCTGCTCGTGGTACTTGGTAGTTTGCGCGGCTGTGTACTGCAAGCTCTCCTGGCGCGGCTTCATGCCGGCGACGAGCGGGGCTAGTATGTCGAGTAGCTTTTGAAACTCCGCGATATTGTCAGCGCGGCCGTGGTACTTCTTAGCTAGGTCGAGCTGGCTACTGGTGACGCTGTATAAACTGGCGAGTACGGCCGTGGCCGTGATGCCGGGGCGGCTCATGTCGGAGCCAGCCAGTAGCTCGGTAGAATAGTCAGGCAACTTGTTGGCAGTGGACAACGCCGAGTACAAGCCGTTGTGCAGCGCGTCCCAAACCCCGTTCTGGCTGTTGGCGATTTTCAGCTTCTCGCGGCGCTGGAAGTGCCGGGCGCAAAACCGGCCTACCACGGCCAGCGCCTTGCGGTGCAAAAAATCCTGGTCAGTCGTCTGCTCGGTGGTCGGCTGGGCCTGGGCGGTATCCATGAGGCGGGGGAGGGCGGGGTTAAATGCCTTCTACCTATTAAACGTGGCTGGGTCTTACTTTGTTGCATATATTGAGTAATTATTTACGCTATTTGTATCATAAAACAGAATTATACAAGATTTCCCCCCTTTGTACAATTCACTCTGACAAGGGGTAAAAAAATGCAGTTAGGAATCCATAAATCTTAATTATGGATTCCTTTTTTTCGTATCTTTGAATTATTGAAATTCTCACTAGTAAATTTAACAACCGTAATAATCGCAATAACGGGCCGAGTGAGTAACTAGGCCCCGCTCGCGTACCAGTGCTCACCTGTTCGGTAGGAGTTATGAATTACTATCACGTTCGCGTCAACCTTATAAGCGGTACGGTCCTCGAAGGGTACGCCTGCTTGGGGCTTTCGCAAGCAGTAGCTACCCTAGACAAGCTTACCGGCAAACAGTGGCCGTACCAGGTAATTCACCGTACCATCAAAGCGGGCCGCTGCTGGGCGCAAGCCTATGAGCAACCAGCCGTTACTGCACCGGCCGGCGCGGCGCACCTCGCCCGGTGCTTAGTTGTGTCAGTCGAAGATGCTGGCCAGCAGCCCAACCTTGAAATGCGGCACCCGAACGAAGCGCGGCCCTTGTGCCCGACGTGTGATGCGCCCCGGTTGCGGGCTTCGGAAGGGTGGCACTCTTGTTTCACCTGTGGCCCTGGCCCGCTGCCCGGCGCTCCGTCGCCGGCTACGGAAAAGCTGGTTACACTGCCCTTGGCTATGCTGGCCGATGATGCCGCTATTATTGCCTCTTGGGTGCCGGATATAATCGAGAAAGGAGTACCGGCTAAGGATGCGCCGGTTTTTCGGCGGTTGGAAAAAGGGTTGGTAGCTCAGCTAGGTAAACTCGGCTATGAGCCCCTTAGAAGAAAGTAGACTGCCAGTACTAAAGAGTCTTTTGTACTACCTTAAAAGTTCTGGCTTAATTTTCCCCTACTGTTGCTCTTGGCTTATGTCCACCTTCAATGAAAAGGTTGCTCAGCTGCACCTAGACTTTCTGAGCCAAGCGGCTGACTTCACGCCCACCGATGAAGAATACGTAGGCTGGGTAGATTCCTACCTCGTGGCTATGCGGCCAGCTCTCTTTATGATGGGGCCGCAACAGTGCTGGAATACTGGTAGCGCGTCGTTTCGGGCGTGGGTGCTGGAAACAAGGGGTATCAGTATCAGCGATTACATGGTGAAACGGCTTACCACGTCGGAATACCTGCGCTGGGTCGAACGGTTTGCGACGCCTACGCTGGCTCCGGATGGCCCTAACCCCGGCTTTTACTGAGGGAGTGGCCAATTTTGCAATTAGAAAGACTAGTTGACAGTAGAACAAAAGGGAAAAAAGCCCCAACCAATGATTGAGCAAGAAACCGTCCTGGTCGTGGCTCCTGCTACCCCACTATCTGACCTGGCCCTAGCCGTGGGCTTGGCTGGACGGGTTGCGCCCAATGCGGCCCGCTACATGGAGGCCGGCCTAGAAGGAGCGAAAAACACCCAGCTAGCCTATTCGGCCGACCTGCGTTGCTACGAGGCGTATTGCATCAAGCACGACATTACTCCCTGGCCTGCCGATGAGGTGACGCTAGCCGGCTACGTATCCTACCTGGCTGATATTCCCCGCAAGCTGTCAACTATCAACCGGCACTTGTCCGCTATCGAGAAAAACCATCAACTGCGCGGGCTACCCTCGGTGGCCAACACGCCCGCCCTACGGGTGCTGCGGCAAGGGGTGGCGCGGGTCAATGGCAAAAAGCAAAAGCAAGCGCCGGCCTTCACGGTCGAGCACTTAAAAGCTTCGTTGTCGGAGCTGGACCTTACCACTCCGGAAGGACTGCGGGCGCGGGCACTGCTGCTGCTCGGTTTTGCAGGCGCGTTCCGTCGTGCTGAGCTGGTGGGCCTGAACCTAGAGCACGTCGAGCTAACAAGCGGAGCCCTGGTACTGCACTTGCTGAGAAGCAAAACAAACCAGATGGGAGAATCGGAGGAAAAAGCCGTTTTCTACGCTGCCAACCCCAAATATTGCCCTATCCTGGCTTATCAAGAATGGGTAGCCTGCCTGGGCGGGCGCACGACGGGGCCAGTGTTTGTGGCGCTCAAGAGGGGGCGGGTAGGCAGCCCTAGTAAGCCAACGACCGACCGCCTTACCGAACGGATAGTAAACCTGCTTGTCAAGAAGTACTTGGGGCCGGATTATTCGGCGCACTCGCTGCGGGCTTCCTTTGTCACCACGGCCAAGCTCAATGGCCAATCGAACGACTTTATCAAGAATCAGACAAAGCATAAGACCGACGAAATGATTAGCCGGTACACGCGCCTGGATGATTTAAGAACCTACAATGCGGCCCGTTACCTCGGCCTGTAACGATTTTACAATTGGAAAAGATGACTCGTAGCCAACGTGTGGCCCTGCTGCTTGGCCTGGTGTTCAGCTGCGGCGCGGCGCTGGCCGTGGCCTGGGGGCCGCTGCAAGAACGGCGGGAAAACGCCCGACTTAGAAAAGAGCTGCTGCACGAACAAAAGCGGGTGCGGCTGCTGCGGGGCCTGGTCGATACGCTAGAAGCTCCAGCACGTCGGCCGGCTCCTGCACCGCCGCAAACCGTCAGTACCTAACGCTGCTCCCGTAATGTCGTCCTCCGAATTGCTCCTAGTGCCTCGGCACCCCGACGAAGGTTGCCACCAGTCGCAACTAGCCCTGCTGCGGGACCAATCTAGCCCCGCTGAGCGCGACTACCTAGCCCAGCAACTCCGGTGGGGGAACGCTACTTACTGCTACTATCATCAGAACCGGGTAGACGTGAGCGAAGCGGATTACCTCGAATGGCTGGAAGGGCTGCCGACTCGGGCGCAAGCGGCTATGCGGGCGCTCGGCTTCGAGGAAATGCGCGACTCGTTGCCGCTGCGGCGCTACGTACTCGAAAAGAATGATATTGGCCTGGGGGAGTTCCTGCGCGGGCTACTATCCCCGGCCGACTGGCAAGCCTACGAGCAAGCCGGCGCGGCTGGCCTGCGGCCCTGGCTTCCACCGCTTACTTAGTTTTCACAACCTACTTAGTAAGGATTATGCCTTATCAGGACCGTATCACGAAAAGCATTCAAGAATTTAAAGACGCGGTGGCTGAGCCCAGCCTTGATACCGTGATTGAAGCAATTATAAACAAGGCGTATGAAAGAATGAGCGGGGTTAGCCTATGGGGCGTAGACTCTCCAAAGGTTTCTAAAGTCCAGTCCTCACCTGGTACCAATGGGTATATCTATTACCTGACTATTAGCCAGTCAGCACCCAACAAACGCGAGATTATTTACGAGCTGCTGCACGAAATGGGCCACGCTTTTGATGAGATTAAGCTAGACCTATCAGATAAGGAGAACTCAGAAAGGGGCCGCGAAACTCGCGCATGGCAATTTGCAAATGAGCAATTTGATACTCACCCCGAATTGCGCCCTTACCTGCCAGAATATACCGAGCACAAGCGTAAGCGCCTAGCAACATACGGCTTATAAAAGGTTAGCCTTTACTCGTTTACTTACCACTAAAAAGGCCCCTACGGTTAGCGTAGGGGCCTTTTTAGTGGGCGGGCTGCTGGGCCTACTTTACGGCCAGCTCAGCCATTTTGTGAAAAGCCGATTCATCGAGCTTGAAACGGTCGTTGATGCTCAGCGACGTTTTGCTGTTGAATAAGGCATGGTTTACGGCGTTGTAGGCCAGCCACAAGGTAGCGCCGCTGCCTAGCTGCTTTTCCTCGTACTCCATGCGCTCCATTGCGTCGCGAGCTAGGGCCTTGGGCAAGCTGATTTCAGCCAGCACCTTAGCCAGCTGCTCGGGGGCGGGCTTCTTGGCCAACGCCTGAAATACGCCGATGGTCGGGGCCTGGGCCTGGCCGGGAGCCGCGTTGCTAAAGCTGCTGAAAATCTGGCAAAGCTGCTTTTTGAAAAGCTCCAGGTCAAGCCCTTTGTGAGCAAACTGGCGCTTAATGAGCGCCGTTACTTCGCGCTCAGTCGTCGTGTTCTTGAACTCTACCAGCTCGGCGGGCTTCACCTTCTCTACCCGCTTGTGCTTGTTGAGCTGGCCGTTCAGCAGCCAGGTTAGGTACTCGTCCAAGCTCATAAAGTCGTCGGCCCAGCCCATCAGGCCGTTTTCGCAGATTTCGCGGTAGTAGCTCACCTTCATATGCTGGCCGGTTTCGGTCAGGGTGTGTTCCTTCATGGCTGTTCCTTGCAACGAAAAGGGCGTTTTGCCGCTGTACGAGTTGTTAAGAATCATCGACTTATATAACCGGTCTTGGGTCTGGTGGCTGACCGTGCCCGACGTGATATTGATTTCGTCCGGCAGAATCAGGTTAAGGTTGAACTCGCCCCGGTCGTTGTAGCGCACATCGAGGCGGTGATTAGGCAAGCAGCGTTCGGCTACCTCGCGCAGCAGCCCGTTTGGAATCAGGCTATAATCGGCGCTCTGGAAAGCAAAAACCTGCTTGCCAGCTTCACCCAGGTCGCCTACAATGGCTTGTGCCCGGTCGGTGGCGCGAAGGGAATAGCCTTCGGGCAAAAGGGAGGCAACGGGCTCTGACGAAACGGGGAAACAAATTGCGTCCCACTTGTTGGCACGTTCGAGGATGGCGCTTTTCTGGCTCATGTTTAAGAGGCTGATTATAAGCTGCGTCGCTTATATCTGTTAAACGTTTTCGCCCTAGATAAGTTGCATGTTTTGCGTAATTACTTACTTAATACATGCAATTAATTAAGCCTTCTACATCCCTTTTGCAATTGCTAAAATTATTTAAATAAATACGCAACCTTTGCAACTAAAGGCAAGGTTATTGTGTACTAAGGGTAGCAGGGTAAACCAATTATCCGCCCTGCCGTTTGGCAATGTTATTCCCGCTTATATTTACCACGTTATCACTCATTATCAATTATGCGTACCCTCCTAATCCTCGCCGGCTTGTTCTTCTTCCTGCATAGCGGGTGGGCTCCCACCTGGGGCGCTCCCCTGGCTAACTGGTCGCTGTTGCTCGTGGCCCTGGCCTACTTTGGCGGCGTAGCTACTAAGGCCAAGATTCCCTACCGTCGGAATCGCCTGTATGATAATGACTACTACGACCAGCAGCACCCGTAACCAATTGCTGCTTTCGGATTCAATCACTGCTTACATTTTAGGCCCTCGGCGCTTCGGCTCGGGGGCCTTTTCTACGCCCGTTTCTGGCACTGGATTGGCTTTTTCTCCCTTTTGTTCCTGCTTCTGAACTGCGGGGCTCACCTGCTGCTGCTGGTCCTGGCCCCTATAGAGCTGTACCGTCCGGTCAATCGCCTTGGTGTAGCGGTCGAGCTGGGTTTGCCCGTTATTGAACTTGGCTGGCGAAGTGGCCGCTTCCTTAGCGTGGTTATGAAGGGCGCGGGCGTAGCGGTCGATGTTCTCCGGAGCCCGCATGATGTGGTACTGAAGGTTGAAGAAAAACCCATCGTACTTACGAGGGTCGCGTACCTCGTTTAGCCGAATATTGATAGCCTGGCTGCTGGCCTTCAACTCGCGCAGGGCCTCAATCTTGGCTACCTCCGGCGTGGGCTCGCTCAGGGGACGGGCGTGTTTCGGGTCGCGGGCCTCAGCCGCTTCCTTGCCGCGTAGGGGCTCCACCTGGCGTAGCAGCAAGCTTTCGAGCCGGCCAATGTTATTGCGCGGGTTAGCTGAGGCAGCAACTAGGGCCGTGTCGCGGGCTGGGTTGAACTCGCGGAACTCGGGCGTAAGATTGAGCTTGTAACCGGCTTGGCGCCCTAGCTCATAAAATGCCGCCTGCACGCTGCGGCCGTTGCCTTCTCGGAATGAATGGACGTGGTTGTAATGGTCCATGTAGTAGGCTGCCCGCTTGGCAAACTGCTCCCGGTCGAGTCCTTTTAGGTTATTCTCCTGGGCCAGCTGCTTCGACAAAGCATCAAGGTTGGGGCTAATCTGGCCGTAGTGCGCGTAAGTCTGGTAGTAGCCCTGGTGCTCCCCTTTCTTAATGCCCTGAAATGCACGGTCAGCGCGGGTTTCACCGGCCCAGGGGTACACGTCCTGGAACAAGTAGGCGTGCATCGAGCGCATGTACTTCTCATCGAAGGTGGCCGGAATAGGGGGCGCGGGAATGACCGGCGCGGTGGCCTCGGCCTGCGGGTGTTGGAGTCGATGTAGCCGGCGCGTCGATACGTCGGCTTCTATCTTATCAAGGACGCTCTGACTAGTGGCCCCAACTGAGTTATAGAGAATGCCCGTTTTGGGATTCGTAAAGTCTAGCGGCTCCTGCTGGTCGGGGCGTGGCGCGGGCTGGGGCTGGTCAGGGCTAAGCATGAGGCAAAGAAAAAGCCCGGCTGGTTAGGCCGGGCTCGTAGGCAGTAAATTACTTTAGCAATTACTCCAGTACCCTTTCTCGGGTGCGCTTATTGCGCTGGTCGAGTACTAGGTAGGGGGTACTTTCGGTTGGTTCGGCCGGCTCTACTGGCTCCGGATAGTAGCGGTCGTTAGGTTGGCCAGCTTGATAGCGCGGGTCGTCGGTTGGTACCTGCGGGTATATTGAGCCTAGTTGCGCGTCGATGTAGGCAATATCAATCTCACCGGCAATGTAGCGTTTGTACAAGGCTTGCAGCTCAGGGCTGATATTGGCATTCTGCGACATGGTTACACCCACGGCAAACTTAACGCTCTCGCTGCGCTGGGCGGCGGTCTTTTCAGTATCGGAAAAATGGGGCGTGTACATCGGCTAGGGGGTAAAATGGCCGCAAATAGGGCCGCTGGCGCGTTCCATCTGCTCTACTAAGGTAACGTATTCTAGCGGCTTTTGATGCCTTATGAGAGCAAATAACAGCCTGTTTTGATGGGTAGAAAGCTATGTGAGCAACTTAAACTAGCTAGGCTGCGAAGCTGCTCTTTCTGCTCTTATTGTGACTCCGCGCTCATTCCAAAACTTCGTACTTTCCCGTTGGACAGCTTCTATTTTTTGAGCTATTTCCATCTCGGTAAGGGGAGTATCATAGGTTGATAACAGCCTCTCCTGTTCTTCCTTCAATACTTCAAAACACGCCCCGATGTAAAATCCTGTGTCCCCTGGGTACGGTGCCATGAGTTTTACATATTCTCTCCAATCATCAAGAATCGCGCTTTTTGAGCCAGATTCTACTATATGTTCTTCTTCTTCCAATGTGACTTGCAGTAATCGCATGGATGAAACGTGCTGCGCGAAAAGGACGAGAACCTGCGGCATTCTCTTTCCTATTACTAAGTCTGCATTAGAATAAATTACCTCTAACATCTTCTCATTGGTTATTGCGAAAAGTGTTTTGAGCCACTTACGGTAAGCTTTTAATTGCTCAGCAGTAGGTGGAGGCAACTCGTTTACATTGCCCCAGCTGGGGAAAAAATCTACAAACTCCCTGGGGTACAGTTTAGAGTCGTTTCCGTGCTGTTCTATAAAGGAGCACCAGTCTCTCGTTCCTGTTTCATAGAGAATGGAGAGCTTACCGTAGAGTAGGCTAAGCTGTTGGTTGATACGATTTAATCTGTCTGTTCGGCGGTCGTCTACTCTTTTCGCCTGTATAGTGCGTACAGCCACTACTACGGCTGCAATTGTAGCCCCAGCAGTTGCTATCTCAGCGAAGTTTCCCCAGATACTATCCATAGTAAAGTAGCAGGTTACGGCTTGGGCTTCCACCAATCATCGTTGCTGTCGTCGTCGCTCAGCATATTAAGGGTGTCTAGGTTTTTTTCATCGAGCAGGTCAAGCGTAACCTCACCGGGTAGCGTCACTGCTGGCGGGCGATTGCGTAGCCCTGGGCCGAAAGCAAGGGTTTTGCTGCCGTGGTGGACTTTATGCGGTATTCGCTTGTCGAAGATGCACGTTCGCAGCGCCTCCATAAAGTCCGGCCCTAACTCGTAAGCTTGGCCTTCCTCATCGAGCGCCTGGACCGGCTCACTCTGGCTAGGGGTCAGGTTGGTTGAAGCGCTGGTCATATAGATTGTTACCAGGTCGGCCCCTGCGGCTAACTGCTGCTGCACGGCGGCGAACATATCCCACTCGTTTTTCATAAGAGTGTTTTTAGAGCTTGCAAGCAAAGCGCCTAGCTATCTAACTGAGGGGCTAATACTTTGGGTGAAGAAAAGTAGAGGATTTGTAAGGTGCTGAGCGGATTTTTTCTTTCATCTGCTTTAATAATACTTCGCTTTGTTGGGGTGTTTGTATTCCGTTTGCTTCATACTTAGCCATCAGTGATACATATATCTTATAAACACCTTTCCCTACGTAAGTCAGTTCATGCGTGTAACTAGTGAATTTGCCGCTTTCTAGGCTGTCTGACACGCATTTGCAAGTGAAGTCAAGGGCTATTTGCTCAGCTGAAACACCTTCTTCTCGAAGTAGATAAGCAGCGCGTATATACTTTCGTTTTGTATAGGATTGGAGGCTGCTTTTAGTCTCATTCAAAGCATGATACTCTGAAAAAGTGTTAGTACCCTCAGCTGAGAGTTCTCCTTCAATTTCAGTTAAAAGCTTACCCACTGCGTCTAAAACTATCCTGACTTCTTTTGAAGGGAAAAGAATTCTAAAGAGAGACATCATCAGATTTCAAATTAGAAAGGCTAAGCATTACTTCTTGTCTGTTTCTGCGTGATTTCAAGCCCGAGCTAGCCAGTACTATTTAGGGTTTACCTCTGGTTTTTAGTGCCACTGCCACTATGAGCCCTAGCCAGGCTAGGAGCACCTGCACTACCCAACGTTTCCACTGCTGCTTGCGCTCTCTGGTTATTTTCATGGCTAGGCTACGACTTGGTAAGGACTAATATCAAGACCGACAACAGTAGGCCAGCGGCTACGAGGTTGGCTATAAAAACCAGCACATAGCCTACTCTAAACGCTTTTTCCCAATTGGAAACCGCGGGCGGGAGCTTACCCTTGGGCCGTATTTTATTAGCGTAGTAGCCAGTGGCAATCAGCCCGAATTGCAGCAGCACGTTTGGCCGACTCACCGCGAAAGTGTACCCTAGGTTGCCCAGCCAGAACGCTAGGGCTAATAGGTGGTAAGCATAGGTGGCCAGCAAGGGGGCGGGTTCCTGCTCAGCTGGGGTAGGCATGGCGCAATCAGTGTAGCCAGCTTGGAAGTAGGGAAAGCGGCCAATCTGGATGCAGCATCCGATAGCCAACCGCCGCAACTACGAGGCAAGCGCCTACAATGCGTTTTACCCTACTGCGGTGGGCCTGCTCCTGAGCGTCCTTGGTAATGAAGCGGGCTAGCAGCTCGTCGCCCTGCCGGCTGGCTGCCTGTATCTCCAGCATTACCGGGCTGGGTGGAAACTCTATTGGAGATGGAAGCCGAACTAGCCGGCGTGAGGCACGGTACTTCATACTCGGGCGGCTACTGGCCGTAAGGCTCTCCGCGTCGTGCCTTGGCCAGCACTCAGGGCATCGAGGAGCGCCGGCACGTCCACAATGGGCACTAGGTGGCGGGTTGCTCCTGTGAAGCGTACTCCATCGAATAAATCACGCCCACCGGCTGCAAAATGCAGCGAGTAAATGCTTTCGTAGTCGGTGCCATAAGCGTAGCGCACAAAGAGCGCGAGCTTTTCCGGCTCAATGTTGTACTGGCTGCAAATGGAAGTGGCCAGCGTGAGCGAACATAATACTAACCCTGGGCCTCCGTCGGCCAGCTCAGTTGCTACGGCCCACCCCTGGCCGGGGTGTACTACGAGGTCACACTTCACCGGCTGGCGCTTGTCGTCGTCGTATAGGTGAAACGGGTTGGCGTGTACTACGCCTGGCAATGCGGCTAATGATTCCATTACTACTTAGAATTAAGGGAGTGAATCAATTTTGCATATGGGGGTGCTGCGCGGCGGCAATCATTTCCTGCACGGTAGTAGCTACGCGCTCGGGGTCGTAGTCATTCTCGGCCGTGCTGGTAAAGGCAGCGCGGGCCGGGGCCTCTTGGTCGTACACGGCGGCAAACTGCGCCGACTCGAACCCTTTGCCGACGTGAGCTAGCAGGTACCAGGTTAGTACCTGGTTACCCACCTGCACTTTGAGTTGAATAAGCGAGTTGGTTTTATAGTCCTCGCTGGCCCACGATATAGTTTCTAAATCAAGTAGCTCTTGGGTAAGCAGCTGTTCGGGGCGCACCTCGGCAACTACGCTGGGAGCAAGACTACCGGGGCGCTGCACCACGGCCGGAGAATGTAGAAAACCGGCGTAGTCAAGTTGTTCTGCTGGCGTAAGTAGGCGCTCGTCGGGGGAAAGCTGCATGAGGCTGTGGTTAGGAAAGGGGGCTGCCGCTGCCCTGGGGCTCATAAATCGCGCGTAGCTCGTCGGGGCTCACGTCGTCGCCTAGAAATTGTAGCCATTGAGCTACGGTGTCTAGGTCGGGTGCTTCTAGTAAAAAGGGGTTGGCCTGCGCCTGCGGCGTGGCCTGGCGGTCGGCCTCGTCCGGATAGCGAAGAATCAGCTCAGCCATTTGATAGAGCATCGACCTTACGCTAGTCGAGGGGGCAAGCTCCGGAAGATTGCTCATACTGGTAGGCTTAGTGATTAAGGGGCGGGCGACCTGCTGACGCAGTAGGGGGGGCTATCTCGTTTTGCATTTGGTATTGCGCTAGCTTGGCCACCGCTACCACGTCCTTATTAGCAACCTTGGCCACTGCCAGTAGGTCGGTAAGGGTAAAGCCCTCGGGCTTACTCATGCGCGTTGCCAGCGTGTTAGGCGACATACCTAATTTACTAGCGGTTTCGTAGCGTCCGCCTAGACCGTGTATCAGCTCCGCAATGGTAGTGGCTTCCCCGGCCTGTTGCACCTTCGCGGCAACTTGGCTGGTCAAGTCTTTCAGCGTTGAGCCGGTGAGCTTGGCCAGCATGGTTAGCTCGTCGTGGCTCATGCTTTCGGGGTTTTTAACCCGTAGTACTAGCTCTTTATTGCCAACTTCAACCTTCGTGTTGAGGGTGCCCTTTTGGGGGGCAACCTCCGCGCCGGCTGTGGCTTCGGCGGCGAGCTGGGCTACCACACGGCCAAAGTCGTTCTCGGTCGAGTCGGCCAAATGCTGCATTTCTTTTAAGGTGAATGTGCCCGGCTTGTCGATTCGGACCGCTACGGTACGGTGCGACATATGAAGGTCTTTTGCGGTAGCTAGTAGGCCGTTGGCCTTGACCAACTCTGCAAACGTGGTAAATTCTGAGCGCGTCGCCATTGCAGGGGCAGTAAGTAGGTCAAACATGAGTAAGTAAATTAAGCAAAGATTGCAATGGTAACGCGGGCCGGGCTGCTGAGTTGACTTAAACTAGTCGGTCCGATGGCAGCATAGCGAGTAAGAAATGTATAGTACCTGGGCATTATGGAATGCCTCGCCAAACTTGCCGGCGTGATAGTCGCGGTGTAGCCACCCGACACTTTGAAAATCATACTCGAGGCCGGTATCACCGAGCGGCTGCAAAAACTGGTCAGCTTCCTCGGCGCTAAAGCCACTGAGGTCAGTACCATCAGCCAGCAGCACTTGCACCCCTGGGCGCTCGTTGGCCCCCCGGTCGTAGGTCGCATACACCAGCCCTACTTTGTCTTGGCGGGAGAAGTAAACTGCCTCCCCGACCTGCATATTTTCTTGCTTTTTCATAGCGTAGTGCGTGTTTTAGGAAGTGAACAAAAGGGGAAAAAGGCAGCCGGATAGCTTAGCGTAGGAGCAACGAAAACTGCCCACCGTGTTCCTCACTGGTCGAGCGCAGGGTTTCGTAAGCAATGGGGCGCACGGCCCGTACAAGCTTGCTGAGCACGTCATAATCTGCCATATCCTCAATAACCTGCCCCAGCAGCGGGGCTACCTCGCACGTCAGCCCTTCCACGTCGAGACTTCTACCGGCCTGCTTCATCTGCAACTCCACCGCTACCACGGCTTCTATTACTTTATCTCGGTAGGCGTTCCAAAGGTGGCGGTCCTGAATCTTGGGGGCGTGGGCGGCTTTCATACTGGAGGCAAGCAGAAGTTAGAAAAAGCTGAGTTGAGTACCGGGGGCGGGAAAAAGAGCCAGCGCGGCGGGCGGCGTGGCGGGCGCTCGGCCTGCTCAGGGGCCGGCTGGGCTTCGTGCTTGGCCCACTCTGCCTGGGCTGCCTCACGGCGGGCCTTGTGGGGTGCAACGAGCGGGCCGCTGTGCCCGCTGGGCCGCTTGCAGTAGCTCCCAGCTTTGGCGCCGCAACCGTTGTGCGGGCACGGCACTTCGCGGTAGTCGAAGGTGCCGGGTACCATCTTAGCCATAACGCAACTAGAATAAGAGGCTGGTTTGAGGGGAGGCGTAAGCTTTGCCTTTGCTGAGCACGACCGCGGCGGCGCTGTGTACCGGGGCCTGGTCCTCGATGCGGAAAAAGTGGCCTACCTGGTAGGGGTCGTAGCTAATGGGCTCGGTGGCCGTGGGCTGCTGCGCGGCGGTAAACGTGCCGATGGCGTAGGCGTGAACGTTCTTCTGGCGACTGGCTAGCACGCGCTGGCGGCCGGTTTCTGTGACCTTAAAAACCACGTTGCTTAGCTGCACGGTTTCGAGCACGGCCACTACAAGCCCCTCGAACTGCACTGAAAACAAGCCCTGGTGCTTGTATTTCAGGTTGCGGTACACCTTCACTTGCTTCCCTTCTAGGTCGATGGTGAGGGCGCGGGGGGCTTGCATGGCGGGCTTACTTTACAAAGTGGATGATGGGCATTCTCGTTTCATAGCCGGTTACTTGTCGAAAGAGGGGGGCTAAGTCCTCGGCCTGCTGCCTTTCAAAAACCTGCTGATTCGTGATTACCGGCTTTAAATCGACTAGCTCCTGGTGGTAAAAATCTACCGTGTACTCGTCGTGTTTAAGCGTGATTTTCAGTCGGTTTACTTTCGTGCGCTCGTCCTGCAACTCGGTGCATAAATCCATCCGAAGGAAGGGGTAGGGGTTGCTTTCCGTGCGGCCGGCCGCAAAGAGGTTGCTAGCGCCTGTCATCATTAAGAAGCCCTTGCCGCCTAGCTGATTCAGAATCTCGCGGGCCTCGGTTACTTCTTTATTTTCGTCGGTGGTTGCCATCGGTAAGGGACTAGGTTTAGCTGCGTTGCTACTACCTCTTAAACGCAAGTAGTCTGCCTAATGTTGCATATTTTGCGTAATTAATTTACTTAATTTATGCAATTGCAAAATAGCTTTCCTCCCTTTGGTTCGCTTACCCCCACAAGCAAAAGTGCCCGGCCGTATCACTGACCGGGCACTCTATCAGGCTTGCAATCCTCATTCAATTACCGTTTCCTTCTCAATCTTATAGCCTTCTGCCTGGTAGCTGCGAACCTCAGCCAGCAGCTTGTTTGCCTGGGTGGCCTCGTCCGGTGTGAGGTCGCCAACGGGGCGTAGGTCCTGGCCTAGCTCGGCGGCTTCCTCAGCAAAGCGGCGGGTATAGCCAAGCTCCATTAGGTACTCAGTTACGCGCTGCTGCGCCGCTGCCTTGTTCATGGCGGCCTGGGCCTTGCGCCGCCGATACTCAAATAGCGGGAGCTTCATAGCGCGGCTGGCGTTGGCTCGGGGTCTAAGTCATGCCGCCACGGTGCATTGCTGAGCAAGCAAAAAACCGTGCTGGGGGCGGTCGGCTCCGGCTCACTCGTTAGCCATACCTCGGACGAACCGCTGCCAACTCCGCGTACCATCGCGCCGGTATAAGCAGCGGCTAAGTGAAAATCTGCGGCCTCGGCCTCGCGTAGCACCGTGGCCAACTGCGGGCCTGCGGCTACGAACTCGTAAGCCGTGGGGAACTCGGCGGCGCGCTTGTGGCCAGTGCTCAGGCGTAAGCGGGTAAGGGGGGTAATGACGCACCGAAACAGGAGTACACCCATCAGCACCCCATCATGCAACTCGAAGTTTTCAATCACCATCGCCGCCCGGTGGTCGCGGCGGGGGTGGTGGGCATAATCTCCAATTTTAAAGCCAGCGGCGGCGGCTTGCTCAATTACTTGTTGGTCAGCAACGGACTGCATGGGAGTACGGATTAAAGGAAGGTTTTTATCACTGGTAATAAAATGGGCGGTAGCGGGAGCGGGCCTACGAGGCGGGCGGCGGAATGAAGCGGTGCAATTGGCCATCCGTGTAGAAGTAGGTTAGATTCCCCTCCATGCACTTTACCAGATACACCCGGTCCTTTTGCCACCGCCGCAATACCCGTAGCGCCCCGACTGGCTGTGCGGTCGTTGATGCGACTATGCAGGCTGCTTGTAGCTAAGGCCTCGCGGGCGGCACTGAGTTGGCGGCGGTAGGCGGCTTCCTGGTCAGCTAGGGTAGTGTCCTGCGCTACTACTTGGGCGGCCGGGCTTAGCTGGTCATAGCGTAACAAGCCTTTAGAAGCTATGTAATCAGACAATACAGACATGGCTAAGAGGCTGGTTTTAGCTGCGTTGCTACTACCTATTAAACGCAATAGACCCGCCTTTTGTTGCATGTTTTGCGTAATTAATTTACTTAATTTATGCAATTACAAGAGTCCAAAAAAGCCCCGTCCTGTAAGGGGCGGGGCCTAGTCAGCGGGGCGTACTGCTAACTACCGATTGCAATAGTTTCCGCGTCGTTGAGAATCAGGGTATCACCGAAAAAAGCGAAGGGCTCCGCGTGGCCTTTGGGCGCTAGCCCTACGCGCCCGGTCTGCGAGTGGGTAAGCTCCCGCCAACCCTGCTGCTCGGTTAAGTAGGCTTTCACGGCTTCCCAGCCTGCCGCATAGTCGGGGGCCTGTACCGCCCAAACCCGGCCGCTGGGGTAGCGGTCGAAGTCGGGGGCATATTCTTCGTAGGTGCTCCTAATGAGTAACATATACAAGGGAAAGAACAAAAGGGAAAAAAGCCGCTAGCAGTCAGCAGCTAGGGCCTTGGCGCATGAGCCGCTGCGCTCTACCATCTGCTTAGCCTCAGCCAACGGAAGGACGCGCCGGAGGCTGTTTTTGATGCGGCGATTGATGGCCTGCACGTCGGTGCCAAGGTTGGCGGCAATGTCGGCTACAAACTCTTTTACGGGCCGGCTGCCTCGTGCCGAGTTGCAGTTTAAGCAGCACGTCACCAAGTTGGTTTCCTTGTTCGAGCCGCCCAACGAGTAAGGTAGCAGGTGGTCAAGGGTCAGCTTCACATTGGCGCTCTTACCGCAATACGCGCAAGCCAAACCATCGCGCAAGTAGATAGCAAGCCGCTTATGCTGGCTAATCCAATTCATGCCCTGGGTGCGAACGGGACGGGTGGCATCAGTAGCGGAAGTAGTAGCGGCGGCACACATGGCGTATCTCCTTGGTTTCTTTATCTATTAAACGTTTTAACAGTCTATATTGTTGCATATTTTGCGTAATTAATCAACTTATATTTGCAATTATTTTCTGGTATGGTTGGTGTTTTTCCCCTTTTGTTCTATTTTGCCAGTGGAGCTAGCGGGCACGAAAAAGCCCGGCCTCGCGCTGCTGCACGAAACCGGGCCGGGGCCACTTGAAAAGCTTACGCTATCAGTCCTCTATAAGTCCTCCCTCAACCAGTATGGCGTCCCATTCCGTTATGATTTTCAGCCCCTTATCAGGCTGTTTTGCCAAGTACCCTATTATATCGAGCTGGTAAAATGCCCGTTCAAAAGCGGTTATCCTTTGCTGTTGCTCCTGGTGCGGTAGTCCTGCTATCTCGGCAAAAAGCTTTTCGCTCTCATTTTTAAGAATCAGCACAAACAGGCTCAACTCGGGCTGCCAGGCTGTTTCAGGCAATGGAAATTCAATTTTGAGTTCTAAATGACTGAGCGGCATAGGATAGATAAGCTAACGAAAGGCGGAATTATCTGTGGCCGGGCCGCTGGTCGTAGGTTGGCCAGTACGCGCCCTCATACTCGTACCCCTCGCGCTCGTCGCGGTAGTCCTGGCGCTCGTCTTGGTGGTTGCTTTCGGGTACTTCGTCGTAGGTGCGGGGCTCGGGCTGCTGCGGGGTCGGCTGGGGCTGGTTGTTTTGCATCGAGGTAATAGTTGAAGGTTGGGGGAAGATACTAAGCGGCGGCGGCTGCCTTGGCGGGCCGGGCCTCCAGCAAGTCGAGCTGGCCATCTACCAAGAAGCTGCGCCCGTCGAGCACGTCAGCCAGGTACACGCTTAACTCCACCGAACCTTGCTGAAATAGGGTGAGCTGCGAAACCTGGATTTCGTCGTACTCATCGGTGAGCAACAGCACGTCCTTTAGCAGCGAGTCCTTCACTGGTACCGGGTTGTCGGCTTCACTGGCCAGCTCACAAAGCGCCGCGACCTCGGCCGTGACCATCGCGTCGGGCATGGGCAATACCTGCACTATCCAAAAATCCCCTAGGGCCTTGGGGCTCAGGTTCACCGATTCTACTTGCGGCTCCTGGCGTAGCTTCCGGTAGTGCTCCTGCACGGCGGCGCGGGCCTGCGGGCCGACGTGAATTAGAATGGTGCTGCCGACCTGGTTTAACCAGCTCTCGTTGTTGATATGGCCTAGAAAGTACATGGCAAGTTTTATTACTGGTAATAAAAAGTGGGAAAGGAGGGGGCCTAGTAGCCGGCTAGCGGGAGCCCGAAATAGACGTGCAAGCGGTTAGCGGCGCTCAGGTGGGTATCGCCCCACTGCAACGCATCGCGTTGGCGGCTGCTACCGTGGCGCACGGTGGTAAGCCGGAAAGGAAAGCTGGGATTGTGGCGGGCCAACGTGAGCACGTAGCCGGCGCGGTGGGCGGCGTTGGCCAGCTCGTGCAAGTCTTGGTGCTGCTGCTCGGTGGGCGTGGGTACGCCGGCTAAGGGCTGGTAGGTGGGCAAGGGCAAGCCGGCCTGCTGCACGTAGGCGGCGGGCGGGTACACAATGCAATCGAAGAAGGGCACTAGCTCAGCTCTGGCGGCGGCTAGCTGCTCCTGGCTGGCCTGGGTGGGCTTTAGGGCGAATACCCAGCGGCGCTTTAGCTCCTGAAAAGTGCGGCCACTTTTGCGGCCCGACTGCCGGCGACCTGTCCAACTCTTGGCCCCGGCTTTAGCCGCGGCCAACGTGAAATTGGCGGCGCGGACGCTGGCGGCGGTTTCCGATAGCAGCGTGTAGGTGATGAGCCGCTGGTAGCCCCGGCTGCGGCTGCCGCGCTGGCACGCTGCATAGAGCTTCGAGCACGCATTTTTATGGCCCTGGGTGCATACCCGGTACACTTCCAACGTCTGCCCGTCGTCTAGGTGGCGGCTCACTGGCCGGCCGCACATGGCGACTCCTACCAAAACCCCGTCGGCGTAGCAGCCCACCGAAAACACATGGCCTACCGGGGCCTCGTTGTGGCGGTGGTGCGCGGCCACGTAAGCGGCGGCCTCGTCAAAAGGCAGCGGCTCGGTATAGAATCCGGTCAGCAAAGAAGGCATGTAACGCGCTGGTTTTAGGTACGTTGCTTATACCTATTAAACGCAATTGCCCCGCCTTTTGTTGCATATTTTGCGTAATAATATTACTTATTATTTGCAATTTCAGCACTGCCTTCGCGGCCTACGAGTCATAAGGCCAGGCAGTAAGCGGCACCGCAACATGGGGTAATTTTAGCTTAAATCGAGCCCACCGTAGCAAGGGAGCTTTGGCACTCCGGCTGAGCGTAGCCCACTGCTCCCGCTGGCCAGCGGCCCCGTACTGCGCGAAGGGAAAAGCCCGCTGCTGGGCCACGGCAACCAACCGGCCGCAATCGGCCCGGTAATTCCGGCCGGGCTCCGGCGCGTGGCTGTCGAGGCCGGTACGCTGGCAAGCTTTGCAGTAGGCCCAATCCTGGCCCGGCTCGGTGGGCCTTACGCTTACGTAGCCTTCGCAACTCGGGCACCAATGGAGCGGCTGCAACTGGTGACGGGCGACGAGGCGGGCGCACGTCGGGCACGTCGGCGGCTGGCACTGGTAGGTAGGGCCGGCTACTTCGTTGTTATCGGGGTTGGCTCCGCAAAGGGGCACCCCTGCGGCGGCGTGGCCGCTGGCCCGGTAGGGGTAGGCATGAATAGTGCCCTTGCTGTAGTAGGCATAGGCGGGCCGGTAGTTGGTTGCGTCGGGCGGGACGGGCTGCGGGCCGTATTTGGTTGCCATTGGGGCCGTGGAGTTTACAATTGCAAAAGAGAACAAAAGGGAAAAATGAGCCGGCCGGGCCGCTACTCCGGCGCTACCAGTAGAGCGGGGGCAACTTGTTGAAGTAGCGGGGTCAGCTTTAGCAGTAGGCGCGGGGTAAGCTTGAACTCAGCTTGCCACTCGGCCAGCGTAGCCAGCACCGAAACCGGGGGCCGGGGGTTCTTATACTTTTTGTCTAGCTCGTGATTTTGGAGGTTTACGCGCAGTCCTGGCCCGTCTTTGGTATCGACTAGGTAGCCGCTAATTTCCTCGGGCTTGGATAGCAGCGGCCCGCAAAGCAGGGCGCGGCGGTTGTTTTCTAGGAGTTGTTGCATGGCCGGGGAGTACTGCATGGGCTGGCTCATAGCCTGCATGATACTAGCAGGGGCGGGCTTTAAATTTTCGGGCTGCATAGTCGATTAGCTGCTGCTGCTCAGGGGAAAGGTGGAAAAACCGGACAGTGCTAAGGGTGCTGGCTCCGGTCCCGGTGTGGTAGTAGACTTGGCGGCTGGCAGCCAGCGCGGCAGCGGTGGCCTGGGCTGCCTCTTTTTCCCGTCTTTTTCGCGCTGTGACGGGCTCCGGCGTTCTTTTGCGGGACTGGCCTTCTTAGCCGCTGCGGGTCGCTCAGGGGCCAGAATTGGCGGGGGTGGGGGCACTACAGCTGGTCGGGGGGCTGGGGGCAAGCTGAGCACGGCGGGGCCGGCCGGTTTCGGCCCCTTCCAATCCCGGCTGTTCCATCGAGCGCCGCCCATTAGTTCGACTGCCAAGGAAGAAGGGCCGGGGGGTACTCGCCAAGGTCGCTGAGCCAATGACGTTCGGCGGCTTCGTACTCGGCGGCTACCTCGTCGGCCTCGGCTACGGGGGTGCGGGCTGCTTTGAGCTGGGCCAACCGGGCTTGTACGCGCTGCTTCGCCCGCTGCGGGTCGTTGACGTAAAGGCTGTGCTGCATGGTGAGCTGGTGAACCTCGGCGGCTTCTTCTTCGCTCAGGTAGGCGCTGCGGTCCTCCATCTGGCGGGAGTCTACCACGAAATACGAGCACCCGATAAAGCGAAGCGGGCGGCCTCCTTGCTGCCAACGTTCTTCGGCCAGCGCCCAAATAGCCTGGATGCGGGCCGCAACCTGGGCGGCGTGGTCCTCGGTGGTTATCTCGGCCGTAGGGTCGGCGGGAATTTCAGCCGTGGGCGCGGCCTCCACCGGGGCGGGGCTGTCGGGGTCGGCTAGGGTGAGTGTCTGCACGTCGCCGGCCTGGGTTAGCGTAACCGCGTGGCCTTGGGCGGTGAGCATGGCGGCAAACTTGCCTAGGTCATCGCTACTGTGGCGGCTGTTGCTGCTCACGCGGATAGTGCCGGCGCTCTCGGTGTAGCTGGTTGTTAAGTTGTACTCGCGGGCCGTGTGCCACGAAAGAAACGCGCCAATCTGGTCGCTCAGGCTGGGCACCTCGCGCAAGTCGAGCGAATACAAGCAAGGGCCGTAAGCTTCCGAGTAGCTGCGGTGGCTGTCGATGTACTTTGCACCGAAGCTCAGGCGTACCAATTGGCCTGCTTCGCCTACCGCCGTAAGCCCGGCGTTGTAAACGTGCATATCCTGCAAACTATCGAAGTGGCCCGAAAGGAAGGGGGCGTACACTTCTTTCACCTGCTGGCCGCTCGGCCCGTCCGTGTAGCGGATATCCAAGGCCGTGCCGCCTGCAAAGCGGTCGGTGGTCACGCTGAATTTTACGGCCGGGAAAGCAGCTTTTAGGGCCTCGCGGATAAGGCCAGCGGTCGCCGTCAGCGAGTAGCTGCGGACTGTTACCTCCCGGTCCTGGTGTTCGGTGTAGGCAGTCTTGGGCTCCTTGGACTTCTTGCGGTCCGCCGCCTTGCGGTTGGCTACCCACTGCTGGGCACGTAAAATCTCGTCTACGCGCTGCTCAGCCTCGGCAATATTCTTGGCGCTAAAGTGGTGGCTAGCTTTGCTTTGCTTGCCCGTAAAAACCAGGTAACCGGCTGGGAGCGGGCCGGTGTCGGTGCCGAACTCACGCACGAAACCAACTGCTACGCTGTCGCTCACGCCTTCAATCTGTACCTGGCGGTAGCTGGCGGTAAAGGTGGCGCGTACTGACTGGTAGCTGTCGGAGGTGAGGCGGGCGCGGTACATAACAAAAGGCAGTTAAATGGTTGGCTTTGCGTTCGTTGCTTATACCTATTAAACGCATTTACCCCGCCTTAAGTTGCATATATTGCGTAATAAATTAGCTAATTATTGCAAGTATTTTCCGGCATAATGGTTGATTTTTTCCCTTTTGTTCTTTTTGGCCAAGGCCCACCTGCCCGCCTCGGGTTCGTTGTTGTACTAATACCTTCCTTTAATGCCAGTTCGAGCCGGTAACCTGGGCTGCTGCTGGGGCCTCAGTTGCTCAATTTTGCTACTTTGAGTGGGTTTCCTTTTGTTCGTGGTAGGGATAGGAAGGGAGCGACCGTAGGGAGCTGTCCGTAGGACCGCAGCGAAGCGAAGCCCTGCATAGCCTGGCTATCCGCCTTGAACAGCAAGGGCTTAGAGTACAAAATAGGGTAGTACTAGTTGGGGCAGTAATTACATCTTAAAAAGATGGTATGAAATAGTAGAAAAGTGCAATTCCAGGTTTTTTACCAATTTGGCCCTTTTTCGGTTTTTGTTTTTCCTCTCCCTCGCCCCTTGTACCCCCTTTGAATGCCCCTCGCGTGTGAAACCAAACTAGTACCTTTTTTACTGAATAGTATTTCTTAAAAACAACCAACAAAATAGTAACTATAAGGAGTAAACCGATTAAAGGAAGGTCTGCATCAGATTAAAGGAAGGTTTGCATCAGATTAAAGGAAGGTTTTTATCACTTCCCGATTGCCATTAAAGGAAGGTTTGCATCAGATTAAAGGAAGGTTTTTATCACATTTAAGGAAGTGACTTATCAACAATTTCCTTAAATGCTGCGTACCTTGCTAGTGCAAAAACTTACGCTTCCTGGGTGTCTGCTCAGCAGTTGATGCGAAAACTACCAGCAGTTAATGCGAACGGCCCTGAGCCCTCGCCTAAGTTGCCTTCAATATACGCCTTTCTCTATGCCCACCCCCGAAACCTTAGCGGCTCTTGAAGCTCCAGACTCTCTTTTTGCCCAGCTGCAACTAGCCTTGCAATACGAGCCCACCGGCTCTAGTCAGGTCAAGCAGCATAAGCATGTCACCTTTTCCCGTCAGCGTAAAATGTCCGTGTATAGCAAGCGGATAATGGCGCGGGTGTTGGAGCAAATAAAGGAGGGCGACACGGAGCTACGCGAGTTCTACCAGATGCGGGTTACTTCCATCATGGAGGGCACCGACAAAGACCCCCACAATGCCTACGCCTACGCGAAGAAAGCCGTGTATGAGCTGGCGAACATCAATTGGGAAATTGAGGATTTAGATAGCAAAAGCTACTTTGTGCTCTCGCTCTTGGACACAACCAAAAAGCGGCGCGTAGGGGTGCATGAGGGCGTTATTACTATCATCCTCAACCCTGAAATGGCCCCCTACTTCCTCAACATCGCGGGTCAGTATTCCATCTACAAGTTGGATGGCTATATGGGCCTTAGCAGCTGGTACGCGATGCGGCTATTTGAAATGCTCTCCTTCTGGAAAAATACCGGCTGGTGGGAAGTGCCTATCGAGGAATACCGCCAACTTATGGACTGTGGGCCAGAACTGGATAAGTTCGGCCAGCCCAAAAAGGATAAGAAGGGCGTGGTTAAAGTGAAGCTTGCCAAGACCAATCACCTCATCGACCAAACCGTACTGACCTCTCAAAAGGAGCTGGCCAACACGCCCTATGCATTCACTTTTCATCCCATCTACGAGGCTTCGCTAAAGAAGGGCCGGCCTAAGATTATCAAGCTGCGCTTTGACCTGGTGCATCAGGACCTAACCAAAATTCCGCCCTCCTGGCTCACCGATAAGAACACCGGCCCGGTTATTCGCAGCCTGCAAGAATTTAGGATAAGCGAACTCAACATTGCCAAGTACCTCGGGGTGCTGGGGCAACGAGAGTGCGCCGCGCTGCTGCGGGCCTGGCAGCTCAAAGAGAACAGTAACAAGAAGATTGATGATAGGGCGAAGTACTGCAATGCGGCGTTCGTGCGGCAAGCCAAGACGCTCATTGAGGCGCGGCAAAAGGAAGTAACGGAGGCTAAAAACATTGCCCAACACTCGCTATTTGGTCAGCACAAAGAGGGGTAATACTAAGGTATTCACTTCTAACGCGGCACAGCAAATGGCCTCCCAAGCTGGTGTTTTAGGTTATAAGTGCCGTGAGTAGAGCCTACTCGATGAGGCATTGATATTCTGCTAACTGGATTGTTTGTGGCAAGCCATTGACGCTGAATAAGGCAACTGGTGCTACAAGTAAGGGCCAGGAAGTGCGCGCTGGCAAATCACTGAAAAAGGAGGTAGCTTGCAGCTTGTGTTGCCATGCGTGATTGGTATGACGACACGAATAAATTATATTATTTTCATGACTGAGCTTGCGCAATTAGTAGTTGGTGCTACCGTGAATGGAATTTTGCCAGGGCAGGCAGTAACAATTGTACAAGTACAGTGGCATGGTAAAGAGGCGCTAGAGCTAGTATACCGGGACGGGTTGGGAGGCGTAGGCAACCGAATTTTGTTCCCGGAAGAAATGGCCGAGCTAGTCGTAGTGGCGGCGGAAGCAGCAGCGGGAGGGCGCTGGGGATTTGGGGCCGATGCTGGGTTATTTAAGCTAGTATCGGAGGCCTACCGTATTCGCCTAGCGTATGTGTTCGACCCAATGATGGCGGTCCATACGTCGCTGATTGAGGCGCTACCCCACCAGATTACGGCCGTGTATGACAGTATGCTGCCCCGGCAGCCACTGAAGTTTTTGTTGGCCGATGACCCCGGCGCGGGCAAGACCATTATGGCGGGGCTACTGATTAAGGAGCTGGCTATTCGGGGCGACGTACACCGGTGCCTGGTGGTATGCCCTGGGGTGCTGGCCGAGCAGTGGCAGGAAGAACTGTTCGTGAAGTTTCAGCTGCCATTTGAGATACTGACTAATGACAAGGTAAACTCGGCCCGCACGGGCAATTGGTTTGCTGAAACCAACTTCGTGGTGGCTCGGCTGGATAAGCTAAGTCGGGACGAGGGCTTGCAGGCGCAGCTGGAGGCGACGCGCTGGGACATGATAATCGTGGACGAGGCGCATAAAATGTCGGCTTCCTTCTTCGGCGGTAAGGTCAAGTACACGAAGCGCTACCAACTCGGGCAACTGCTGGGCCGACTAACCCGACACTTCCTGCTAATGACGGCCACGCCGCACAATGGTAAGGATGAGGACTTTCAACTATTTATGGCGCTGCTGGACCAAGACCGGTTTGAGGGCAAGTTTCGGGAGGGTACGCCGGCAGTGGAGGTATCGGACCTGATGCGGCGGCTGCTGAAGGAGCAACTGGTGCGCTTCGATGGCCGGCCGCTGTTTCCGCAGCGTATTGCCGAAACGGTAGCCTACGAGCTATCGGAGGCCGAAACTAGGCTGTACGGGCAGGTGACGGACTACGTGCGCGACCAATTCAATCGGGCGGATGAGCTGGAATCGGGGCGGCGAGGGTCGGTGGGCTTTGCCCTTACCATTTTGCAGCGGCGGTTGGCTTCGTCGCCGCTAGCCATTTACGAGTCGTTGCGGCGGCGGCGGGAGCGGCTGACCCAACGGCTGGAAGAGTATCGGGCGGCTTCGCGGGCGGGGGCTGTACCGGCCGATACAGTAGCCTGGGCGCGGTCCTTGGAATCGGACGACGACCTAGAGGACATGCTCGACGACACACCCGGCGCGGAGCAGGAGGCACTGGAAAACGAGTTTGTGGACCGCGCCACCACGGCTAACACCATTAGGGAGCTGGAAGCGGAGCTAACTAGCTTGGCGGGACTCGAAAAGCTGGCGCTGGAAGTGCGCCGCTCGGGCACCGACCGTAAGTGGGAAGAGCTATCGCGCATTCTCACCGACGAGCCGTTTTTGTTTGATGACCAGGGCCACCGGCGCAAGCTGGTGATTTTTACGGAGCACCGCGATACGCTAAATTACTTGGTGCAGCGCATCGGGACTTTTTTAGGTAATCCAGCAGCGGTAGTAAGTATTGCGGGCGGCATGGCCCGCGACGAACGGCGGCGGGTGCAGGAGCAATTTACGCAGAATGCGCGAGTGGCAGTACTGGTGGCTACCGATGCGGCGGGCGAGGGCATCAATCTGCAACGGGCACACTTAATGGTGAATTATGACTTGCCCTGGAACCCAAACCGCCTGGAACAGCGCTTCGGCCGCATTCACCGCATCGGCCAAACGGAGGTGTGCCGACTCTGGAATCTGGTAGCCCACCAGACGCGAGAGGGCGACGTGTGGGTACGGCTGCTGGGCAAGATAGAAGCCGAGCGGGAAGCCCTCGAAGGCAAGGTGTACGATGTGCTGGGTAGCGTAACGTTTGAGAACAAGAGCTTGCGCGAACTGCTGGTGGAGGCCGTGCGCTTTGGCAACGACCCCGAACGCAAAGCTTACCTCGACCGGGTGCTGGATACAGCCCTCGACCGGCCCCACCTCGAAAACCTGCTACAGGAGCGCGCCTTGCATACTACGGCGCTGTCGAAGGCTAATGTGCAGCACATTCGGGAGGAAATGGCGCGGGCCGAGGCCCGTAAGCTACAGCCGCACTTCGTGGCCGATTTCTTCCTGGCGGCTCTGCGGCGGTTAGGCGGCACCATCGTGGAGAAAGAGCGGGGCCGCTACCAGGTGCTGCGGGTACCGGCCGCCATCCGGCACCGGGGGCAGCAGCTGGGTAGTGGCCGCGAACCGGTGCTGGATTCATACGAGCGCATCACGTTTCATAAGAACCTGGTGGCCGTGCAGGGCAAGCCCTTAGCGGCGTTTATTTGCCCTGGGCATCCGCTGCTCGATGCGGTAATTGACTTGCTGCTGGAACGCGAGGTGAATGCGCTGCAACAAGGGGCGGTGCTGCTGGATGAGCGGCCCGATGCGGAGCCACGCTTGCTGTTTTACCTGGAAACGGCGGTGCAGGATGCGCACTCGCTAGGCGGTGGTCAGCTGCGCACGGTGAGCCGGGAGCTACGGTTTCTGGAGCTGGGAGCCGATGGGCAGCCGCGGCCGGCCGGCTATGCGCCCTACCTGGACTACCGGCCGGCCACGGCCGAGGAAACGGCGCAGCTACGCCCTCGCTGGGCGGCGTTACCCGCCAGCCTGCGCGGGGCAGGCGGCGAAGAGCGGGTGCGCTCGTTTGCCCTGACGGCGCTGTCGCGCGAGCAGTTAGAGCGACTGCGCACCCACCGCCGCTACCTGGTGGAGAAAACCCGGCAGGCGGTTCAAGAGCGCCTAACGGGCGAAATAAAGCACTGGGATGCGCGAGCCCGCGAGCTGAGCCAGCAGGAAGAAGCGGGCAAGCCCAACGCCCGGCTCAACTCGGGGGAGGCGCGCAAGCGGGCCGACGACCTGCATGGGCGCTTGCAAAAGCGCCTGCATGAGCTGGATGAGGAACTGCAACTTTCGTCGCGCCCGCCGGTGGTGGTGGGTGGGGCGCTGGTGCTACCGGCCAGCTGGCTGGCCGCCGCCGCGACAGCGGCACCTACTGGCGGCCAAACCGCTACCAACGACTTGATGAGGACCGGCCCTACCAATGCGCCGGCCGGGGCTGGCAGCTTCCCGAGTGCGGCGGCGCGGGCGGCTGTGGAGCAGGCGGCTATGCGGGCCGTGATGCAGATAGAGCGCGACCTGGGCCACGAGCCCCGCGACCGGAGCGCTGACAAGGTAGGCTACGACATCGAGAGCCGCGATGGCCGCAGCGGGCTGCTGCGCTTTCTGGAAGTGAAGGGCCGGCACTCCGAAGCGGACACGGTGACGGTAACCAAAAACGAAATTATCCACGCCCTGAACGTGCCGGAGCAGTCGTGGCTGGTGCTGGCTCTGGTGCGCGGGCGGCAGGTGCAGGTGTACTACGTGCAAGAGGCATTTAGCTTTGAGCCAGACTTTTCGGTCACGTCAGTCAATTATAATCTAAAGGAATTGCTGGGGCGGGCACGCTACACCGCTACCGTTGACCTGACGGACGAACTAGCCGCAACTTTCCTATAGTATTCGCTTACCCTCTATGCAGGCGCTACCAGCGCTGCTTACTGATTACCGCTGCCAAAGCCCACCCACCCGTGAAGAAGCTGATTGAAACATCCATACCCCTTGACATTATCAACGATGAGTCGGCCTATGACAAGATGCCGGGGATTGGGGCGCATCCGAAGGGACTGCACCACTGGTGGGCGCGGCTGCCGCTGCCGGCGGCGCGGGCCGTGCTGTTTGCCTCGCTCGTGGACGACCCTTCGGCGCGGCCCGACGAGTTTCCAACTCCGGAAGCCTGCCAAGAAGAGCGGGAGCGGTTGTTTGGGATAATTAGGCGGCTGTGCCAGAAGAAGATACACCTGCACCAAGAGGCCTTTCGGGAAGCCAACGAAGAGATTAAGCGACAGTGTGGCAACGACTTGCCGACGGTGTTGGACCCCTTTGCGGGTGGTGGCTCCATCCCGCTGGAAGCCATGCGGCTAGGGCTGCCCGCGCTGGCCACCGACCTGAACCCGGTGGCCGTGCTGATAAACAAGGTGGCGCTGGAAATACTGCCGCGCTGGGCCAACCAGCCGCCCGTGAACCCCGACAGCGCCAGACGCCCCGGCGCGCCCCAACAGTGGACCCGCGCCCGTGGCGTGGCTGAAGACCTGCGCTACTATGGTCGCCGCATCAACGAAGAGGTAAAGCGCCGCATCGGCCAGCACTACCCGAAAATGCGGGTAGGCAACAAGGAATACAACGTGATAACATGGCTGTGGGCACGTACCGTGCGCTGCCCCAACCCGGCCTGCGGCTGCCAGATGCCGCTGGTGCGCTCGTTTGTGCTGAGCACGAAGCGCAGCCCCCGGCCATATTCTGTGCCAGTAATTGAGCGGAATGCTGATGGGAATACCATTACGGGTTATGAGGTTCGGTATGGTAAACCAGAAATTGAAGGCAGTATGGCTCGTAGTGGCGCAACTTGTGTTGCATGCGGTCAATTTATGCCAATTAAAGAGATTCGTAAATATGGATTGGAAAACAATGGTTATCAAACTAAATTAATCGCTATTGTCGCTGATACTGGTGGTCGTACAGGGAGGCAGTTTTTGAGCCCAACAGAGGAACAAGAACAGGCAGGCTTGCAGGTTGTATCATCTTGGCAACCTAATGGAGAAATGCCAAATAATCCTCGTTGGTTTAGTCCTCCTTTGTATGGCTTAACCACTTATGGGCAGTTATTTACTCAACGTCAACTACTAGGATTAAATAGCATTTATGATTCTACAGAAGAGGTTTTACAGAACTTAACGAACCAAGGTATAGATGCTGATTATTGTAGTGACCTGAGAACGTTGTTTGTGATGACAACAAACAGACTTACTGATTTCAATTGTTCACTTTCCAGATGGAAGTCAAGTGGCGAACAGCAAATGAATATGTTTAATCGCCATGCTATACCTATGGTATGGGATTTTACAGAAGCTAATATTTTAGAGCCAAAAGCAATTTCATGGCTTAATGCTGTTGATATTACTTCCGAATCTATAGAATTAGCAATTAGTGATATCAGCACCCCGCAACACGCTAAGCAACAGAACGCCGCCACGCACGAATTTGCCAAACCGACTTTTTTAATTAGTACTGACCCACCGTATTACGACAATATCGGGTACTCCGACTTATCGGATTTCTTTTACGTGTGGCTACGGCACGGCCTGCGCGAGCAATACCCCGACCTGCTGCGCACGGTGCTGGTGCCGAAGATGGAAGAGTTGGTGGCCGCTGAAGCCCGCTACGGCGGCCGGGCCGCCGCTAAGGAGCATTTTGAAACAGGTTTTCGGGCAGCTTTCGGGGCTTTTCGGGAAGGGTTAGACCCCCGATTTCCGCTCACGGTATATTATGCTTTTAAGCAGAGCGAAGATGCCGAGGCCGATAATTCGCCCAAGAAAGGCGACGACTTATTCGCAGAGGAAGCCATTACGCTAACTACTGGTTGGGAAACCTTGCTAGCGGGGCTGGTGTCGTCGGGCTTCCAGATTACGGCCACCTGGCCCGTGAAAGCCAGCCAGAAGTGGCGCATGGTAGCAATGGGCACCAATGCCCTGACGAGTTATATCGTGCTGGCCTGCCGCCCGCGCCCCGATGATGCCCCCACGGCCACGCGGCGCGAGTTTGCGCAACGGTTGCGGCGCGAGTTGCCGGCGGCCATTGAGATTCTGCAAGCCAGCAACCTGGCCCCGGTCGATTTGGCACAGGCAGCCATTGGGCCGGGCATTGCCATTTTTTCGCGCTACGCTCAAGTGCTGGAGCAAAGCGGCCAGCCGATGCGTATGAAAACCGCGCTGGCGCTGGTGAACCAGGCGCTGGCCGAAGTGCTGACGGAACAGGAAGGCGACTTCGACGCCGAAACCCGCTGGGCGCTGGCCTGGTACGCCGACCACCAGTTTGAGGGCGGCGACTTCGGGGAAGCTAACCAACTGGCGGGCTCGAAAAACACGGCCGTGAATGCGCTGGCGCAGACGGGCATTGTGCGCAGCGGTACGGGCCGGGTGAAGCTGCTGAGCCGCAACGAGCTGCCCGCCGACTGGGACCCCACAAACGACGGGCGCACGGTGGTGTGGGAAATGACGCAGCACCTGATAAAGCGACTGGAAAGCAAGGGCGAGGAAGGCGCAGCCCGCCTCTACCGCCTACTCGATGGGCGGGCCAGCGCGGCGCGGGAGTTGGCCTACGGGCTCTTCACGCTGTGCGAGCGCAAAGGTTGGAGCCAGGAAGCCCTAGCCTACAACTCGCTGGTGCTGGCCTGGAACGGCATCCTGGTGCAGGCACAGCAGCTTCCACAGGCCGAAGCGGGCGAGCAGGGCAAACTGGATTTGTAGCCCGGCCCTGGTCCTGCTCCGCGCCAGGCTGGCCCGCAGGCTGCTCCCCATTCGAGGCGTTGAAAACAACACAGACTTTTGATATACCAAACATGGCACTTACGGCATTAGACAGAGTAAATAAGGGGTTTGACGCCTTGCGCAAGGGGCTGGCCCCTTTTGTAGCGCGGGAGTTGGGCATGGCGTTGGGCAGCCATTGGGAAGTAACGGCGCTACAAACGCTGCCCCCTACCCACTACGCCCGCACCAGCCCCAAGCTCGCCAGCGAGTGGGACCTGGGGCTGCTGCTGGCGCTGATGCAAGGGCATTGGGCCACGGTGTTTAAGAAGACACTGGGACACAGCGAACGGGCGTATTCGTCGCTGCTGCTGGATGCCCGCAACCGGGCCGCCCACCAGAATGGCACCAACATATTCACTACCGACGAAGCCTACCGCACGCTGGATGCCGCCGAGCAGCTGCTACTAGCCGTAGCGGCCGGCGAAGAAGCCGCCGAGGCGGAAACGCAGAAGAGCGAGCTGATGCGCATTCGCTTCGAGGAATCGGCGCGCAAGAAGGTGCGCCGCCTGGAAGCGGCGGCCCCGGTAACGGATGCGGCGGCCAGCGGCCTACCCCCCTGGAAGGACGTGGTATCGCCCCACCCCGATGTGGCATCGGGCCGGTTTCAGCAGGCTGAATTTGCGGCCGACTTGTGGCAGGTGTATCAGGGCGGCGGCAAGGCCGGGGAGTACAGCAATCCGGTCGATTTTTTTCAGCGCACGCTACTGACGGGGGGTATTAAGGGGCTGCTACTGAATGCCCTGCGGCGGCTGAATGGGGACGGCGGCGACCCGATTCTGAACCTGCAAACCAACTTTGGGGGTGGCAAAACGCACTCGCTGCTGGCCCTCTACCACTTGTGCAGCGGAGCCGACCTGACGGCGGTGCATGACTTGCAAGAGTTTTTCCGCACCGAAGCAAAGGGCCTAACGCCACCGGCCCGCGTGAATAAAGCCGTAGTGGTAGGTACGCGCATTACCCCCGGCGTGCCGCACCGCAAAACTGACGGAACGGTGGTGCATACACTGTGGGGTGAAATAGCCTGGCAGCTAGGTGGCCCGAGCGGCTACGCGCTGGTGCAGCAAAGCGATGAGGCGGGTACCAACCCGGGCGACGCGCTGGACGCACTGTTTCGGCAAACTGCGCCGTGCCTGGTGCTAATAGACGAATGGGTGGCCTACGCCCGGCAACTCCACGAGGTAGGCCAGCCAATAGGCGGCAGCTACGGTACGCAGATTTCGTTTGCCCAAGCTTTGTGCGAAGCCGCCAAAGGGGTACCGGAAGCGCTGGTAGTTATCAGCTTGCCGGAATCTGATATTGAGATGGGCGGCGATGCGGGCTTACGGGCGGCGGGCGAACTGCGCAGCGTGGTGAGCCGGACGGAATCGCCGTGGTCGTCGGCCACGACGGAAGAGTCATTTAAGATTGTGACGCGGCGGCTGTTTTCGCCGCTGACCGATAAGGCAAAGTTTGAGCAGCGCGACGTGGTGGCGCGGGGCTTTTACGACCTATACCAGCAGAACCGGGGCGAGTTTCCGGCCGATACGCAGCAAGCCGACTACCGGCAGCAGCTTGCCGACTACTACCCGATTCACCCGGAGCTATTTGCGCTGCTAGCCGACAACTGGGCCAGCATTCCCCGGTTTCAGAAGACGCGGGGCATCCTGCGGCTGATGGCAAAAATTATTCACCTGCTCTGGGACAGCGACGATGCCAGCCCGCTGATTCTGCCGGGCCACATTCCGATGGACGATGCGGGCATTCAGGAGGAGATGATGCGCTACCTGGATGAGCCGTGGCGGGCAGTAATTCACAAAGACGTGGACGGGGCCACGGCCCTGCCCCGGCTGATTGACAAGGAAAACCTGAACCTAGGGCGGCTCTCGGCCACGCGCAAAGTGGCGCGGGCACTGTTTTTCGGCTCGGCCCCGATGAGTGGAGCCAGTCAGCGCGGCCTGGATAAGCAGCGCCTGAAGCTTGGCAGCGTGGTGCCGGGGCAAAGCGTGCCGGTATTTAATGACGCGCTACGCTACCTCGTGGACCGGGCGACCTATGTATACTGCCAGAACAACCACTACTGGTATTCGACCCAAAATAACGTAAACCGCACGGCCGAAGAGCGGGCGGGGCACGTGGGAAAAGACGAGGTAGAAGACTACCTGAAGACGTTGGTGGACACCTTGCTGAAGGGAGGCCAGAGCAAGCTGCGCCGCTACCACGTAATGCCCGCAAGCGGTGCCGACATTGCCGACGACCAGGAAATGAAGCTGGTGGTGCTGGGGTCGGACTTCGCGCATAGTGCCCGCGAGCAAAACAGCCCGGCCCAGCGGCGGGCGGAAGAACTACTCGTGCAATACCGGGGCACCGGGTCGCGCATGAACCGCAACACGCTGGTGTTTCTGGCCCCGGACAAGGCGCGGATTCAGGAGCTGCACGGGGCAGTGAAGAACTATCTGGGGTGGCAGTCGGTGAAAAAAGACGAGGAACGCCTGAACCTGGATGGGTTCCAAAAAAAGCAGGTGGACCAGCGGGTAGCAGCGGCCAAGGATGCGGTGAAATCGCAGATTCCAACGGCCTTTGCGTGCTTACTTAGCCCAACGCAGGTGCGAGGCAGCCGCGATATTGAGTGGAATGAGAGCCGCCTGAATGGGTCGGCTCAGGATACGCTGCTGGTACGCATCACCAATAAGCTTATCAACCAGTCGCAGGTGTACGACCAGTTTAACCCGACTGAGCTGCGGATGAGTCTGGATGATGACTTACTCTGGCGGGGCAACAACCATGTACCGTTAAAAACCCTGAAAGAGGATTTTGCCCAATACCTCTATCTGGCGCGGCTCTTGGAAGGCAGCTTGTTACCCAAGGCCATTGAGCAGGGCCTACGCCTGGGCTCGTGGGAAAAAGACTCGTTTGCCTACGCCGATTCTTACGACGAAGCAGCGGGGCGCTACCGGGGCCTAGTGACGGGAGTCACGAATGGCGTGGAGCGGACCAACATCTCGATGGACGGGGCGGGGCTGCTGGTGAAGGCCGAAGTTGCTGCGCAGCAGCAGGTACAGGAGCGGGCTGAAGAGGCCGAGCGCGCGCGCCTGCTGCGCGAGCAGCAAGCTGGACAAGGCGAGTCCAAGCCCTACGAAGACGAAAGCGAGCATAAGGAAGACCGCACCGGCACGGGCGGCGCGGGAGTGAAGGACTCCAGTATAAAGCGCACCCGCTTTTTTGCTGATGCACAGCTTGATGCCACGCGGTTTTTCCGGGATGCGGAAGCGCTGGAAAAGGAAATCATCAAGCACCTGCCGAAAGGTGCCACGGTGACCATGCACATTGAGGCCCGCAATGCCGATGGCTTTCCGCTGGACCTACAGCGGGTGCTGCAAGAAAATATGCGGACACTGGGGCTGGGCAGCGCGGAATTTGAAGACTAAGGCCAATGAGTATGCAGCACTCGGTAGAGATTCCCGAAGAGTTCTTGATGCGAGCGGACTGCTTGACAACTGGCCAGCTTTGGCGGCGCGTGTTGAGGCTGGCCTTGGTTAAAAGTTTGGTACGGATGTTACATGCTCTACTAGCTCACCCGAATTAGGGTGCCGGGGAGCCGTTAGAAACGTCTATCGAGTACTTTGACTGCTGCTATGGGTTTCCCAAATTACCCCGAATTCGTGTAGCAGCTAGACAAGCTTTTCCAATGGAACGCCGTTGGTAGTAACAGGCAAATGAGTTACCTCTACTCAACTACTTGAGAACTAGGGGCCAATAGATTTTCCAATTCCGAAAAGTTATATCCTTCAAGCCCCCCGGAATGGAACATATCTGGTCGGATAGCAGGGCAATGAGTGGGGAGGGTAATCCCAATTACAATGACTTTTTTTGCAGGATTTTGCAAAAAAGGCATCATTAGGTCATTTATGCCGTCGTCGCGGAAGCCATAGCCGATGACAACTAACACATCGGAATTTGCTAGGTTAAGGCTGAATCTGTTCAGCAAGGGGCCGAAAAGCACTGGGTCTTGGTACTCCTCCTGTTTAGCCGTAATGCCACTCAAAAATCGCGGATAATAATTAGTAAAATCTCTGCGGTAGTCGAATTGACCATCTTTCTTAATCTCCCGGTACAGGTCAATACTTCTTACCCAGGGCTGCTTTTTTACAATACCCGGCTCATATACCCCAATATCTCTACTCTCCACTCCAAATTGCCAATAATCAAGACTGCCGTGCAATTTTAGAAGGTGCAGGCGGCCAGAAAATTTACCTGTGAAATAAGGCATCCGAACCTGGGCATTGAATGGTCGCCGATTATAGGGTGGGGGCAGCGTCTCGTTGAAACAGACGCCCCCAAAGTAGGGCGAACCCAACTCACTAAAGCCATCGGAATAGTCTATGGCCTCTTGAAACTCTTCTTCTTCAAAATAATTTTCTAGAAATAAATCATGGTTCAGGGTGTGCAAATAGAATTCGTGGTCTGTCGGGGGGCCAGCCATGAAACCTCGCGGCGTCTGGCTATAGGTTCGCAGTAAATCAAAAAAACGGGAGTATGCGTCACCGGCGCCAGGAGATGCTTCTGCGGGGTCTGCCTTAAGCAGCTGTCGCAACAGTTGAGGAAATATTCTGACAGCCATACTCACCGCTTGGTCGAGATGATGGCTGTCACCCGACCGCTCCGGGTCGTTATGCAGGTTTCGATTTCGGCACTCCGCTTGAAATAATGGATTATTCAGCGCGTCAGGGTCTTTGTGATAATAGCGAAGTAATTCGTCATAAAATTCTTCATAGTCTGGCCATTGCGTTAAGTCGTGGGTAGTACCATAAACTTTTAGAATAGCCTCTAGCACGTCAGCAGCGGGACGGCTATGCATATTCCCTCCATCTCGTGGAGCTATAAACGGCTCATCGGGTGTGGCGGCTATATGGGCTAGAAATTCGGGGCGTAGCCCAGCATCACCGCTTGACGCTACAAGTATCCCACTTGATTGAATACGCAAAAGCTTCTTGCTCAAATCAATAGCCAATGGATACCCGGCAGGTCGAGAGAAGCCTGCTCCAAGAAGAAAGGAAATTTTCATAATTTATTAGTGCTGATTAGAAGCACTGTAACTTATCATTTAGGGCAGAGATTGTAAAGCTAGGCGTTCTCAAATAAGGGGTTCTTGTTCCAAAAGGGCGGTTTGACACGCTAAGCAGTTAACTAATTGATTCAGCGATTATTGACAACAGCAAATTCGAGACTTATCAAAAAGGAAATCCTTGTTGATAATCTTAATATACCCTCTCAATTGCTTGGAATCGCTCTTTTTACAGGTGTTTGAGGGCTGCCCTTTTTGATAATGGGCTTAGCGTGTAAATCTGCCCGTTTGCCACAAGAACCCCTATTTGTTGAGAAAATTGGCCAATCGGGATGCAAATTATACAGGGCCAATAAGTTACAGCTTTCTGACCCTTACCCGAAATTGCTTACAGTAATTTTACCCCCTCGCTACTATAAAAAGTCCGTCCTCGGGCAAAAAGTAGCGGTTGAAAAGCTCACCGATTAACCTTTGGACCAAACTTTTAACCAAGGCCGTAGTAGCTCATAAATAAGATTTGAGACAATGTACCACTATAGAGTAAAAAGCATTCTTAGGCGGAAAATTGACTACTCATTTTAGCTACATAAAACTAAATTAGTTGGCAATCACGTATACTTGCGACCTCCACTAGCTCTCTTGGTCGATGCGTGACGTTGAATTAATCCCGGTAGTGCCTACTGGGACCCCCTTTCTGCTGCCGCTTTTTAGCTGCACCGTACCCGCCGGTTTCCCTTCCCCTGTATGTTATGTGGAATTACCATTACTCCACCCTTAACTAAGGCTTGGATTATTCAGCAGTCGTATCGAACTTAGCGTAACACCTTTGCTTCTAGGACATGACGACTGTTCGCTGGGAATGCTTTCCACTGGTGGCGCAGTCTGCCCTCGCCCGGCCTTGGTTGGAGTTGCAGGCTAATCTGGGCCGTTCGCCTAACACGATTGCTGCCTATGGACGGGGCGCGGAAGACTACCTCCGCTTCTGTACTGCCCGCGCTGTGGACTGGCCCACGGCCACCCGCGAGCACATTGGGCACTACGTGCAGGACCTGAATAATCGGGTCAACGAACGGCCCACGCGCGCGCACCGGGCCAGCGACGGCATCGTGCCGGGCTTGTCCAACGCCACCGTACAACAGCGACTGACGGCCGTGCGCCTACTCTACGACCAATTGCTGGAAGACGCGGTGCGGCCCGATAATCCCGTCGGCCGAGGCCGTTACACGCCCAATCAGCGGTTTGGGGGAAGTTCCGCACGCGGGTTGGTACCGACGGTGCACAAGTTGCCCTGGATTCCAACGGAAGCCCAATGGCGAGCCATTCTGGAGGCGGCCCGGGGTGAGCGGCTCCGCAACCGGTTCATGCTGGCCCTGGCCTACGACGCGGCCCTGCGCCGGGAAGAATTGTGCTTGCTCGCCACTAGCGACGTCGACCCCACCTACCGGCTGTTGCGCATCCGCGCCGAAACCACCAAAGGTCGGCGGGAACGGGTGGTACCCTATTCGGTGGCCACCGGGCGCTTATACGAGGCCTATTTGGCGGAGCGGCGCACCCAGAGCCGGAGTCGGGGTCCCTTGTTCCTCTCCGAGTCGCCCCGCAATCGCACCGCGCCCCTTACGTTCTGGACCTGGTCCAAAGTCATCGCCCGCCTGGGCCAGGCCGCCGGGGTGCCGGCGCTGACGACTCACACGCTGCGCCACTTATGCCTGACGGACTTAGCCCGGGCCGGCTGGGACATCCACGAAATCGCGCTGTTTGCCGGGCACCGCAACCCGCAGACCACGTTGCGCTACATCCACCTGAGTGGGCGGGAATTGCAGGCCAAAATCGAACGAGGATTGGCGGCACTGCACGACTGGCGCGGGCAGCTAACCGGCGAACTCCTGTCATGAGCACCCTACCCCTGGCCTTGCCCGCCTCCACCTGGCCGTGGCCCCTGGACCCGACCCGGTACGACCGCCGCCCCCGGCTGACGGCCGCCGAGCGGGCCGACCTGCGCACGCGGGTGGCGCGCCGTAAGCAGGCGCCCCACTTGTTCTTCGCCGGCGACCTGCCTGCCCTGCTCCCGGCGCATCCCTTGGCACGGTTGCTCCAGCCCGTGTTGGACGCGTGGCGCGTAGCCGGCGTGGACCGCCAGGAAGCGACGGACGGAGCCGCACTGCTGGTGGCCGAAATGCACCGTCGGCGCTCGACCTACTGGGTCTGGAGTGAGGCCGACTGGGTAAACTTACTCGGGCTCACCTTTCGCACCTTCCAGCAGCGCCACCACAAAGCCAAATCCTGTCGGCTGTTCCTCATCACCTTCAGCTACCTGGTGACGGGCATTACCCACGTGCCCCTGCTTAGCCAGTGTCATCTACGCCCCTTGGCCGAGCGCATCTTTGGGGCCGCCGCCGTGGCGCAGGCGGTGGAGCAGGTGTGCTCCCAGCTCGTCGGCTGGGGGTACCCCGCCGGGCGGGTCACCACCCGCTTTCCCCGGGCGCTGTGCCTGGTATTGCTGACCCGGCGCAGTCCCCACCCCCACGAGCTGTCCACCGAGTTATTGGCATACGTGCGGGGCGCGGGCATCAACCGGAAGCTCGCCGACCAGCTCTCGGCCCTGTCGCGGGGCCTCTTTACCCGAGGCCACCTTGCCCACACGCTGGAGCAGGTCCTCAATCATACCAAGCGGGAACGCTTCGTGGACCGGTTCGAAGGCGTGCCCCCGGACTGGCTGGCCTGGTGCCAGCGGTGGGTGGCCACCTCCACCTACCGGCCTAAGGTGCGCCAGTCGACCTTCCGCTACCTCATCAAGGCCGGACGGTGGCTGACCGCCACCCACCCGGACGTACCGGGGCCGGCGGCGTGGACCCGCGCGGTAGCGGCCGACTTTGTCGCCGCCGTGGTCCGCTTGTGCATCGGTGACTGGACCGCTCCCGGTTCGCTGGTCGGGCAGGCCGCCCGGCGTGCGGGCCAGCCCGTCAAGGCCACCACGATGGAAAAGTTGCTCAGCTGCGTGCGGGCGTTTTTTAAGGACGGCCACAATTGGGGCTGGTTTCCGGCCCGTTTTGACCCGTACCGGTGCCTGGGCACGCCGCGGTCCGTCTCGGCGCTCCTTGGTCCCGACCCGCGCGTCATTGCCGACGATGTCTGGGCCAAACTACTCTGGGCCGGCCTCAACCTAACGGAGGACGACCTGCCCGCGACGATGTTTGGGCCGCGCCCCACGTTCTACCCCCTGGCCCTGGTGCGGGCGTTGAGCACCGTGTGGCTGTTCACGGGCCTGCGCGCCAATGAAATCCGGCGTTTGCGCGTGGGCTGCGTGCGGTGGCAGCGCGAAGAGGTGCCCGTGCCGTGGACCGACGACCCGCTGCCGCCCGATGCGGTATGCTGGCTGGACGTGCCGGTGAACAAAACCAGCACCGCCTTCACCAAGGCCGTGGACCGGGCCGTCGGGGATGCCATCGCGGCCTGGGAACGCGTCCGGCCTGCCCAACCCGCCCAGTTGGACGACCGCACCCACGAAGTCGTGGACCTGCTCTTTTCCTTCCGGGGCCACGCGCTGGGGGCTACATACCTCAACGCCACGCTGATTCCGCTGCTGTGCCGCAAAGCCGGCGTGCCCCGTGCCGATGCCCGGGGCACGATTACCTCGCACCGCGCCCGCTCCACCATTGCCTCCCAGTTATTTAATGCCAAGGAGCCGCTGACCCTGTTCGAGCTACAGGAGTGGATGGGGCACCGCCTGATTTCCTCGACGCAGCACTACGCCAAGCTGACGCCGGCCAAAGTCGCCAAAGCGTACGAAAAAGCGGGCTACTTTGCCCGCAACGTGCGCATGATGGACGTGCTCATCGACCAGCAGGCCGTGCAAAGCGGCGCCGCCGCGGCTGGCGAGCCGTGGAAGTATTACGACCTGGGCCACGGCTACTGTACCTACGACTTTTTCGACCAGTGCGCCCACCGCATGGCCTGCGCCAAGTGTTCGTTTTACCGGCCCAAAGCCGCCAGTGCGGACCAGTTAGTCGAAGGTAAGCAGCACTTACAGCGCCTGCTCCAGGAAATTCCCTTGCTCGACGACGAGCGGGCGGCCGTGGAAGACGGCCTGGATGCCATGGAGGCCTTGTTGCAACGCCTGGCGGCGGTACCCGCCCCAGACGGGACCGTTCCCAACCGGTCCTCTCCCTCCCCAAGGGACTGCCCACTACCTGACGAGTTCGTGCCCTTACCCGTGGTACAGTCGTAGAACCGTTCCCCTGAAATTATTACCGTTTGCTGGTAGCACAACGAAGCACGGGCAGCGAATTCAAGGAAGCGGCGTCTGTCTAGTCCGGAAATAAGTTGACCGTTGTCTAATCCTGAAAAAAAAGTTGTCAGTTTTCGCGGGAGAAAAAATGAGTGATTATAATCCTGATAGCAGGTTGTCAAGTTAGGCTGTATCGGTTGATGCTGGGGGCTGAGCAGTCCTGTATACTTTGGGTTTCCAGTGCTTTTGCAAGGGCTCGTTACTGGCGTGGGCGGCAGCCGGTGTGAGATACCCGCAGCTCCTATGGGGGCGCAGGTGATTATAGTTGCGTATACTCTGCTCGACGGTGGGGGCTGCTTCATCAAAGGTGGTAAACATGCGGTTTAGCTGGAAATCCGTTTTCAAGATACCATTGACGCGTTCGGCCACTGCATTCTCGTAGGGGTCGCCGTGTTTGGTCATGCTGATGGCAATCCCCGCTTGCCGCAGCCGCTGGATATACGCAAAGCTGCCATACTGACTCCCGCGGTCCGAGTGGTGAATCAAGGGGGCGGCGCTAGGCGGCTCGCGCTGCAAGGCCATTTCTAAGGCTTTCAACGAGCCCTCCACGGTAAGCAGCGGATGCAGGCAGTAGCCTACGATAAGCTTCGAATACGCATCGGTTAGTAAAGACAAGTAGCCAAAGCTCAACCCGATGCACAAGTAGGTAATGTCTCACACCCAAGCTTATCGTGGTGCCGTCAACGCTATATTCACTAGCAGGTTAGGATACTTGCGCAGGCTGTGCGCCGAGTTCGTAGTTTTCGGCACCGACCGCTTTTGACGCAGAATCAACTTGTGCGTTTGCAAGAGCTGATGCAGTTTGTCGCGCCCTATTTTGCTGCCGCTCGCCGCGAGCGGTTCTTGCAGCAGTAAATGTAGCTTGCGAGTGCCCAGACCCGGAATCCCGCGCCGCAGCGCGAGCACCAGGTCCAGCACCAGTAGAAAGTAGCCGCGCACCCGCTGGGCGTCGTGCTGGCGGTGATAAAAGGCTTGTCGGCTTACACCAAACAGTCCCGAGGCTTCAGGTGACCGACGCTCACCCGCACGATTTCATTCTCCTGAAGCCTCGGGACCGTTTGGTGCCAGACTTTTTTCGAATAGGCAGCTGCAGCTCTTGCTCAGCCACCTCAATCATCATGTGCAGGGCTAGAATCAACAGATTAGCTTGCTGTAAGGGCTGTTCCAACTCGCCATTGCGCTGCTGTAAGGCTTGTACGTCTCGTTTTTGCGTTCGCGTCATAGCGGGGCTAACGAACAAGCCCGTTTACAACTTGCGCTGATAAAGGCTTACCCAGTTGCGCAACGCGTAGCTGTCGTGGATATCCAGGTCGGCCATGACCTGGCTGGGCTCTTCGCCTCCAAAGACAATACGGAAGGCGGCTGTTTCCTTGAATTGCTCGCTGTACTGAAAGCGCTGGAGCAAGGCGCGAATGTGCTCTTCCATAAGACAGTTTTTTTAAGCAAAAACTGTCAACCTATTTCAGAACAAGACAAAGTCAATCTGCCCATTCTTCCACCTACACTATCTACCCACCTTATCAGTCAATCAGCCGCTTACCAGCTGGGCGTGCCCAGAGCCAGGGTTTTCACCCGGCATAGGGAAGAGCCGACCATCAGGTACAGACTGTGGCCGTCATCGCCCCAGGCGCAATTAGCTACCACCGCACCGGGGTCAATGGTCCCTAGGTGCTTGCCTTGGGGAGAAAGCACCACCACGCCGCCTGGGCCCGTAGCCCAGACATTGCCGCTGCGGTCGACTTTCAGGCCGTCGGGAACTTCCTTGGCCCGCACTTTCGAAAGCTTCGTCATGTTGAAGAATACGCGGCCCTTGCCCAGCTTGCCATCGGCCAGTACGGGATACGCCATGAGAACAGGGCGCAGGGAATCGGCATTGGAGACGTAAAGGGTGCGGTTATCGGGCGCCAAGGCCAAGCCATTGGCCTTGCTCAACTCGGCTACTTCCAACGACACGTTACCAGTGGCCGTGACGCGGTACACGCCGCTTACCTTGGTTTCCCGGAGAGGGTCCTTATCTTGCTGAGGCAACCCGAAAGGGGGGTCCGTGAAGTAGATGCTGCCATTGGTGGGGTGGACAATCACATCGTTGGGACTGTTATAACGCTTGCCCTGGTAGTTGTCCGTGAGCGTGCGCTTGCCGCTTTTACCCGTAAGGGGCAGCATGGCAATGCGCCGGTCACCATGCTCACAAAGGAGCAGGTTGCCGTGGTCATCCAGGGCAAGGCCATTGGAACCCGGCTCCTGGCTGTAAGGGAGCCGGCCGGTGTAGCCCGTATTGGTCAAAAACTTCGACAGGCCTTTTTGAGCAGACCAGCGGTAAATGGTACGGGTTGGCGTGTCGCTGAACAGCAGCATGCTGCTATCGGGAACCCAGACCGGCCCTTCTATATGCGCGAAGCCAGTTGCCACCACTTCAATGCGGGCATCCCGAGTCAGCAACTGGTCAAGTGCCAGACTAGGCCGCAAGATGCGGCCGGTGGTTATCAAACCAGCGGTTTGAGCAGAAGCTTGCCTAGTGGCAAGCCCGAGTAGCACGCCGAAGAAAAGAACGATACAGCGCATAACAAAAGCAAGTTAAAAGGCTGTGCGGAGGCGGCCAGGAGCAATACTAGCACGCACAGCGAGGGTTTATTAGTAGCTCCAACAGGAAAATGGCTCCCGCTTCCCATTTCGGGAGCAACTCCTTAGGCACCTGTTCAGGGTGCTTGATTGTTGGGCAGCGAGCCTAATCACCAGTCACCGGGCTTTGTTTGCCAGTGACGCATAGCGCAATTCCTGCACGATGAAACCAGCGGGTGCCGTAATCCTTAGGTTAGCAAGCGGCTCCGTGGGAAAAAACAATTCGCTCATAACCGTCAGGCCTTGGTCGGCGAACACTTCTACGGAACTGGCGTCGAAGAGCAGCGTCAGGTCGGCCGCCGGACCGGGGGCCAGGCGTGGGGCCGTGTGGCGTCCCGCAAATTTTGGGTTAAAGCCCACGTTGCCCGCTTGGCGGCGGTCGATGAAATAGTGGTTGGCCACTTGGTCGTAGCCAATGACCAGCTGTTCGCCTTGGCCGTTCGAGAATACCAGGGAGAAGCTGGCGAGCTGGCTGGTCGTCAACTTAAGCTCAAACTTGTCGCCCAGCGGCTTTAGCCGGGTAGTCAGGTCCACGGGTTGCTGCACGCGGATGGGCGGCAGCGTAACGGCTGGCCGGGCGAGCTGGGTTAGCTCGGGCACAGGCTGCGTGGTGAGGAAGAGTTCCGGGCCTAGCTGGCGCAGAGCCAGCTCGCGGGGCACGGTCATGGCGTTACGCCAGGGCGAAGTGGGCACCTGGTTGGCGTAGTCCCAGTTGCTCATCCAGCCCAGGAAAAGGCGGCGGCTGCCCGTGTTGGCCCACGTCACGCCCGCGTAGTCGTCGGGGCCATAGTCGACCCACTTCGTCTGGTTGTTGAGCGGGGCAAAGGTGTGACCATCGAAGCTGCCCACGAAGTACTGCGTGCCCGAGCCGCCGTTGGGCCCGCCGGGGTTGACGCTCACCAGCAGAACCCAGTGCGTCTGGCCGTTCAGCACCAGCGGAAATAAGTCGGGGCACTCCCACACGCCGCCGTGGGCTCCGAGCGTTGCGCCAAACTCGCTTTCCTTGGTCCAGTCCTTGAGGTTGGGCGATGAGTAAAAGTGGATGCGGTCTTTCACCGCGAGCGCCATTACCCATTTTTTACCTGCCTCGTACCAGTTCACCTTCGGGTCGCGGAAATCCTTGATGCCGGAGTTTTTTAGCACGGGGTTACCCCCATACTTCTGCCAGGTTTTGCCCGCGTCGCGGCTGAAGGCCAAGCTCTGATTCTCGAAAGTAGCCGTGCCTTTTTGTTCGCCCTTCGGGTCGTGGTGGGTGAAGATGGCGACCAGGGCATCCTTGCCAAAGCCGGCACTATTTTGGGCATCGACCACGGCCGAACCCGAGAAGATATACCCCAGGCTATCCGGAAACAAGGCCGTGGGCTGCTGCTGCCAGCTTACCAAGTCCTTGCTCGTGGCGTGGCCCCAGTGGATGTTGCCCATGGTCATGCCAGCGGGGTTGTACTGGAAAAAAAGGTGGTAAGTGCCCTGAAAGTACACCATGCCGTTGGGGTCGTTCATCCAGTGCGCAGCGGGGCTGAAGTGATAGGCCGGCCGGTACTGTGGCGTAACGGGCGGCGTGCCAGAAGTTGCTTGCGCGCGCCCGGGCTGGGCCAAGCCGGCCGTGCCCAAGCCGAGCAGGAGAGTTTTTTTTAAGGCGGAAAACATGTGGTAAGTAGTTGGTTGTTTAGTTAACTAGCTAAGCGGATGGTTTTTATATAGCTAAGCCAACTACTCCGAAACCATGCTCGCTGGCACTTATAGAGAGCCAATCAGACTAGCGGTAGCCAGACGGCTCTTGCAGGAAACGCGCCGCGAAAAGGCTTAGAACTGGCTTTGCACCGTGAATTGCAGGCGGCTGCCATCGCCGCGTTGGGCATTGAACAGTTGTAAGGCTCCGTACTGGTATTCCAGGCCGACCTTGAAAAAATCGAATGGCACGTACAGCAGGTTGACAATGCCATAGCTCGAGGTGTGAAAGGCCGTTAAGGCCTGGTCGGCCACGGGCTGCAGCCGTACATAGCCCCAGCCTACCGACGAACTCCAGCGCTCAGCCCACCAGTGGTCGTAGAACGCATAGCCCGCCAGGGCCGGGATGGGCAGCAGTCGGCCCGTGCGCGGCAACAGCGCGTCGTAACCGGCCGTGTTCAGGTCGTTGATGTAGCGCTCCAAACCGCGGCCGTAGGCAGCCTGAAAGGTGAGCTGGTCTTTGCCGCCGACGCCCAGGCCGCCGGTCAAACTTAAGCCCCAGCCCAGGCGGGTCGTGAGCTGGTCGGCCAGGGGGTCGCGATACGTCAGGGGGTGCAGTAGGGCAGCCAGGCGCAGGTAGCGGTGCGGCGTAGGGCCGAGCCGCAGCATGGCTACCAGGTCGGGGTACACGCCGTGGGCCGCGTAACGGCGGGTGCTGTCGGCAAAGCGCAGCTGGCTGTCAGGCTGCTCCAGCGACACGGCTCCCAGTAAGTGCTTACCCAGCTTGGGCGAGTAGCGGAGTTGCATTTGCCGGATTTGCATCATGGCGTTGGGCGCGTTGTATTCCAGTACGTTGGGAAACGCGTCGGGGTCCATAAACAGCGTCCAGGTCTGACCCACGCCTAGGGCCCCTGCTTCTAGCCAGGCATGGCGCAGCCGGGGGTTTGTGCTGCCGTCGGGGTTGAAAAGGTCAAATTCCAGCCACATTTTCACGTCGCCGAATTGCTTGGTTTTCGTCAGCGAGCGCAGGTAGAAGCGGCTGGGGCGGGGCGAAAACGCCGACGAGGCCGTGCGCCCGTTGGGCACCGGAATGCTGGCCGGCATGAGGGCGGTTTCCTGGCCCAGCGGGCGCAAGCTGTAAATGAAGTCGGCCTGCACCAGGCCCCCAAGGGTCAGGTAGGTGTCCTTTTGCAGCCCTTTGATGACGAAGCGGCCATTCTGCGCGTTTTCGATGCTGCTGCGCGTTTGCTGGTGCACCTGCTGCACGGTTTGCTGCACCTGCTGGCCCAGGCTGTCGAGTCGCTGCTCTATTCGCTGCAAGCGGTGTCCCAGCGAGTCGGGGCCGGGGGTGCTCTGCGCGTGGCTACGGCTGGCCCAGGTGGTCAGCAGCACCAAGGCCCAGCGGGCAGGCGCGGCAATAGGATAAGTTTGTAGAATACCTCCCATCTGAGGGCGAGTAGTAAAACGTGGCAAGGCTACTTATTGCGGGGGCGGCGCTACAGCGTAGTGGCCCACTCGCGCAGCAGTTGCACTACCTGTTCGGGCGCTTCCAGCGGCTGCAAGTGGCCGCTGCCCTCCACCAAGTGCAAGGGGGTGTCCTGAGGAAGCCAGGGCAGCGTCAGGCGCTCGTGCTCAGCGGCCGGCGACACGGCGTCGGCCGTGCCCACCAGCAGCGTCACGGGTACATTAATACGCGACAGCTGGGCCGTGATATCCTCTTTATAGCCCGTTTGCAACCAGGCTTCGTAGGCCTCCGGGTGGCAGTGAACGGTGTCGTCGATGACGAGTTGGCGCTGCTCGTCGGAGAGGGGTAGCGCCGTGATGTGCGGGATGCGGGATGCGGCCGCCTGCGCGTCGCCATAGCTCCGGATGCTTTGCTGGCGCTCGTCTTCCGGCATGGGCTCGCCGGGTGGAGGCGAGGGCGACAGCAGCGCTACGCCGGCCAGGCCAGCGGGCTGCCGGGCAGCCAGCACCAGCGCAATTTTGCCGCCCAGGCTATGGCCCACCAGCGCATAGCGCGTGAGCTGGTGGTCGGCCACGAGACGGGCTATTTCATTGGCATAGTCCTGCATCGAGCAGCCGCCGGGGGGTAGGGGCGCACCGCCATAGCCCCCGAGGTTGGGCGTGAGGGAAGGATAGTCGGGGCGCAAAGCATCAGCCACGGCCTGCCACTCGCGGCCCGAGCCGGGCCAGTAGTGCAGAAAAATAAAGGTGAGCGGCGCGTTATTAGGAGCAGAAGCCATAGCGGAAGAAGAAGATTGTGAAGTGAGTAAGGTCCGGTGTAAAGTCGGGACAGCGCCTATCCGGGCGTCGCTACCCCGGCCGGTACGTCGCTGACCAGGCCCGCGCCAATGCCCGGTTAGCCCGCTGGGCCAGCCGCATCTTGCCAGGCCCGCTCCAGCCCTTGGCGGGCGCGCTGAATCACGGCGTGCAGGTCGCTTTGGTAGAGGGAGTCTGGCACGTGCTGGGAGAAGATTTCGACTGTGCAGGCCCCGGTGTAGCCGGTTTCGTGTACCACCCGCAGTAGTCGGCCCAGGGGTATCGTCCCATCGCCGGGCACCAACCGGTCGCCGCTCGACTGGGGCGTGCGCCAGTCGCTTACTTGCAGCACGAAAATGCGGCCGGCGGCCCGCCGAATCTCGGCCTCCAGGTGGGCCTCCTGCCACACGTTCCAAACGTCGAGGCATAGGCCCACACCCGGGTGACTCACCGCATCAAGAATGTCGAGCGCCTGACTCACGGTCCAGATGGCAGTTTCGGTGTTCATAGATGTGGCACTCAGCGGCTCCAGGGCGAGGCGCACGCCATGGTCGGCGGCAAACCCGGCCAGCCCTTGCAGCTCCCGGATGGTGAGCTGCACCGCGCCGGCTACGTCGCCCTGCTCGGGCGCGCCGGTGTTGACCACAAACGGGCAGCCCTGGGCGTAGGGGGCCAGGCGCTCAATAGTTTGCCGCAGCCGGGCGGTGCGTGCCTCGGCGCCCTGGGGTGCCGGCTGCATCTGGCTAGGGCCGAAGGTGCGGACCAGCGGCTGCACAGCGCTAATGGTCAGTCCCGACCCGGCGACCCTTGCCAATTGCTGCGCCCAGTGCTGCTCGTCGAGCTTCTGCTCGCAGAGCTCAATGGTGTTGACGCCTAGCTCGGCGTAGTGCGCCAGGTCTTCCTCAAAGGTCCAGGGCTGCGTGGTAAACTCGTTGATGCCGAAGGCGAAGGGCAGGTTAGTGTTCATGGGCTTTAGGTAATTTTCTTGTCCTTAAGGTTGGTCACTGCCGCCAGCGCCCCGGTAGATTTGGCCGGTAGAAGCAGCTTTCAACTTACCCGTCTAACCAGTGAACCAAGCCAGCATCAGTACTTGGTTAGGTAATCCATTTCCCGGTGGACTCCCTGCCAGGCTTGGCGCGACTCGCGAATCAGCAGCCCGCTGGTGTAGAGCAGCACCACGGCGCCCAGCAAGGCCAGCGCCAGCGGCACCCAGTCGAGTGATACGCCCAGCGACTTGAAGACGCCCAAGACTACAATAGTGGCCACAAAGGCCATCAGCGTCAGGTACAAACCCGTCATGGCGTCTTGCAGCAGCTTGGCACTACGTCCCGCCAGGTGCAGCTGTTCCCGCAGACGCTCGTACTCAGCCGATTTAACTAGCTGGCCTGCTGGGGGCAGCGGCTGCTCATCCAGCCGCTGAGCCAAGTTGCGCACCCGCTCGATGCTGCGGCTGAGCCGGCCGGAGGTGGTCAGCAGCAATGTGCCACAGGTCGATACCATGACCGCTGGTGTGACCATTGCGGAGAGCACATCCAGCGCGTTAGTAAGCGCAGGCACCGACCCTAGCTTTGAGTAGGCGGCGAGCCGCGGAAGGCGTCGAGCTTAGCCACAGCTGGCAGCTTGACCGGCTTGCCACCCTGGCGGGCCGACTGGTAGATGGCTTCCATGATGCGGTGGTCCTGCAGGCCTTCCTCACCGGGGGTATAGGGCGTCTTGTTTTGGCGCACACATTCGGCCATATGGTCCATCTCGGCGGCAAACTGGTTTTTCTCGGTTATCTGGGGCTGCTCCTTATGTTCCGTGCCGTCGGGCGCGTGGAAGGTCTGCATTTGAATGCCGTGATAGGGAAAGGCCGGGTCCATGTCGATGGCGCCCGCTTCGGCATACACCCGGTAGCGCTTGGTGTTGTAAGTACCGTAGCTCGACACCGCTTTCACGAGGCAGCCGCTGGGAAACTGGAGCTGAAAAGAAGCCATCTCCTCCACTTCCCGAAAGCGCTCGTCGCCGGGCGTGCTGTAGGTCGTGGCTATCACTTCGGTGGGCTCCTCGCCTAGCAGGAAGCGCACCGTGTTCAGGCAGTAGAGGCCAATGTCGGGCAGTGAGCCGCCGCCAGCCAGCGCTTTCTTGAGCCGCCATTGCGTGGGGTCGCCCACGTTCTGGGTGTTGCCCATGTCTATCAGCTTCACCTTGCCGTAAGTTTTGTCGCGCACCATTCGTTGTACCGCCCAGTTTTTGGGCTCGTACTGAATGCGGTAGGCAATCATGAGCTTCTTGCCGACCTTGTTGCAGGCGGCAATCATCTCCTCGCACTCTTTCACGGAGGTAGCCATGGGCTTTTCGCAGAGAATGTGCTTGCCGGCCCGAGCGCCACGCAGCACGTATTCGTGGTGCATGGAGTTGGGCAGCACGATGTAGATAATCTCCACGGCCGCGTTATCCTTCAGCTTGTCGTAGTCGGCGTAGCTGTAGCAGTTCTGCGGGCTGATGCTGTACTGCCGGGCTATTTTCTGCATTTTATCGGGCGAGCCGCTGACCAGCGCCACCAGCTTGGCCTTTTTGCATTGCTCGATGGCCGGCAGGATTTCTTCCAGCGTAAGGTGGCCCAGGCCCACCACGGCGTAGCCCACGCGCTGGTCGCGGGGCTGCGGGTTGGGCGGGCCGCTACCTTTGGCTTCGGTCGAGGCGTAGAGGGGGGGCAGGGTCACATCGGTCGGTCCGGTTTGGGACGGCAGCGTGACTTGTGCCTCCGCGTCGCTTGGCACGATGGCCCCCAACGTGCCGGCTACGCCTGCCGCTACCAGGCCGCGCCCGGCCTGCTGGATGAATTGGCGACGTGAGGCAGCAGGTGCCGGCGAAGGAGTATTTTCTTCAGGAGTTTGGGGCAAGTCATTCATGGTGAGAGGATTTTAGATAGCGCGGGGAAAGGGCCCTTTTTACTTGTCTTGCACAAAAACGTCGATGTCGTGCAGCGAGTAACTCGCCGCCCGTAGTGGCGCGCGCACGTCGCGCTCTAGGTCGGGCAGGTAGCCCAGCAGCACTTCGCCGGCCTCCAGCATGACTTGGCCCAGGGCGGCGGGCAGCAGCAGACTTTCGGCCTTGCCCAAAGACGCAACTCCGCCAGGGTAGCGGACCTCCGTGGGCTGGCCGATATTGCTGACAATGAGCGCCCCGGTCAGCGTCCGTTGGTATGGCGCTTTTACCGTAACCCGCTCCAGGGCGAAGTAGGGCCCGGCGCAGCAGAAGCAGCGCGTGTTCTCACCCTCCTGGAGGGGCAGGCCAGGGTGCGGCCCCGGCTTATAGTCGAGATGAATCTCATCGAGCAACTCCTCGATGTTGTGGTGCCACTCTTCGGGGGGATATGGCTCGCCGTTCTCCATCTGCCAGGGCATGGCCGTTTGCTGGATGTTGGAGGTCTGCTCAATCTCATAAATCAGCGTGTCGGGGCCGAAGCTGTGCAGCCCGCCGCCCGGCACGTACACCGTATCGCCCGCCTGGATTGGCAACCGGCGCATCACGCTGTCGTAATCCTGCGCCAGCAGGGCTTGCCGCAACTGGTCTTTGGTGATGCCTTCGCGCACCCCGGCCAGCACCGTGGCATCGGGCGCGCACCAGAGGATGTGCCAGGCCTCGGTTTTGCCATTGGGGCCCTCGTGCTTGCGCCGGGCGGTGGCGTCGTCGGCGTGCAGGTGCACCGGCAGCATACCCGTGCCGTCGATAAACTTGGTCAGGAGGGGAAACTGCCCGCCCGACCAGCCCGGCCCGACCACCTCGGCCGGGTGGGCGAGCGTTACCTCCCGCAGAGTGCGGCCGGCCAACTCGCCGTTCTTAATTGTGGCGCCCGTGTCTTCCACATCGCTCACCTCCCAGGTTTCGGCGAGCTGGCGGGGCTGCAAGCCCGTCTTGCCCAGCTTCTCCTGAATCAGACCACCGCCGAAGACGTGGTTACGCGTCGGCATGGTCAACTTGAGTGGATACCAGTTCATATAACGTTCTCAAAGAATGGGTAGTAAGGAAATTGGCTAGTCACCGGGGTAGTAAAAGGGCCAGCGTTGCTTCGGCCACACTGGCCCTTGACTCAGACTTTCAATCAATTAGCCGGCTACTACTACCCGTTCGTTATTCCCGAATGTCGGTGTGGCCCTGCATGGTGTGCTCCAGGTGCAGGTCGTCCTTCGGCTCCTTCTTGAAGGAGGAATCGGCCTGGTCGCCCACCGGGCCCTTGGCGATGGTGATGCCACCGTCAACCATGTACAAGGCCCCCGTCACGTAGGAGGCCTCGTCCGAAGCCAGCCACAGGAACACGTTGGCCACTTCCTCGGCGGTGCCGCGGCGGCCCATCAGGTTGGCCTGCAGTTGGAGCTTGGACATTTTGCTGTCCATCGGGCCGGAGTCCGCGTGGGTCCAGGCCGTGTCGATGGGGCCGGGGCCCACGATGTTACAGCGCACCCCAAAGGCGGCCTGCTCGGCGGCCAGCCCCTTGGTAAAGGCAATGTTGAAGCCCTTGGTGCCGCCGTAGGGCGCATTCTGCGGCTGGCCCAGCACGCCTGCTTCCGAGCCGGCCGTCACGATGTTGCCATGGGTCTTCTGCAAGTAAGGCAGCGCCGCCTTCGACATGAGGAAGACCGTCTTGTTGTTATTGCGGAACATGTAGTCGAACGCCTCCTCGGAGTAATCCGTGAGGTAGTTGATTTCCGGGTACACCCCCGCGTTGTTGATGAGGATGTCGAGCTGGCCGTACTCGTCAAGGGCTACCTGCACGCAGTCTTTGGCGTTTTCCCACACCGAGATGTCGCCCAGGTAGCCCACGGCCCGCCCGCCGGCTGCCACGATTTCATCCACTACCTGGCGCACCGGGTCGTCGGGCAGACCCGCCACCACCACGGCGGCCCCCTCGCGGGCAAAGAGTTTGCAAATGGCCTCGCCAATGCCTGCGCCACCCCCGGTGACGATGGCTACTTTTCCTGCTAGTCTGGTTGACATAATTTCTTGGTTTTAAATGAGTTAAAAGGTTGATGCTGCTTTTCGGTCTAGATGGTAGGCGAGCCGCCCGTCACCTGCGTAGTGGAGCCCGTCATGTAGCTCGAATCGTCGGAGACCAGCAGCACGTAAATCGGGGCCAGCTCGGCGGGTTGGCCGGCGCGCTTCATGGGCACTTCCTCCCCAAAAGACTTGACCTGCTCGCTGGGCATGGTGGCCGGAATGAGCGGCGTCCAGATAG
>Ga0160428_1000105_pt1 | contig 105712 bp, 105 predicted proteins | sample SolpanmetagenomM_FD_108198 | JGI IMG/M metagenome (GOLD analysis project Ga0160428, IMG submission 108198) | Solar panel surface microbial communities from Lawrence Berkeley National Laboratory, California, USA - M | ecosystem: Engineered > Built environment > Solar panel > Unclassified ...
TCCAGCGCCGCGCCGCTCAGCTGCAGACCGCCCAGCGCAGCACCTGCACCACCGCCCAATCTCCTGCACCGGTGATCCAACTTGTCAGCGAACCCATCCCCCGACCCGGGACGGGCTCCCCCATCGGCAGCGGCCACCTCGCCGCCCTCGCCCGACCCCCAGCAGACCAACCCGCTGGTCAGCCCGGGAGTCAGCACCGCGACGGACTCCACCTCGTGCCCGCCCCCAGCCGCGGGACCTCCACCACTGCAGCTGCCGTCAGCGAGCTCAGCAGTGGCAGTCCTCACCTCACTCTCATCGTCACCCAGCACCCGGCGAGCTGACAGAGCAGCCCGGCCTCGGTTCGGCTCGACTCAAGCACTCTCTCGGCGAGCAGCACCACCTCAGCCGCTCCACGGTCGCCTCACCAGGCCCGCCACATTCAGCAGGGCACCGAGCCCGCGGACACGGCCACAGGCCACAGGCCACAGGCCACAGGCCACACAAGGTCTTGACCAACAGAACCATCAGCCTCCCCTGGCATCCCCTGCAGCCCCATCACTGCACCCCACCCCTGGACTCCCCACCGGAGGACCCACCATGACGCAGACCCCCACCCACCAGCCCGCGAGCGCCGACGGCACCAGTGTCGGGGTCACCGCCGGGGTCACCGCCGGGGTCACCGCCGGGGTCACCGCCCTCAAGGACGACGAAGACCCCGCCGCCCGCGCCGCTCGCGCCCGCCAGACCAACGCCCAACGCCCAACGCGCCGCCTACGCCGCCCAAGCCCTCCAGCTACACACCCACGTCAGCGGCAGCACCACCGAGGACCTGCAGCAAGCCCTCATCGAGCTGCTCACCGACCTGCACCACCTCTGCCACACCTGCGACCTCGACCTCACCCCTCTCCTGCACACCGCCCACCTCATCTACGCGACCGAGACCCAAGCCGCCTGAGACGGGTGCTTCGCTGAGGCACTCCACACACCAGATGGCATCGACGGCGTCTCAGGAGGGCCACCCAGCCGCCACCGTGGCCTGCGCAGCCGCGCACTTGCCTGCTGCTGCATCCCGCCCACTTGAGGACAGCCGCGCTAGATCAGCAGGGAGGCCGCAGGGCGAGCTTGAACGCCGTAGGATGATCATGTGGGCCCTGCGACGACCCGGTGGCACTGCCCGGCGTGCCAGCACCGCTGGGACAGCGATCGTGCCCGACGGTCATCCACCTGCTTGCGCTGCAGCACCGAGGGCGTGGGGCTTCCTCCGCCCACCAGATCGTTGCTGGCCCGCTTCGAGCACATCGCCCAGGAAGCTGAAGGATGGGACCCGGCGGATGTGTGGGCAGGTGCCAGCACCACCCTGCCGTGGCGGTGCCTCGACTGCCGGCAGGTCTATCCCATGCAGGTCGCACAGCGAACCGGACGAGGCAGTGGCTGCGGGGCCTGCGCCCCGATGCGCCGCACCATTCCTCGCCTCGGCGAGAGCCTGGCCGACACCCACGACGCCGCGGTCCTCGACGTCGCCGGCTGGGACCCGCAGCGCTACCGGGCAAACTTCCGCGAGGAGCTGGCTTGGAAGTGCCACATCTGTGACCACGAGTGGACGGCCAGCCCAAAGACTTACACCAAAGCCGTGATCCCCTGTTCGGCGTGCCGGGAACGGAACATGCACCTGCCCGAGCCGGGCAACTCCCTTGCCGACACCCCCTTCGCCACTGAGGCCAACGGCTGGGACCCCGCCCGCATCGCCCAGGGCTCCAACCTCAAGCTGCCCTGGAAGTGCGCGCGCGGGCACACCTGGAAGGCCAAGCCCCTCAACCGCACCCGGCAAGCCCAGCAGTGCGGCGAGTGCCGCCGACTGCCGCCTATGGGCACGTCGCTGGCCGAGACCCACCGCGAGATCGCCGCCCAGATCATCGGGGTAGACCCGCAACGCTACAGCGCCGGCTCCGCCAAGCGGTGCATGTGGCACGACACGACCTGCGGGCACACGTGGGGACCCATCGCCATCAGCAGCCGCACCCGCGGCGCAGGCTGCGGCGTGTGTGCCGGTAAGACGGTGGTGCCCGGCGTCAACGACCTGGCCACCATCGCTCCGAGCCTGGCCCTTGAAGCCTACGGCTGGGACCCCACCATTGTTCACCCGGGAAGCAAGAAGAGTCGGACGTGGAAGTGCTCGACGTGTGCCCGCGTCTGGGACACCGCTCCCGCCTGGCGCATGCGGGGAAGCGGATGTAGCAGCTGCGCCGAGCGGGGCTTCCAAGTGACCAAACGCGGCTACCTCTACCTCATCACCAACGCCGTGGCCGCGACTGGAGAAGATCAACTCGTTGCGCCGCAGCCGGGCTCCTACTTCAAGATCGGAATCACCAATGACCTCGCCGCCCGCCTCGGTACCCATGCCGGCACCGGCTTGCGCACGGTCTTGGACATCCGCGTTCATGACGACGGCGCGGCCGTCGCCGAACTGGAACGGCGCCTGAAAGCCGCCGCCGTCAAGCATGGCTGGGCGTCGGCTAAAAAGGCCGGACATCCCGCCTTCGACGGATACACCGAGACCTTCGTCGTGACCCCCGCCGTCACGGCCTCCCTGACCGCCGCCTTCTCTAACGCGCCGGTGACCTTACCGCGGTGGGACATCCCTCACCTCGCCGCCGCCCTGCACATCGATCAGGTCAGCTACTGGCCCGCTCAAACCATCCTTCCTACCCACGGTGCCACATGCAGTACCCAGTTCATCGCTGCGGAACCCACCACCGCCCACAAGGTGGATGCGACGCTTGAGCAGTTCGAACACATCCCCGTTCCGCCGCAGCAACTGCGCCGCCGCAACCCTCGGCGCGGAAAGACACGCATCGCTGGTAGCGAGCCCGTCGGAATACGCGCAGGTCCCTTCAGCACCCCCGGTGAGGACCCACGACTACCCTGGAACGCCGGACGCAACGCCCTGAACGACTTCGTCACCCACCACCGGCACGCCCTGGTCCCCGTCAGGCATGTGCAAGATGGTTTCCCGTTGGGACGCTGGGTGATCAAGCAGCGTCAGGACCACCGACGCAATAAACTCTCCAACGAGCAAGTACGCGACCTGGTTAGTTTGCCGCGCTGGGCGTGGAACGTCCATGACGCGGCGTGGTGGAGGGCGTTCGGCGCTCTGCAGTTAGCTCTCGCAGACAGCAAGGGAACCAAGCTACCTGGGAATTTCACCGTCGATGGAGCCAGCTTGTCCTACTGGTGCTCCGTCCAACGCCGCAGGCATCGAGACGGCACGATGCCGCAAGACAGAATTGACGCTCTGTCGGGACTGCCAGGTTGGTCCTGGACCATGCGAGCGAGCACACCGCGCCAGCAGTAGGAGACACACGCTAACCGGCGGCGACCTTCACGCCTTCATTGGATCTAACATGAAGGCCGAATTAACCTACACCTGGGTCCAATGCAACTGGTATGCGCGCTAATCAACCATTGAGAACTTCCAGTTCTGTAGTGACGGACGTTGCTACCGGGTTTCCGTAGTCACCACCGCAGTCAACAGCCCAGAAGATGCTCCTGTCGCAGCAAGCTAGCGACCAGCGCGCCTAGTCTGCGCAGCCCGTCGGCGTGCACACCGGGGGCAGCCGGTGCCCTTGTTCCGGTTCCCCACCGCCGTGACCCACTCATAGGAACAGCTAGAGCAACACCACGCCACCTTCGCCCCCGATCGCGCCGTCACGTCAGCCGGCCCGTCCTGCGGGTCTCGCAGGCAGCGGACGAACTCAGCGGCGAGGTCAGGGCGCAGCTCCGCCAGAGACTGACCGGCCGCCGGGCGGATGAGGGCACGACGCCCTCGCACCCGCGCGCAGAGCGCGCACCCCGTGGGGCTGCCTCCCGCCGCTGCCGGCCCCGTCCGGCTGTTCACCATGGCGGTCCACTCGTGGGAGCACTTCTCGCAGCGCCACTGCACCTTGACTCGCGCGCCCCAGCGGATGTCCGCTGGGCCAGCCCCTGGCCGGGAGGGACAAGCGACGAACTCCGCCGCCACCTGCGGGTAGCACTCCAGCAGCGACTGCCCTGGCTCCGGCACGGTCCACGCCTGGGCTCGCGACGTCGTCGCGCAGCGGGGGCAGCCCGATCCGCGAGTGCGGGCGATGACGGGCGCCTCCCAGGTGTGCTGGCAGTCAGGGCAGCGCCAGCGGCAGCGGTAGCTGGATCCGGCTTTCAGCTGCTGCGCATCCAGCTGCGGCTGCGGCAGGCAGGTCAGCAGCTGCGCGGCGAGGTCCGGGTGCAGGTCGACCAGGGACTGCCCGGGCTCGGCGATGGCGGCGTTGCGGCGCTGGCGGGCCTGGGTGGAGAAGTGGCATTGCCGGCAGTTGGTGCCGCGCCCACGGCGCTGCCCGCTGCCGACCCGCGCCCCGATGGAAGCAGTCCACTCGTGGCCTACCACGCACCGCCAGCGCGCCACGTCAGGGCTAGCGGGACTCACCATGTCCAGCGTCAAGCCGGGGTGGCTCACGTTCTCGACGAACTCGGCCTGCAGCTCCGGGCGCAGGTGCAGGGCCGTCACCTCCGGTGCACCATCAAGGGCCAGCCAGGCCTTGGCAGCCATGCCTCGCGCTTGGCGCTGCTCATGCGGGGTGAGCTCGGCGAGCGGCAGACCCAGCTCGTGCAGGGTCGGGGCCAGGGCACGCACCCATGCCCATGGGTCTTGGCCGTTCTCGTCGTCGACGCTCAGCGTGGGAAGCGTGGCTGGGCCGTCCAGCAGCGGCGGCAGGGACCGGGGACGCACCCGCAGGTACCCCCCTCGTGCCGCAGGGCCTGCGCCTTGCGTCGATCGGCGTCCACGCTCTTGGGGCCGGAATGCCACACGTGGGGGTCGAGGTCGACGAGCAGGACGCTGTCGTCGGGGAGGTCGATGGTCAGGTCGAGTGCCCACCACCGCCCTGCGGCGTGGTGACGCAGGTGGGTGCGCACGACCGCGCCGGTCGCGGCGCGCAACAGGTGCGCCACCTCGAACTCGACCGCGAGCGCCCCTGGGAGCCGCACGCTGCGCAGCCGCGTCCGGTGGTGCGGGTGTTGACGGTGGCCTGCCACTCGTGTCCGCGCCGGCAGCGCCAGCGGCAGACGTCGATGGAGCCCATGGCCAGGGCCTGCGGGCCACGGCCGGGGGTGGTGAGGTTGTCGAGGAACTGCTCGGCTACTTCCGGGTACAGCTCGGCCAGCGAGCGCCCGGGGGCGACGATGCGGCGGCTGACCTTGGCGCGGGCCGCGGCGCACGCTGAGCAGCCTTGCGCGTCGGCTCGGGCGTGGACGGCGGCGACGTGCTCACCGCCGCAGGTGGGGCAGCGCCACCGGCACCGCAGGCCCGAAGATGGGCTGAGGGTGTGCAGGTCCAGGTCGGGGCGCTCGAGAGTGGCGATGAACAGCTCCACCAGGTGCGGCCAACGATCAGCAGCGGACTCCTCCCCCGGGCGCACCCGCCCCTGCTGAGCGGCGACCCGCGCGCGAGCGCAGAGTGGGCAGCCCTCCCCAGCGACCCGCTTGGCGATGGTCTTGATCCAGGTGTGCCCGCACGCGCAGCGCCACCGCGCCCGCTTCCCACTGCCCGGGCGCACCGTGGACAAGTCAGCCCCCGCCACCGGGTGCCCGCCCGCGTCGAGCAGGTGCACGAACTCACCCGCCAGGTGCGGAGCGGCTTGAGCTGCCGACACCCGACCGGCGCCGACCGAGGCGTTGGCCGCTCCGGCGCGCTGAGCCGCGCACGCCGGGCACATCGAATGCGCCGCGGTTGTCGAGAGCTGCGGGCCTATGGAGGGCTGCGGGCCTATGGAGGTCCTCACGCTTCTGGTCCGGGTGCTGACGGGAGCCTCCCAGTTGCCCCCGCATGTCCCGCATCGCCACCGGCAGCGGTCCCGCGAGCCGGGTCCCACCTCGCTCAACGTCAGGCCGGGTTGAGTCAGGTTCTCTTCGAAGGAGGCGAGCAGCTGCGGGTGACGCGCCGCGGCGCTGAGCTGACCGGGGCGCAGCGTGCGGCGAGCAGCGGCGCGGTGGTCGTTGGCGCAGCGCGGACAACCGCCACCGCGCACCCGCTGCGCCAAACGCGCAGACCAGCTGTGACCGCACCCGCAGCGCCACCGGCACACCACCGCACTAAACGGCAACAGCGTCGCCAGGCTCTGCCCGGGCCGGGTCTCACACCCGGCGAACTCCGCGACCAGGTGCGGAGCCACCTGCGCCGCGGACTGCCTCCCCGCCACCGCTGACCTCATAGCTCCTGCCGCGGCGCGGGCGCACGGGAGGCAGCCGCTGCCGCGCATCCGGGTACCCACCGCCGCCACCCACACATGCCCGCACACCGGGCACCGCCACCGACACTTAGCGCCGCTACCCGGGCGCAGCGACGCCAACGTCTCACCAGGACGCTCCACACACTCCACGAACTGCTCCACTAGGTGCGGAGCGACGTCAGCGGCTGAGGCCCGCGCCCCCACCGCCGCGTGTCGCTGCCCGGCGTCTTCCCGCGCAGCGGGGACAGCCCCGCCCCGCCCGCGCCCGGGCGGAGACCTTGCATTCCCACTCGAAGCTGCACCGGCTGCACCTCCAGTGCACCCGGGCGCTGCTGCCCACCGTCAACGACCCCAACGCCGACTGAGACTGAGGTAGGGACCCGGGCTGAGGTTGGGGCTGAGCCGTGACGTCACCCGCACCACCCACTCCGACCGAACCAGCGTCGGCGGCGACGACGTACACCGCCTCCGCCAGCAACTGCGGGGCTGCCTCCGCCAGTGAGGGCAGCGTCGGGCGACGCCCACGACGCGACGGAGCCGGCAAGACCGGCGTTGTCCCCGTCGCAGCAGCACCGCTCGAACGACGTTCACCAAGACCCGGCACGATCCCCATCGTGCACGGCCACACCGACACTGGCTGCGTCGATCAGGTGGGTGCCTTCCGCTCAGACAGGGTGGGTTACCCGATCGGGGCAGCGAGAACGGGTCATCGGCCGGGCTGACCGGGGTGACCGGCGCCTGCACTCGACACAGTGGCAGGAGGACACGCCGAGGGTGAACAAGAAGCCACGCTCGTTTTGCGCGGGACAACCTAGGACCCGCAGGCGCGGCTGAGCCGTCTCGGCGGCGATGCCCTGGGAGCTCGACTACCGGCGCAGGAGTCGCGCGCGTAGGCATAGGGCCCGCTGAGGCGCGCGCCGTGGCGGTCCGGCGGTTGGCTCCTCACCCCGTAGTGACTTCTTCCGCGTCGTAGCCTACTGTGCAGTCACCGACTACGCACGTACGTAGTCGTCGGGTTCAGACGATGCGAGGAGGAAGCATGAGTCCGAAAGGCTTGCTGACCACCGCGGAGGTGGCTGAAGCGTTGCGGGTCTCCCCTCGGCGCGTGCACCAGCTGGTGGCGGAGGGAAAGCTGCCGGCCCCGACGGAGCTCACCCCCCGCATGGGGGTGTGGCGCGCCGTCGACATCCAGCGCATCGCCGCGTCCCAGCAGGACCGCTCCACCGGCCTCGCCAGCATCCTGGCCCCCGCACCGCGACCGCTACGCCGTGTGCACGACACATTTTTGGACGTGCAGCAGCGGTACGCGGAGGCCTGGCCGATCCACGTCCGCGTCTGGCAGGGCGAAGCCCCTGAGGGCTGGCGCACCGTCGTGGTGTGCGGTGCGCTGACCGACAGCATCGACATGCTGCAGAACTGGGCCGAGGCCATCGCCCAGCAGGTCAGCGAAGCCTTCCTCGGAGACGAAGGAGGCGACGCCGTCTGGATCAACTACCGCACGACCCCCGGTTCGGTGAGCTTCCTGGAGAATCCCGTGTACACGGTGCGCCGCGACCGGGCGCAGGGTTCGCAGCCAAGCGGGGCACTGCAGCGACTGCGCGGCTGGGTGTCTCGTCCGCCGATCACCGCACCTCCCGCCGGCGACCCCGGCTCCGCTCCCGGCGTTCCCGGCGTTGCCAGCCTGACGTTCGAGGACCCGTCGTGGCACTACCTGGAGACCATCACGGAACTGGAGAGCCTCGTGGGCGACACCGTGGAGTGCTACCCGCACGAGGCCTACACCCGCTCGACCATCGAGTTGTACCAGCGCACCCGCCAGCCGGTGCCGGTGGTGAAGGACCCCTACAACGCCCTCGGGCACTTCAAGGCCCTGCAGGTCCTGGACACCGTCGGCGCCGACGCCCCGCACGGCGACACCGCGGTCACGGCGGCGAGGTGGTGCGTGCAGCTGCTCAAGGAGCTGTTGGCCGCCTACGCCGAAGAGGCGGAGCGAGCCGCGCAGTACCCGCCACGGCCCCCCAAGGGCCTCGAGGCGGCGACCTGGGCGGCGTTCCTCGTCCCCCCCACCGCCGAAGGACGCAAGGACCTCATCCAGCGCCACGACGAGGCACTGCCGGAGAATGACCTGCCCGTCCTGCTGCACCGGGTCCGGCACTGGCGTGACAACGTCGACGAGTTCAGCGACGCCCCCAACCCGACCCTGTTCGACGCCCTGGACATCATCGAAGGCAGCTTGAGCGGGCGGGTGCACTACCTCGACCCCGACTTCGCGGCCTCTGACGGACCAGAATCGCAGCCGCGCGGTCCCTTCCAGGTCTACGGACCCCACACCCGCGCCTACCTAGACTCAGTGCACTGGGTTCCAGACCGCACCCCAGACCGCAGGCAGCGCCGGCTCGAGCGACTGGTCTCCTACCGCAGCAGCACTGACATCCGCTACGGCCTCGACCCCGCCGGGCGCCTCGTCGTCACCGGCACCGACGAATACGCCCAGGACCGAAGCCACCCGCAGTTCTTCGCCGTCGAATGGCCCTGCAAACCCCCCGCCACGGGCCTCAGCGCCACCGCCCACATCGTCGGAGACCTCGCCACCAGCGGCGACCAGCCGGCCTACATCCTCGACGACGGCTCCATCGACCTGCTGCCGCAGTCCCAGCACAACGCCCACTCAGGATGGAACTGGGGCTACGGCGGCGGCAGCCCCGGAGCCCTGGCATCAGCCATCTTCGACTGCGTCGCCGCCGCAGACGGCCTCCCCGACGCCGGCGACTGGTCCAAGCACGACCAAGCGCGCCGATGGATCAGCGACCAGATCGACCACGCCGACGAGCGCAATCTCGATGTCAGCGTCCGCGAGATCCGCAAGCGCTGGTAGCGACCACTGAAGGGCCAGCCGACTGGATATCGGAGGGGTCGGCCCACCCGTCTTGTCTCGAACTCTTGGTTCTTTGTCCCGGACGTGCCCATCATTGAGTCAAGACATCGAATCAAGATCTAATTCACCTGAACGATTCTTCGACCGACAGGACGGCAAAGTATGCCGGGGGTACCAACGCCATGATGCGCGCCCCGCTCCCACTCGACCGTTAGGTCGCCTTGACGGGTAGGACAAGACAACAAGCGAAGGGACAACGAATGAGCACGGACACCTCGCGCGGATCGACAGAAACCCGGTGGCAACACCTGAACCGGTCCCACGACCCCCGTCACGTCGCAACCCTGCGCCGCTGGAAGGAGTGGCTGCAGGCGTATCCCTCGGCCGAGGCGGCACAGCACCTGCGCGGCAACCTCGAGTCCGACAGCGACGCACAGGTGGATCAGGGCTTGACGGAACTGTTCACCCATGCGGTCCTGACAGCCTGCACCGGCGACCCTGTCGAAGTCGAACCGATCATCGAGGGGACGAGCCGCCCAGACTTCCGCATCCGCGAGGGTGGTCACCCGATCTACCTCGAGGCCACGCGCCTCTCCCCCCGCAAACCTGCGCAGACACACGATCGCCGCCTCGCTCAACTCATCGAGGGCCTGAATCAGCTGCCGATCAACGATTTCAGCCTGCTGCTGCATGCTCGCCTCGACGGTGCGCAGCCCCCGAAGGGCCCGCTGCACAAGGAGCTCCGAGAGTGGCTGAGCACGCTGGACTGGACGAGCGAGCGACAGAAACTGGAGATGGATCCGCGGTCCCCCCGTCCCACGCGTCTGCTGCCCGCCGGGGAGGGGAACGTCGTCTGGGTGGAAGCGCTACCGCTGGCCGAAGTCCAGCGCAGCGGCGGTCTCCCGACGGTCGGCGTCGTCGAATACGGCAGACCGTTCAACGTGACCTTCACGGAACTGCTGCAGACGATCAAGAAGAAAGTCCGCCAGCACCGCCCAGTAGCCACCTCCTCCGTCGTCGTGGTGGACATCACTGAAACGATGCTGCGTCCGGACGAAGTCGCGGCGGCGTTGTACGGCCCACTGGTAGCCAGCAGTAGCGACCCGATGAAGAGCACTCGACACCGCTCCCAGTGCCTGTGGCCAACACAAGACGCTTCACCGGCTCCGCTGGCCGTCCTCATCATCGACGACTTGCGTGCTGGTGCTGAGCAGTCCGCGCAGCTGAACCTCTGGCTACGACCCGACATGCACAACACACCGCTTCCTGCGGGCCCATGGACGGTGTCGCAGCTTGGCGCCCCCCCTGAGCAGGTAGACACACAACCGCCCACCACATCACTGGCCGAGCTGCTGTCGTAGCAAGGGTCAAACTCCGCCGGTAGCGGTCCTGCAGCCGGCCGAGAACTAGAGGTGCGGCAACGATCCTCTAGATGCGCCACAGGTACAGACGGGTGATGGTCCGGAGGGCACAAGAGTCGAAGACAGCCGAAAACCAAGGATAGTTGCGCCGCTTCGGGTCTGCGCTACGTCGTCGGCGGGACAGCAGTCGGGCGCCTTCGTAGACATGGCTGGCACTTTCACTGGCATGCACCTTCGACGCCTTTCGCTGAGCCCGCGACGGCAATCCGGGGCCGCATCGAAGTCACCCTGGACGGAGGGGCAGCCCGGCGACCTCGTGTTGGCTCTCGATTACGGGTCCGGTGCTGTCGGCAGGCTCGCCAAGTCCGGGGTGTCCAGGATGGTGATGTTGCACTCCGACTGCAGCCGGGCGGTCAGTGAGGATGCCGGGCTCCGGTCGTGGACGGGCCAGCTTTCCGTGTTGCTGCCGGCCGCGCCAAACAGCGCCAGACCTTGCGGCCGTGGGCGCACGTCGAACCGCGTCCGGTAGCGGATGCCCTTGAACCCGGCGTCGTGGAAGGCGCGCGCCCAGCGTTGCGGTGTGGTGTACGGCGTCATCGTGCTGAGGGTGTTGTTGACGTCGTAGCCGATGGCGGCGGCGGCGGTCAGATCGGCTACCGGGCCCCACGGCAGGGTCTTGGTCTGGGCGCTGCAGATGTCGAGCCGGTTCAGGTCGGTGTCCTTCACGGCGCCGCCGGCCATCTCGGGTCCCAGGACCTCCAGCAGCCCGACGAGGGGGTCGGTACCGACGTATAGGGTCCCCAGCCCCGGCACCTGCACGTCGAAGCGACCCTCGCCGGAGTTCGACCACCACCACGGGTTGGGGTAGGTGTTCAGGCCGGCTCGCCACACCGTCGGTGGGCGCCGGGGCAGGCGGGGGAAGCCGACCAGGCTGCGGCGGGGAGGGCCTTGGATGGAGCGTGCACGCGGCGGCATGCTCAGTGCGACCAGCGTTCCGCGAGTGCCTTCGCGGCTACGGTCACGTCCTCGTGCCTGCCGGCCTTGAGTGCTTCCAGCGGTGTCTTGTCCCGGAGGGTGGGGTGGGGCTGCTGGAGCCAGCTGGCCAGGGTCCAGCGATCCAGAACGCTCTCCGGCACCGCCTGCAGGATCGCGGCCAGACCGGGCATGACCGTCCACGTGCCGTCGTGCTTGACGAACTGCCACAGCGGGTAGGCCCGTTCCCCGCGTTCCTTGACCTGCAGGCCCAGGAGCGTGTTGCGCTGGATGCGGTCGGCGACGGCTTGACGGGTGATGGACTTGCCGTCGGCGCCGAGGGCTTTCCGCACCTGCTCGGTGCTCCACACCGGACCACTGACCTGGGCGTGGCTCGTGGGGGTCGACGAGGCCGGCGGGGACGGCAAGGCTTGGAGCATCGCGTCGGCGAGCTGATCGGTGTGGAGGTCGATGTGCTGGAGGTCGATGCCCTCGGCGGCGAGCGCGGCGAGGCGTTGCTGGACGAGCGGGACGACACGGTTGGTGAGCTTGCGGGTCAGTCGCTGGATGTCTTTCGTCGTCTCCGGGGCGGGCTTCGTCGACGCAGGCATGGGTCCAGTATCGCGTCGCACGACACCAGCGTCAAGGTGTCAAGGGCGAAATTCGTCAAGGGGTCAAGGGAAACGACCGGGTGCGATCAACGCCTGCCACAGGACCGGCGTGGACCGGTGAAGGGACTCCCGGCGCGGGCGATGCTGACCGCCCGAGAGTCGGCTCGGTAGCCGCAGCCGTAAGAAAGCCCCCCGCTCAGCGGGCGCGGGAGGGCCGCATCGTCACTGCGAGCGCGGGGTCACAGCGAGCGCCACGGCAGCCGGGACCTCGTGCCGCTATAGCTGGTCGGTTGTCGAGGACTCGAGGTGTCCAGCAGGCGTCATCGCGAACGCGTTCAGGTTGGTCATCGGGACCACGGACCCGTGGAGCCATGGGTGGCGCTCGGCGTCTGGCGCTGCGCTGACCGCGCTGGGCCGATCAGTCGACGCGGCATCAAGCCCCTCTCCTACCGCGCCGATTCCGCTTCGTGGTCCGCAACCAGCCCACCCGCCGACGCGCCCGCCGCAGCAGCGGCAGCGACGACGCCGCCCGCCTCGCCGCGGCCGGGGTCGTCGTCCTCCTCCTCACCGGCGCCGCCGGCGCAGTGCGGACCTGGCTGACCATCTGGTGGCCACTGCTCGCCCTCACCGGCGCCGTCCCCCTCGTGCTGCTGACCTGGCGGCTGCTGGTGCTGCGCCGGCGCGCCCGAGCACGCACCGCCCGCCAGGCGATGCTGGACCAGCAGATCGCCAGCACCGACCAGATGAGCGGACCCGACTTCGAGCACCTCATCGCCCGCCTACTGCGCCGCGACGGCTGGCGCGAGGTCACCATCTCCGGCGGAGCCGGAGACCTCGGCGCCGACGTCACCGCCCGCCACCCCCGCGACGGGTCGCTGCTGGTGGTGCAGTGCAAGCGTTACACCGACCGCGCCGTCAGCTCCCCCGACCTGCAGCGCTTCCTCGGCACCGTCTTCCACCACCACCACGCCGATCACGCCCTCTACGTCACCACCAGCCACTACTCCCGCCCCGCCCGCGACCTCGCCGCCAGCAGCGGCGTACACCTCATGGACCGGGCAACGCTGGCCCCCTGGATGGCCGGGCAGCCCCTAGGGGTGCCCGCAATGCTGCTGGGCCAAGGCGGCATCGTCACGGGCGCTCGCGCACGACGCGCGCGTACTCCGTGAGGTGTTCCACCATGTCCAGGCTGTGCTTCCGGTTGCCCTGAGTGGGCACGACGAACGCCATGATCACCACGAACGTCACCGCCACCGTCGTGATCAACAACGGGACGAGACCGACGACGGCGAGCGCGATCAGGGGGGTGATGTGGTCCAGCCAGGGCTTCACGTGGCACGCTCCAAGGGCACGAAGTGCTGGGCTCGCCGCCGCTGTGCTTCCTAGGGCCAGGCGACGGCGAGTCCGGTACGGCAGGGCGGGAGCACCTGCCAGCACCGTTGGTACCCCACGGACACCGGTGCCGTCGCGGGCTGGACGAGGTACACTTCTACGTGTTGGACTCACCACCACGGCAGACCGGACATCCACGTGACGAAGCACCGAGGGTCCGTCCAAGACGTCACGGCGAAGACGAAGAAAAATCTCGATGCCCGGCGGCTCGGGCAGCGCCTGCAGACGCGACTGACCCGCGTGGACCGCCTCGCCGAGCCACGACCGGCTGCTGCTCCGCTCCTGGAGACGGCCCGGCAGGCGTTGCGGCAGGAGCATCAGGCCGGTCGTCAGCCGCCGTCGGCGCTGCGGCTGCGCCCGGCCTTCATCGCCCGCCCCCGGCCCCTGCCCGCGGAGGAGATGTCCGACACCCAGCGTCAGACGGCAAATCTGCCTCCGGCCGTGGCCCTGTACGCCCCGCGAGGCGTCGCCCTGCAGCTCGAGCTTGTCGCCCTCTTCCTGGCCCAATGTGCCGACGTCGGGACCGTGCGCCGTCAGGGACTGCTGGAGCTGCCGGTCACCGCCTCCGCCGCCCGCCTGAAGACCTGCTGGAACGACGTGCTGGTGATGGAGGCCAGCACCAGCGACGGCAACGTCGTCGTCACCCGCGACGGAAACCGGGCACGGCAGATCAAGAGCGCCCTGGACACCTTGAGCAGCCCGGCGATCGCCCTGGCGATACTGCCGGACCGGTCTCGTGCCCGTGGGAAGTACCTGCGGGTGCAGCTGCTGCACGAAGGCGGGGCACGCCCTGAAGGAGCGCCCATCGCCTACAAGGTTCCCACCGCGCGCGAGTCCACCATCGACGTCCCCGCGGACTTCTTCACTCAGGGCTGGGTGCACCTGCTCACCGACGCGGAGATCGCCACCTGGCTGAGCGTGCGTCACTACGCCCAGAGCTACCGGGCCGGGGACGAAGACACGGGCATGATGATCACCGGCTCGCTGCGCAAGAGCGTGTACGGGCTGAACAAAGAGGCGTGGGGGTCCCACCGGATGCTCGAGCGCTTCGGGCTGCTGCGGGTCCAGACCAACAACCGCCGGCGCAACGGACAGCTGGAACACTTCGACCCCGAGGACAAGAACGCGCTGCCCAACAGCCTTTGGCTCACCGACGACGGCCTGGCCCGCGACGCCGTGTACGCCGTACGCGCCGGGATTGCCGAAGCGCTCGACGAGCAGCGCGCAGGTCAGTCAGCGTCTTGACGGGCCCAAGGACGGGCCAGCAGGTACGTCGGCCAGGACACCGGCCGGGGGCGGCGACGTGGGCATGTCGGTCCCCCCGTCTACCGTCGCGCATGAGCCGCGGGTGCCGATGCTGGACTCAGGCAAAGCGCCAGCGCGGAGCAATGGGACCCGACTACTCGACTACTCGACTGTGATGCAGGTCACACTGGCTAGACGGCCCAGACCGCTGATCTGAGCTCTGAGGAGTGAACCAGCCACTTCGACGAAGGAGCCGGCCCATGAGCCAGCACTACTCCCCCGCACCGCCTACACCCCCCAGCGAGCACGTCGCTCCTGCCATCGAGCCGCAGTCTGCCTCCACGATCGAGCCGCAGCCCGATGCAGCGATCGACCGAAGCTCTGGGGGTCTGAGTGTCGCCAACCCGTCGGAGATGCCGCACACCGCGGTGACCTGCAGCGCTCCTCTGGCCGACATCGCCTGGCGCTTGCGGGAGCGCCGCGCTGAGGAGGCTCAGGTCCGCGACGAACTCGCCCGAGAGCTGCAGCGCTCTCCGTCGGAGCTTTTCGCCGCGGGGCGAGGCGGCGAACGGGAGCCGACGGTGGGTGCCTTCCAGGTGCAGGAGGTCCAGGGCGTCGCCTCCGGTGAGCGCACTGCCAGAGCCGAACGGACGAGACGGCGAGTGAACCCGCTCGAGACCCAGCTCGGCATCACCACCGGCATCACCGCCGGAGTCCGCGGCCTGAACGTGGGGCGTAGCAGCATCGCCGGCGCGGTGCTGGGGATGGACGCCGCCGCCCTGAGTCCCGTCTGGCCCCTGCGTGGAGGCATGCCCGGCGCCCTGCAGTCCCTGCTCCCCGCCCTGGCTCCTACGCAGTCAACGTGGACCAAGCTTGTTGGTCGTCCTGCTGGCCTCCAGGCCGGCAAGGGGCTCAGCGCGGACCTCACACCGAGCCTCGCGTCGAACCTTGCCGGTGACTTCGCCAAGACCACTTCTGAAGCTCTGACGGGACGCATCCTCGGCGCCACCACTCGCGCCCTCGGCGATACCGTCGGTCGCGTCCATGAGACAGGCGCTGCCGGCGCTACGTTCCTGGGAGCCCGCACGGCCACGTCACGCCTGGGTCCGGACCTACGGATGCCCCTCCCCGCGATACCTGCGATCTCCGCGGCAGCCCAGGTGACCAAGGCCGTGAAGGCGCTGACTCCTGGGGCTGCGACGCCCTCGCTGCTGGCGTCGGTGATCCCCTCGCTAGCTGCACTACCCACCGCGCTCGATCCACTCGCCTCGACTCGCGCGCTGCTCGGGCAGCAACTGCGGGACGTCCTGCCCCACCTGGCGGGGGCTGCGCTGGGCAGGGTCGGGGTGGACGCACTGCAACAGGCGACCCAGTCCGGCATCCTCCCCCCACTAGGGGCCCCTCGCGGACTCCTGGGGTCCGCCTTCACCTGGTTCAGCGCTTGGTCAGGAGCCTCTTCGAGGGCCTGGCGTGGGCAGCGGCTCACCGACTTGATGAGTACGGCCTTCAGCACCCAGACGCGCCCAGAACCCCAGATCACGTTTCCCGACTCGCAGCACCTGCTCGGAGCCGTCTTCCAACCCCCATCCATCGACGCATTCACCCAGCTGGCCCCGTGGGGTCAGCTGCCTGACCTTGCCTCGTGGTCATCGATTCCGTCCCTGTTCGACCCCGACCGGCTGTTCCCGTGGCGCTGGCTGGATCGCCAGCAGTCCCGCCGCGAGTGGTACGAGGCGCTGGCTGTGCGCGAGGCCCTTGAGGCTCAGGACATCGACGGCGCCGCAGTCCTCGCCCGGCGATTCTTCGACCTCCCCGCCACCGCAGCGGAAGCAGCCACGCTGTGGCTCACCTTCTGCGCCCCCGACGATGAGACGGCCTGGCACATCGGTCCGTCGGAGTACCCAGGGCAGCTGAGTGGGCACCTGCACCAGCGGTGGCGGAATGAACGCCGCGCGGAGACCGCTGAGTGGGACCGCCGCCACCGCCACCAGCGTCCGCTGCAGCTGGACGCCCCCGGCCCCACCGGCGCCCCCCTGCTGAACGGAGTCGCCGCTCCCGAGACGGTGGAAGAACTCGTCCTGGCCATGCTGGCGCCGCAACTGGACCCACGGGTGCTGATGATCTTGGCGCAGATCCCCGAAAATGAGCGAGAGGTGCTCGCTGCGATGGCTGAGCAGAAGCGGTCCTGGGATCAGGCGGGAAAACAGAGCGGCTACGACCGGGCGCGGATTCAGGCGCTGCGCAAGCGCGTGCAGCGGCGAGCGACCGTTGCGGTGCGCGCTCTTCCTCCCGAGCTTGGGTTCCCCCTTGTCGACGTGCACCACCTCGACCCATCGGACCTCGGCCTACCCGACCTCGCGCTACCTGACCTTCCGCTACCCGACCTTGCGCACAACGAGGCCAACCCGAGCCATCGCACCGTGAACGACCTGGGCCTGCGGCAGCAGCGGCAGGGGTGGTGACAATGCAGGACACGACCACCACTCCCCGCGCGGTCAGCGAGCGCCCCACCCCACGGCTGGCCACGCCGCCGCCAACGCCTCCCGCGAGATTGCCGACCCCACCGGACTTTGTGATATCGCCAGCAACCCACCAGCGGCTTGCGGTTCACCTGACGGCGGCGGTGCTGCGCGGTGGAGCGTCCGGCACTGCGCGCTGGTTGCTGGAACGACTGCACCATCACATCAACGACGTGATGACGCACTCGTGAACGATAGATCGATGCCTGCACGCCAAGGCCTATCGCGGCGATACTTCAGTGAATGATGCACATTTCACCGTTCACCATGGACGCATACAACCGGAACAGTCTCATGCGAGGCCCGCCGGTGCTCAGCCCACCGCAGGTCCTGGACGCCTAGAGGTTGGCGGTTGAGGACGCACCGCGCAGGGTGTCGAGAACCACGTAGCGCTGACGTTGAGTGTAGGCGATACCGCGTCCGCTGCTCGTGTGCGGTACCGGGGCACGCAGCGTGCGGTGTCCAGGGTCGCCAGGTCCGGTCAGGAGGAACACCTGGTACCGCCCCTGATCCCAGCCCTGCGCTCGGCTGATGGCGATGACGTTGGCGATCTGGAGGTCACGGGCGGCGCCGGTGGAGCGCAGGTGGTTCTCCCCCGCCGGTGACCAGTCGACGTTGTCGATGCGGTCCACGATGGCCGGCACCTCGGCCTGGATGGCACCGTCGGCGTAGAAGGCGAGGTGATCCACCGACTGGAACGTCCGCCCGGGCTGACACACCTAGGCGTGCACCTGCTAATACAGCGGCCAGGCGGTGCGCGCGGCGACCACGACGGTATCTCGCCGCGAGACCGGCCGCCTCGCCAGCTCCGTGGTGATGCGCTCGTTGGAAGCGAGTCAGGCCGCGGCCTGCGGTCGATCCACGCCAGCACCGCCTGCAGCTGCGCCAGGTAGAACGGCGTGTTGACGGCGAGGATCGAGTCGTGGTCGCGGCCACCGAAGCCCGCTACGACAACGGCACCGCCGAGGCTGCGGGGTCCACACGGGTCCGTGACCTCATCGACCTGATCGTCCTCGCCCGCACCCAACACGTCGATGACGGCGCCCTGCACACCGCCATCGCCGCCGAACGGGCCCACCGCGGCCTCGCGCACCGTGACACCTTCACCGTGCCGGCCGGGTGGGCCGCCACCTACCCCCGCATGGCGGCCACGACGACGCACTGCCACGTCCCGCCCCAGCTGGCACAAGCGGTGGCCTTCGTCGCGGCCTTCCTGCACCCGGCCATGACCGGCGACGTCGAGCACCACATGTGGTCGGCCACCGACCAGACGTGGCGACCCCGTTGAGCCGTCGCAGGACACGACACGAACCGCTCCACGGCGCACCCTGCACCTGGTGCGCACACCGGCGACCGGCGCCGGACTGCTGAGCATCTGGCGCCAGGTCCACCAGGCTTCTCATCGCGAGCTGACCGACCCTGCCTCCTCAACGCAGTTCGTCAAATCGGTGTGTCAACACGCTTCGTCAGCGTGGCGACCGCCCGCGAGCGCCCGTGGCGAGGTCAGCCCTCGAGGCTCAGGTCGCCAAGGCTTGAGGGTGGCAGGGGCGGCGTCTTCCTCGGCCGGTTCAAGTCGTGGCAGTGCACGGCGGTAGGAGGCGGAGACGACGAGCAGCCAAGGCTCTATTTGGGGCGTAGACATCGTCCGGATTTGGGGCGTACCCTAAGGACATGGCGTTGACCTGGGCCGCAGCGGCCGACAAGCACGGCATCGCCCGTGAAGACGCCGTCCACGCCATGCTCAACGCGCTCTACGTCGAGACCGAGTTCGACGAGCCCCGTCCCCCGGCCGACATCCGCCCCACCCTCTACATCGGCCCCCAACGCGACCCGGCCGCCCCGCTGCTGGAAGTCATGGTCGAGCCCCGGCCCCCGCGTGACCTGCACGTCTTCCACGTCATGCCCGCCCGCCGCAAGCACCTGTCCCGAATGCAGTGACACCGGGAGCACTGAGACCGGAAACCCGAGGAGATGGAGGAGACACGATGAGCACCCAACACCCACGCACCACCCAGCACACCGCCCAGCACGACGAGCAGACCCATGAGGGGGCGAAAGTCGAGGCAACCACCACTGGTCGGGCTATCGCAGGCGACACCACGCGCGATGAGGCCGCCGCCGCGTGGGCCGAACAGGACATGGTCCTGCGCCCGGACTCCCCCACCGCCCTGCGCGGGCAGGACGCTGCCGCCTACGGCCGCTCAGCCCTGCTCGACGCCCTCGGCAGCCCCGAAGCCCTCGAGCGCGCCGTACGCGGACGCAAGACCCTGGGCCGGGACCGCCCCGCTGGACGCTCACCCAAGCGGCAGGTCACCGTGCCCGCCGACCTCGACGCCCGCGCCGCGGCCTACATCGCCGCCGGCGGCGCCCGCGACTTCTCCGCCCTGGCCCGCAACGCCCTGGACGAGTACCTGCAGCGCCACAGCGCATGAGCGACCGGACCCTGGTGATGTTCAGCCGCCGCCTGCGCCAGTACCTCGACGCCTGGACCCCGCTGTTCGACGACGCCCCCTCACCGTCCTCGCAGATGGCCCGCGAGATCGCAGACCACCCCGCCCTGCCGATGCTGGAGGTCTGGACGACACCGAACCTCCTCATCGGCGCCGCCGTGGACCACCTCTCGCTCATCGTCGCCGGCCTGGACGCACCGCAAGTGACCGTCAGCTTGCTGACCACCGCGCGCAACGCCCTCGAACTCGCCGCCACCGCTCACTGGCTGCTTGACCCGACCCAGACCGTGACCGAGCGCGCCGCCCGCCACTTCGTCCACGAGCTCAACGACCGTGTGCGCACCTGGGACCTCGTCAACGAAAGCATCAGGACCAACGACGGCGTCTTCACTACCGACAACCTCGCCGCTGTCACCACCGCCCGCGACGCCGCTCGCGCCAGGGCCTACACCGCAGGCCTGAGCGTGGACAAGATGACCGCCAACTCGGTGGTCTCCGGTGTCCGCGCTCCCGTCCCACGGGTAAAGGTCGGGTTGTCCCTGGGCGAAGACGCCCACCTCGCCGGCCTGCTCTACGAGAGGGACTCCGCGATCCTGCACGGACGCTTCACCAGCATCCTGCAACACACCACCACTGTTGATGCGCCCGGGCCGCTGCAACCCGGCATGGTGCTGCAGCGGATGACCGTGGACTCCACCGACCTGGCGCTGGCCATCACCGTGCCCACGGTCGTGCTGACCACGGTGCTGTCAGCTCTGGCCCGGGCCCGAGGTTGGCACGTGGACCCACGGGTCGAGGAGACGTCTCGACAACTCAAGAACACGGTCCGACCCCACCTGTACCGCCCGACCGCGCAGGAAGCGGGCGATGAACAGGCCTGAACCTCAGGACACGGACCGCCGGAGCAGCCAGTAGTTCGTGCTCCGCTGGTGGGCCGGTCACCAACTTCTACACTGCTCGTCGTGTTCGAGCGCATGGGGGTCTACCGGCAACGACGTGAAGTCGGTCGCTGCGGTCTGTGCGGACAGCAGCGCGAGATGACCGAGGCACACGTACCGCCCAGGGCATGTGGCAACTCCGGAGATGAGCGCGAGCGAGCCCAATGGATGCACGGACCCGGGGGCGCGCAGCTGAGCACGTGGAAGCACGGAGGGTTGAGCGTGTACGGGTTGTGCCGCGACTGCAACCTGGCCACCAGCGACAAAGCCGACCGCGCCTACATCGATTTCCACACCAGGATGTCCTTCGTCCTGCAGACAACTACGCAGCGACTCCTCATCGACCCCAGGCAGCTCCCGGTGCGGGTCGCGCCACGACTGGTCGCCCGCAGCGTCCTGGCCGGGATGTTCGCTATCAACGACAGACTGCACGAGCACTTCCCCGACCTCGCCCGCGGCATCCGCGAAAATCAAGCTGACCTTCGGCTACCGGAAGGCCTGGAGCTGCGCCTGGCCCTCACCCGCGGCCAAGCCTCGCGCATCGGCGGCCCCGTCGGCTACATGAAAGTGCTCAAGAACAGGACCTGGCACATGCCCCTGGCCGATGTGTGGTTCCCTCCGTTGGCACGGTTCCTGGGCTCCAGCAGATCGAGCGACCCGTCGTTGGGCCCCCAGCTGACCGCCACCTGGAGCGACGTCAGTGAGTGGCCGCGGTACGGGAACGACCTCGTGACCGACCTTCGCAACGTGATCTCACCGATGCCGGAGATGCAGCCTCCTCGCTTCGGTGCCGACGAGTGGGTTCTCATGACCGGTGACGAGGCGATGACGGCCCTGGAGGGGCGGCCCCGTTCACGCTGACCTCAGCGAGCACGGTGGCAATCCGCCGGACCAAGGAGCGCCGGACGATGGCGCTCCTGCAGCGTAAGACCCGCCGTAGGCGCCGACGAGTCAACCCTTCGATGTCAGCTCAACCTCCGGCCGGTCACCAGCGACCCCGGTGACCATGACCTTGTGCCACGAAGTGCTGCTTACCCTGAACTCCCCCACCACCGTCATCTCCCACCCACATCACCTCCTACCAGCGGCTCCGCACCTGCGCCCAGCGGCCGGCACCGACGACGCCCAGCCCGACATCGGACGCGGCCCCGTCCGCGAGCTGCTGCGCGCGCACCACCTGCCAGCGCTTCGGCTCAGTACGGGAGGCCGCCAACCACTCCCGTACCCCGCACCGCGAGCGCCGTGCTGCTGCGCGCTCGGATGCGCTGGCTCCCCCGCTCGTTGCGCTGGCCGTCCCCGGTGCTTCCATTCGCTGCGGCGTGCGCGAGCTCTCGTGGCTGTGAGTGGGTGGGCAAGCGCTCCGCCGCACCCGCTAGACCGGTGCGATCCGGCTGTCACCCGCCTCAAAGGCCGGCCAAAGTCGCATCAGGCGGCCTGCGAGCGCCGCGGTCGCTCGCTGAGTCTGCTGTGCCCGGTGCCGAGCTGGGCCAGCGCGCGGTGCGGCCCTCCGGTCGCTGCCCGCCACGGCTCTAAGGCCCTGGGGCCGAGGTGTCGGGCGCAGGCGGCAGGATGCCTTCCGTGCCCGCACGCGACCTCGGTTATGCCGCACCCGGCGACGGTGACCGACCCGGGGAGCTGTCCGGCGACCTACCCCTTGACCTTCCCGCGGGCTACGCCGAGCTGCTGGAGGCGCTGAAGGAGCGGGTGCGCACCAGCCAGGTGCGGGCGGCCCGGACGGCCAACACCGAGCTGCTACGTCTGTACTGGTCGATCGGGCGCGACATCCTCGAGCGCCAGCAGCACGCCGGGTGGGGTGGCAAGGTCATCGAGCGCCTGGCCGGTGACCTGCGTGCCGCCTTCCCGAAGCTACGGGGCCTGTCGGTGCGCAACCTGCACTACATGCGTGCGGTGGCCGCCGCCTGGCCGGAGGAGGCCCACTTTCTGCAGAGTGCGTCTGCAGAATTGACCTGGAGCCACCTGACCACCCTGCTGACCCGCCTGGACGAGCAGGCGTTGCGGGACTGGTACGCCGCCGCGGCCGCGGAGCAGGGTTGGTCCCTGAAGGTGCTAGAGCACCAGATCGCTACCCGTCTGCACCAGCGTCTGGGAGCGGCGCCCTCCAACTTTGCCACCCAGCTGCCCCCCGCTGACTCCGACCTGGCCCAGGCCCTGACGCGCGATCCGTACGTCTTCGACCATCTGGGGTTCACCGAGCCGGTCGCCGAGCGGCAGCTGGAGCAGCCCCTGGTGGACCGCCTCCAAGGCACCCTGACCGCGTTCGGGCACGGCATGGCCTTCGTCGGCCGGCAGGTGCACTTCGGTGTCGACGACACCGAAATGATCATCGGCCTGCTGCTGTTCTCTGTCGAGCAGGTTCGCTACGTCGTGATCGAGCTGAAGGTGGGGTCCGTCTCCCCCGCCTACACCGGCCAGCTCGGTGCCTACGTCGCCCTGGTCGATGAGCGGCTGCGCCGCCCCGCACACCACGCCCCCACCGTCGGGATCCTGCTGTGCACGAAGGCACCGCGTGAGCAGGCTGTGCGCTACGCCCTGGCCAGCACCGCCGCCCCCGTCGCCGTGGCCAGCTACACCTACGACACCCTGCCGCCCGAAGAGCGAGCAGCCCTACCCGACGCAGCCACCTTGGCCGCCGCCATCACCCCCCGACAGGCGGAGTGAGCTGCCGTGGCCAACGGCGTCTTCCGCAGCTTCCACAAGGAGAACCGCCCCCTCTCCTTCAACCTGTTCCAGCGCTTCCTGCGCCCGGCCGAGCGCGAGGTCGAACACCTCTCGCTGGAGGAGCTCACGGACTCCGTGGCCGTGGCGCACCGCCTCGCCGAACAGCACCGGGTCCAGCCCCCAACACTGCACGGACCCGTGCCCGCGCATGAGGGCGACGACGGCGACCCTCGCCCCACCGACACGGCCGCTGTGCGGCTGCACACCACCCGCTTCTACGTCGCCATCCAGGTCACCGGCGACACGCAGCTGCTGGAGTGGTGGCCGGACACGCTGGGCGCGGACCTGCTCCCGGTAGACCACGAACTGGGCGAGTGGACCTCCCCCGCCCCCGGTACGCCCTTCGACGCCGCCGAGGCGCAACGCCGCCACCGGGCCCTGCTGGCGCAGGACCTGTGGACCATCGGGCGGCGCAGCGACCCTGGCCCCTGGGCGCTGTACACCTTCGTCGACCTCACCGACGACGAGCTCGACGAGCTCGCCACGAACGGTCGGATCCTCAGCGCCGAGGTTGATGACTCAATGGCGGTGATCCAGCCGATCATCGAGGCCATCACCGCGCAGACCCGCGCCTTCTTCGACATCGACATGCCCCAGCACCTGCAGCAGCTGATCGAAGCCCGGCTCCGACACCTGCAGGGCCGGCGGCGCGCAGTGCGCAGCTTGACCTGGCCGACGGGCTGGAAGTACGACGCCCCCACCCTGACCGAGCTGCCCGCCACCAGCACCGGGCCGGACACCCCGGCCAACTTCGACTCCGCCCCTGGATCCACATCCGCGGAGCAGCCCGCACATGGTCTCGACCGGGAGCCCGGGGTGGAGGAGTCGGCGCACACCTCTATCCATGCTTCCGCTTTGGTTCGCGACGTCGCCCTGGGGCAGCCGACCCGGTTGGCTGACGCGTCCCTTACCGACCTGCTGCGCACGATGCGCGTGTGGGCCGATGCCGTGGAGCGCCACCCCACCGCCTATGTGCAGCTGGCCGAGGAACGCATCAGTGACCTGCTGGCTGCCACCCTCAACGCCGCCCTGCCCGGAGCCCAGCGAGAGGTCTACAGCCGCAGCGGCAAGACCGACCTGTACGTGCGCGCCGACGTGCTGGCCACCGGGGCAGCCCCGGCCAAGGTTTTCGTCTGCGAGTGCAAGCGCTGGAGCGGGCCCAGTCAAATAGCCGGCGACCTCGACCAACTGCTGGGCTACCTCGACGGCACCGACACCGCCGCGGTCCTGCTGTACATCATCGACCGCGCCCACCCCGCCCGCGTACACCGAGCCGTCACCGCCAAGCTGCGCGAGCGACCGGAGTACCGCAGCGACGAAGAACCGATCGTGGACGGCTGGCCGCTGCTACGCCTGCAAACCGCCACCGGGCAGGTGCGCCTGTGCGTGGTCTTCCTGGACCTGCCTCCAACGCGCTCGGCCGCAGACCGCCAAGCCAGACGGCACTAGCCGAGCCCCCCTTCGCACAGGACGCCTCCGGCGTGCTCGCAGCGCCTGCCACGGTGCCTGCAGTACCACCGCCTGTTACGGGTCAGGGGCTCACCTGTTCACCGTCGCGCCCAGTACCGCATCGATCCACCTGGTTGCACGCCGCAATTGGGACGCGGCCATGAGGCTGATGTCAGCCCATTGCGGCGCGGATAGCCGCAGCAGCCGCCCCGACGTCGGCGGCGCTGTAGATCGCACTCCCGGCGACAGCCACGACCGCGTCGGCCGCCTTCACCGAGGCGACCGAGGTGGCGTTGACCCCACCGGCCACTGAGAAAGGAACTCCCGAGGCTTCACCGTCGCGCAGCAATGTCTGGAACGTGAATCCCTCTTCGGCCTGCTCGTCCAGCCCGGCGTGCATCTCCACAAATTCCACACCCAGGACGGTGACCTCACGGGCTCGGGTGGGCTTGTCGGCCACCCCGATGAGGTCCACGACGACACCCTTGCCGTGGCTGCGGGCGGCCTTGACGGCGCCGGCGATGGTGCTGTCCCCGGCTGTGCCCAGCACGGTCACGAGGTCCGCGCCGGCCTTGAAGGCCATCTCCGCCTCCAACTCACCGGCGTCAGCGGTCTTGAGGTCGGCGAAGACGACCTTGTCGGGGCGGGCGTCCTTGATCGCGGTGATCGCTGAGACGCCTTCGCTCTTGATGAGCGGGGCGCCCAGCTCGAGGATGTCCACGTGCGGGGCGGCCGCGGCGGCCAACTCGAGGGCGGCGGTGGTGCTGAGGGTTTCCATGGCGAACTGCAGCTTCATGGTAGAGGTGCGGCACGCCCGCCTGCACGTGCAGGCGGGTGGGCGTGCCCTGGTGCTGGAGCCGTTCCGCGTACGCCACCGCCTCGTCGCGGAGGGGGTCCGCCCCCGCGACCACGATCGTCGCGGGGGGTGACGACGTCGACAGCTCTGTCCGCAGCGGACTGGCCGACGGCTCGGCACGCCGTCCGGGATCGGGTTGGTAGAGCCGCCAGTACCAGGCCATCTCCGCCGCGTGAGCAGGAGACCGTCGCCGAACTCGAGGTAGGAGTTGCGGTCGAGGTCGTGGTCAAGCACCGGGCGCAGCAGGACCTGCCCGTCCAGCTCCGGTCGACCGTCACGCCCGCTGTCCTGCGCGAGCACAGCCGCGAGGTTCCCCCCGGCGCTGTGCCCGACGACGACCACCCGGTCCGCGTCCGGCACCTGCTCCACCATCCAGGTCAGGGCTTCGGCCGCGTCGTGCAGGGCGGCCGGGTGGGGGTGTTCGGGGGCGAGACGGTAGTCGACGCTGAGGATCCTCGCCCCGGAACGGTCGGCGAGTTCACGGACCAGGCCGTCGTTCATCTCGAGGTCGCCGAGCACCCAGCCGCCACCGTGCAGGAAGAACGCGACCGTTCCGTCGAGGACCCCTGGGAGGTACCAGCGTCCGGCGACCGAGCCGTCCCGGGTCGGTACGTCGACGTCGCGGGTGCTGACCCGGGCATCGTCGGGGAGGCGGCACTTCGCGGTGCGGGCACGGATCGCCGCCAGACCGGCTTCAGGAACCGGGACCTGCTCGCGCCGCTCGTGCAGGAGACGCGCGACGTGCGCGGCGGCGTCGGGGTCGGACAGCCGCGGATCGGTCGCGGGCACGGGTACCTCGCTTTCCGGAGGACGGGGACGGGCCGCCGGGACGGGTCCCGGCGGCCGGTCGTGACGGACGGGTTAGCGGGCGGATTCGAACGGGGCGAGCTCGACCGTCTCCTCGTCCGACCTCTCGCCGGCGGGGGCGTCGACGGAGGGGTCGCTGCCGCGCCAGCGGGACACGCTCCTCATGAGGTGGTAGGCGAGGATCGCCGAGAACGACCCGACGCCGATCGCCCCGAGGGAGAAGTCCCCCAGCACGAGGGTGAACCCGCCAATGCCGAAGATGAGGCCGACGGCCGCGGTCAGCAGGTTCGTCGGGGAGGAGAAGTTCACCCGGTTCTGCACCCAGATCCGGGCTCCCAGGACACCGATCATCCCGTAGAGCACCACGCCCGCCCCGCCCAGGACCCCCGAGGGGATGGACGCGGCGAGGGCACCGAACTTGGGGCTGAAGGCGAGCAGCACGGCGAACACCGCGGCGACCCAGTACGCGAGGGTGCTGTAGACGCGGCTCGCGGCCATGACCCCAATGTTCTCGGCGTAGGTCGTGGTGGCCGTACCGCCGCCGGCCCCGGCCAGGGCCGTGCTGATCCCGTCGGCGAACAGCGCCCGTCCCATGTACCGGTCGAGGTTCGTCCCGGTCATGGCGGCCACCGTCTTGACGTGCCCGACGTTCTCGGCGACGAGGACGAACACGACGGGCAGGAACAGGCCCCACGCGGCGGGTGAGACCTGCGGCGCGTGGAACGTGGGCAGGCCGAACCACGCGGCGGCCTGGACCCCGGAGAAGTCGACGGCACCCCGGGCGGCGGCGACGAGGTAGCCGACGGCCACGCCGAGGACGATCGAGAGCCGCCCGAGCATCCCGCGGAACAGCACGGCGATGATCAGGATCGCCAGCAGGGTGGCGGTCGCCTCGACCGGACCGGCGTCGAACTCGCTCTTGGCCGCGCCGGCGAGGTTGAAGCCGATCAGGGCGACGATGGTCCCGGTGACGACGGGAGGCATAACGAGCTTGATCCACCCGGCCCCGAAGAGGTGGACGACAGCCCCGACGACGGCGAGGGCCAGACCGGTGATGAGGATGCCGCCCAGCGCCAGGGAGATCGACGCGGCGTCCAGGGAGCCCTGGCCCTCACCGAGAGGGGCGATGGCCGCGACGGGTGCGATGAAGGCGAAGCTGCTGCCGAGGTAGCTCGGTACCCGGTTCGCGGTGAGCAGCAGGAAGACCATCGTCCCGAGCCCGGAGAACAGCAGCGCAGTGGAGGTGGGGAAACCCATGATGGCGGGCACGATGAAGACCCCGCCGAACATGGCGATCACGTGCTGGAGGCCGATGCCGACCGTGACCGGGAACGAGAGCCGCTCGGAGGGGGCGACCACACCGCCGGGCGCGATGGTCGTGCCGTTGCCGTGCAGGTCCCAGCGGAAGAGGGGCTTATGTGCCATCGGGGCGGTCCTTCGGTGAGGGAACGGGTGGGGTGGCGCGGGGTGGGACGTCAGGGGTTCGACGGCTGGAGGGAGACGTGCGCCATCCGCACGCATCAACCGTCGTCGGTGCGCGACCAGGTCTGCGTCTGGTGCCCGCGGACGCCGGTCGCGACGCGCACGAAGCGGGTCGCGGCGATGCCGGTCCCGGGGCCGAGGACGTCGAGGGAGACGTAGGTGAGTTCGCGGGCGGTGCCACCGGGTGGTCGGAGGCCCCGCAGCCTGGCGATCTCCTGCCGGTCGAAGGCCTCACCCTCCGGTGCGAAGCGGATGCACGGAGCCTGCGCGCTGAACGAGGCGTTCAGGACGCCCCGGTCGCCGGAGACCAGCGCCTGCTCGTAGCGGTAGAACGCGGCCAGCAGCTCGTCGCGGTCTCCGCTCCTCCGAACAGGCACGGGTCCATCAAACAGGCCTTCTCCGTCAGACAGGGCACCTTCGTCAGACAGGGCGTGCAGCAACTCCCTGTCCGTACCGGGTGCGGAGACCAGAGCTGTACCCACGTCGCTGCCGGGGGTCGGCAGCACCAGGCACGGTGACCCGAGGAGTCCTGCGACCGCGTTCAGGGCGATCGTCGTACCGCGGTGCCCCTCGTAGGCCGGCTCGGTCAGGGCGGTGCGCAGCGGCGCCGGGCCGGCCGCGGCGGGCAGCACCAGCACGGCTCCCCCGCCGAGCAGGGTCCGCAGCCGGTCGAGCCTGTCGCTGACGTGGTCGTCGAGGTCGTCGTCCACGGCTGTCTGGGCCGCCTGCTCGAAGCGGGCTGCGACCTGGGGGAGCGACCGCTCGACCAGGTCGGCGTCGCGGGGGGTCGCGGCCACGTCCACCAGTTGCCGGGCGCGGAAGGCCCGTCCCACCAGCGCGAGGTCGGTGCCCCACACGTGGCGTCGCAGCGGCACGCCGAGGCGCTCGGCGATCGCCCGAGCGTGGTCGAGGAGGGCTTCCCCGGCCGGTTCGCCGAGGACGGCCAGAGCTTCCTCCAGCACGACCACGGCGCAGGACGCGGGCGCGCCCACCGGCGTGGGCGGCAGGAGGACGTCCCCGACGAGCGCTGCGGTCGCGGCGTCGCGGGCGAACCAGCCGACGGTGTCGAAGCGGGGGGCGAGCGGTGAGACACCCTCCGTGGACACGACGCCCCACGTGGGCCGGAAACCCACGACGCCGCAGTAGGAGGCGGGGACCCGCACCGACCCCGCGAAGTCCGTGGCCAGGGCGAACGGGACGAGACCACCGGCGACGGCGGCGGCCGAACCCGAGGAGGACCCTCCCGGCACGCGGTCGGGGTGGCGCGGGTTGGACGGCGCCGGTGTGGCCGTGTCGGTACCGCTGAGGCCGAAGGCGAGCTGGTTGGTGGTGGTCTTGCCGACGCAGATCGCCCCGGCCGCGAGCAGCTGCTCGACGGCCGGGTTCGAGGCCGTGGCCACCCGCGGGGCACCGGGCAGTCCCAGGCCCGTCGGCAACCCCGCCACGTCGATGACGTCCTTCACGCCGAAGGGGAGGCCGTCGAGGGGGCCGTCGGCGGTCGGCTCGAGGAGGGCGCGCGGGCCGTGCACGAAGGCGTTGAACTGGTCAGGCACCCTGCACCGCCTCCGGGGGCCGGCCCGCAGCACTCGGACGCGGGCCCCACGTGAGGGGCACGGGGGTGTCGTAGGCCAGGTACTCGGCGAGGAAACCGGAGGCGTTCTCACGGAAGAACCCGCCGGTGATGCCCGTGACGAGACGTTGCACGCCGCCTGCCAACCCGGAGATCTGGTGGCTCAGCACGCCGTTGCTCACCCGCGCACCGTGGTTAAACAGGTGGATGCGGCTCAGGCGTCCGTCCGGCGCCCCGTCCCGGCTGGTGCACCCGAAGTGCTCGTCGAGGTACGGGTACCCGGCGAGAGCCGGCGCCTGAGCCACGACCGACGGCGGCAGGACGTCACCCCAGCGGGCGATGTCCTGCTGGACCGAGGCGAGTTCGGGGCGTCCGCCGAGGTCCACGGTGATGCCCGTGGCGGCGATCACGACGTCGTACCGGTGCTCCCCGCGGGGGGTGCGGACGATGACCTCGCGACCGTCCCACGTGACCTGCTGCCACGGGGACGAGACGTGGAACGAGAAGGCGGGGTGGGCGTGGGCCCGCCAGACGGCGTTCTGCGTGGGGGGCTGGTCCACCCGTGCGAGGTGCACGTTGAACGCCCACTTCTGCTCGTCGGAGAAGGTGGCGTAGTGGTCCAGGAGTCCCGGGAACTCCATCCACCGGTAGGGGCTGACGGTCGGCACGGCGGCCCGCCGCAGGTGCACGTCGGCGAGGGCGGCACCCGCCTCGAGCGCGGTCGCGGCGTTGTCGAAGGCACCCGTGCCGCCGCCGAGGACGCCCACCCGGCACCCCTGGAACCGGGAAAAGTCGATGTCGTCGTGGGTGTGGGCCCAACGGTCGACGGGCAGGTCGGCGAACAGCTCGTGCGGAACGCGCCGCCCCCCGGCGCCCTCGAGCCCGGTCGCGAGAACGATCCGCTGCGCCGTGACGTGTTCGGTCCCGTCGGGGCCGGCCAGGGTGACCGAGAACGGCGTACCGTCGTGCCCGCCCTGGATGTCGAGGAGAGTCGTGCCGAACCGCACGGGCAGGGCGAGTGCGGTGCGGTACCAGTCGAGGAAGTCCTGCCAGTCCGACGTCGGGAAGTGCTCCAGGTCGTCCCACGCGGGTCGGCCGTAGCGGGCCTCGAACCACGCCTGGGGGCTGGCGGCGGGAACCCCCCACGTGGGCCAGGTGATGTCCTTGGGCGTGCGGAGCGTCTTCATCCGCGCGAACGTCCGCCAGGGACCGGTGAGACCCGGCTGCGCCGCGTCGACGACCATGACGTCCGCGATCCCTTTGCGCCGCAGTCCGTGAGTGGTGGCCAGACCGGCCTGACCGGCCCCGACGACGAGGACGGGGGTGTCGTGGCGGCTCGTCGCGTCGACCCACGCAGGGCAGTCGTGGTGGCTCAGCTCCGCCTGGCGGAGGGCCTCGGCGGTGAGCCGCGCGAGACGTCCGGGTGCGTCGGGGAGAGGGTGGGGCAGGAGGCCGAGAACCGGTGACGTGGTGGTCGTCATGCGGGATCGATGACGACGCGCACGCCGAGCCGTTGGTCGAGGAGGTAGGAGTGGTGGTCGACGACGTTCGTGTCGGACAGTTCGAGGTTCACGAAGTCGACCCGGTCGCCGACGAAGTAGGGCCCCGAGTGCCAGGTGCCCTTGTGCAGCGTGATCGCCACGTTCCCGGGTACGGAGAAGGCGCGGATCGCTCCGAGGGCCGGGATCCCGTCCTCCGACAGGTCCCCGGCGGGGGCGACGGCGATGAACCACTCCGAGCCGCCCACCGACACGAGGGTCTGCGTGGTGTGCAGGTGACGGGTGATGCGCGTGAACTCGAGCGGCTTGTCCTCCAGGACCATCAGGTAGAACCGTGGGGTCCCCTCGCTGACGTCCAGCGCCGCCTCCTCCGTCGTGAACGGGGTGCCGTCCACCAGGGGGCGGAGCACCACGCCGAAGGGTGCGAAGGCGTCCGCGCTCACGGCCTGAGCCTGCAGGGCCACCGTCTCGGTGGTCGTGGTCATGACGTCCTCACTGTTCCCGGCGAGCAGACGCTCGCCCGGACAGCGAAGCTACTCTTGTCCAACAAGTGCGCGATCGACTTGTTGGACAAGTTAACCGCGACGTAACAGCGCCGTCACACGTGACCCGTCACGACCGGTTTACCCGTCGTACGAGCGCGTTGCGCAGGCGCTCAGGAGCGGCGACCTGGATCTCGCGGCACCAGTACGCGACGTCGTCGGCTGCCCCCACGCCGCAGTAGACGAGCTCGAGACCCGCCGCGGGGAGGTCGACGCCCAGCGCCTGCGCCTCGGCCGCTGCGAGGAGGACGGGCGCGAACCAGACGGTCTCCCACGCCACGTCGATGCTGTTCAGCTCCTCCGCGAGGTCGAAGACGGGTCGTGTCGAGTCGACCTCCCCTGCGTGCGCATCAAGAGTCCGGACGGGGACGAGGTCCTCCGCCATGACGTACGGGACGCCGTCCGCGCTCCAGACCTTGACGGTGCGCAGCACCCGCTCACCGTCGCCGAGGTCGTCGAAGCGGGCCCGGTCCGGGCGCAGGTCCACGATCTCCGTAACCAGCACCGTCACCAACGGCTCGTAGCCCGCGGCCGCGATCGAGGCGGCGTGGTCGCACTGCCGGTCAATGCGCAGGCCGACGTCCGCCAACCGGAGGTTGAGGGCCGTGCGGGTCCCCTGAGACCGGTGGACGTAGCCGCGCTCCTCGAGACGGATCAGCGCCTCGCGCACGGAGTTGCGGCTCGCCCCGGTGACCTCGGCCAAGCGGGGTTCAGACGGCAGGACACCGCCACCCTCGGCGCTCCCCCGGGCCAACTCCACCAGTCGCGACATCAGCTGCTCGCTGTCCATTGACCTGCCCACGGAGGTGATCCTCCCCCAACGGCGCTCCGCTCGGCAGTCGAGGTGGTCCTCCGACCACCAGCGTGTAGCTCACCGCACTCGTTGGCGCAGAAGTCGCGACCGCCGGCCAGAAGAGGTCAACTCAGCGGCCGTGCCGATGCACCACTTGTTAAGGCCCGGGTTCGATGGAGGGTGTGAAGCGACGCTCAGCCGCCCGTCAGGGCGGGGGCGCCGCTGAAGCGGGGCCTCGTACGCGACGGGTGGGACCAGCCCAAGCTCACCGTACAGTCGGCGGCGGTTGTACTAAGCGATGTATGGTGTGCCGGTCGTTTCGCGGACTCGCACCCCACAGGATCAGGCGGCGGTGTAGTCTTTAAGTTTCTTCCCCGTGTGCACCTCGTCAGGGGTTCGGTACCCCAGCGTTGAGTGCAGACCACTCGGATTGTAGAACAGTTCGATGTAGTTGGCTACCGCGTCTCGGGCGTGTTTCGCGGTCGGGAACACGGTGCGGTGGGCCAGCTCGTTCTTCAACGCCGCGAAGAACGACTTAGCCATCGCGTTGTCCCAACAGACACCGGTTCGACCCATCGAAGCGCGCATGTTCACGGCACAGCCCGTTTACCACGTTCGACAAGATCGATTATGGACTTTCCTCCACCACCGCCCCTACACACCAACACGAACGAGTTACCGCGCCGTCCATTCCTACCTCAATTTTTTTGGCCCACAACCAAATACCTTCCTGAGGTACGACATGTTTGAGAAGAGTCTCGACCTCAAGACAAAACTCCTCAGGGACACTAGCGCCCCCACAAGAGACAAAACGCCTGGACAACCCACTGGCGCTCACACCCAGGTATTTTTTAGACGAGTAGACCGTCTCACCGTCCTTAGACCGGAGGCTTACAACTACGGCTGGAGCGTAGGGCGCTGTAAACATACCGAGTCTGGAGAACGGATAGAAACGATCATTGCTGATTATTGATATCAGAACGGTGAGTAGAAACACCACACTCGCAACCACCTGATGCTCGACGATGTGCATCGCTTATGCGCCTTATCTAGGTCCAGATACGCTTAATTCAGACCGGTACCACGCCGAAGTGACGTCGCACTGTTGAGATGCCTAGGTCCTGCACAGCGAAAGCTGTGAAGTAGTAGGCTTGAGGAGCTGTTTCCGGCGACACCTCAATTGAAGCTTGTACAGTAGCGGGAACTCCTTGCTTGGCTTTCACTTTGGACCAAGCCACTTCAGGTCGGTTCCCCTGCCGCATATAGACGGGGAGAAAAAGACCAATTTGGACTGGACCCGAGCGCCCTGCAGTCACTTCAATCTCAACTGACAGGGTCCCGCCTGAAGCAATGAGATCTTGCGCCGCGGCTGAGACCTGAGGCCCTTTGTTCATCTCGAAACAAACGTCGCCGCATCTAAAGCAGACCAACGCATTCGTATCAAGTACATTTGCAATCTGCGATTGCCGAGAGAACCGCTGCGCCAGTCTTCCACATGCACAGGGCACAGAAACTACACTCGACTCATCCATCTGACTTCGGTCGCCGAAGTAGGAGGGGTAGTTCATCAGCTCGTCCTCAGGCGCAGCCACGATTCTATTGCGAATTGCAAGATCGATGGATTGTAAGTCCGACTCTAGCTGCCGCCTTGCCTCGCGAGTCTCTGCCCCAGTGACAGCCGACGTTCTCGAAACGGCCACGTCCAATTTTCTACTCAACTTGTCGAGCCGCGGCCGCAGCCAATGTTTAGGTGACAGCAAGTACCCACCCAACAGAGCTTGTGCACGGTTTTGTGCAAGAATCTCCAGGGATTCTTTGTTGCCACCACCTTGAACTGTGGGGCTACTCAGCTGACTACGCAGTAGTCCAAAGCGAAGGAACGCCCCATAGGGAATAGTAGAGTAAAGGCTGGAATTCAACGCACTCGAAGCGTCTTTGTCGCCCGCCACGGCGTCAATCCACGCAACATTTTCGGGACGGTCCGAATCGTGAACGCTGACGGCAGAGGTAACGGTTTGGCCTGGACCATCAAGTGCGCTTAACAGGAGCTGAAACTTAGGGTCGTATAAAGCAAGGTCTGATAATGGGCCACTATTACAAGCACTCAGCACTATTTCAGTCGCCCTAACCTCATTTAACGGGATGAGCTTAGATTCATCTTTGAAGCAGCCGTTTCCGTAAGCGCAACGCGGGCCAAGTCTGCCGGGCAATCGAGGAGCAACTTGGCTAAGGCCGCAAACCGTGTAAGACCCAAGATTCAAGTTATCGTCTTTTCCGTGCCCTTGGAACAGAATGCTGCGCCAACGCCTACTTAGCACCTCGGCGCTGACATCCAAAACCTCGAAATCGCGATCGTCGAAAACAGTTAGTCCTTCGCGTGAAGACGGCCTATCGACATCGGTGATAATTCCGACATCTGTGAGTTCCCTCGACACACGTAGGTACTGTTTCGCGATCACCCAGCTTAGCGAACTCAAATCGCGACCGGAAAGTACAGACAGTGCACGCGTTCGCGACTTAAGAATGAGCGGCCGCATCCATTCGGATGACAAGTCCTGGTACAGGGCCACCACGAGCAACTCATCGTCACAATGCATCGCTTCATCGAACGCTATCCAGCGTTCTGCAAACGGACTGGCGAGCGTGAGCAGCGGCCCCCCGCTCTTAGCTATGTCACCTAACACTACGCCGTATGGAACCCTATTAGGTCGATGCACTCCGTCATACAGAGAGCTGGCAATGTTCATGCTGGCTACGAGATCTGGCCGACCGCCAAGCATAATCGGGATGGAGGCCTCGATCGACTCCCTCTCGTGGTGTTCCGAGACCACCGCGGCGAATGCTGTTGCGGCGTCAGTGAACTGCGCTTCATTGAGACACATGTCGAATAGCATCGGTGGAGTCTTTCTGCTCGTGTAGTGTTTCATGTTGACATAACCTCGAGACTACGCCGTTTAAAGGCTAGCGCAGCGACAAAGCTGGTAAGCGCTGCTATGGCTCCCGCAAGCAGATAAGTACGTTGAGGACCGGTGACACCGAGTAAGAAACCCCCAAGCACTTGCCCGACAGAATCTCCGAGGATAGTCAGTGTCGTGAGCCACGTAAAGGTCTCCGTCAGCCGTTCAGGCGGCGCTATGGTTCGCATGATGGCAAGCTCACTCATGGACACTGCGGCGATTGGTGCCCCCCCTATCGCTAAAGCGAGCGCTAAAGTAGCGTCGGACGACGCCACCGCAGGTAGTGCAAGGCCCCCTGCGAAGAACAACAGTAATAATGGGTAATGCCGCTCCCTGCGGGACTTGAACGAACGGGAACCATACCAAGTGCCGACCACAAGGCTGCCAATCCCCCAACAAGCGTATACCAGGCCAGCTGATTGAGGTGACCCGAAGTTTTTGAGCATGGCTGGTATAGAGATGGCTACTAATCCCATCGGGATTCCGCAAAGGCCAATTATGGTGAATATCAATACCAGGTCGGCATTCCAAAACTTTTCGTGCGTGGATAACGCGATGTAACGACCTGGGGCCTTATTTGGTTGCCGCGGCAGCACAACAGCTAAGCCTGCGGCGCCGATAGCGACTACAACAGCTCCGACCATCACTGCCGATTTCGCCGAACCGACCATCATGAGTGCTGCGAGTAAAATGGGTGATCCCAGCACTAGCGCCTCAGTGAGTAGCGCCTCCCACGTGTAGGCGTTATCACGTTCTCGCCTGGTCAGAGGTAAGCTAGACCAGATAGCTTTAAGGCCGGCGTTGGTGGGCGGCAATGCGCCGCCGGCGGTGACCGCGAAACCTAGTTGCCATACCGTCCCGGTCGGCGCCTCGAGAGTTGCAACAACTGCAACTGGATAGATTAGACTCGTTATGAGCAGGACGGGGCTCAACCCCTTAGCATCCGCAAGTCTAGCGATCAGCGGTGCAAACAACCCTAGTCCTGCCGTGTAGCCCCCGGTAACCAATCCCGCAGTCTTGAATGACCCGCCTGCTTGCGTCACTGCAAGTATGAAACCAAGGCTCATAAAAAAGATTGGCAGCCGTGATAAAACGCTCCAAATGACCGGCGAGAACATGGCGTACCGATTTAACATCTGCCAGAATTGCCTAAAAAACATCATGCCGTTGGTAACTGGCCAACGTCCGAGCTTGCCCCAGACACCTCTATCTGAAAAGCGTCTAGTGCTCCCTGCATGCGTTCTACGACATGCTTGCTACTTTGCCCTTCGACATGAAGATAACCACTTGAGGTATGTGACGCGCGCACTCGCGAGACACTGTCACCAACATGCACTTTCAGCTTGCCACCAATAACACCTGGCAGCGTGCATAGACTTTCCAAAGCGGTAATAGATCTAACGATACCGCTGTCTGGTAGAGGAAGAAGTAAATCTCCTACACATCTACGACGCTTATAATTAAGAGATGGACGCGTCTGACGGTAGGTGTCCAACGTGGCCTGGAAGACATCGAACCCGTAAGCGAGTCCGTGGTTCGCTGTGATTTCGCAGCCAGCCAATCTAACACCTACCTCGCTCATATAGACACGCTCGTTATCGAGGAAGAACTCCATGTGGAGGTAGCCTCGGGGAATTCCCATTCCTGAAACGATACGCTGAGTCAGAGCCTTTAAATCGAGGGGCAAGGATTCGACTAATCCGAGACTAATATTAGCGTTCATCGCCCCCTCAACGATATCGAGCGGCCGAGCTGGCATGACGCTCGGCCAGGCTGAGATGACCTGACCGTCATGAATCAATGAACAGCTCTCGTACTCGACGCCGTAAATATACTGTTCGACTAACCAAGACGATCGTTTACTCCATGGTACTTGCGCAAGATCGCCGCTACTTGATATCTTAAAAGTATCGATGGTAGCAAAGGAATCGCGAGGCTTAACTACCACCGGCCAGCCATGATTGGCGGCAAATAACAGTACGTCGGAGGGTCCGGTAGCTGCGCTGTAAGCAGCTGTATTCAGCCCTAAAGCGCGAAACTTCGACTTCATATGAAGTTTGTCACGAACCCAAACGGTCTGCTGCGAATTCAGATGCTCGAGCCCTACTAGACGTGCAAATTCTTGCGCATACGATTGTCGCGCCTCCGAGGCGTTGCAGAAGTGAGCGATATTGAGGTTTTCCTGCACACGCCACCTAGAAAAGCGTTCCGCTTCGTGCGGCAATCGATTTTCGTCCTCAATCCAAAAGGTTGGGATATTTTTGGTAGCCAGCAAGTGCGATTCGGGTAAAGCATCTCGCGCAGAGGCGAAGCGTAATAGTACAAGACTCGCTGAGTTCTTCTGGATCACGTACTGGGTAAACGACGTTAAGCGATCCTCTACCATCAGAATGCGCGCCCTATTCATCGCTAATCACCTTCATACGGTTGCATCGGCAGGGTGACTTCTCGGCCGTCATATCCCCTCAATGTAATATTCGACCCGTCATGGCTGTAATAGGTGGGGTTTACTGGGACCTTGCCCAGGTGTGTCGTCAGTACGTATTGAGGAACAGCAAAGCCCGTCAGGCGACCATGCAAGCTTTCCATAATTTCCCAGCCTCGCTCCAAAGAAGTCATAAAATGCGAAACGCCTGTAACGTTGTCGCAATGATAAAGGTAGTATGGGCGCACCTTTATCTCGACCAGACGAGTCATAAGTAGACGCATCACTTCAGGGCTATCATTAATTCCCTTCAAAAGGACGGTTTGGTTTCCCACAGGGATACCGCTCCTGAGCAGGCGGTCCACCGCGGCAGCTGCGTCAGGCGTCACCTCCTTAGGATGATTGAAATGTGTATTGAGCCATACAGGCGCATATTTGTCCAGCATCCTGCAGAAATCAGCCGTAATACGCTGAGGAAGCAGCACAGGAAACCGCGTCCCAATACGAATGACCTCGACTGACGGGATACTTCGCAATCCGGAGAGCAGGACGTCTAGCTTTTTGTCGGGGTAAGACAAAGGGTCTCCACCAGTCAAGAGCACGTCGCGAATCTCCGGGTGATCTGCAATGTATTGCAGATCCTCGTCAAAATCGCCGCCTTCATTATCTCGAAAGTAGGTACCGTCCATTGCAGTGGTGTGAAACTTTCGCGTGCAGTGTCGGCAATAGACTGGACAGGCCTCTGTGACGAGGAGAATTACACGGTCGGGGTACTTATGAACGATCCTGTTGGTCTTGCGGTAGAAAGTGTCCCCGACCGGGTCAGTCTCTGCGCCGGCTTGTACTGCGAATTCGGACAAACTGGGAACAGCCTGTTGCCTTATCGGGCAGCTGGGATCATCCGGGTCCATTAAAGAAGCGTAGTAAGGTGTAATTGACCACCGGTACACCCCCTTCGATTTAGCGATAGCTTCCTTCTCGTCCTCCGTGATCCTTATCCAGCGCCGCAAAGCTGGCAGCGTGTTAACTCGCCGCCGCATATGCCAGCGCCAGTCATTCCAGTCTTCTGCGGAGTAGTCACCTGCGCTTGACAACTCCTGCGGTTGTGAGTCGACAGAACGTACACCAAAATCATCAGACATCATTCTCAAACCTCACATCGTGGAGATGGGAATTGCAGCGATCAACAATAGTAGCATATTCTCCCGGAAATCGACGGAGAAGATGAGCCAATTACCGAGGTGGAAAATCAGCAAGAAAACGCACCAGATAAGCTTGAGCCGATCGCTCATGAGCATAAGCGGAGCACCCAACTCCAGCGCCAAGGCAAGCCATAACACCGCGATGCCCGTACGGCGGCGCATAAGCAACTGCCGCCTTAAGGCGGTTTCTCGAAAGCGCCCTCCATCGCTGATGACATAACTTTTCAGCAGCTCCAAATAAAAGGGTATTAGTCGTCCATCGGCCCACCTCACACCATGAGTCGTAACTTTTGTTAGGCCAGACACGAAATAGTGTGCTGCAACAGCTCCGTAAAAAACCGAGGTCGCACTGTCAGCTATTTGTCCCCCTACTGCGCTCGAGGTTAATTCCCCCGCTGCAACAGCAATGACACTTAGGCCGGTAAGATGCAAATGATGGCTGGTGTGGTACTTCTGCGAACCATCAATATCGGAGGTTACATAACCAAAAAAATCTCGGCTTAGGTAAACTATAGCTAGCAACAAAAAGGGTCCTGCTACTCCCATTGTTGCAATAAGAGGAGACCATCCGGCGGAGAATGCTATTCCGGCCGCTATAAGGACGGGCCCCGAAGCTTGCGCCAGTGGAACAAGTAGTCCCCGGGGTGCCCAGCCCATAGCGGTGCCACGGCGAAACGTCAGGGGCTGCCACACCACACGGTATGGTTCTACCGCGGCGAGAAGGACAGCTGCCGCGAAGGCACACCTGAAGATAGTTGGGGTCACGATCTACGTCGCTTGTCGTCCCTGTATCAAGCAGCCGTTAGTAAGGCACCAAGAGCCTCAGCCGACTTCGTATGCTGCTCGTCCTGCCACTCAGGGGCGAGCCGTACACACAACACTCGTTGGAGTCGTTCCCGTGTCGATGCGAAAGAGTCCGCGCTACAGCTGGGTAGCGGTTGTCCTTGTAGGTTCCAGGGGAAACCGTCAGCATAGATGGATTGACGATCGCGCACCACAGGGTGGTCAGGTAAAAAGTACCGGTCCATAGTCCAGCAAGTAAAACCTGCATCCGTCAGCTTTTTGAGAAGGCGCTGCCTGAGCTCCGGAGACTCCAGCTCGAAGGCTACGCTCCATTTAAGGTCCCCCGATTTTCGCTCAATCAGGCGCATATCTGAGCGAGATGGAAGATGGTTGAGTGAGTATGTATAGTGGCGCTCAAGACCAGCAGCAACTTCGTTAAGATGCCGAAATTGTTGCAGCTGCACGGCTGACGTCAGTTCGTTGGTGACAAGATTTTCACCATAAAAAGCGCCCTCGCGCCAGGTAGGATATTGCCCCTGCACTCGGCTGGACCCGTGATCATGGTACGACCTCATGATGACGGCACGATTGTCATCATTGGTCACCACCACCCCACCCTCGCCCGCGCTTAGCATCTTGTTATGGTTAAAGCTGTACACACCCGCGTACCCCGCCGTTCCCACATAACGGCCATCCGCATGCTGGGCACCCAAAGCTTGAGCGCAGTCTTCGACGACAAACGGCACGCCGACGGGTAGCGGGTTTACGAACCCCTCCATATGCGGTATCACCACCCGCTCAGCGTCGCTAGGTAATTGTGACAGGTCGATCTTGAGATCTCTGTCGACATCTACGAGGATCGGGATAAGGCCGGCCGTGAGGATGGCACCGGCCGACGCAACAAATGACACTGCACTCAGGTACACTAAGTCTCCGACTCTAGGCTGTGTTGCGATGAGCGATAACCGCAGGGCCTGCGTGCAGTTGGGAACAGCTAGGGCGTGATTAACAGCAAAGCGCCTCTTTATATGGTCTTCGAGTTTAACTGACGCACCACCGTCAGGTGCCAACCAACGGAAAAGGATGCGGCTATCGAAAACCTCTCGAAGCTCGTGCATGTCAGACCAGTCAAGGTAGCTGGCGCCAAAGGGATGCGTCCGCATGGTTCCTCCTGAAGAGTTAATCGGTAGCTTTGTCAGCGCTGAAGCCAAGATCCCCGATGAGTACGGATGCACCGGGAGACCAGACGGGTTGAGTCGCACTGTCGTGATCTAGCTCTAGACGCTGGCCCAGAGATGATGAGCGGTATGCTGCTAGAACTGTATTTAGGGTTTCGATGGCAAGCTCGCCGTCGTATTTTGATGGCTGCTCATTGGCAATTGATTCAAAAATATCATGGAGGGCAGCTTGATTCGCCAAAGACCATGGATTGTCTTGAGTCATTCGCTGGATCGGCGCATCAACCCGGGTAATCTCGACTATTAGATCCGTACGGCGATCTTCCTCAACAACTGAGCCATTCTCGCACGTGATTGTGCGACGCCACCTGGGAGTGGCGGCCGAACTTGCCCATGAGCACGTCAGTTGCGCTAAGACCCCATTGGCCATTTCCAATGTCAATAGTGCCACATCTTCGACTTTATCCTTTGGTCGATGGGCGGAGCCGAAGCATGTTGCGGTCACAGCCCGAGCGGGACCAAAAAGATGAATTACTAGATCTATGAAGTGGTAACCCGTATCAAAGAGTACGCCTCCCCCAGCTAGGTGCCATTCTGCGCGCCAATCATTAGGAATGTGCAGGGATCGGCCGCGCGACGACTCGAAGTTCCCCGTCATCATCATGGGGCGACCGAGGTTCGTTGGAGTGCAGTGGCTGGCGACGAGCCCTGCAAGCATTGAGGACCTTTGGTAGCTCTTCACGAAAAGACGACGGTTATGCTGAGCCGCGGACCGAACAAGGCTGTTAGCGTCGTTTGCCGTCAGCGCCATCGGTTTTTCCACGACCACGTGCTTGCCGGCTTGCAAGGCCGTCCTTGCCACTTCGGCGTGGAGATAATGCGGTAGCACGATGTCGACAATTGAGATATCTGGATCCATGATTAGGTCCAAATAGTTATTATACTGCTTTGCCAGGGGAGCCGCCCGCGCAACGGTATCTAGTTGCTTCGGGTCGATGTCTGCAATTGCTCGTACTTCTACATTTGACAGACTAGCGATTGCCCGCAGGTGCGCTTGGCCCATAGCGCCCGTACCAATCAGGCCAACTCCAGCTGTCGGTTGGGACACGACGCTCCATTCTAGCTCGAGGCCAACATTTGGCGCAGTTTGTGTGCTACTTGGGGGGCTCCCTGTCGTCCTATTGCGTTCGTGTAATCAGACGTGGCCGAGTAACGGCGTCCGGCCTGAACAGCGCGAACAATCGAGTCTGTAAGGAACTCGACAACACGCTCATCGCCCTCTGCGCGACGGAACTCCCGGTAGAGATAGAGCAATGCCGCGTCTTCCCCTCCGCGACGAATATTTTCTAGAGTCGCGCGGTCCACGACAGTCTCAGGCCACTGAACAACGACTTCTGGTCGTTGAGAGTGATAGATGACCCCCTCGGCGTTGAAAAACTGGCTTAGACACTGCGGCGGCAGAATGACCGTGCGTTTTTGCATGGCCCCGGATTCTATCAGGGTGGTAAGCCCGGGCGACGTTAGTAGCAGGGGCGTTTGAGCCATCAAGTCTTGGAATTCTTGGTGATTTGATGTACCGACCGTCACCCGCATATCGGGATGCCGCGCGACAACTTCAGAGAGTCGCGCCTTTTTTACGTTTCCGGCTAGACGTACCTGAGAAAAACCGATCCGCTCAAGCGCTCGAAGTGTGGCCTCAGCAATGATTACAGGATAGGAGGCTTCCTCCACTTGAATGAGATGTGTTCCAATGCCACCAAGGTTGACCAGAACTTCGACCTCGCTGTTGGGCTGAAGTGAAGGTGATCCTAACGGGATCTCTTCGTTAGGAACAATGCCTTCCACCCATTCCAGGTTTTTGATCTTTTTCAGGATTGGCCGAGCTAAATCAGGAATGAACGGAAAATTCTGAGCGCAGTATAGGGTCACGTCGGTCGGCACCGGGTCGTGCTCGGTCCAAATGTACGGCAAACTGTCGACATAGACCGTTTGCACGCGCGCCGCCACACACAGGTTAGCCAGTTCCATGTTCAGAATAACGAGCGCGGCCGATAGTTGATGCTTCTTCATGATCCCCTGAAGTTGTTCCGGGGTTTCGATTGAAGGGTAATAAGCCTCAAACCTGTCTGGAGTAATAACATCAAGCGCATGGGTGCAATCAACTAAGACGCAGCGATATTCAGAAAGTTCTCCAAGGAGGGACGCCAACTTTCCCGAGCTACCGTACCCAAAATCAACTGCAGCCACTAATATTCCTGGCTGCGCTAAGCGCGCCGAGTCGGTCACTTCAGCTATCCAATCTTTTATAAGGTGTGACTGCGCTTTGCCTGCGCTTTGGCTTTACAAAGATGTCATCCAGTGAGGTCCTCGACGATGGTTCTTACCTTTCGTGCCTCCTGGGCCGCTGTCGAGGGGGACACAGTTCCTGCGCAGTACAACCCCACCGTTCTCCGGGCGTATTCTTCAGAGATGGGCATCGACGCCTCCTGAGCCAAGTCTCGAGCGACCGTGAGTTGATTCAAGGCCCGCGGGTATGTCACTAGAAATCCAACATCGCTCTTACGGAGCTCGCGAACAAGTTGGCTACGCGTGAAGCCAGCGTCTTCAGAGAGCCGGATGGGAAACACATGGTGTGCCACTCTCCAGTTGGACAACTGATAGGGCACTAGATTCAAAGCCGACAGATCGCACAAATGCTCCCAAAACGTCGATGCCACAACCTCCCGGGCATTAATGATTTCATTTATACGAGGCAGCTGGAGTCGAACGAGTGCCGCGGAGAATTCATTCAACGCGTAGTTGAACCCGAGTCGGTCATAATCTCTATCGTCATCGCTCTGAATTGATTCAGCTGTCGATACGCCGAAAAAGCGGAGTCGTCGAGCTGCGTCTGCCAATTCTGGCGAGTTCGTCACGATCGCGCCTCCCGTACCCCCTGACAGGATGTGCCCCTGTGAAAAGCTGTAGCAGGCAATAGTCCCGAAAGTACCAACACGCTTACCATTAAACTCGGCGCCGTGTGCTTGACAGCAATCTTCGATGATGACGATGTCGTGTCGATCAGCGATTTCGCAGATACGAGTCATGTCGGCAGGTCGCCCAAATAGGTGAACAACAATTACTGCCCGAGTTTGGGGTGTGATGCGCCGTTCAAAATCGTCAGGGTCAAGAGCGTAGGTATTAGGGTCGATATCAGCGAAAATGGGGCGTGCCCCGCTATGCATTACAGACAGAAGATCTGCAATAAAGGTATACGCCGGAACAATGACTTCATCATCATTTTTTAGATCAAGCGCGGCAAGTGCGACGAGGAGAGCCGTTGAACCCGAGCTCACCCCGATACAGAAGTCCCTCCCCGAGAAGCTGGCGAATTCTTCTTCCAGGGAGTGCACCTGCGGGCCGCCGTCTACAGAAGAAAATATCCCGCTTTCCAGTACAACCTCCAAGGCCGAACCGGCCGCCTTTAAATCCAGAAAAGACTCAACTCGCTGCTTCGGCATGATAATTAGCCTTTCGTCTCGCTGTTGACTGCACATGTTGAAGCAAAATGATCCTAAGCGAAAGATTGTCGGTACACAAGTAGTAGTTACCCCCGGAACCTACCTACATCGGGAGGCAGCGCCTCTACCACGTGCGGTCCCGGTATGCAAAGCAACGCCGGAGTCTGGGGAGTGATTGAGGCTTTGTCAGTAGCGATCAACCGTTACTGGCAAAGCCTCACCTGCCATACTTTTGGTATGACGCCGCGAGTGCACTTGGACCAGGACTTGTTCGGCGACCGCGACCCCTCGACACCGCCCTCGCGTGCAGTAGCCCATCGTCTGCGCACCCCGACCTGTCGCAGGGCCACGGTCTTTTCGGAGATCGATCTGTAATCGTGGAGCGGGTGGTGACATAGACAGGGTGTGAGCACAGACCGACAGGGAGCCGTGGTGGACGATGCCGAGGCGCGCTTCGTGCACCTGTACGAAGCGCACTACGGGCAGGTGCAGGCTTACACCCGCCGGCGCATCGAGGAGCAGACCGCTCTCGACCTGACGGCGGAGACCTTCGCACTGGCGTGGCGACGCCTTGACGAGCCCGGCCGCAGTGACGCGATCGCCTCCGGGGTGGGCCCATTGCCTTGGTTGTACGCCACCGCCCGACGCTTGCTGGCCAACGAGCTGCGCGCCGAGCGCTACCGGCAGCAACTGAACACCCGCGCGGCCGCGGCCGCCGCGGCCGGAGTCCCCACCGTCGTGGACCACGCCGCGGCCGTCGGAGATCGCGACGAGCTGCGCCGCGCGCTGGCGAGGCTCAGCCCCCGCGACCAGGAGGTCGTGCAGCTGAGCACCTGGGAAGACCTGGACCCCACGGCGGGGGCCATGGTCGTCGGCTGCAGCACGAACGCCTTCACCGTCCGCCTGCACCGCGCTCGGCGCCGGCTGCGGGCCGCACTGGAGGCCGAACGACACGAACCGGCGCAGCCGCGCCCGCGACGCCTCGACGTCAGAGAGTCATCGACAGCACCTGAGGCGCCTTCCGCACGCACTACCGACCGTCCCTGCCAGCAGGAGAACCCGCGATGACCAAGCCCCCGCGCGAGGACGACGTCCTGGCCCTCATGCGCGCCACTAACCCCGTTCCTGAGCACACCGTCACCAACGCGCGCCACGACCTGCGCGCCCGACGCGACCTCGACCGCATCCTCATCGGCGACATCTCGGTCCGGGACCTGGACCAGGCCCCCGAAGGGGGGCGGCGCAATGGTGACGCCGTCGCGGAGGTCGTGGCTCTACGCCGACGTCGCCGCACTGCCACGGCCCCGTCACCGGCGTTGTGGCGCCACCCGGTCACTCGTGCCCTCGCCGCCGCGACCGCGGTGGCCGCGGCCACGATGATCGCAGTCACCTCCCTCGGGCAGGCGGGACCGGTGCCGGTAGCCCGCGCCGACACCCCACCCACCCTGGTCATCACCGCGCCGGCAGCGACCGTGGACGCCGCCCAGACCCTGCGGGGCCTAGCCGACCTCGCCCGCCGGCAACCAGCGATCGCCACCGCCCCCTACCTGTACACCGACGCGATCAACTACTACGTCAACACCGCCTTCGGTGACGACGGCACCACGGTGGAGGTCGTACCAAGCCGCTCCCAGACGTGGCTGGCCCCCAACGGGCAGCTGCACCGCGAGAACGTCACTGCCGGAGGAACCGATGCGTGGAACAGCAACGGAGTGATCGACCCCACACTCATCAGCCCCGCCGGGGCTATGGCGTCTGACTACACCGCCGCCGATCGAGACCGCAGCACCACCCTGGCCACCGACCCGACCGCACTGCTGGCCCAGCTAAAGGCCGACGGCCCCGGCACCAACGGCGGCATCGTCGCCGGCTACCTCTCCGACCTGTTCAACCGCTTCCAGCAGGGACTGCCCGCACCTTCCCAGCAGGCCGCAATCTGGCAGGTCCTGGCCGACACCGGCGAGTTCAAGACTCTCGGAGACACCACCGACCGCGCCGGGCGCCCCGCCGTTGCGGTGGCCTACGACACCACCGGCGCCGCCGCGGGACGACTGCGGTACCAGCTGCTCATCAACCCCACCACCGGTCTACTGCTCGGCTACGAGCAGATCACCCTGAAGAAGTCCACGGATTGGCAGCAACAGGTCCCCGCCGTAACCGGCGGCACGACATTCCTGCGCACCGCCACCGCTAACGGTGTCGGCGCCGTCCCCGCCGCCAAGTGACCGACGTCTTCTCCTCGTGAGCTCTAGCCAATCCCACGGTTTCCGTTTGGCGGCCGTCCAAGCTGAACGTCACGCCCATGACGACCTCCCTCCCAATCCGAGCACTCTCGCCAGCGGGAGGGAGGTCGTTGTCGCCGCGAGTAGCGCGATCACCCGCTGGGGGCTGCGGGCGTTCATCGACCACGACGAGGACCTCCACGTCGCCGAGGAATGCGCGACGCTTACAGAGGTTGTCGTTGCAACACTGGGCAAGCTCAAGCCGGGGATCCTCCTGCTTGGATCCTCCGTGACGACGCCACCTGACCTCCTGCAAGAGCTGAATACCCGCTGCACCGTGGTCGTGTTCATGGAGACCGACGACATCGCAGTCGCCGAGCTACTCCGTATGGGTGTGCGCGGGTTCGTGGACCGTCGCGACGACGTCGCTGCCGTCACTGCCACCCTTACGGCAGCGCGCAGCGGAGTGACTGCCCTAAATCCCCGTTCCCTGAAACGCCTTCTCGGCGACCTAACCGGCAGACCTGTCGAGGCCGCCGGCACGCCGCCGGGTCACCTCACCCGCCTTGGCGGCCGCGAGCGTGAGGTCCTCGCCTGCCTGGGACAGGGCTGGAGCAACCGGCAGATCGGCAACCATCTCTACCTCACTGAGGGGACAGTCAAGGGTTACGTCTCAGTGATCTTGAGCAAGCTTGGATTATCCAACCGCACCACTGCCGCGCTTCACGCTCGCACCTGGGGCCTCCAGCCACCCTGTCAAACGCTAACGTCCGCACCGACCACATGAGCGATCACTCCGTATAGGACGCGCCAAGTAATTCGGCCCACTGGCTCTCCCCAGCTCCCGCCTCACGACGTGGCCCCGTCGGGCCTGAGGGTGGTTAGGTGGTCGCGGAGCTTGTTGCAGCTTGAGGCGGGCGGGGTGGGGACGCGCCGCTCCCTCACCCGCGGGGTCACGCGTACGGTCCCGCCTCCCCCAGCACCATCCGCACCCGTCCGCCCGCACCGCCTCCTACCGGCGGCCCCGCACCTTTCCCTAGTCGCCGGCCCCGACGCCGTCGGGCCCGACGCCGCCCACGACCCCATCCGCGACCTGATGGGCGTGCACCGCCCGCCAGAGCTCCAGCTCAGCGCGGGCGACCTTCAACCGCTCCCGAACCCGCACCGCGAGCGCCTCGCCGCTGCGCACGCGGATGCGCTCGTACTCACTCACCTCCCCCAGCTCCTCGTCCTGGCCTTCCTGATGGTCCCCAGCGCCCTCCTGAACGCCCTGGGCGCCCACCAGGGGCGCCCCAGCCATCCGTGACGACACCACCCGCCCTCGCGATGCCCTCCAGCTCGGCCAGCACCTGTTCATCCGCACGCACCTCGGCAGCCAACCGCTGCACCCGGTCGGCCACCGCCGCTACGGTCTGCGCAGCCGCCTCCGTGCTCACCTGCCCCGTCGTGCCGACCGGTCGCCCGGAGCTGTCGTCGTTCACCACGTACCTCGACTCCCGCTCCGTTGCTCCTGCACCCGCTCCAGTCCCACCAGCTCCGACCCGGTCACGACCCCGCCCACGGGCCGCCACGGCGGCCCGTCCAGCGGGCAGACCCACACGGTTCGCGAGTTGACCCGGGCCACCACCCGCCACGCCCCGTCCACCAGCACCTCGTCGCCAACCGCGACGTCGTGACGGGTGACCTGCGTCATCTCCCCTGCCGCCACCCGCTGTGCCCGCAGCTGCTCCCAGACCGTTAACTCCGCCCGTGCCTCCTCCAGCTGCGCGCTACGGGCCAGCACCCACTCACCGTCTCGTGGCCCCGGGTCCGACGCCGCCAACATCTTGGTCTCGGCTGCGACCTCGTGACGTAGGAAGTGCACCCGGCTCGCGATCTCGTCGGTACTGGGCGGCGCCTGACACCCGATGGCGTCCGGCAGGTGCGTTTCGGCGGCGGGCCAGTTGCCCGTGTCCACCCACCGGTCCCACGGCGTGCCGCTGATGTAGTCGCTGCGGGAGCTCATGCAATGAACCTATCAGTTTTCCGGCATGCGGCTAGTGTGCTATGGTTTTGGTGTTGGGCGTACAGCGACCCGTTCAACATCAACCAGCACCCCTGACCAAGGACGGCCCCATGAGCGCTTACGTGCAGTCGAACGACCACATCGACCTCCTGGTGACCTTCGCCCGAACGTGGGAGGTGGTGGCCTACCACCAGTCTCCGGACACCAACCCGATCGAGTGCCAGGCCCTCGACGCTCGCGTGGTCGAGGCCGACGACCTGGGCCGCGAGCTGCTGGGTGAAAACGTGCTCAGCGTCCAGCACCACTACGGGTCGATGACCAACGCGGAGCGCGCGGACTACGCCGCCAGCGTGCTGTCCTACCGCTGGCAGCCGGTGAGCGTCTTCGACGTCACCACCGATGGCGACGACGTTGAGGTGGCGGTGCTCAAGGCCGTTCACGGCTACGTCTACCAGAGCTGTGAGCACCCGGGGTGGTTCGCGAGCCGGTCGTACGCATGGGCGAAAGCCATTGAAGGCGCTGCCATGCGCAGGCTGCCCGGCTACGACGAGGCCGGCACCTGGTCGTTCCAGCGGGCCGCGTCGTCCGCGGCCGCCTGAGACCACCACCGGGCGGGGGGATTTGCCTTCCCCGCCGACCAACTACTCGAAGGAGGAGGGTCATCATGGGCGACTACACCGGCTGTGAGCTGGACGTGCCGGTCAACCTGCCGGAGGAGACCGTGCAGCGGATCGCGGCTGCGTTCGCCGCACGGACGGAGGGCGATACCGCGGTGGCTGACTACTTGCGCGACCACGGGCACGTGACGGGCTTCGACTTCCGGGTGGGTGATGAACTGGACTTCGCCACCGAACTGAGGGAGATCGATGGGTTCCCGTTCACGCTCTGGACGTCCCCCAAGTACGAGTACCTGGGGACGTTGGTCAAGTACACCGCGCGCCTGCCGGGGTTCTTCGTCGCTGACTGCACCGACAGCGGAGACATCGTGTTGTCCAACGTGGAGCTGTGCGCACGGCTGGACCGTGCGGGCTCGGTGGGCGAGGTGCGCGAGTGGGTGCGGGGGCAGCTGGGGTGCGCGTGGGACGAACCGTCCCCTGCGCCGGACGTGACGGCACCGGACGCGGGGGCAGCTGCGTGATCGCCCGCTACCTGGACGTCTCGACCGGGCACCTGACCCGGCGGGAGCTGGACACCGCCGTCGTCGTCTTGGCGCAGGATGGTCCGCGCGTCATCGCCCACGAGTACGGAATGTGGGTCAACGTGCAGCACGACGACGTCGAAGACGGCGCCGAGACGTTGACGGCAGCCGGGTTCATCAACCTGCTGGCGGTCATACGGGTCGCGCGTGCGCTGGGGCCGGACGTGAACTGGATCAACTTCGACGCGGACGGGGAGACGCTGGACCAGCTTGGCTTGGTCGAGACCTCCAGCACGGCGGAGAACTCCCAAGGTCGCGACGCGGCGGGTGAGCGAGCGGTCGCGGGCGGGACGCAGGACTAACCGGTGCACCGGGTACGTCCCTGCGACTGCCCGCAGAGCTCGTGCGGGGGGTGCTGCAAGGACTGCGGCAGGTCGATCACCTGGGTGGGTGGAAGGTCGAGCGCGGAGTACGAGCATGGCGACCAAGCGGCGGTCGAGCGTGCAGAGGACACCCCGAAGTCGAATAGCGTACGGCCGCACTAGTGTGCTATGGTTCTGGTGTTGGCCGGACAGCGACCCGGCCAGCACCACGGTAACCAGCCGAGAGGAACCCATCTCATGCCCACCATCACCGCAACCACCATCGAGCAGACGTCCGACACCGCGGCGACGAACGAGCCCGCCACCCTCGACGAGCTTCAGCAGCGCCACGCCGAGATGGTGCGCGCCAACGGCGAGCTGCACGCCGCGCGCGAGGCGGCGGAGGCGGCCGTGGCGGCACGGATCGACGAGGCCCGCCAGGACGCGATGGAGGAGTACAAGACCCGCGTGAAGGAGGTCGCGCAGCGCTACGCCCGCCAGCACAACCTGTGCAGCGTCGTCGACGACGCCCTGGGCGAGCTGAGCATCGAGACGGTCAAGGAGGTGAGCTTCGAGGCCGTGGTGCGGGTGCGGATCAGCGCCGAGACGGGCAGCACCTCCATCAGCGACCTCGAGGACTTCATCCGCAGCCCCCTCACCGTCAGGGTCACCCCGTACTCCCAGGAGACCGTCACCGTCTCGCTGGACAGTGACTGGGAAGGGGTGTCGATCAACTCGGTGACGCTGGACAGCGTCGAGGACGTCGAGGGCGACTGAGGCGTCGAGGCCGGGCGGCGACTTCCCCCGCCGCCCGGCCTCCCGGCCCGCCTCAGCCACGAGGCGGCCTCTGACGACCAGCCCCCACAGCGGAGACCGGCACGGTCCCCGCCGGCCCCGGAGAGGACCGACCATGACCAGCCCCGACACTCCCCCGTCGTGGCACGACCTGCGCGAGCGGATCGACGACGACCTCCAGGCCCTCGAGGACCTGACGTTGCACCCCGACGACCTGACCCGCCTCGCCGACCTCAGCGAACGCCTGCACGACCTGCGCCAGCTCCGGCAGTACCAGCACACCGTCGAGGCGAGCGCGCCGTACCCGCCCGACGTCGCAGGCGGGTGGTTCCGCACCGTCGCCGAGTCCGGCGCCTCCCGCTCCAGCTCCACCCTGCACGGCGTCTTGGCGCTCGCCCGGCAAGAAGCCACCGCGTCCGGGCGTGAGGTCATGGTCGAGCAGTGGTCCCCGGATGCGAACCAGGACGAGGCCAACGCCGGCTGGTCGATGATCCAGGTGGTGCGGCCATGAACCAGGAGGACGCCACGACCCGTCGCCTGGATCCCGTCCGCCGCGGCGACCGCGGCACACCTGCAGTACCGGACGGTGGCCGAGCGTTGGTCACCTCCCGCACGCGCATCGACGGCATGACCGCAGACGTACGCGAAGCGTTCCCCGACGCGCAGTTCGTCCTGCTCTCCAGCAGCGACCAGGACCTCTACGGCTACGAGCTGGACGCGGTCCTCCTCGGCCCCGACCAGGCACTTGTCGCCTCCGGGAGGACGTTCGAGACGCTGTGCGACGCCGCCCGTGACTACCTCGGATGGCTGGACTGGGGGTGCTTCCAGGACAGGGAAGACGAAACTACTTTCCGCGTCGACCTTCACACCGGGCAGATCGCCCGGAGCTGACTCGCACCGCGAGTGCCGGGACCATCCGCAGCACGGTGGTTCCGACGCTCGCGGTAGATGTGTCACGGCAGGACGCCAGCGAGGGGCAGACGCAAGCGCAAATCTAGTGTGCTATGGTTTAGGTGTTGGAGGACAGCGACCCCCCACCCGTCAGGAGATCAACCATGAGCCACACCCTCACCATCCAGCCCCTCACCACCGACGGACTCGCCATCGACATGCCGGGCGAGGAAGCGCACGCGGACCTGTTCAGCGCCCTCGAAGCGGCGCACGACCAGCTCTGCCTGGCCCGCGCCGACGGCGCCAGCGTCGCCCTCAGCCAGGACCAGGACATCGAGTGGACCGCCACATACCGCAACGGCGACGGCGTGCGCGTCACCATCACCGACGACGCGCAAGCTGACGGCGACAACGCGGACACTCAGAGCACGGACCAGACAGCTGCAGACCCACTGGCTGTGGTCCGCGTCGGGGACGAAGACCCCACCACGACCCTCCCGGCCGCCGGATGGTGCGGCGCGCGCATCGCCGAGGGCATGCGCTGCACCCGCGAGCAGCACAGCGGGGCCTGGCAGCACATCTTCGGCAACGGTCAGTCGGTCATCGCCACATCGAGTGCCGCTCGCCCCACGTCCGTCATGCCCAACTACGCGGGCTGACCTGCATGCGGCCCGGGGCGCGCACCAGCACCCCGGACCGGCTCTCTCCGACCCCGTTCGCACCCAGCGTTAGAAGCCCACCGTGAGCGTCCCGACCACCACCCACATCCCCACCAGCGAACTGCACCAGGGAGACGTGGTGCTCAACCATGGAATGCGCCTACTCCTGGATCAGCCCGTCCGCAACGCTGGCCGCCGCAACGGCATGGCCCTGGACGTGTACGTCACCAGCGCACTCGTCCTGAACGAGGAAAAAGTCATCGCGCACGGGACCGTTCCCCACTCGTGGCTGCGCCGGGAGAAGTGGGTCGACAGCCAGGGCTGGCGCATCGACCCCACCGACGATCCCTGCTGGAGCGTGCAGGGCAACGACCTCGCGTCCTGGAGCGTCGAGCGCGCCGGCTGACCCCTGGGGTGCCCGCCCACGAGGGTGGCTACCGCGGAGGCCGTACGCACCCCGGCAGCAGCTTCACGCTGCATCCCCCTGCCTGCGAGCGCCGGCGGCGCGACGGGCCGCGGCGCTCGCGGGCAGTGAGGCGCGTCCTCACCGCCGGCGGTACTGCCTCCCGTAGTCATAGTGTGCTATGGTTCAGGCGTTGGAGGACAGTGACCCCCCACCTGCCAGGAGGCACTCCGTGACCAGCCCTACCTCTTCCCTCAGCACTACTCCGGCCTACGCCGTTGGCGACGTGGTGATCGTCGGCAAGTCCGGCCACTACGGCTCCATCCGCGTCATCTCGAAGGTCACCAGCTACCCCGTCGAGGTCGTGAGCGAGCAGCACTTCTACGACAACGTGGGCGGCGGTGGAGACACGCAGTGGAACGGGTTCGGTGGCCCGGCGAGCGTTGTCACCGAGGACGACATGCGGCCCGCCACCGACGACATGCTGTGGGCCCGTGATGAGTCCGAGCTGTACCACTGCGCGCAAGACGCCCGCCGTGCTGGCTTCACCGCGACCGCCGAGCGCCTCAGCGATCTGCGCTCTCGCAAGCTCGCCGCCCGAGAGGCGCAGCGCGTGCGCGGCGTCCACGCCGGCGACGTGATCCGCCTTGCGGCCCCGTGGGGGTGGGCCGGGCTCAAGCAGTTCACCGAAGGAGTCATCGGTGGCGTGTTGGGCGGCCCGCTTGAGGGAGGCAGCATCACCTTCAACGCCGCCACCTACCGCGACGACCAGCTCGTGTCGTGCTCCGGCGGGCCGGGCACCATCCACACCGAGGCGGTCACGCTGCGCCCGACCGGGGAGATGAGGACCGTCCGGGTGTGGCGCTTCAAGGACGACGTCCCGCGGGCCCACAACGGCGAGGGCTACACGGTGACCGTGCCGGTGTGGACCTGGACCCCGCAGGACTACCAGCGCACCCGCTGAACCAGCACCCCCGCTGAACCAGCACCCCACGCCGCCCGGCACCGATGACCGGGCGGCACCTCACCCCAGCGACCGGGCACACCCGGACGCGAAAGACAGGAACCAGACCATGACCCTGAACCCGTCCAAGCCCACCCACCTCAGCACCGACACCGCCGACAGTCCCAGCACCCCCGCCGAACGGGCCGCCTACGCCCTCCTGCTCGCCCACTACGCCACCGGCGAGGTGGGGCTGCGCACGAAGGCCCACGCCGTCGCCGAGGCCCGTTTGGAGGGCATGGCCGTCATGCTCGACCGCGTCGGGGCCACCGCCACCTGCACGGCCGTGATGCTCGACCTGCTGGTTGTCCTGCGCGCGGCCGGTCCCCGCCCGCCGAGCCGCAGCGTGGGCAACCACGTCCAGCACGCGCACGACATGGCCGCGACCCGCGCGCTGGCCAGCCACTTCGACCTCTAACCTCCCCGAGCCGGCCCCGCTCGAGTACGAGGAATCCCCCGCCAGGCCACCGAAAGCGCGGCTGCGGCCGTTGCCACCGAAGGAGCTCGCCCGTGAACACCGACCCCCTCGCTCGCGTGCGCGTGCCCGCCCGCATGAGCGCGTGGCTGCGCGACACCCAGGCAGGCACCAACCACGCCCGGGGCCTGCCGGCGCACCCCGACGACGCCGTCATCGCCACCGTCCTCGACGTCCTCGCTGCGACGAAGCCCCACAAGGACGGGTCCCGCCGCCCCGCGCTGACCCCCGCCCAGGTCGACGGCTTGGCCGAGTACGTGTCCTACCTCGTGTCGACAGCTGGGGAAGACGCGTCGGCCCGTGCTGATCTGAACGCCGCCGCCGCGACCGTGCGTGGGTGCCGCGCCGCACGCCACCAGCAGGACCTGTCCGTGAGGCACCTGTCCCCCAAGAAGGTGGCCGCGCTCCGCGACGTGGACGCGGGCCGTGTCGAGTACGGCGTCACCGGCCCCGCCATGGCACGCCGGGCAGCCGAGAGGGGACGCGAGAAGGCTGGGGTGCCCGACTGGCTGATCGACGGGGTGCAGGTCTACGGCCAAGCCCACCGCTTATACGCCGAGCTCGAGGTGGCCGGGTTGATCGTCGTCCGCCACGACGAAGTCGCGACCGTCACCGTGCCTGCCGAGACGTTCGAGCGCAGGACCATCAGCGGGGCCGTGCGAGTCGTGGAGCTACCCGAGCGCCAGGTCCCCGCCGACCCCGGGTGGCGTGCACACGTCACCCTCTGCGAGGCCGGGGCCGCAGTCCTGGCCGCGACCGAAGGGGATCCCAGCCTGAGCGACCGCCCCTTGACCGATGACCAGGCCCGGGTGCTCGACGCGCTCCCCCGTGAAGCCCGCCGCGGCGCCCCCACCAGCAGGGGGACCGCCCAGCAGCAGCCCGCCATCGTGACCGAGCTGGCGCGGGTGATCCGCCGGCACGTCGTGTGCACCCAGGAGACGCAGACAGCTCTCGCCCACGCCGTCCTCGACGTCGTCGCCGCCGGCCCCGGCGCCCTCGAGGTCGGCACCGTGCGCCGCGACGAGCGTGGGCAGCTGTAGATCGGAGAACACCTGTGGGACGACGATGGTGACGTCGCCGCCCGCAAGCTCGACCTCGCCGAACGTCTCGCTGTGGACACCTACCTCGACGCACACCCGCAGAGGTGACCCCCGATACCTGAGCAGCAGTGGTCCGAGGAGTTGCGCGGTGCTGCGTTCGCGGCGCATGCAGCGTGAACTGGCGGACCACCGGTGCACCACGGCTGCCGGCTGGTCGCGGAGGCACACCCCGCGTGGTCCTGGGCATGGATGCTGTGGTGACCGAGTCCGTTCGCAGGTACTGACCGATCTCGCGCTAATAGTGTGCTATGGTTTTGGTGTTGGGGGACAGCGACCCGCCAGCACCACCAGCCAACCAGCACACCGATGGGACCGGTACTCCTCATGGCCGACTTCACCGCCCACGCTCGCAGCAACTACTTCCTCCTGCGTGACGCTGCCGCTCGTAGCGCCTTCGACGACTTCGCCGCGGCCGCCAGCATGAAGGTCATCACCGCCGACGAGAACCCGCTGCGGGTGGGGCTCATCAGCGAGAACGACCACGGCACCTGGCCGAGCGTCATCGTCGACGAGGACTCCGAGGAGGAGATCGAGATGGAGGTGCCCGCTCACATCTCGCAGTGGCTGGCCGACGGCGCTGTGGCCATCTTCATGGAGGTCGGTGCGGAGAAGATGCGCTACCTCAACGGCTACGCGGTGGCGATCAACAACCAGGGCGAGGAACGCACCGTCAGCTTGAACGACATCTACGAGCGGGCCGCCGACCTAGGCGCCGACGTCACCGCGGCCTCCTACTGATCTCGGCCTCCTCCTGGCCCCGGCCCGTCGGTGCTCACGCGCCAAGCGCAAGCACCGGCAGCCGCCCGGCGCTGGTCGCCGGGGTACCGAGCGCATCACCCTGCCCTGCTCTGTCCCACCGCACCCCGGAGGCGACCATGTCCACCTTCCCCATCGGCGAGCGCCTGCTGTCCGACCTGGCCTCCTGCGACCGTGCCCAGCTGGCGATCCTGGCCGAGACCCACGCCGGCCGGGTCTACACCGCAAGCAACGACGTCCGCACCGCCGCCGCCTCGACGGACGGCCTCGACAGCGACCGCCCCAGCTGGGCCGGCCTCTACGACGCGGCGGCGGCCGTGGCCAACGCCTGGGGAGGACAGGCTCCGGCCGGGCTCGGCGCGCAGGACGTGACGTCGCTGGCCGGCGCCTACTTGAACGAGCACCTGGACCTGCTGACCCTCACCGACGAGGAGTGCGCGCAGCGGGCGCAGCGGCGCTCGCAGGAGATCCTGGAGCTGGAAGTCGCTGCGCTGGCGGCGGCCAAGGACGGTGGCTACGCGCGGGCGGCGGGGCTGCTGGAGCGGTTGCTGGACCTCGACCCGGACCGGCTGCTGAGGGGTGGACGCAGCGTGGCGGCTACCCGGGACGCGCTGCGCCTTCGCGCGACTGACGGGGAGAGTGCATCACTTCTCACGTCGTAGCCTAGTGTGCTATGGTTTGCGTGTTGGTCGGACAGCGACCCGACCGACACCGGACACCACCAACCAGGAGGACACCGTGGACACCATCAGCACCCCCACCCCGCGCGTCTCGACCGGGCGCCTCACCATGACCGCCAGCGTCCGCGACTGGATGCACGGCCGCGAGAACGCTGTCGCCGACATCGCGCTCCTGCTCACCCGCCACGCCAGCGGGGACTGGGGCACCGTCGACGCCCACGACACCGCCGCCAACGAGCAGGCCTTGCGCGATGGCGACCGCCTCCTGTCGGCCTACGACATCGACACCCAGACGTTCTGGGTCATCACCGAAGCCGACCGCTCGGTCACCACGGTCCTCCTCCCCGAGGACTACTGACCCCCGGCGGGACCGGCCACGACGAGCCGGTCCCGCCCCCCGGTCACCGCAGCACCAGGTCAGCTCCAGTGGCGAGCGCCCGATGCCGCCCGCCTCGGCACTCCTCGACGCCAGGCCCGCGCCGCGTGTCGTCCCTTCGACGCAGCCCACCAAGTCCAAGACGCCGACGTCCACGCGGACGCATCCGCTCGCCACCCCTCGCCCCACAGCCCATCGCACCCCGCGGCGCAGCCCTGCAGTAGGAGATCACCACCATGACGCGTCCCGCAGCACCCACCCACCGAAGCCACCGACCTCACCAGCAGCCACCACCAGTCCCGACTCCCCCGCAGGCGTGAGCTCATCATCCTCGCCACGCTCGCGCTGCTCCTGGCCGTGTTCACCGCCGCGGGCCTCCTGCTCGCCCAGGTCCTGCACCCGCACGTCGATGATCTGCTGCAGCGCCTGGACGCGGCCTGGCACGCCGCAAGCCTCGCCTGGCGCTCCACGACGCCGTGAGCACCACGACCGCGCTGCTGCACCGGCACCGACTCCACACGACCCACCAACCGCCGAGCACCTCGGCCTGCGCCCCGGCGCGCGCCGCGAGGGCACCGGCACGGCCTGCGCCCGTCGCGGCTGGCGCAGGCGCGGCCGCGCGGACGAAGTGGGCGCGCTCTGGAGCTGCCGCCCCGCGTGCTGTCACACCCCGCTCAGCGCAGACACCTACCGGGGTGCATCGACACCCAGGAGGAGGACGCACAGGATGTGCCAGAAGAAGCCAGGCCCACGCTGCTCAGCGCACGCACGACAGCGACTGGAGGCCACCACCGCACGACTGCAAGAGCTGGACGACGACGGCGTCCAAGGCCCCACCCGCCAGCAGGCGCGCCAGCGCCAGCAGGGCGCCCAACGCGACTTCGACTCCACCCCCGCTGGACAACGAGACCTACGCCGCGCGCTGCAGCAGACCGCGGCTGACCAGCACGACGTCGAGGCAGCCACCACGAAGCAGCAGGAGCTGCAGCGACGGCTGCACGACGGTCGGGAGCACCGCGCCGCGGCGCTCGCCGCAGCCGCCCAGGTGACGCAGACCGACTCCGGCGCCACCCTGACCACCAACACCACCGACACCAGCGAACAGGAGACCAACCGTGACCGAACCCACCGCAGCGAACCCCACCAGCCCGCAGGCCACCCCAGCGGCCAGCTCCCTGACCCCGCAGGAGCGCGAGGCGTTCCTGCGGCGGCAGGGCTGGAACCCGAACCTGCCCGCCCAGCAGCGCCAGCAGATCGAGAGCCAGTGGCCGGATCACGCCATCGAGGAGGCACTGCTGATCGGCTTCTGATCGAGGGGCGCGAGGTGCACCCCGTCGCGGTGCACCACCCGCCCGCCGATCTCGCTGCCCGCCTGCAGGCCCAGGGCAAGACCACCCCGCCGCTGCACGAGCTGGACCCCCGAGACGCCGGCGTCTACCGCGACTCCATCGCCGCTCTGGCGGCCAGCACCCCCTACTCGTCCTCGGTCTATGTCTACTCCGAGGACGAGTACCGCCAGATGCGCCTGCTCGTCACCGACGACGGCCGATCCGGCGTCGCCTTGAAGGGCGAGGAGATCGTCTCGGTCTTCTCCCGCGCCGATGGCGCCCACCGCGGCTGCGGTGAGTCGATGATGGCCACCGCCGTGGCCAGCGGCGACCGCCAACTGGACTGCTTCGACACCGCGCTGCCCCACCTGTACGCCAAGGCCGGGTTCGTGCCCGTCGCCCGCCTGAGCTGGAACGACGAGTACGCCCCCGACGGCTGGAACTACCAGACCTACGCCCCGTACAACGGCGGCCGCCCCGACGTGGTCTTCATGGCCTACGACCCCGACCGCGTCGCAGGCGACTACGACTCCACCGCCGGGCACCTGGTCACCGACTACGACGACGGCACCGCCGCTGCCTCCCATGCCGCGAAGGCCCCCCACACGAACGCCGAACGCTGACGCCGCACCCACCATCCCCGGCGCTCACCGCCGGGCCGGCGCCACCCCGCGCGCCGCCGTCACCCGCCAGGAAGGGCTCCTCGCGTGTCCGCCACCGCGGTCCTGGGGTGGACCGCCGCCGGCGGCACGGCCTGCCTCATCGACCCCTACCACCGCCGCCTGGAAGGCCTGCGGGGCTGGCCCAACGTGGACGCCGTGGCTGGGCAGAGGGAGGAGGACGCCGCCGTGGCCCTCCTCGCCGCTCTGCACGCCACGATGCAGCGTCGCCATCTCGACTTGCTCGAGGGAACCGTGCAGCACGAGGACCTCACCCCGATCCTGCTGGCCATCGACGAGTTCACCGACTTCACCGGCTGGTGCGAACAGATCCGCGAGAAGCAGACGCGCGAGGGTCGCGACGCTGACCGCGGCCCCGCGAGCGTCCAGCAGGGTCGCTTCCCCCACCAGCTGCTGGACGAGGTGCTCCGCGGGGGACGCGGCGCGCGCATCCACCTCGCGGTGCGGACCACCAGGGTCCGGCGTCAGCAGGTGGAGGCCTTCGACCAGCGGGTCTGGATAGGGCCCATGAGCGAGCTGGACTCGCGCGTGCTGTGGTCCACTCCCTGGCTGCCGGCCTCGGCTCCCCCGTGCGAGGACGCGCGATCGTCTCGGACGCCCACGGTGAGCTGGAGACGGCTCAGGTCGTGTGGACACCCGATCCCAGCGACCAGCAGCTCAGCGTCGAGGACCAGCAGCAGCTGCAGGCCCTGCGCCCGACCGTGCGTCACGGCTGACCAAGCCCGGCACGACCCCTCGGCGTGACATGACCCGTCCCAGCATCAGGAGATCCATCCGTGAGCGTGTCCGGTTACCTCAACTCCCCTGCCGGCCATCTCGACCCGCCAACCTCAAGGACACCACCGTGGAAACCTTCACCCCCGCACCCATCAGTGACGTCGTCCACACCCGCGACCTGGTGACCATGCACCAACGCGAGGCGGCCCTGCTGCGACTGGTAGGCGCCCTCACCCGCTACCAGGGCCTGCTGCAGCCCGCCGCAGACGACGCCGAGCTGTCCGCCCCGGCCCGCACCGTCCACGAACGTACCCACGATGCCGAACAGGCCTACGGGTACACATCTGCGCACCTCGAGGATGGCCTCAGTCTGGACGACCTCATCGAGAACGCCGAACTTCCCACCTGGCCCCAGCACCACACCACTGACGGCCGGTGAAAGCACCGATCCAGGTCGGTAAACGCTGGCCGGTGGAGCGCACCCACGCCTGGTTCAACGGCTACGGCAAGCTGCGCCGTATCACCGACCGGTCCCGGGCCGTGGTGGAGTTCTACACCCACCTCGCCGCCGCCCTCACCGTTCTTCGGCGCCTCATCAACGAGGCCCGCACCCGCTACCGCTGGCCGGGTCGACCCACCACGCGTCGGCTGAAGTGAGGCGCCTACTGCCGGTCGCCCTTTGGCTGGCAGAACGTGGCGGCCGGGGGCCCGGGTGTGGGTGCGTGGGCGCTGGTACGAGGTGGTTCGGCCAACGTGAAGGCGGTGACGGCATCCGGCATGTTCGGGCCGCGCGCGACTCCGTGGCAAGAGGTCCAGGAGCACCAGCGGGGTGTAGATGGTGCTGGGGAGGCAGCGGCGGGGGTTGACTTGACCCCTGTTCGCGGCCGTCAACCCCGGCGTCCACCCGGCGCTGCGGGGGGCCGGGCGTCGTGGCCGCCGGACGGTGACTGGCTGCCCCAACGGCCGTGGGACGCGCGCTCAGGTGCCAGCGCTCACGCATGCTGGTTCGGGGCCGCTGAGCTCGACGGCAGCCCCCAGGAGGTCACCCACGGCCCGTCCGACGGGGTCCAGGGCGCTCACGGTATCGGGGTGGAGGTGGAGGTGTCGCTCAGGACACCCAGGACGAGCAGGGACAGCAGCAACAGGCCCGGCGGCGGGGTACTGCGAGTGCTGGAGGTGGTGCGGTGTAGGGGTAGGGGCAGTGGCAAGTCCTGCCTAACGGCGGCACCGATCACCCCTGGTCGCAGGGTTTGTCGCGCCGTGATTGCCGTTCGGATTTCCCTTTTCATCGAGTTCAGAGAGTGTTGGAGGTCTGGTCGACGTCGCCGGTCAGGGTGCGTCGTACGGTGAGTTGCGGGCCGTGCATGGCCGGCGGGCCGCTGGCGGGGAGCAGTGCCACGTAGGTGATGTTGGAGTAGGTGATGGCCTGCTCCATGGTGTCGGTGGACGGTGCAGCGGTTCGTTCGCTCAAGGTGGCCAGGACCAGGTCGGCGTCCAGCGCGTCGAGTCGCTGCCTCAGCCAGTCGATGTCGGCGAGGAGGACCGACTGCGGGTCAGGTTCTTCGAACTCACCGTTGGCTTCCTCGCCGGTGTCGGATTCGACGTTGTAGTTGGCGCCGAGGGCCACGCAGACGATGTTGCCGTTCTGGGTCCAGGTGGCGGTGTGTGGTTTCCATTTGGCCTCGCCGAGAAGTTCGACGCTGGGCAGGTTGAGGTTTAGCGACTCATCCAGGGAGCAGTCTTGGGTACTGCTTTCCCAGACCCATTCTTCCCCAGCTGCTCGGATGTTGTGCAGTCCGCTGCCGTCGAGTTGCGGCGGCGTGTAGGTCTCTGGCTGGCGGGCGTGTTCAATGGGTGCCCAGCCAGTTTCTCCCAGGTACTGGCGGCGCTCTCGGTGTCCGTTCAGTGGGTCCATCCAGCGACCGTGCATGGTTTCCTGGCGCAGTACATCGGCGAGTTTTTGTCCTTGCCCGCGGGGGACCAGCCAGGAGAACTGTAGGAAAAAAATGTCCCGCACACGGCGGGGCGAGACGCGACCATCGGCGTAGTCGCGGTGCCAGGTGGCGTAGCGGTGCAGTGCCACCCATTGTCGTCCTGTCTCATCCTGGGGTAAGAACAGCTGTTCACTGGCCGGAAGGTCAGCCTCGACTCTGACCCATTCATCGGGCGAGGATGGGTTTTCGAGGTCTGGCTGTGGCAGCCAGGTCTGTGGGGTGAGGGGTTGGTTCAGGCGGCACACGCGGCTCCCTTCGGTGCCATGGCTTGGGGGAAGAGTTGGGTCGATGTCTCGCCCGAACCAGGGCCAAGGGCCTTGGTAGGAGATGGTTTCGGTGTGCCAGGACTCGTGGGCGGGGTGGTAGTTGTCGGCGAGGCGGGCGAGTAGTTCGTGCAGGGCGATCCACTGGTACTTTTTGCCAATTCGTTCCACCTTGTGGGCGTCGCGGCCGCTACGTAGGTCGCGCGTGGACTCGAAGTCATCGAAACGTTCAGCCGTCCATCCCAATTCCAGGGCGCGGTGCGCGACCCACCGTCCGGCCCAGTTCGCGTCGACGGCACCGAGGGGGTCCTGGTGATGCTGGGTGGGTGCGGGCCCGGTGAGCGGGTACAGGCTGAAGGTTCTGACGTCTGAGGCGATGACGTACTTGTTGAAGTCGCCCATCCAGTCCAGGCACGAGGACAAGATCGCGTAGGCGCGGCTCCTGGTGACCTTGCCGCTGGCGTCAGTGAGGTCGTCGTGCTGACGTCGAAGTTCGTCAGCGGTGGGGGGCTCGTCCGGCGGCGCCGCCCCGTAGGGAGGATCAAAACGTTGCAGGTCGTCGTGACTTACCAAGCCTCGGTCGTAGGCCCAGGCCATGGTGCCGCGGGCCGCGTCGCGGGCCAAGACGTGGATAGGAAGGCCCCCTATGCGCCAACGGCTGAGAGCGTTGCAGACCTGCTGCACGCCGGAAAGATCCGCGTCCCCACCGGTCATCACAGCACCGTAGGCGCAGGTCAGCATCCGCTCCTGGACGTAGGGGTCATCGACGTCACGGGCAACCTCCAGTAGGTGCGAGGCAATGTCCAGGCTCTGGTGCAGAAGCAGGGTGAGCAGTTTGGTCGTGTGATCGCGGAGGAAGCGGTTGGAGCTGGTGAGTAGCCACATCAGCGCCAGGCCAACCAGGCGCACCTGTTCGGGCGGTGTGGCGGAGGAGAGTCCGTCGCGGATCCAGCCTTCCAGTCGGGGGTAGGCGCTGGTGTCCTGGATGTCGACGGTAATGGTGGACCACCAGGCGTCGCGGTCGGGCATGGTCATCGATATGAGACGTTGGTGGAGCCAGTCGGCGTTGGCGGGATGGTTCTGTCGCGGGGCGAGCGTCAACAGGATCTCGAGTTTGCCGGTCTCGCCGAGTTCGTCCAGGGTCAGGCACGCGTCGAGTAGTTGCAGGGTTCGGCTGGTGAACACTGCGGTGGCGCGTTCGGTGAGGCTGGCGCACGTCATGTAGGCGAGCAGCGCGCCGTCGTGTTCGGGGATGAGGTCGATGAGTTCGGTCTGGTACCGCTCAGGCAGCAGCACCGCCATGGGTCGCCACAGCCAGCTTTCCTGATCCAGGCGGGTCGCCAGCGCCTGCAGCACGGCAGAATGTTCTTCTCCCTGGGTTGTGTCCTCAGCCGAGTGCTCTTCTACTTGGTGGGCTGTCTCGGTCAGGTTCAGCACCCGGGTGGCGAGGAGGTGCTCGGAGTAGGCCTGGAAGGACAACCCCACAAGTTCGCCACTGGTGGCCAGCGCGGGACGAAGCTCCAGCACCCCGGCGCTGACGAGGTTCTGAAACAGGGTATCTGGATGCGTCCGGCTGGGTAACAGTGCCTCGACGGCAGCCTCGGCGTCGCGGCGGGGTATCGGTCGGCCATCGTTGGCAATGAGTAGGTCGGCGACGTGGTCCAACGCCTGCTGGGGAAGGTCACTGGTCGGAGAGAGTCGAAGCCGGTCGCGCGCATGGCCCAGACGGATCTCGGCGAAGCGGGTAAACAGGGTCGAGCGCGTCGGCGGTTCCGTCATGGCGCCCGGTTCTGCGGCCAGCACTTCGCAGTACATGCGCAGGAACAGTGAGTTGCTGAAGGCGGCGTCCAGGACGGACTCCGCTGGCACCGGCACCTCGAAGAGCTGGCAGTAGCGGTGAAGGGCCTCGTGCTCGTGACCCGCTATTCCCTGGTGGACGAAGACGGGAAGAAGGTCTTGCCGGGTGTTGGGCGACAGCACGACGTCGCGGTAGTCGTCACGGAAGGAGACCAGCAGCGCGACGCGGGGGTGGTGGCCGACTGCCGCGATGAGGGCGGGTAGCTGTTGACGCCAGGAATAGGGGTCTTGTGATTCGTTGAGCGCGTCGACGATGAGGACCGCGCGGCATCCGCGTGCCTCAGCCATCGCATCCAGCGCACCGAGGAAGACGTCGTAGCTTGTGCCGATGCCGTCCAGCACGCTGGACATCGCCGTCCACCAGGTACCGGAAAGCGCTTGGTCGCTGAGCACCACCACTGCGGGAACGTCGTCGTGCAGCAAATTCTCAGCGCAGCGCAGCAGAGCGTGGGTCTTGCCTTGACCCATGGGGCCTGTGATTGCTGCGACCCGTCCAGTGCACGCTTGAGCAAGTTTACTGCGCGCCCTCATGGTGAGGGCGTCGCTGGCGTGCTGAGCATCTTGCAGACGGAGCATCGCCACCTCGTCCGCTGAACCAATGCTGCGTATCGCCATCCCCGACAGGGCTCGGCCGATCTCTTCGAGTATCGCGAAGTCGGGATTGGAGACCGCAACCTGCGGGTTCGGGTCTCGGTCTCGTCGTGGGGCTACCGTCTGCTGCCACGCTTCGAGGCGCGCGAGCAGCTCGCCGACGGGCTCTGGGCCCCAGGCACCGTTGACGTTTCGCCAGGCGTGGAGTGCTCGCTGTGCCAGGGCGTGGAGTTGTTGCAGGAAGGCGCGGCTGCACGTGGTGGCGTCGAGGAGGGCGTTGACGGGCGAGGGGGTGTCGGCGTCGGGGGTGTAGCGGTCCCCGGCGCTTTCGCGTGCTTCCTGCCAGCGGCGGGTGAGCCAGTCATTGGTAAGTTCCAGCTGGTTGAACCAGTAGGCCCGCCGGCCGGCGTGTTCGGCGAGCGTCAGCCGCTCGAGGATGTTACCGCCTCGGATGACGCGGAAGTCGAGGTTGGCGTTGAGGTTCTTCTTCCAGGAGGCGACTTTGTCGTTCCAGCGATCCTGGTCGGACTTTCGCCTGCCGACGCCAGTGTCGGTGAAGTCGTAGGGGACGATGAACGTCAGATGGGTCATCCGCGGTCGCGTCTTGATGACTGCCTTGACCGACTCGGTCATGCCATCGAGGGCAGCCTCGAGGTTGGCGTTGAACTTGGCTTGGAAGCCTTCTTCGTGGTCGTCGTCGTAGGTGTCGTACCATTCTACCCCGCCGTCGGGAGCGCGTGTCTTGCGAGTCTCGAGATGGCCGGGTCCGGGCGCGGCGCGAAGTTGGTAGGCGAGCTCCTCCCACGCGCGGTTCTGTGAACCCTCGTAGGCGCGGATGTCGTGCAGGCGGATCCCCTGATCGCTTCCCATCCCTGCACGTTAGCTGGGTGCACTCGTTGTGCACGTCAGCACCGCTGGGCACTCGTGTAGGAGACCCCGAGGTCGTCCACGTTCCCGTCGCCTATCGCCACCCGCGTTACCTCGGCTCTCGCCTGGGACGACGGCCGGCCATGAGGCCCGCAGCTGCGGTAGACGGTCCGGCCGTCGGAAGGGCTGGGGACGACCGGTCGCCATGGGACGCGCGTCCAGGACGCCCACGGCATTGGTGGGGGTGTCGGTGCCGCTCACGACGCCCAAGACGAGCAGCCTGCAGTGCCTGGGCTTGTCCGAGCACTCCTGCGCCGAGTACAGCGACGCCTCCACCCTCGAACGCCGACGCCTGCTGGCCGCCAGGGTCGACTTGGACGCCCCCACCACCGACGGGGCCTGCCCAGCGCTCCCGCACCTTCGGGACCGAGCGATGCTCGGTGCACGCCATCCGTCCGATGATCTGCCGCCTGTGGGTACCGCTGGCCGGGTCGACCCACCACGCGTCGGCTGAAGTGAGGCGCCTACTGTCGGTCGCTCTTAGTCAGGCCACGGTCCGGGCCGACAGGGCTAGCGGCCCGGGCAGGCTGGCCCGCGCCGGCCTGGAGGGGTTCGAGCAAGCACCGCGCCCGGGAACTCACGCTCGCCACCTCGGCGTGCGTCAGGTCCGCAGCAGCGTCATCCGCTTGTACAGCGCCGCGGTGACGGTCCGGTCTCCGCGTAGGAACCGGCTCAGCAGGCCGGCCGCGAGCTGGTCGGTGAGCGCGAGCTCGAGCAGGTCGCGCACCTGCGGGGCGACGTCGGCGTGACCGCCGATCTCCAGGCTGGTCATCATCCAGCGCATCGCGCTCGCGTCGTCCAGGCGCCCACCCTCGGGCAGGCAGCCGTGTGGGCAAGGCATCGACGCTGTGGCGCCCCACAGGCGGCAGATCGTGGGGCGGATGGCGTGCACGCTGCATTGTCCGACCCCGAAGGTGCGCGTCAGCGCTGGGCAGAATCCGTCGGCGGTGGGTTCGTCCAGGTCGACGCCGGCGGCCAACAGCCGGCGGCGCTCTGCGGTGGAGGCGTCGATGTGCTCACCGCACGAGGCCTCGCACAACCCCAGACACAACAGGTTCGGCAACTGCGCGTACAGCTGTTCCAGCCGCTCGACGACCGCGCTGACGTCGTCACGACGCGACATCACTCACCCCTCACGGTCGCGCGCGCGCAGGAAGTCCCAGAGGATCGGTGACACCCAGTACCCCTGCGGCGCTCCATCCCACCCGTAGCCGACAGGGCTCACGGTCACCCCGGCCATCGCCAGATCGACCTGCATGTCCGCCGGCAGGAAGTCATCCTCACGCAGCCGCAAGGCGCGCCCTCGGGTCACGGAGTCAGCCTCCGCCCACCACTGCCTGATCCCCTCTGCCTGTCCCACGTCGCACATCATCGCCGACGCCGCCTACCGCTTCCGGCACCTGCGCCCGACCTGTGGATCAAGACCCATCCCACGACGGCGCGACCTCCCTAGGCCCCCTTGGGTCAGCGACACGAGCAACCCGCGGGAAGCGACGCTGTCACAGCATCGTCGCGGCATGCACCTACCTATGCAGGAAAAGCCGGAGAAGATGGGTCCGACGCTCCGACACGTAGCGTGCTATGGCTTTGGTCATTCGGGACCTGACGGCGACCAGGACCGACCACGACACCACCAGCAGAAAGGCTCAGACCGTGAACTTCGACGTACTCACCCTCTCCCGCCTCGCCCTTCCCGATCAGGGTGGCGCCGGGGACGCCACCGCCTGGCAGGAGGCGGGGCTGTGCGCGCAAACCGACCCCGAGGTCTTCTTCCCCGAGAAGGGCGGCTCGAGCAAGCCCGCACGCTTCGTCTGCCAGTCCTGCGAGGTGCGCCAGCAGTGCCTGGACTCCGCGCTCGCCAACGACGAGCGCTTCGGCATCTGGGGAGGGCTCTCCGAACGTGAGCGGCGGCGCCTGAAGAAGAGCCAGGGCGCGGGTGGACGATGATTCCCTTCGACCGTCACCGCCGGCGCGACGCCGCCACGGTAGGCATCCCACCCGCCCACACCTCGAGCGTGCACCTCGGTGGGCACACCAGCGCACCCCTCGAGGCCGCGACCGTCTTCCTGGCCTACCTGTGCCCAGCGGGCGAAGCACCGACGTCGTCCACCAAGACCGTTCGGCTTCGCCTCAACGAGAAGGACCTGACCCTCCTGCTGACCAACCCATCACCGCGGCGCCCCGAGCGAGCCTGGATGAGCTCAGCGGCTGCTTCTACGACGTCCGTTTCGTCCCCGGAGCACAGCCGGACCAGCAGGTGGCTTGCGCCACCTACTCCCGCCGCAACGAGCTGTGAACTCACCGCCGCACCCCAGCCCTCGCCCCTGATTCACACCCACCACCATGACCTAGCGTGCTAGGTTTTTGGGCGCGTCGTGCACAGCGACAACGACGCGCAGACCGTCAACCAGAACAGGACAAGCACATGTTCATCACCCTCGAACGACCCCCGCCCACCGCACTCCGGAGCTTCACCATGCCCGAGCCCAGCTTGCCCACCACCGACCGTGATCAACTGCGCCAGCAGGCGCAGCAGCGCCTGCAGCGGCTCCTGGACGAACTGCGCGACGTCGACGGACTGGCGCGTCTGGAGCGTGTGGGCCAGGTCGCGACCGAGGCCGGCGAGCGGGCGAAGTCCGCGCGCCAGGCGGCCTACGCCGCGGCCCTGTCCGCGTCCTTCTACCTCGGCACCTCCGGCCTGCACAAGGTCCTGGCCAGCAACGACCAGAGCTGGCTGCAGATGCGGCGGCGGGCGCTGAAGAGCCAGTCCAGCCCCTTCCTGCGCACCGCCACCCCTGAACAGGTCGCCGACCGAGCCCGTGAGCTCGGGATCCCCGCGGTCCCGGACGCCCTCGAGGAGCTCCCGCAGCTGGCCCAGGCCCACGTCGAGGCGGAGGAGTGGGCCCTGGCCGTCCGTGAAGTCCGTGACGAGCTCGTTCGCACCCTGTACAGCGCCTCGGTCCTCAACCCGCACGGCATCACCCAGCCGATGCTCGCCCGGGCCGCGGGCATCTCCGAGCCGCGCGTCTGGCAGCTGCTGAACCCAGACTTCCGCAGCCACCGTCCCAACCACGGCAACCGGCCGTTGTACCCACCGAAGGACGAGACGTGATCGTCGAGGCGTGCCGGCGGCACGTTCCGCCTCGAGCGCGAATCCTGCGCTCGGCGCAGGTACCGCTGGGGGGCCTGTCGCCGGCCACACATCGCCGACAGGCGATCCGTCAGGCGCAGCGATGGCTGAGCGATGACGCCTCGATCTTGCTGGACACCGAGACCACGGACCTCGACGGCCAGATCGTCGAGATTGCGATCACCGATGTCACCGGGACCCCGCTGTTCCAGTCGTTGGTGCGGCCCACGGCGCTAGTTCATCCGGCCGCGCGCGCCGTGCACGGCCTCAGCGACGAGACGTTGCAAGATGCGCCGCACCTGCTCGAGCTGGCCCCGCAGCTCCTCACCGTCCTGCAGGGACGTCGTGTGATCGCCTACAACGCCGGCTTTGACCGCGCGGTGCTGCACCGGGAGTCCACCCGCATCGGAGTCGATCTGCTGACGGCTACCCGCTGGGGCTGCGGCATGCGCTGCTACACCCGCTTCCAGGGGCACCTGGATGTTCGAGGCCGACGGCTGCGCGCTGCGCGCCTGCCCGGTGGGCTGCATCGTGCGGTCGGCGACTGCCAGTCTCTGGCCGGTGTGCTGCAGGAGATCGCTGCCGGCTGAGCCGTAGCCCAGGTCGGCGGCAGCCGGCGCGCTCAGTCGCGGTGCGCAGCGGGAAGCACCGGAGCCCCGGCCGGCGCCGGCGTCGTAGGTGAGCCCGCACGCTCACGCCCCCTGGTCATCCGCCAGGTGAGGGCGAGGGCCGCGGCACCAACGACCAACACAACGAGCGAGCGACGTACGGGGTGTCCGGGCAGGAAGATCACCACGGCGAAGTCGTAGAGGAAGTGCCCGACGATCAGCGGCCAGATCGAGCGGTACACCGCGAAGATCACGAGGAACCCCAAGCCCCACACCGCCGCGGACGCTGCGTACACCGGCCCTTGGTAGAGGTGATCCAGCACCCGGGTGATCAGCCCCAGCGTTGCGGCAAGGACCCCGATCCTCCACACCAGTGGAACCTCGCTCAGCGCCGCGGCCGAGGTTGGCTGCCGTCGGGTCAGGCGGACCAGGAGCATCACGATGACTGCGAGCGCCAGCGGAAGGACGAGGTCGAGGGCTTCCTCCTGCAGCCCGGCGTGAAGCGAGGTCAACGCTCGGGAGCCGGTCGGAAGGTCGGCGAAGACCCGGCTCACGGAGGGGTCTTGCTGGGTGGGGAAGAAGTACGCGCTGATGTAGCTGGTGATCAGCGCAACGCCAGCGGAGATCCACACCGTGAAGACGGTGGCCGTGACGGCACCGGCCAGGGGGTGCTGTGGAGGCAGGGTGAGTCCCAGGACTCGTCGCCAGGGGCTGATCGCGGTCGCGACGATGAACCCACCCGCGATGACTGCGGCCACGATGAGGTCTGAGTTGATTCCGGCTCTGTTCGCCAGCGCGGCACCGCCGACGTCGATGCTGGTGAGGTCGGTCTGCCACTGCAGGACGAGCAGGCCCAGGCAGCAGCAGAGGAGAAGTAGCGCGGCTCCCGTGGCGAGGTCGGCGAGGAGTGGGCGGCGCAGCTGCGGCGACCACGGCGAGGTGGCTTGCGTGGGCGTCACGAGGCACCCCGTGCCATGTGCTGGGTGAAGAGCAGCTGCTCGCAGTCGCCGCACTTGGGTCGCGTGGGGTCGGGGAACCCGCTGTCGTCGAGGCGCCATCGCGTCTGTTCGTCGCATTCCCCGCACCAGGGCTTGGCCAGGGCCAGGTGGCGGCGCGGTGGGGCCTCATCCAGCGGGACGAGGGTCTTGGCGAACAAGCCGCAGGGGTTGTCCAGGGCGCCTGGACGCAGTCGGCGGTCGACCACCTCCACGATGTCTTCCCTGCTCCAGCCGCGGCGCATCCGTTGGGTGATGAGGTCACGAAGGCGGGTGGCGTCGCCGGCTGTGGGGCGAAGGCGGTCCGGCAGGGCGAGCAGGGTGCGCTCGAGCTCGTCGGCGTCGACTTGGTCGAGCGCGTCGTTGCCGTTGACCTCCACGAGGCCCTTGGTAGACGGACGGGTGTCGTCTACTGGATCCGCGGCCGCTTCGACCTCACGTGCGGACGTAGACGTGACGTGGATCGTCTTCTTGGGTTTGGTGGTCTTCTTAAGTGTTGATCTTCTAAGGGGCGGATCCTCCGGTGACGGAGAATCCGTTGACGGGTTAGCCGGTGACGGAAAATCCGCTACCGGCGTTGACCTGCGGCTTTGCTCCTCACTGACCGGTGACGGGAAATCCGCCTCCGGTGCTGACCTGCTACGACGCTGCCGAGACCGAGCGGACTCCTCGCCCTCAGGAGCAGCAGTGTCCTCGTCCGTGGCAGACAGCTTGCCGGTGAGGACGTAGTCGACTTCGTTCATCTGACCGTTCTCGCCGCGGTTCTGGATCACGCGCATGTACCCGGCGTCGACGAGCTCGCGCAGGCCGGCCTTGACCGCGTCACGGCCGTCCTTGCCCTGCGCGATGAGCTGCTGGAGGCTGAGGCGGTACCCCTCCTTGTGTGAGGAGATGGCCAGCAGCAGCCCCTTGGCCTTGTAGGACAAGTCCGGGTCGCGTGCCCAGTCGTTGGACACGATCGTGAAGTTGTCGGTGGGCAGCGCGCCTCTGAAGACGGCCATCAGGCGGCCCTGCCCTGGGCCGTGGCTGCCTGTACAAGCGCCGGTGCACCGAGGGCAGCGACGGTGCTGCGCTCGTGGTCGCGGTGCGTGCCCGCCGCTGCAGCAAGCCGAAGGGAGACGGTGACTAGCCGTGAGTCAGATGTGACAGGTGAGGCCTGAGGTGTCCCCGGCCGGGTGTGTCCCCGGACTGGAGGGGAGCAAAAATCCGCGCGAGCGTTTACGCTCATGAGTGCTCCGGTTGTGTAAAGGCGGCTGATGAGCGGGACGGCGGCGGAGTCGGTCAGCACGGGAGCGGTCAACTCCCGATCGACGAAGCCGCCGTCGTCTATTTCAGGCCGAGGCCGGTAGGTCAGTGCGGCGTCAGCCCCTGAGTAGCTAGGCGGAGATGCCCAGCTCCTGCTGGTGGTGAGCATCAGGTGCTGCGCGGACGATGTAGTCCGGCACGGGCAGGCCGTGGGCCTGCGCCAGCAGCACCGCCACGTAGTCGGACAAGGGCAGGCCCGCTTCAGCGGCGCGCTCTTCGTAGAAGGCCTTCTGGTCCACGGGGACGCGGCTCGCGACGGTCCCGCGGTCACCTCGCGGCTTGGGTCCTGGCTTCCTGCGTTCCGGCATGTCCCCGTCCTATCGCATTGCTGTTGCTGTAACCGCTGCGCCACGCCCGACGCGTTGGACTTGTCGATCATGTTCAGTGCGACACCGATGCAGGGACACGGCGTCGGTCGAGCTGCAGTGCGCATGCGAGAGGGAGCGGACTCCCGGCTGTAGGTCTTCACGCCTGGGTAGGTCTGCGCGATGCCGTTGCTGTGACACGGTGCGCGCCCCGACTTCACGGGCGGGCGATGAAGCCTGTGGTCGAGCCGTGCCTGACTGGGCCGGCGACGCGCGTGCTCGGTGACCAGAGCTCGCGCTCCCCCGCTCGCCGCCGGACCGACGGGTGCGCTGAGCGGAGGCCGTGGCGGCGATCCCCGCCTCGGCTCGAGCACCGAACCGCTGGCCAGAAGCGACGCCAGCCGTAATGCCAGCCTGACCACTAGCCGGCGTGTCAGCCATCACGCCAGCTTCTCTGTTGGTCGTGGCGTCAGCGCAACTGCCAGTCAACGTGTCGACCGCGTGATCGTCGAACCCCTCTGGGTCGACCAGCCAGCTACTGCCGCTGCGCCGAGGACGTCGTTGCAGGTTCGCGATGCTCATCACGATCTGCTCGCCGGCTGCGTGTCTTGACGGAGCACAAGGCCGGGCGGCGGAGTGCTCAGCGGTTCGGGGTGCAGCACCGGGCCTCCAGCTGCACCCGACGTCCGCGCCGCGCGCAACGTCCAGCCGGCGGCCAGCACAGCAGCCACCAGCACAGCGGTGAGCGAGATCCACGCGGTGGTCGGCGTTGCCGACGCGGCCGTGGTGAAGGGAGCCACAGCCAGGGTGGCAACCGCACTCCAGGCGCCGAGCAACATGAAGGGTCCGAACGGGACCTTGGTACGCCGACCGAGCCGGCGGGTCAGCAGCTTCGGTGTGAGGGCGGCCGCGGCCAGCACGAACCCCAGCAGCAGCCCCAGGACCGCCGTGCCCGGTGACAGCCAGCCCAGCTGCAGACCCAGCAGCCTGGACAAGGTGATGTCGCCGCGGCCCATCCCCCCACGCGAGAGCATCCGCAAGGCGGTGAAGACCACCCGCCCAACCAGGCCTGCCAGGAGAGCGTGCACGGTTGGCCAGGGGTCCGCCATCACCGCGGCGTCCACGCCCAGGACCAACACGCTCAGCACGATGACCGGCCGGGTCAACGCCGCCGGAAGACGCCGCTGCTGCAGGTCGGCGGTGAACAGGTGCGGAGCGACGACGGCGAGCAGCACGAAGACCACGACGGCCGGGCGCAGCTGCCCCACCGCAGTGCACGCCAGCACCACCGCGAGCGCCGTCACGACTACCGGCCCCAGCGTCCGCTGTGCATGTGCTGGGAGGCCGGCGCAACGCCGCAGCCACGGCTGGTGGCTCCAGCACATCCCTGCGGTGGCGACGGCGATGCCCAGGGTGGTCGTGGTGTCCATCACGCCGCCTGCAGAGCGCCTTGAGCGCGGAGCTCGTCGATGAGGGTGAGGGTGGCGGGATCTTCCTCGCAGCCCAGCTCCTCGTTGATCCGTGCCAGCTCCTCGACGCTGCGCCGCAGGGCCTCACGCTCACCCAGGGCATCCAAGGCGCGCCAGTGCATGCGGCGTAGCTGCTCGTGGCCTTCTTCCAGCAGCAGCCCCTTGGAGGTGGCGCGGGCCGCGCGCTGGTACTGCCCGGCCTCGTAGGCGCGGACGGCGACGGTGACGGCGATGTCGGTCACGAGCTGGCGCATCTCGCGTTCGATGCGCTCGACCCAGACGTAGTAGCGGGTGGCTCGGCTGCCGACGCGTGCGAAGGGCGTTCCGCGCACCAGACTCAAGGCGGCTTCGAGTTTGTCGGTGTCGTCGGAGGCGGCCAAGCGCTGCAGCAGGTCCCAGTCGGTGATCATGTCCTGGTGCAGTCGGTAGCCGGCGGCGGAGGTGTTCAGCGGCATCAGCGGTGCACCGGTGTCAGGGTGCACACCCAAGGCCTTGCGCAGTTCGGCGATGCGGGGGTGCAGGTTCGAGGGAGTGGTCGGCTGGCGGACGAAGTCCTCGATGACCTCAACGGAGGTGGCTCCGGGGTTCAGGGCGAAGTAGATGCCCAGCGCGACCTGGCGCCCGGTCATGGCTACGGCTTGGCCTTCGCGCTGCACGTCGACGGGACCGAGGACGCGCAGTAGTGGCAGCCGGGGGTCGAAGCCCGCCGCCTGCAGCAGCTTCTTCGCGCGAGCTCGCGCGCCCGCCTCGCAGGCACCTGCGTCGACCTCGAGGTCGACGACCGGACGGTCGTCGCCGTGTGCGGCGTCACCGCTGCCGGCGGTGAGGTCGCGAGCGACCTGGCGCTCGAGGTCCGGCTGGTCGAGGTCGCGGTGCTCGAGGTCGCGGTCCTTGGGGTCTTCGCGGCCATCGCGCTGGTGGAGGTCTCCCTGCGCGACGGTGTCGAGCTCCACGACGGTGAGGTCGAGGACGGCGGGGATGGTGTTCAGCAGGTCCGGCTCGATGGTGGGCGGGGTGAAGACGAGCTCGGCGGGCTGCACGGGTTCGCTCTCCGCGCAGGCCAGCAGCTGCACGATCGAGGCGTACTCCTCACCGCCCAGCTGCTGCGGGCGCAGGCGGGTCTTGATCGGAGTCAACTCAGCCCAGGAGGGGTTGGCGACGTCGACGCTCAACCCCCACTCCCCCAACCCATCCTCATCGGTGGTCACCGCAGCGATGCCGACGCGCGGCATGTCGTTGAGGAGGTCGCAGATGCGAGCCTGGTCTGCTGCTTGCAGCGGGTGCCCGACCAAGATGATGTGCGGGGACCACACGTCGGCGGCGTCGGCTTCCTGCCGTGCCTGGGGGATGTCGTCGAGCCCGGACTCCTCCAGCACGCGCTGGACGTCCTCGTGCCGCCTCCGCAGCTCCTCCTGCAAAGCGGCCAGGTCGGGCAGGTAGCGCATGCGCTCGGGAGCGATGTCGGCCAGCTCCGGGCAGCAGCCCACGAGGGTGACCTGCAGTCCGGCCCCCCACGGGGTCGTGGCCAGCTCCAGGGCCAGTGCGCGCAGCATCGCGCGGCTCTGCTCCTCGTCGCTGGCGGCGATGTTCAACGCCAGCAGCTCCTCCAGGTCGACGAGGATCTGCGCGTCGTCGCTGTCGTGGCCGAGGGTGACCAGGCTCGGCCACGGTGCGGGCAGCTGCGTGTCGCGGTCCTGCTCGTCGAGATCGGTGTCGCGGCTGCTGAGTAGCCACTCGAAGCCGTCGTCGTCGACCTGCTCCCAGGGGGTGGGCAGCTCGGTGGCCTCGAACAGCGTCAGCAGCAGGCCATCGTCCTTCAGGCGGGCGGTCACGATCCCCGGCAGGGCCAGGTCACGTTCGGCGAGGTCGGCGGACAGCCGACGCAGGCCACGGTCGATAAGCTCGAAGGACATCGGGGTGTGCAGGCTAAGCAGGTCGTCTTCGACGTCGGCGGCTGCGCCCTGCGCCTTCTGTGGGCGGAAGCCAGCACGGCGGCGGACGTCACTGCGGCGCCGGCGCAGGAACACTGCCCCGAGCAGGCCGGCGGCCAGCAGTGAACCGATGCCCCCGATCGTGCGCACGTTGACCACCGCGTCATCCACGACGGCCTCAACCGTGGCCGCCGGCTTGGTCGCGGCCGAGGTCTGCGGTGCCGGGGCGGTGTCGGGTGCCGCCGCAACGGCTGCTGGCGCTGAGCTGGTGGGCGTGTTCGTCGCCGGCGTGGGCGTCGACGAGCTCGCGGTGCTGCTGGAGGTCGAGGGCACCGCGGCGTGCGTCGCCGGGGCCGGAGGTGCCACGGCGGGTGCAGCGGCCGCAGCTGATGTGGGTGAGTCCGTCTCGCGGCCCTGCTCGTTGCGCTCGGTGCCTTGCCCATCCGCAGCGCCGGCGTGCGCGGACTCGGCGGCGGGACCCGCACCGCTGGCGGGCCTCTGCGCCGGCACGTTCGATGGCTCCGGTGTCGAGGCAGCGGGCGCGGTGGAGGTGGCGGGTAGGCCGGTCGCGTCGGCCGGCATCGTCAGGACCCATCCGGGTCGGATCAGCTCGGGGTGCTCGAAGACGTCGCCGTCGTTCATCAGCTGCTGCTGGTTCAGACTCCAGATGTCGTGCCAGCGCATGGGGTCACCGAGGTGGTTCTCGGCGATGTCCCACAGGTTGTCGTGGTGCAGCGGGGTGCCGGTCACCGTGTACTGCGGCAGTTGCTGGGCCACCGGGACGGTTCCCGGGGCCTGCGCGGCGGCCGCGGCGGGGGTCGTGAGCGCAGACACTGCTGCTGGCGAAACGACGGGTCCGCGCACCGTCTCGGTGGTGAAAGTGTCGGACGTACCCGTCATCACCGCGACGGCGGCGACCGTGGGGTGAGCGGCGGGGGCAGCGGCCATGGCCGCGGTGGGCCCCAACGCGGAGGCTCCGATGATCCCGACCAAGGTCGTGATGACCAGACGGCGAGCCACCTGCTGGCCGCCGAAATTGAAGGGGATGCGCAGCTCGGCGCGGGGGCGGCCCCGCAGCTGGGCGAGGACGGCACCCACTTCTGCAAGGACGCACAGCAGGAAGTTCAACCACGCCAGCCACACCACGACGGCGAACACCTTGATGACGGTGGCCGAGTCCAGCTGCGCGTGAGCAAGCGTCGACCAGTCCGGCACCGACGTAGGCAGCGGCATGCCGACGAAGGTGACCAGCAGCACAGGTACGCCTCCGACGAGGGCGAGCAGCACCAACCCCGCCAAGACCGAGCGAACCTGCCTCATGACTGAACCTCCTCGTCGATGCCGGTGTGGCTGTCCGCGGTTCCGCTGCCGTGCACCGTGAGTGCGTTGATCCCGATGATCCCGAGGAACTGCGCCGGAACGCTGTCCGACACGGTCACCACCACAGCGTCAGCGTTCACGGTGGCGGTGCACGTCATCTGCGGTGAGGCCACCGCCACGTAGGTGCACGCCGAGCTGGAGGCCCTGCTGACGTCTGCGGGCCCGTAGCGATCCTGGTCGGCTCGCGCCGAACCGGTGTCCAACTGGTCAGCGCCAGCGCGCGCGGCCTGGTCGGCGACGTTGTCGGCTTCCTGCGATCCGGTGATGGCCGCTCCCCCGTCGAAGACCAGGCCGAGCAGAGCGAACAACGCCGGCAAGCACAGCAGCAGCCACACCAGCGCCGAACCCTCCTCCCGGTCTGAGTGGGCGCTGGCGTCGGTGCTGACGCCCTGACGCCTCGCCCGACCGGGCCCAGGTGCAGTCGAAGACCCGCTGCGGCGCTGCAGCGCGCTGTACAGGTTCATGCCGGCACCGACCGTCGAGTGTCGATGGGTGAGCTCGCCCGCGAGGTCAGGGTCTTGCTACCGGGCAGACCCGGGGCAGCCAGCTCCGCCAGGGACGCGGTACAGGCGACGGTGACGCTCACCGATCCCCCCGGTCGCCACCGGCTTACATCGACGCCCACCGCCGGGCCGCCCGTGCAGGAAGTTCGAGAAGTGGTCAACGATGCCGCCACCGTCTGCTGGGCCGCCTGCTGCGCGCCGGCCACCGTGCGCTGCAAGGACGCCGCCCGAGCGCCGTCGGCGGCCGCGGAGCTGACGAGCTGATCCGCTCCGCGCACCCGACCCAGGCCGACGGCCAGCAGCAGCAGCGAGACTACGATCGGGGTGACAACGATCAGATCCACCACCCCCATACCGTCCTCTCCCGGATGGGTCAGGGAGCGCAGGCGCTGCAGCACCCCCCTCACCTGCCGGTGAGAGGTGCAACGGACTCGCGTGGCGATCACGCCGCGTCCCCCGTCCACTGCTCGATCGCGCCACTGCTGGTGCCCGTCACCGTCAGGTGCAACCAGGGCAGGATCGACTGGCCCTGACCGGTGACGTTGACCGTCACGTCGTCTCGGCCGCGGTTGACCTGTGCGCTGACACCGGCCACCGCCCGCCCCCCCACCCGTTGGGCGAAGTCCAGTGCGCTCTGCGCTCCCTGTCCCCCACCGGTGGGCGACAGGCGCTCGTTGCGCATCCCCTGCTGCGCAGCCGCGGTCACGACCTGACGTGCGTGGATGAACAGGGCGAACTGAGCCACCAGCAGGACGAGAACGAACACGATCGGCGTCACGATCGCCAGCTCCACGGCCGTGGACCCCTCCTCGCGATCGGGCTCCTTCACGGACGTCGCCGCGCCCACCGTGTGCAGCCCGCAGGCCCGGCGAACCATGCGGTCCACAGCCCATCGTGGGCGGCGCGGTGCGGTCGCGAGCATGTGGAGTCCTTCGGTGAGATGGGGCGATGGAGGGCAGCGGGCTGGATGCTGCCGGGGGCACGGCGGTGCCCCCGGCAGCTGCCTCAACCCAGGTCGATGCTGTTGGCCTTCGCGGTGACCTTCGTGACGATGATCGCTCCCACGGCCAGCGCCAGAGTGGCCATGATCGCGATGCCGATGACCCACTCGGCGACCTGGCCCTCCTCCTCTTCCTGCGCCGGCTGCAGGTAGCAGCGCACCGCCACCGCCAGGACCGCCAGCATCGGCAGGTGGAACGTCAGCTCGTGGGCGCGGCGAGCCAGACGCTCGGTGGGAGTGCAGACGGGCGAGGCCTCGACCGCGACGCTCTGACTGCGGTCACGGGCGATGGTGTCGGTGCTGGTCATGACTACCTCCGGTAGGGGTGCAACGGGGATGGGGATGAGGTCGGATCCGGTGGAACCGACGGAACACTCACCTCGAGCAGAGGCTCCAGGCCGCTCACACGGCCGCTTCGGCGCTCGCGGGTCGGGTGGGGGGCGGATCCGCTGGCTCATCACAGCGCCGTCATGAAGTTCGCGATGGGCGGGTACAGGACGAACAGCATGAAACCGACGGCCAGCAGCAACTGAGCGATGATCATGGTCTGGCTGCGCTCACCGGCCCTGCCCTGCGCGGCCGCCAGCTGGGCATCGCGCAGCGAACGGGCCCGTTCGCGCAACGTCACCTCTGCCGGTGCACCAGTCAGGTCAGCGAGCAGGAGCTGTGCGGACAGGTCCTCCAGCTCGTGCATGCCGATCTCCTCCCCCAGGTGCCCCAGCGCCCGGGAGGGGCTGTACCCGCTGATGCGGGCATCGGCCAGCGCCAGGCGCACCCGCGCGAACGGCCACCCGTGCCCGACCTGCGCCGCATCGCGCAGCGCCTCGGCCGTCCCGGCACCGGAAGCGGCGCGCATGGCGACCAGATCCATGTAGGAGGTGATGGCCGCACGGAAGTCTCCCCGACGCACCTTCGCGCTCTGCGCGACCTGGCGGGCCGGGAGCAGGTACGCCACAAAGGTGACGGCCAAGGCGAAGCTCAGTGCCACCAGAGCAGGCGTGGTGGTACCGCTCAGCACCACCACGGCGCCGGACAACAGCAGCGACAGCAGAAACCCGTAGGTGACGATCACCACGCGGGTGGCGGTGAAACTGGCGGCGTCGATGTTCAACAGCGACAGGTCACGGTTGAGCTTCTCGTCGAGCATGCCGGACATGAGCGGGGTGCCCGCCAGTCGCTGGGACAGCCAACGGTGCGCGGCCGACGAGCGGGTCTGAGCGGTCCTGACCGGCAGCAGCGGGTCGAGGGCGTTCTGCGCACCCAGTCGGGTCAGCTGCTCCCCCAGCGAAGCCTGCGGCGGACGCAGCGCCCGCACCAACAGCAGCACCGCCAGGGCCAGCACGACGGCCAGAAGGGTCATCAGCACCATCACAGCTCACCCACCCGTTCGTGCTCGGGCCCCAAGTGCTCACGCAGGTCCACGGCCATCACCAGATCCGACTCCACCGACAGGGCAGTCCCGTTGAGCCCCGCCAGAGTCTGCGGAGTCGCCAGGAAGCGCCGGTGGGTGGTGAAGTCGGCCAGGCGCCGCAGCCAGAACAACCCCGTGGCGAACAAGGTGATGACGATGGCCAGGACCAGCTGCCCGGTCGCTGTGGAGTAGGGAGCGACGTAGTCGCGGTTGAACAGCGTCATCCCGATCACGAAGCCGGCGCAGACGACGATGACCATGGACACTCCACGGCGGGTACTGGCGCGGCTGGCCTCGATTTCGCGCCGGATCGTCAGCTGCTTGCGCGCCGACTCCGCCAGGGACGTCAAGACGACGTTCAGGCGCTTGCCCTGCACGCGCGCGTTCATCGCCAACGCACCCAGGACGCCGTCTGCATCGGGGTCGTCCAGGTCATCAGCCAGCAGCAGCAGCGCCTGGTCCAGGGACTGGCGTGCGTGCATGCGGTCGATGAGGTTGGCCAGCGGCTGCGCGATCTCCGGTGCGGCGGTGCGGGCGCTGATGGGCAGCGCTTCCGGCAGTGCTTGGCCGGTGCTGATGATGTCGCGCAACGACTCCACCCACCCCGCGAGCGCCTCCAGCTTGCGCAGCTGCCGGGTCTGGTCGCGTGCGCCCCCGAACAGCTTCGGCCACAGCAGCACCACGGCGGCGACGGCGATCGTCACCGTGACCCACCGGGTGATCAGCAGCGTCACCAAGGCGGCGGCGACCGCGGCGGCCCAGCGGATCCTCTTCTCCCGCGGCCAGCTGGTGACGTGCAGCACCTGGGGTGGGCGCCATCCCAGCGAGCCGCCCCGCACCGCCAGCACCAGCAAGAACGCGCCGGCGCCGAAGACCACACCGCCGAGGATCATCATGACGAACGCGAGAGGCAGGCTCATCGGGTTTGCTCCTCCTGCCAGTGCCGGTCGTCGTAACCGGCGACCAGCAGGCTCTCGCGCAGGTCATCGGACAGTGCCGCCTTCGGCAGGGCCTGCACCATGCCCGGGGCAGCCTTGAACAGCTCGTTGGTGATGACCTGCTGCCCGTCGTAGTTCATGACCTCGACGATGCTCGCGACGTGCCGGCGGATGGTGCCGTCGCCGAGCTCGGTCTTCTTCACCAGCACCAGCAGGTCCAAGCCGATGGCGGTGAGCATGTGCGCGGCCTGCATCGTCAGCGGCGTCGGCGCCTTGACCGCGTACAGGGCGATCTTGTCGATGGCCGCGTGCGCGGTCGGTGCGTGGATCGTGGACAGACCACCGGCGTTGCCCTGGGTGATGGAGTCCAGCAGCGCCACGACCTCCGGGCCGATGCACTCCCCCAAGATCACCCGGTCGGGGTCCATCCGCCGCGAGTTCATGACGAGGTCCTCCATCGTCACCGCCCCCAGGCCCTCGGCGTTGGCCGGGCGCTCCTCGAACGCCATCAGGTCTGGGTGCAGGCCCTTGGACAGACCCAGCTCGAGGAAGTGCTCGATGGTCAAGATGCGCTCGCGCTCGGGGATCTCGTTGGCCAGGCCACGCAGCAAGGTGGTCTTGCCTGAGCCGGTCTCCCCCACCAACATCATCGACTTCTTCGCCCGCACCGCTGCGGTCAGGAGCGCCCCGATCTGGTCACTGAACATCTCCCGTGCGTGCAGCTCGTGCAGGCGCACCGACTGCAGGCGGTACAAGCGGATCGACACCGCCGGCCGCTCCGACGTCGACATCTGGGCTGTGAGGCGGTGGTTGCCCGGCAGGCGCATCTGCAGGTACGGGTTGGCCGGGTCGAAGGGGCGAGAAGACAACCCGAAGTACGTCGCAGTGTCGCGGACCCACTGGATGAGCTCCTCATCGGAGTCGGCCACCGCTGGGCCGCGCATCTTCTGCCCCGACAGCGTCTTGATCCAGACCTCGTCGCAGCCGTTGATGTTGATGTCGCTGAGGTCGGGGCGATCGACCAGGGACTGCAGACGACCCAGACCGAAGATGGCTGCGCGCACCGCCGCGCGTAGGTCCTCCTCGTTAGCCATCGCTGCCCCGCGCGCCAGCATGTCCTGCTTCTCCGTGGCCAGGCTGCGGTTGATCAAGGAGTCGGCGAACAGCAGCTCGTCCTGGCTGCTCATCTCCGGCCTGCTGTCATCGTCAGCACGCTGGCGACGTTCAGTGGCCAAGCCGCGCGCCACGATCGTGCGCAGGCGCTGCACGACCGCGAAGTCGATCGCGGACTCGTCACGCTCCGCGCCGATGCTGCGGACGCCGTAGTTCTCCAGGGTCATCGGGTCCTCGTCCCTGCACCGGTCAGCTGCGGGTGCTCGTCAGTTCGTGGCTCAGGAGCCCGCACCACCTCACGCTCGAGGCCCGCCTGCACGCGCGGCGTTGTTCCAGGGGTCTGCTCAGCGGCTTCCGGCGCGACCTCGGCCGCGCCCCCCGCCGACGTTGCCTCCGAGGTCTCCCCCGCGCGGTCCGAAGCGACGGCCGCCTGCTCCTCGACGACCGGGAAGTCCTCATCGAGGCCCTCCTCCTTGCTGCGTCCGGCGGTGCCGCGACGCGAAGGCGGGAGCGGTGGCCACACGACATCCGCAGGCCGCACCGCGCTCAAGGGCACCTGCCCGGCGCTCGCGGCCGGTAGCTGCACGGGCGCGACCGGTGCGGTCGACGAGGGCTGTGCCGTGGCGTCCACCCGGGGCGTGCCACCCGCTCCGGGGCTCTTCTGGAGCTCCTGGACACCGGCCGGCACCGGCGCAGGTGTGGGCAGGTGGCGGGCGAGGTGGTGCAGCTCGCTGGCGGCCTCGCGCACGGAGTTGGTGAAGTCGCTGGTGTCGCGGTGCGTGGACTTGGCGTTGAAGAAGTCCCGGGCGCCGGCGGCGTCATGGGTGATGGTGGTCAGGATCGACCATGACCGGGTGAGTCCCTTGGCGGCCAGTGCCCACTGGGTCTCCACTCGGGCCGGGGTGAAGGGGTCGTCGACGATGAGCAGGTGAGCGCCGGCCGCGGCGGCGTTCGCTGAGCTGAGGCGTAGATGTTCCTCGACGATGGCCGCCGCCCTGCGGGTGTGGGCGATCCCGCGCAGGCTGCGACGGGCCATCAGCACGACGATGTCGGCCCGGTTGACCAGCGGCAGCGTGACGCTCTGATCGTCGACGCGACCGATGTCGACCAGGACGTCGTAGTCACCTTCGCGGGAGAGTTGGGCCAGGGAGTTGGCCACCTGGTTCCAAGCCGGGCCCATCGCGTGAGCGCTGCGGGAATGCGGTGGGCCGATCACCAACGGGACGTCGAGATCGGTCTGCTGGCAGATCGGCGCGCTCAGCAGCGTCGTGCGGTTGCCGCCGTGGGTGGCCAGGCCGAGCACACCTGCGCCTCGCTGACCGCCCTGCAACGCTCGGCCGTTCTCGCTGCGCATCAGCAGGTGCAGGTCGGATCCACTGGGGTCGGCCTCCACGAGAATCGCCGGGGTGGGCCAGACCGCTGCCATGGCGGTGGTGATCGTGGTCACTCCCGGCGCACCCTTGGCCGCGCCCAGCACGATGAGCGCCATCAGGACCCCACAGGCAGGACGGAGACGGCGATGGTGCCTGCAGCCGCGGCGGAGGTGTAGGCGGCGGCGGCATCACGGGGCAGGTCCAACGACAGCAGCGTGTTGCCGCCGGCGACGTCGGTGGACACTTCGGTCACCCGAGCCGACTGCACGATCTCCTCGGCGTTGGCGACCGGTGCCGCGCCGCTGACGACGCCGACCTTCCACACCGCCACCTGCCGGCCGGGCTGGGCGTCGGAGGGCACCAGGCCCGGCTTGAGGGAGGCGCCCACGATGACGTTGCCCGGTTCGGGGATCGGGGTGTCCTGGTACATCTGGTTCGTCAGCAGCGTTCCCTCGGGCAGGCTCGACATCGCCGTCGAGCCGACGACCTCGTTCGCGTGCTCCTTGACGACCGCGGAGAAGCCCGAGCCGTTGACCTCGGCCACCCGCAGGTCCTCGGCGGTGATCTTCTGCCCGGCCGGGACGTCGCGGGCCAAGGCGAGGACGTCGTGACGGTTCCCGGCGCTGGAGTACAGCACCGCCCCGGCCGTGGCCGAGCCGACGATCATCAACACCGCGAGCGCTGCGAGGGGGCGGTTGCTCTGGGAGGGCCGGCGGGGGGCAGCAGCCTTCGGCGGCTTGCGGGTCTTGGCGTCCTTGCCGGTGAATCCCGTGGAGGTCGAGCCGACGCGGGGGCCGGTGGACGTCTTCGTCGGGGCTTTGGTGAGGGGCATCGGGAGCTCCGGGGGATCGTGGTCAGGCAGGACGGGGACCGGCGGTAGGGCTTGCGGTCAGGGAGTCGAGGGCTGGTTGAGGATCTGGCGCTCGTAGACCTGCATGGGCATGTCCGCGGCCATCGACAGCGGTTCGAGGACGCCGCCGGTGCCGCCGGAACCGACCCAGGTCACCTTCCACGTCACTTCCAGGGAGGAGTCGAAGGTCTGGTCATCGCCGGCCAGACGCCGGAAGGAGGCGGTGGTGTAGGTGATCGCGCAGTGCCCGGCCTGCTCTTCGCTCATCCCCTGTGCCCAGGCGATGCCCATGCCGTTGCAGGTCACAGGGGCATCGACGGGCGTGTTCGGGGTCCACGTGGAGGTGGTGGGGGTCGCGGTCACCTCCGCCCACACCGCCCCCAGGCTGGTGCGCTGGGTGAGCGTCCCGTCGGCGTTGGTGACCCACCACCAGGTGGGCATCTGCACCAGGGAGGCGCCGGGTCCCCACCCGTTGATCGCCACGGTGGGTACCGGGATGGGCAGGAGGTTACGGGCGTCCTGGGCCAGCATCTCCGGTGTCACCAGGGGCACTCCGGCGGGTCCTGCAGCGGCACCGTTGGGCACCCACACCACGGTGGGTGCCCCGCCGCAGGTGCGGGTGACGAAGCGGCCCTGGGTGGGGTCACCGGCCAGACCGCTGCCGGCTGCTTCGTTCAGGGTGCCCGCTGTCACCGGGGTCACCGACGCATCGACAGCAGCGACGGCAGTGTCGGCGTAGGAACAGGCCGCACCGGCACCGCGGGCCCGCACGGTGTCAGCCCCGTTGGTGGCCTTCCCCGTCCCCCCGGGCGTTCCAGCCTGGTGAAGTGTGGTGCCAACGCCACCGTGGCTGTCGCTGACGACGATCGGCGGTGGGGCAGCGATGGCGCCCGGGAGCATCACCAGCGTGCTCGCGAGCGCCGCGGCGAAGGTGAGCCCGCGACGGGCGGTGGTTCTCATGAGCAGGTCACCGTGTCGTCGAAGGTCACCTGGGACATGCGCCAGATCCCGTCCGCGCCCTTCACCATCGTGGCCTTGGAGAAGACCGCCGGGACCCCGACCGTCAGCGGGTCTCCTGTGCTGGCATTCGCCCACCCGGACTTCGAGGAGTCGATGCAGTCGGTGACCAGTGCCTCGGTGTTCTGCTCGTTCTGGAAGACCGGGGTCTTGGGGTGCACGAGGTAGCTGCCGTACGCCTTCTGCCCGGCCAGGGCGGCGTTGACGATGTCGTTGACGGAGCTGGTCAGTGCTGGATCGGCCGCGACCGCCGACAGGGTTTTGGTCACCGCGGCCTTGTCTGGGGAGGCTTGGGCGGCGGTGGCGTCGTAGGTCGACCAGTAGGCCGTGTAGTCCTTGAGCACCTGTTGCTGCTCGAGCTGGGCGGTGTCGGTGCTCGATGTCGCCGACGGGGTGGCACTGCTCCCCTTCTGGGGGGAGGAGCCGAAGTCGATGCCGTCGTCGCTGGCGCACCCGGCCAGCAGTAGGACCGCTGCGGCCGCGGTGACCGCGGCCAAGCGGGAAGAGGTGAAGCGCTGCATCGAGTCCTCCTTGGATCGGTCGTCTGCAGCTGCAAGGTAGTGAGACCGGGTGCGTCCACTACACGTTACATCCCCAGGGCTGTAACGTGCGCCGTGCGTGACCGGGGTGTCGCCCTCGGTAGAGCTCAGGCCTGCTTGCGCCAGCCGTGCCCCGGCCGGCTCACCGCCCAGTCCCGGATCGTCTTGGGTCGCCACGCCGGCGAGCGCCCGAAGAGGGTGTCCTCCCGCGGCAGCTGCCCCCGGCTTCGGTAGGCGGTCACCGTGCTCTTGGAGCTGTCCAGGAAGACGGCGACGTCCTCCAGCAGCCACCAGTCGGTGCGAGATGGTTCCGCCACGGCGGCCAGGGTAGTCAGCGCCGCCGCCCCCAGCGTCGGCACAGGCGTCGGCCAGAGCAGCGCTGACACCGTCACGATCGCTGTGCCTCACCGTTCAACCTCCCGCCGAGCGCCCTGTGGGTCGGAGGTGAATCCCCCGCTCACTGCGGTAGGTGTGGGGAGGCCATCGGGTGTGACCGGTGGCGCCGGACAAGCTTCACCGGGCGCCTCCGACGCCTGGTGGGGGCGAGTATTACACCCAGGAACAGAGTTGCACTACCTCAGCAGGGTAACGCCGCACGTCACGGCCTCTCACACCGCGCTGGGCTGTGCGCTACTGCCTGAAGCCGTGAGCGCTTCGTGTCCCCACTCCCCCACTGCCCGGGCGGCGCTGTGGGGCGCGCGTCGGCGGGGCCCTCGCCCGTGCGCCGTCCGCGCCCACCTCGCGCAGCGCGAGCCGGCGGCGGCTCTACCGACGCTCGCCGAACTCCGCCTGCAGTGCCGCGTCGATCAGCTCGCCGCGGTTGGCTGCTGCGTACTCCAGCACCAACCTGTCGATCACGTCCCAGTGCGCCTGGCTGATGCGCAGCGTGATCATCGTCAGGGTCGCGCGCGGCGGCTTGGTTGCCACCGCGAACAGCGGCCCGTCCACCACCTGGGGGCGCCGCTGCTCCAGCAGCTCCTGCAGGCGCCCGTGTTGGGCGTTCAGCGCCATGAGGACCAACTCGCCCATGGTCCGGCCCTGCTCCGCGCGTGCTCTCACCAGCAGTTCGCGCGCCTCCGGCGACACGTACGCTACCCCGTTCCTGGTCGCCGCCGGCCGCAGCGCGGTCGCGCTCTGCTCCTCAGCTGGCGCGGTCGAGGACATCGAGGAGCTGCGGGTACCGCGGCCGCCGGCCGCAGCCCGCTGAGACGGTCGTCCGGAGTCGGCAGCAGGCTGCGTCTTCGGGGCTGCGTCCTGGTCAGCGGCGGGGTGCACTGCCTCCTCCCCCACCGTCGGCGCCGTCTGCGCCGCGGGCGTGGACGCCGGGCCCGCAGGAGGCGCCGGTGACGCACCGGGACGAGCCGCAGCGTCTCCCTCGACCGAAGGGGTGGGGCGGGGCGAGCGCGAGCGTCGGCTCAGACCACCCAGGCCGGCGGTGTGATCGACGCTCGAGGAGGGCTGGAAGGCGCCACCGAGGTCGATCTCGGGCGCCGGCAGCCCACCCGTGGAAGCAGCAGAGTCAGAGGACGTCGGGCTCATGGGGTCTCCAGTAGGCGAACGGAACGGGCGGGGTCGGGAGCGACTGGTGAGCAAGTGTCGTAGCCATCGTGCCAGCAAAGGGGCCAGCAAAAATGTCAGCCAGAGAGACAGCCGGATCCTTAGCTGATCCGTTAGCTGACACGTCGGCAGGTGGATAAGCCGAGCGAGCTGCTGGTGTGCAGCTCAGGCAGATGCGGAGAGGTGAGGAGACGGGCAGCGGCCAGCGCGCGTGCTCAGGCGCCCGAGCGGGCGTCGCCGCCGGCGCTGGCGTGCAGGTGTGCGTCGACGTCGGCGTTGACCTGCTGGTTGTGGTCTGCGCCCTCTGTTGTCTCCGCGGCGCTGATGCGCGCCAACAGCTCCTGGACCAGTGCCTGGTAGTCCGAGGCCAGTCCGGCTGCACTGGCCGATCCGCGCTGAGAGGAGGTGGGGCGGCCCTCCCGGGCGGCTTTCCACCACGGATCGGCGTTGGCTACCTGCTGCTCGAGCTCGTGGACCAGGAGTCCTCGGTTGCGGGCGCCGCTGGCGGCCGCCTCGGCGTAGCGGGTGACGGTCTTCAGCAACAGCTGCGAGCCCGCCTCCCCCAGGTCCTTGACGATCGCCTCCTGGGCCTCTCGTCGAAGAGCGGTCGCGGAGGGGTTGACGGCGCTGAGGAAGATGCCGAGCAGGTCCAGGGGCGCTTCGGGTCCGCGTACCGCGCGCGCCTCCACGAAGCGGCGGGCCACCTTGCGCAGGCCCTTGCGGCTGGCGTCGTCGGTGCGGGTGGGAATCAGCACCCACCGAGCTGCACCCAACGCCATCCGCAGCAGCGTTTCGTTGCCGGGCGGGCAGTCGAAGAGCAGGAAGTCGTAGTCGCCGGCCAGGGGGCTCAAGCAGGTCGCCAGCGCTTTGTACGCGCGGTCGGGGTCATTCTGGCGCTGGGCTTGAGCGTCGATCACGGCGACGAGGTCGGCGAGGTGCTCGCCACCGCAGATGACGTCCAGACCCGGCCGGACGTCGATGAGGGGCTGGGGGGCGGTGCCGGTCATCACGGCCTGCACCAGGCCCTGCCCACCATCACTGCGCTCGCCCAGACCGAAGTCCTCATCCAGGTTGCCCTGGATGTCCAGATCCACGGCCAGGACTCGGTAGTCGGGCACCGAGGCCAGTAGGCCGGCGATCTGCGCGGTGGTGAAGGTCTTGCTCACGCCGCCCTTGAAGTTGCTGACGGCGATGGCCCTGGCCAGGCCCTCACGGTCGATGGGGGGCTGCTGCATGGTGGTCAACCTCATCCCGTCCTGACCGCAGGGGCCAGGTGCGCTCGCTGGTCGGTGCTGCTGATGAGCACGAACGTTAGCGACTGCGCTGGCTAACGCACCAGCAAGCGCGCTGGCCTGTGGACATGCCTGGCTGCCAGCGCGACTGCCAGCTTTAACGCCAGTATAGGCGCCAGCTCACAGCGCAGCATTTACATCAGCGGGGACGCTGGCAAGCACGCTGGCTGATTTTCCAGCTAGCAGCGCAGCCCATGACCTAGCCAGTCGCCTGGCGGGAGGCGATGCCAGTCGGCCAGCCGCGGCGTCAGCCAGCGATCAGGTCATAGGCGTGGACCCAGGTGTCGGTCGTCGCGGTAGTCGGCGTCTCAGCTCAGGCACCTGCCAGGTCGTCGGTCACGGCCTGGACGTCAGGGGAGCTCAAGGGCGCGGGGCGCCGCTCACGCCGCCCATGCAGTACAGGCACCCATGAGCTCCTGGGTCTCGTGCTCCTCGATCCAGGCGGGCAGCGGGGTCGGCGCGGTGATGTCTGCGGTGAGGCGGCGCTGCGGAGCGCAGACGTCGCGGTGCACGAAGGCGCTGAGGCGAGCCACCGCGCGCGAGGTGCGCTGACGCAACGTCGCGGGCGCCAAGCCCATCTGCTGACCCAGCTGGGCGCTGGTGAGCGGGGCTGCGTCGGGAGCGTAGGTGGACGCCAGCAGCTGCGCTTCCTGCACGCTGATCGCCCCGGCCGCGAGCCCATCGCGGATGAGCACGAGGACCTGACAGGTCGGGTCCTGCTCGTTCACCTCCTCCTGATGCGCGAGCAGCTCGGCCCCCCACAGCTGCCAGTCGAGCCGCTCGAGGGTCTTGGGGTGGACGCGCACCTGGTGCAGGGTGTCCAAGGCGAGGTTGGCGGCGACACTGCGCGGGCGGCGCTCTCGCCGGTAGGAGCTCATCACCGACCAGAAGGCCGCCAAGGCGTCTGCTTCGCACTCCCCGACGGCTGCATTCGGGCGCGACGGCAAGCTCAACCGGATGATCTTGCCCAGGAACAGCTGCAGCAGCAGGCGGCCGGCGAAGCGTTCGCCGTCTTGGTGCAGCCCGATCAACGCCAGAAGCAACACGTCGTTCTCAGCCCCGCTGCACTTACGGCACGTCTGCTCCAGGGCGCCCACCGATTCCACCCCAGCGGCGCGAGTACGCGTCAGAGCGCTCTGACCCCAGCCCGCAACCAGGTCATCGTGGGTGCCGGCCTCGAGCATGGCGGCCCACTCCCGGTTCAGTGCCGTACACGCCTGCAGTCGCGTCTGGTCCGAGCGCACGGCCGTCGACGGCTCCCTCACGCCAGCACGTCGACGGCTCGACGAGATCACCGCCGAAGCGGCGGTAGGGGAGTGGGTGGGGGTAGCGGTGATCGACATGAGGCAACTCCGTTCGGGCTCGCTTGAGCTGCCGACCGTGCTGCGCCGCCCTTACCGCTCGACTTGCCACCGGTAACGCACAGTGGCGAAAGCCCCTTACCGGAAGGCGCTGGAGCGCCGCGGCAAGGGTGTTTGACCACGTCAGAGCCCCGCGGCGTTGCGTGTGAGGTACGTCACAGCTAGTTACGCGAAGTCATCAGCGTGCAGCGGTCACACCCCCTACCGACTGCGTACCTACCTCTGCGAGAGGGCTTGAGGGAGGCCCCGCCCGCACCACGGCCGGAGGAAGCGATGACCCAGCACGAACACGACGCAGCAAGGTGTCCGTCCCGGCATGACGTCGCCCGGCGCGACGCGTGCACCAGTGCTGTCAGCGCTGCGCCAGTCGCGCCGGGTGAGCTGCTGTTGGCCACCGCCAAGGTGCACGCCGGCACGCTGGATCTGCGCCGTCTCGTGGCGGCGCTGCAGGCCAGCCCGTTCGACCACTCCGCCGCGGCCGCCGTGGTGCAGCTGCTCACCAGCCCCCGTTGGCAGCAAGCCCGCTCCTGCTGGCGCCTCGTGCAGGCCATGCAGTGCACCCAGCATGCAGATCCCGAGGCGGCCTGCGACGTCGTCACCCCGCTCCTCGAGCAGACCCCGGCGGCGGCGACCCTTCCCGGCGCCCAGAACGTCGCGGACCTGCTCGCCGAGCTGGGGGAGTCCTACGGGTGGGGCGCAGCGCACGCGGTAGCCAGTGCCACCCCGCCGACGCCCTCGTACCTGCGAGGCGCGGCGTGCTGACCGCCCAGAGCCATCATGACGTCGTCACCGACCAGGACGTCCAGCCGCGCGAGGAGTCGCGTCGAGGACTGCGCCGGCGTCGCTCGAGTGTGAGTGCCGTGCGAGCGATGGGCTGGACTCCCGGGGCCGCTCACGGCGCCAAGCTGGCCAAGTTCCTGCTCCTCGGCGTCCTCGCTTGTGGGCCGCTGGCGCTCGCCGGTCTCGACCTCAGCGGCGGCGCACATCCCACCGCCTCAGCTTCCGTCATTGCCGCGCCCTCCAGCGACGCTGGCGCCACGCTCGCGGTCGGTAACTTCGCCGCTGAGTTCGTCACCGCCTGGCTGACCACCCCTTCGGGGCAGGAGTCCTCGCTGGACTTCTACGTGAGCGGGGCCAGTGGACTGCAGCTGCCTCGTACGCCCGCCACCGTGGCCAACGTCGCCGTCGCCGACGTTGAGCAAGCCGGGCTCTACCGCCCCAGGCAGGCCAGTGCGCCCGCGAGTGCTGCGCAGGATCCGACCGCCCCTACAGCCGCCGCTGCCGCCCCACAGCTGCAGCGCGCCTGGCGCGTCACGGTCGCGGCTGACGTCTCCCAGCCGGGCCCGAACAACACGACCCTCATGGTGCGCCGCTACTTCTCGGTGCCGTTGGCTCAGCAGGTCACCGACCCCGCGGCGCCCGCCACCAACACCACCGCGACCACAAGCGCCCCGTCCCCCTCACCTGATGACGCCGGCGGTGACCAGCTGCGCCTGCGCGCTCTGCTGTGGCCGCAGCCGGTCGCCGGACCGGCCTCCGGTGGCGGCATGGACACGGACTACGACCAGCAGGTCTCAGCGAACGGGGTCTTGGCGAGCAGCGTGGGGGAGTTCCTCACCGCCTACCTGGCCGGCCAGGGTGACGTCGACCGCTACCTGACTCCCGGCTACGAACTGCGGCCCGTCACCCCCGCCGCCTACACCGCGGTCAGCGTGCAGCAGGTTCTCGCCGGCCGCGACGACCCGGTCGAGGACACGCCCCACGACGGGCAGCGCGCACAGGTCCTGGTGACGGCGGGGCTGACCACGCTCACCGCCGAGCAAGCCAGCACCCAGTACGCCCTGCAGCTGACCGCCCGCGCCGGTCGCTGGGAAGTCAGCGCTCTGCAGGACCTGCCGGTTCTGGCGGCCACGGCCGTGACCAACACCGCCGCGCCTGTCGCACCGACGAGGGCTACTCAGCCCGCTGCACCCACGTCCACCGGCACGCAGTCGTCCTCAAGCTCACCCACCCAGCCCTGACCCAGCCCCCACCACACCGAAGCACCACGGAAGGCAACCACCCATGAGCATCTTCGACCGCTTCGACAACATCGTCACCCAGGCCGGCGTCTCGCTGACGGCCGTCGGCATCGTGATCGCCTTGATCGCCTTCTTCATGATCATCGGGTGGGGGACCAGGGTCACCATCCCCAAGCTCATCATCGGCGCACTCGTCGCCGGCGCGATCATCACCATCGTCGCCAAGCCGGACCTGTTCCAGGACGACCTGGGTGCCACCGTCTCGATCGCGACACCCGGGGGCATGACCGCCTACACCCCGGCTGGCGCCGCACCCACTGACAACCTCAGCCAGGCCTTGCCCGGGGGGCGGCTGTGAGCGCCGGTGCCGCCAGCGCTGACCTGCCTCCCGGCTACCGCGTCACCCGCTTCTACACAATCGCGCGCCGCTTCCCCACGCTGATCGGGCGCCTGCCCAACAGCAGTGGCCCGCTGCCGTTCGGGCCCTACACGCTCGGGCAGTTCGCCGCGCTCGGGATCATCCTGCTCGGTGGCTACGTGACGCTGCCGATCTGGGGCGGTGATCGCGGCCTGATCGTCAACACCACCGTCCTGGGTGCAGCAGCCGTGGTCGTCATCGTGCTGATGCGCAAGGTGCCGTGGCGGGGGAGGGGCCCGCTGCCGCTGATGCGCGGCGCCCTCAGCGGATACCTGCACGGCGGCGGGGAGTACCGCGGACGTCCGACGCCGGTGAGCGCACCGATCACCCTTCACGCCGGCATCCTCATCGCTGACGACCAGGTGATGACCGCCGCCTACCAACTGCTGTCCCAGCGCCAGCAGACGGCCCAGCCCACCCTGGCGTCCACCCACACCAGCACCCAACCGCCCGCCTCCACCCCGGCCTCGCTCGCCACCGCACCCGGCGCCGATCGCCACCCCACCTTCGACGCCCGGCCACGCCCGGTCGTGGTCCGCGTCCTGGACGCTGCGCGCCACCACATCCCCCGTCGCGCCGTGTCCACCCCTGCCACATCCCTCACCGCGCAGCGGCGTGAGACCTCACGCCCGAGCCCCACCCGTCCGCTGCCGGCCCGTCCCGGCGCCACGCGCACAAGCGCCACCCGCCCGCACCCCACGGTGACGAGTCCCACCCACCCCGGCGCCCTCAGCGGCGTACAGCGCCTTCGTCAGCAAGCCGCGGCCGACCAGACCCCACGCACGACCACCCCTGAACCCGGCTCGACCAGGAAGCGCTGAGCTCACCATGGACCACCCCATCCAAGACCTGTGCGGGCACCTGACCTTCGCCGACAACGGCGCCGTGTGGGCCACCTGGCGCCTGCAGGGCCAGGCCTACGGTCGCCGTGCGACCAGCGAGAAGGAACACGCTCGATCGCTGCACCAGATGCTCTACCGGTCCCTGGGTGGGGAGTCCCTGCACCTGGGCTTCGAGGTCGACACCGACCCCGTCCAAGTCGTGCGCGACATGCTCCGCGGCCTGGACCGCCCTCTGGACCAGCTGCCGGAGTGGGCTGCAGAGGTCGAGGCCACCACCGAACGGCTGGAGAGCGACCTGATGCTCTCCGAGCGCACCTACTGGCTGTCGGTGCCGCTGCGCAACGCCGGCGTCAGCATCGTCGGAGAAGCCGTCCGCGCCTCGACGACCTCGCTGCTGACCAAGGTGGGCGCCCCCCGGCGAGCGCCGGCAACCGGTGTCCTGGCCGAGCGGCTGCAGCAGGCCGCGGACATCCAAGCGATCATCCCCGGGCCCTTCCAGCCGCGACCGGCCACCGCCGCCGAGATCGTCTGGCTGTACCGCCACGCACAGACCCGTGGTCTAGGCCGTGAGGACACCTGGCTGCCGCAGGCGCCCAGCACCAGTCAGATCGCCGCGGCCTTGGCCATGGCCGAGGACGACTTCGGCGCCCTGGCGCACTCCGCCTCCCCGGGCCGCATCGGGCGACCCATCATCGACGAGGCTGCCAGCACCGACCTGCCTCCTGGGCCGCACAAGGCGACGCTGCGGCAGCGGATGCGTCGCCTGCTGCCCGCCCAGCGCAAGGTCGTGAAGATCATCGACAGTGAGGACGGCAGCGCTTCCTACCAGTCGATGGCCGTGCTCGCCGGGACTCCCACCGGCGGATCGCTGTTCCCGGGGACGGAGTGGCTGGGCAACGCCGAATCCGCCGGTGTGCCCGTCGACTGGGCGGTGCGGATGCGCAACACCGCCCGCGAGGCGGTCCTGTCTCGCAACCAGCGGGCCGTGCGCAACCTCAACGACCAGCTCGAGCAGCGCGAAGGGGAGGTCTCCACTGGTAGCCACGAGCTGGACGCCGTCGCTTCCGCCCTGACCGAGTACCAGTCGCGGCTGGCCACCGACAAGCTCGAGGTCGAGCTGGAGACCATCACGATCTTCGCGACCTCTGCGCCCACCCGTGAGCAGGCGCTTGCCTTCGGCGCTGAGCTGGTCCGTCACTACGCCAGCTTCGACTTCCGCCTGGAACGCCCGCTGGGGGAGCAGAAGGACGCGTGGGCGGCGATGCTGCCCGGCACTGCCTGGCCGACGCGGTTCAAGGACCTGGCGCAGCTGTCGCTGGCGGAGGGGTTCTCTGCTGCCGTGCCGGTCGTCTCCAGCGCACTCGGCGACGGCCGGGGAGCGCTGTGGGCGGTCAACGAGACCACCTGCGCGACTTCGCCGATCCACATCGACCTCTTCGCCACGATCTTGGCGAACTTCTCCGCCGCCGTGGCCATCGCCGGCGAGCTCGGCAGCGGGAAGTCCTACGCGCTGAAGTCCCTCGGGGGTGCGCTCGTCGACCGCGGTGCCCGCCTGGCCACCATCGACCGTTCCAAGACGGCGGAGTACGTCTTCTTCGGCCGCTCGCTGGGCTCGTGCACCGTGGCCGCGGTCGTGGACAACCCCGAGGCCGGGGTGACGCTGGAGTGGAGCCTGGATGCTCTGCGCATCTTCCCCGGCACGGAGGGGGCGCGGATCACCCAGAACCTGCTGACTCCGCTGCTGTCCATCGAGGACAACAGCAACGTCGACCTGGCCCTGACGCAGACGACCGAGCCGGCCTACCGCCAGGCCCACGGCATCGACAGCCTCGACGGCCTGACCGACCATCTACTCGATCCGGCCTGCACCGTCATCGGAGCCTCCGACCTGGGCCGCAAGCTGCGTGGGCTGCGCACCAAGGGCCACGCCCGGGTCCTGTTCGACCAGAGCCTGCCCCCGTTGGACCTGCACTCCTCCCGAGCGCTGGTCTTCACCACCTACGGCCTGCAGCTGCCCACCCACAACGAGACCATCAACGACGCGGCTGCGCGGAAAATGAAGCCGGAGAAGAACTTTGGGCGGGCCATGTACGCGCTGCTGATGGCGCTCATCCGCAGCGTCGCCTTTGCCGACCCCAACGAGCTGGTCGTGTTCATCTGCGATGAGTGCCATCACCTCACCGCTTCGGTCGAGGGCGCCGAGGAGTTGGAGACCTTCGTCCGAGAGGGACGCAAGCAGGGGGCTGCGGTGGCGCTGGGTTCGCAGGACTGCGCCACCGACTTCGGGTCGGAGACCTTGCGCGGCCTCATCCCCTACCGCCTCGTCATGCGCCTGACCGATAAGAACCTCGCCCTCAAGGCGCTGGACTGGATCGGACTGGAACCCAGCGAGGAGCACCTCGAGGAGATCACCGGCGACCTGTCCCCGCGCGATCCCAACGACCCCGACGGCAAGGTCGCCCCTGAACGCCGCGGGGAAGGGCTCTTCCGCGACTCCTACCGCCGCATCGGCCGGGTACGTGTCCTCGGTCCGGCTCTGCAAGTCCGCCGCACCGCCTACTCCACGACGCCGGAGGAGCGGGCCTCCCTGCAGAAGGGGCCAGCTCCCTCCCGACCTGCCAAGCCGACTTCAGCGACCAGCCCCGTACGCGCGGCGAGCGCCGAGCGAGCACCTCGCCGCGCCCCCTCAGGTTCCGGCAGCCGCCTGATGAGCGCCGCTGCTGCGGAGCCCGGCACGAGTGCGGTGAGCATCGGCGTGCCGCCCGCAGCGGTGGTGACGGCAGCGGCGACACCGACGGTGGTGATGGTGGGGGAACCCGGTGCGTTGACGCAGACCATGCCTGCCCCACTGGCCGGCGCGTCCGCGGTGCCGCCGTCGAGGCGTCGCCGGAGCAGCGGCTCCACGGCGAGCGCCCCCGCAGGTGAAGGGGGAGGCACCTCGGCATGAACACCTTCCACGATCACCGTGCACCGCACGTCACGGCCCAGCGCCCTCGCCGGCACTTCGCCGTGGCCTCGTACAGCAGCGAGGGCACGACCGGGCGCCGGGTGACGCTGCTGGGGCTGTCGGGATGGTTGCTGGCGGGGCTCGCCTTGGTGGTCGTGGTCCTGTTCACTTCGGTGGGCCCCGCGCAGGCCGCCACCACCCCGGGTAGTGCCCCGGCGCAGTCCACCGGTCCCGGCGCCACCACGCCAGACGCAGCCAGCGTGCGACCAGCACGACCTGAGACCAACCCCGCGCCGGCAACACCGGCCGGTCCCGGCGCAGCCAGCACGAGCGTCCCGGCGTCGACACCGCCGCCGGCGACACCGACAGGCTCTGCGACAGGAAGCAACACCGGCGACAGCGGAGCGCTCAGCCCGCTGGACGCCAAGGACACCCACGGTCTGTCCATCAGCAAGTACCAGCTGTCGGTGGACACCGGTGGAGTCACCAGTCCGATGAAGACCATCACCAACGGCGTCCTGCTGTCCGGTGCCTGGGTGGCCTACCAGTGGACGGTCGGCGCCGGTGTGTCGCTGATCAACCTGACCTTGCAGATGACGTGGGTCGACTGGGTCGTCGACGCGATTACCCCGGTGGCCACCACCCTGAAGACCGACGTCGTCGACCGGCTGCACCTGACCACCTTGTCCATGATGATCATGGCGGTCACCGTGGCGATCATGTGGGCGGCCGGTCGCTACGCCCGCGGGTTCACCCAGCTGCTCATCTCCACCACCCTGGCTGCTCTTGCCGCAGGAGCTCTGGCCAACCCTGTGGCGGTGTTCACCAGCGACAACGGGCTGCTCTACTCCGCCCGCGACGCCGGGCAGGCAGTGGCCACGGTGATCACGAGCAACGGCAAGAGCAACACCCCCGATCCCGAGCTCATCCAGGAGAAGACCGGAGCGGCCCTGGTCGACACCTTCGTTCGCCTGCCCCACCAGATGATCAACTACGGGCAGGTCCTCGACAGCCAGGCATGCCAGCAGGCCTACGACGACGCCCTCGCCGATGGCCCGTACGACTCCGACGACGACGCCGCCCGCTCAGCCGTCGGTGACTGCGACGAGAAGCTGAAGGACTGGGCCGACGACCCTGGTTGGTCGGGCGTCATCTCCATCCTCGTCCTCGCCCCGGCGGGCGCGGCGTTGGTCGTGCTGGCCGTCGTGCTGGCCGTCATCGTCTTCCTGGCCACCCTTTCGGTGGTCTTCTACGGGCTCAAGCTGATCATCGACCTCGTCTTGGCCATCGCCGGAACCGAACGATCGGGGTTGTGGACCACCGCCGCCGGGGTGCTCGGCGCGTTGATCATGACCGCCGCCTCCATCGTCATGCTGGCGCTGTACTGCATCTTCTTGCGCGGCGTCCTCAGCGCACCTAGCGGCGACGGTCTGCTGGTCCGCTTCCTCATGACCGACATCATGGTCATCGCCTTCATCGTCATGACGGTCATGGCGCGCAAGCGCATCGCCGAGCGTGCCCGCAAGCTGGCCGACAAGACCGCCGCCTTCACCGGCGGCGGCAAGTCCCAGCCCACTCAGATGCCGAAGCTGTCCCAGGCTCGGCAGGCGATCAGCCAGGCGGCGGCTACCCGGGCGGCCGGTGGCCGCATGCTCGGCGGGCCCGGTGGAAGCGCCGGAGGAGCAGGAGTTGCCGCGGGCGCCAGCACGGCGAGCGCCGGCAGCGCTGCACAACGGGTCATGCGTCGGGTGGCCAACAACCGGGTCGTCAAGACCGGCCTGACCGCGGCCAGCCTCGCCGGAGGAGCAGCCGGGCTGGCGGCCAAGGCCACCATCGGTGCTCCCGTCTACGGGCCTCGCGCCGCCCGTGTGGTCAAGGCCGCCGCGCGCACCCGCGCCGCGGCCGCGCGCACCGCGATCAAGACCAAGGTCGGGCAGGGCAGGGCTTTCGCGGGGGAGTACCGCGACGGGCTGGCCATCGTCGGGCGCCCGGCCGCCAAGGTCGGCAAGGCCGCCGGCCGCAAGGCTGCCCCCGCGGTGGTCGCGGCCAGCATCGGGCTGTCCACTCCCCGTGGGAGTAACGCCGGCACCGCGGCGACCGGCATCAGCACCACCCGCAGCGGTACTCCCGCGGGGGCCTCCCCGCGTCGTAACGCCATGGCCGCCCGCCAGCGTCAGGCGACGCGTCGAGAGGCGCAGCGTGCAGCCGTCCCGCCGCGCTCGAGCACCGGCACCAGCGCGCAGCCGGGCGTGAGCTCGCGGACCTACCGGGTGACGCAGACCGCCCCCACTCCGCCCGCCACCACCGGGACCCGCGATGACGCCGGTGCCATTGCGCGCCTGTACGCCCGCCGGCAGCTGCGCCAGGCCGCGCGCGAGCGACCTCAACGCTGATGGCACCCCAGACCCTCACCCGGGAGGGGAAGACCTCGTCAGCCGCAGGCGCTCGCGTCAACACCTCACCCCCCAAGTCCTCGATGCTGCGGTGGGGCGTCGGCGCCATCGTCGGCCTACTCCTGGCCGTCATCGCCGGCGGCATGGTCCTTCTGCTGGTCGTGATGTCCGCCTTGGCTGGAGGAGCTGGAGCGTCCGTGTCCTCCACCGCTCCCTCCTCGGTGCCCGGGGTCAACGCTGTGCTGCTGGACGCGATGGGCAAGGCCGCGGCCGCCACCCCCACCCTCGCCCCGCAGTGCACCGGGATGCGCTGGTCGATCCTGGCCGGCGTCGCCCAAGTGGAGTCCAACCTCGCCGCCGGGCGCACCATCAGCCCCACCGGTGAGGTCAGCCCCCGCATCATCGGCCCAGCCCTGAACGGCTCCGGTGCCGGCGGCAACCGCACCCCCATCCACGACAGCGACGGCGGCCGCCTGGACGGCGACACCATCTACGACCACGCGGTCGGCGCCTGGCAGTTCATCCCCTCCAGCTGGGCCGCCTACGGTCGCGACGGCAACAGCGACGGCGTCGCGGACCCGCACAACGTCTACGACAACGCCCTCGGTGCCGTGGTTCACCTGTGCGGCGCCGGGGCCCACGACCTCTCCGACCGTGAGCAGCTGCGGCAGACGATCTACGGCTACAACCGCTCCTGGACCTACGTCGAGAAGGTCCTGGCCAACATCGACACCTTCGACCGAATCGGGGTGGGCGCCGGGGGAGCGGCGGTGCCGGAGGCCAGCGGGCGCGCGGCCGTGGTCATCGCCGAGGCCCGCAAGTTCCTTGGCCTGCCCTACCTGTGGGGTGGCACCACCCCCCGCGGCTTCGACTGTTCCGGGTTGACGTCGTGGGCCTACCGCGCCGCCGGTGTCACCCTGCCCCGCGTCTCGCGTGACCAGGCCCGAGTCGGCACCTGGATCCCGCGCTCAGCCGGGCTGGAGGCCGTGGCTCCCGGGGACCTGCTGTTCTTCGGCTCCAACCCCGCTGCAGGCCAGAACGGCGGCATCCACCACGTTGCGATCTACCTCGGCGGCGGCCAGATGATCAACGCCCCCCGCACCGGCACCGTCGTACGCGAAGAAGCGGTCTGGATGTCCAGCTACGCCGGCGCCGTCCACATGCCCTGAGCCTGACGACGCCCTTCTCTGCTGCCCGCGAGCGCCGGGTGGTCGGTAAGGCCCCGCGCCCGGCGCCCGAGAGGCGGTGGCCCCTCCTGTTGCAACTGATGCGGCCACAACACCTACCTCGGTGAGAGCGGACCGCGAAGGGCAAGGGCGCTCATCGCTCTGCCCAAGCACCGTGGCCACGGTCCTTACCGGACCGTCTGAAGAGAAAGACGTGATGATGGCGCGCTTCATCGACCGTGCAGGCCGCGACCGTGACCGTCATGTCGAAGACCTCGACGACGAGCTCGGCGATGACGAGCTCGAGCTGGATGATGACCAGCTGGGCGATGACCGGCTGGGCGATGACGAGCTGGGCGACTCGATCCCGCTCGACCAGGGAGCGGTCATCGAGGATGAGACCAGCTCGAGTAGGCCTCCGTCACGACACCTTGCGCCGGCCGTGGCGGCGGTGGCACTGGCCATCGCGGGGGTGGTGTGCCTGGCACCACTGGTGCTGCCCGAGCACGAAACGGCCGTACCGGCGAAGGCCGCGTCCTCCGCCGTCGGCGCACGCCAGGACTCTCCGCCGCCGACGGTCACCCCTGAGGGGCCTGTCTCTGGCCCAGTCATGGCCGCGGCACCCCCCGCGATCGCTGCCTCATCCGCCGTTGTCTCGCCCGCGGCCCCGTCAGCGGCTGCGCCCGAGGACCTCCTCGCCGGGCCGGTCAGCGACCAGGTGCTCCAGGACCTGCTCCTGGACTCCCTGCCGGCGGATCGCACCATCACCGACAGCGCGCTGCTCGAGTCCAGCGACGGGCGAGCATTGCTCGCCGCGGCCTGGGCAGGGCTCGCCCAGGACGTGCAGGCCGGTGGCTGGATGCAGCCACGGCGCCAAGCCTGCGCGGTCATGCGTCGAGGACGCGACGACGCGCAGCATCACCTGCCCGTCGTCGTCGATGTCGTGATCATGTGGGCAGCTACCAGCAGCAGCGGCGATCCCACCGAGCGCGAGCTCTCCCAGGTCCACATGAACAGGGGCAGTGGGTCCTGGACCGTCAGCGGCATCACCACCGCGGGAGAGCACTGACATGAGCGGGACACCGCGAGCAGACCGAGGCGGTAGTGACATGTCACAGCAACCACCAGCAAATGTGGCATGTCACTACTGCCTCGACTCCACGTCAGGAAGTGCTCGACCGTGAGCATCTCCAAGACGGCAGGAGACGACACCGACCCCAGCGAGGTGGACACCGAACCCATGCCGCCAGCGATTGGTAAGGAGGCGGACGGGATCGGTAAGGAGGCGGGCGCAGACCAGCAGGCCTCCCACGTGAGTAGCCGCCGCGGTGGGCAGTACCGCTCCACGCGTTCCACCGGGTACCGCGCGCACAGCCACTACACCCCCGACGAGCTGGAAGAGCGTGCCAAGAACGCCTGGTACTGGACCCAGCTGAGGGAGAACGGCTTCAACACCAAGTCCGAACTCGTCGTTGCCGGCATGACGCTCATCTGCGACATGCTCGAAGACCTCTACAACGACGGGCAGCCCTTCAGTTCAGCACCGGAGCAGACCCGCCGTGGACCAAGCCCAGCCGGCGCGGCCCGCCAAAGCGCCGCGATGCGCGACTACTGGAACCGACGCAACAGCTCAGGTACCGACGAAGCGCCCCAGCAGGGCAGGGAGCAGCAGTAGTCCACGCCGCAGCCCTCCGGACATCAGTAGAGGTCGAAGCACAGCGAACGAGGTGAACAACCCCGGCCGTCGCGCCGGTCAAGCAGATGGGATCCCCGCGAAGTACCACCACCGCTGTGACACAGGCGGGGGTGTGTGACATGTCGGAGCGACCGTCGGGGGCCGCTCAGTCCAGGACAAGTCGAGAACCCGTTCTGAGCGTACCCCTACTGTCAAGCGAACGGCAAGGGGGGCAACGGGATTCGGATCTGCGCGTCGAAGGTGGACCTAGCTGATGAGCCGAGCCACCGAAGACCGCTGTGGCCAGACGGCCGAGGCGTCGCTGCGGACCCGTCGTCGTGCGTTCATCGCGGGATGACCGAGCGCACGCGCACCGCGGGATGACCGCGTGATCATCCCCCGAGAGGTACCTGCGTCGGGGGTTCGGCCGCTGAGGTGCTTTGGAGAAGGGATGCCGTGCGACGCTCGGCTCTCTCCTAGCCTGGAGTGGTGCGTGGTCGAACGGGGATGGGGCGGGGCGCTCGATGTCGATGAGCGGTCTCGACGGTCGACCTGAGTGGTGGCGCCGTGGGTGGTTGCGCCGTCAGCGACGCGTTCCGGCCTTGTCCGAGCGCAAGGGGCTGGTGGCCTGGTTGGCGCTGGTGGTCGTCCTGGCTGCTCTCTTCGGCTGGGCGTCCTACGACGAGGCGCGCACGTACGCGCAGCGAGGTGCCTTCACCACCGCCCCCGTGCTCCTGGTGGACGACTGCGAGCACCCCAGGTGGGGCAGCATCCAGGTTGAGGTTCTCGGTGAGCGGGCCTACCTGGGGTGCACCAAGCCCTTCCCGCGGGTGGGGGACGGACTTCGGGTGCAGTACGACACCGACGACCCCAGTCTCGCCCGTCAGGTCGGTGCGGGCGAGGACTCGGTGGCGCTGGTGGTAATGGCCGGCGGTGGTGCAGCGTGTGCGCTGGTGCTCATGGGGTGGGTCCTACTGCGCCGGTTCCAGGTGCGGTTGCGCCCTGAGGTGGAGGAGCGGTTCCGGGCTGAGCTTTCGGAGCGGGAGAAAGTCGAGGAGGAGGCGCGTTCAGTGCAGCAGCCCTTAAGCCCTCAGGTGCGGGGCCGGCGGAAGTCTGGCCGGGGGCCGTCGTGGCGGTGGCCATCGCACCGCGGCCGGCACCGCAGCTGACGTTTGGACCGAGAGCTGGGTGCTGGGCTGCGGATCAGCTTCACGTCGCAGCCCTCGCCGTCGTGCGTGAAGGCAACTTCGGTGTCCTGGTCACCGGGTGAGTTTGTGGTCAGTGGCCGCTCGCTCGTCGACAAGACCGTGAAGTCGCCGGCGGCCCGCGGCAGCGCGCACAAGGCGGGATGACCGTGCCCCCGCGCACCGCGGTATGACCGTGAAGTCATTACCGCGGGTCAGGTCTTGGCCTAGCTTCGGGACCCGTGACACACACCGCCGTGGGCACCGAGGACATCCCGACCTGGGCACGCGACAGCGGCCGCTCTCGCTGGGGGCTGCTGTTGGCGTTGGCCATCGACAACTTCGGCTCCGGCCTCTTCCTGCCCCTAGTGCTCGTCTACAGCATCCAGGTCATCGGCTTGTCGGTGACCGTGGCCAGCTCGCTGCTCTTCCTCGGCACCCTGGTCGGCCTGGGAGCCCCGCTGGTGGTCGGCGCAGTGGTGGACCGCGTCGGGCCCCGCCGGGTCGTGATCACCTCCCAGCTCATCCAGGCAGCCGGCATGGCGCTCAACCTGCTCGCCGGTGCCGTCGCCGGTAGCGAGGGTGGCGGGGGTAGCGGCGCGGTAGCGCTGGCCCTGGTCGGTGCCCTGTTCGTGGCTGCCGGCACGCAGACCTTCTACAGCTCCCTGTTCTCGCTGATCTCCGCCGTCGCTGGCGAGGGGCCCAAGGACGGTGCCTTCGCCCACGTCGACATGATCCGCTCCGGTGCCTTCGGCATCGGGGCCCTGGTCGCTGCCGCTCTGCTGACCTGGCTGGACACCCCCGCCCTGCGCATCGCCGTGGCCGTGGACGCGCTCAGCTTCCTGCTGGCCGCGGGCCTGCTGTGGCGCCTGGTCTCAGGCAACCTTCGGGTCGACCGCGCAGGCGACGCCTCAGCAGCACACGAAGCCGCCGACAACGAGCCCGACGCGCAGCTCACGAAGACCCAGCAAGACCTCACTGAGACAGATGCTGCCGTGAGCGCCGCGGCTACGTCCCAGGTCGCAGCAGGCGGTGATGTGGCCGGCGAGACGGTGCCCGCTCAGCCAGTAGGCACCACCAGCCCCCCGCGTCCGTGGCGTGATCGGCCCTTCTTCATCCTGCTGGTGGTGATTGCCTTGACCGGTCTGGCCACCGACGTCTTTCTCGTTGGCTTCTCCGTCTGGGCACTGGACCGGCTGCGCGCACCCGCCTGGGTCCCCGGTGCGTGTGTCGCGCTGCTGACAGCCATCATCTCCACCAGCGCTGGCCTGGTGGTGCGGTCGACGAGCTCGTGGAAGCGCACCCGCACCGTCGCCCTCGGGGCCGTCCTGACCATCGCCTGGTGCGCGATGTGTGCGGGCGCCCCACTGATCGCCAGGTCGTGGCAGCCGGTGTGGCTGCTGGCCGTCACCGTGGTCCTGGCCGTCTCGGCCCTGTTGATCGGTACCCGGGTGATGGCGATGGCTGAGGCGTCCGCGCCGGTACAGGCGCACGGGCGGTACATGGCCACCGTGCAGTACAGCTTCAACGTGGCTCAGCTGCTGGCGCCGCTGCTGGTGGGCTTGTTCGCCGTGGTGTTGTGGGTGCCGTGGGCTGCGGTGGCCCTGGCCAGCGCCGTCGCGTTGCTCCTTCTTCCCTGGCTCGCCCTGCGGCTGCCGACTTCCGCGGTGAGCGCACAGAAGGCCCCCACACCTAGCTAGTGGCGGCTCGTGCTGAAGATCCTCAAGCCTCAGTGATCTTGTGGTCATCGGCGTGTACGGACGTCGGCGGCCGCCCGTGATCGCGCACTGAGCGCGGGATGACCGAGCACTGCATAAGGGGCTTCGACGGCGTCGGTGCCCTCGTCAGTCGTCGTCAGGGCCATCCGACAGCGCGGATCACGGACCGGGCCACCTCGGACGGAGACTGCCCCGCGGTCACAGCCACCTCGACGTCACCGACGCCGGCGGCGTCGAGGATGGCGTCCAGTTCTCCGCTGCGATGCAGGTGCCAGTCCAAGGCGTCGCGGTCATCATGGTGTCGCTGGTGCAGACGGGCGTGGACGGCGAAGAGGTTCACGCGCAGACGACACACCGTCAGCGGCGCACCGGCGGCACGCTCGTACAGCGGCCGTTGCGCGGGGTCCTCGAGCACTCCGGCCAGGACGATCCGGACCGCACCCGCGGCGAGGTGGTTGCGGGTCACCGCGTGCAGGTTGGCCAGCATCAGATACTCGTTGAACGGGTCGCCGTGGGGGCTGGGCCAGGCGTTGCGCAGCGCGTCGAGGTCGATGACGCCGTAGGGGGTCGCGTCCTCGCGCAGCAGCGCGGCGATGGCTTCGGCGGTGGTGCTCTTGCCCGATCCGACGGTGCCGGTGATCAGCAGAGCTGCCGGGGACGGCGTGGGGGTTCGCACGCGCGTGACGGTAGCGGCCCCTCAGGCAGGCCTGCTGGTGGTCCTGGTGCTGTCGATGGAAGGCATCACCCACCGCCCGCGGCATGAGTGGGCATCACGACGGCATGATCTGCAGGTGGCTGATTATTGGAGTTCGCGGCACTTCTCGCTGACCAACCCGCGCGACGACGGCAGTACGGACCTGCCCCGGCTCCTGCGCCGGCTGGCCGATCACATCGAGGACCTCGGCATACAGCCGATGGACGTCCTCGACGTCACCATCGCCCAGGACATCACCGAGGACGGCCCTTGGTGGAGTGCGACCGTCTACTGGTCACCCGATGCTGAGGCTGATGACGTGTCGGACGAGGCGAGCAGATGAGGTCAGCAGGCTGATCGACCACGACCGCGCGATCCGCGGGATGACCGTGCGATCCACCCTCACTCGTGCGCAGTGGATCACTGGATGCCGGCCACCTCCTCAGGTGGACGGGTCCCGCGCCGCGCGCGGATCACGACGTCGACGTGAAGCCCGACCGACTAAGCCCGAGAACACACCGATGCACGCCCCTGTCAGTAGGCCCCGCACCCACCACGGCCACCCCATGCCGTCCGAGACGTAGCTGGGGACCATCGCCCCGACCACTCCGAGGACGACCCACGGCCAGACACGCGGACGTCTTCGAACCACCGCCTCAGAGCCCTCACCCATCACTGGATCATCGTCCCAGCTCAGCGACGCCTCCGTCGTAGAGACGGTCAGGTCCCCCGTGGTGCATCGTGTCGCCGCTGCACGGGAACGCGCACCATCCGCGGCATGTCCGGGCTTCGGCGTCGGCCACGGTCGCGCGACCAGCGGGATGAGCGCGCGTTCCGCGCGACCAGCGGCTACTTGTTCACTGGACCCACGACACCAGCCCGGCCAGGCTGTGTCGAGGTGCCCGGCGTGACGCTCCTCTAGCGGCTGCCCACCGACGTCGTCGGTGTGGCTCTCTCATGGCCTGCGA
>Ga0160428_1000106_pt1 | contig 105210 bp, 89 predicted proteins | sample SolpanmetagenomM_FD_108198 | JGI IMG/M metagenome (GOLD analysis project Ga0160428, IMG submission 108198) | Solar panel surface microbial communities from Lawrence Berkeley National Laboratory, California, USA - M | ecosystem: Engineered > Built environment > Solar panel > Unclassified ...
AACCCGATACCCGGCCGACTGGTAAATAGCCGCCAGCATATGCGAACTGCTGCCTTTCCCGTTGGTACCGGCCACGTGGATACTTCGGAACTGATGCTGTGGGTTGCCCAGCCCCTCGCACAGCCGCAGGGTGTTACCCAGGCCGGGTTTGATGGCTTTGGCCCCAATCCGGTGAAAAACAGGGAGCCGACTGTATAAATAGTCGATGGCTTCCGAATACTGCATTTACTTGGCGGTAATGATAAAGGTAATGGTACCGGTGGCAGTCGGTGGTGTAGCGCCCCCTTTGGGTCGTAACCGCAACCGCTGCACGGCTTTTCGGTATACATCCGCTACGGACGGACTGACAGTCGACTGCTGCTGCTGTACCCGGGTAATGGTTCCGTCGCCATCGACCGTAATCTTGAAGACAATCTTACCGGTTTCGTCGGAGTCGTCGGATACGCTGGGCCGACTGGCAAGCGACCAGCCCGACACGTCGAAGGCAACGCCCGACTTAGACCCGCCGGGTGTACCGTATAAACTTTTGGCGTCGATGCTGCCGTTGGGATTTCCTTTGTCGCCAACCCCACTGGCGTCGTCGCCGTTGCTGTTGCCCCCCACGCCGTTGGCCTTGCCGATCGTCCCGTTGGAGCCACCGCCACCCGACGATTTCCGAAACAGCGCGTCGTTATTGACCGTCTCTACTTTTTTCGGTGGCGCGGGCGGGGCCGGGCGTTCGACGGGAGCCGTCGGTTTGGCCGCTTCCACCCGGCGCGGTTCCGGGCGGTCGGGTGTCGTAATGGGGCTTTCGACCTTGCTGGTGATAACGGGCTTTTCCGTGGGCGTCCGGTCCGGTTTGGCATCCTCAACTTTAGGCTGGGGGGTCACCGTTGTTTTTTCTACCCGTGGCCGCGCCGTTTCCCGGGGGTTTGGCCGATCAGTCGACGGCTTGACGTCAACCGGGTTCGGCGAGTCCGACGGTTTATTGTGGGTCTGAATGGTCCCGCTTCCCCGGTCGGTCGTGCCGAAATTGACTTCGACAAACTCAATCGGTGGCGGGTCAGGAACGGTCTGCTGCAGGTTGATCAGTAGCAGCACGGCTACCAACAGGGCGTTGATAATAAACGCACCCGCCAGCGATTTAACGCGAATCTCGCGTTCGTTGTCAAAAGTAATCCGGTTCATGCGGTAGCGACGAAGAGGGTTTTGATAGCTTGTTCTATAACGTTGTCTGGTGGCGGCTTCGTTTGCGGGAAACCCGCCAGGTAAACAAAGTAACACAAAAGCCGGGAATCCATTCACCCGGTTGGTTATGTTTGCAGTCTGACCTGTGTACGCATGCCCATTCTCCAGCCCATAATTGATCTGGCCGAACTACTGGTTCGGCACGGTATTACCGATGTTGTTGTGTCGCCCGGTTCGCGCTCGGCCCCCCTGACGCTGGCCGTGGCCCGCAACCCGGGGCTGCGGGTTCGGGTGATGGCCGACGAGCGGTCGGCGGGGTTCGTAGCCCTGGGCATGGCGCAGCTGAGTCGTCGGCCGGTCGCGCTAATCTGCACCTCGGGCAGCGCGGTGTATAACCTGGCACCCGCCGTGGCCGAAGCGTATTTCCAGCAGATACCGCTGCTGCTGCTGACCGCCGACCGGCCCCACGAGTGGCTCCACCAGCAGGACGGGCAAACGATCGATCAGGTGGGCATCTACGGAGCACACGTCAAACGGAGCTACGACCTGCCCGCCGATTACAGCCAGGCCGATACGCGCTGGGCCATCAACCGGTCGGTCAACGAAGCTATCACCCTGAGTCAGCTCGATCCGTCCGGGCCGGTACATCTGAACGTACCGGTGCGCGAACCCTTTTACCCCACCGCCGACGAGGTATTCCGCCCCGGACCGGTCCGCGTGATTGACACCATGCAACCGACGTTAACCCTGTCAACTAACCAATGGCGGCAACTCCTCGACGACTGGGCCAATAGTGAACGGATTCTTATTCTGGTGGGGCAACACCCACATAGCCCTGACCTGCTCGCCCTGTTACAAACGATCAGTACGGAACTGACCATTCCGGTAGTTGGCGAAATAACGGCCAATCTGGCGCAGAATGGCGTCTTTATAACCTACACCGACACCCTGCTCGCGGGACTAACGGCTGAACAGGCCGCTTCCCTCCGCCCCGATCTTCTGATTACATTGGGCAATTCACTGCTGACCCGTAATCTGAAAACGTTTTTCCGGCAGTATCCCGCTCAGCAGCACTGGCATATTCAACCCAACCCCGATCGGATCAGCGACTCGTTTCAAAACCTGACCCGGTTAATCCCTATGGAACCGGTTGCGTTTCTGCAACAGCTGTTTACAGATATTGACCACCAGCGGTTCCGGCAGGGCGATGCTGACGACACGGATCAGGATACCGATTTCCTGACCCGCTGGCAAACCGCCGACCGGCAGGCAGGGCGACGGGTGTCAGACGTTGTAAACCAGCCCAATCAGCCATTGACCGACTGGTCAGCCGTGCAGCAGGTACTGGAACAACTCCCCCAGGCCACTCATTTACAATTGGCCAACAGTATGCCGGTGCGGTATGCCAATCTGTGCGGGCTACGCGCCGACCAGCAGATTTCCGTTTGGGCGAACCGGGGCGTCAGCGGCATCGACGGTTGCCTAAGCACGGCGGTCGGGGCCGCTTTACAAACGGATCAACTCGTTACGGTACTCGTTGGCGATGTGGCCTTTTTCTACGACCGGAACGCGTTATGGTCGGCTCCGGTACCGGCTAATCTGCGAATCGTGCTGCTCAACAACGACAGTGGTCACATTTTCAGGATCATCGATGGCCCCGGCAATCAGCCCGAACTGGAGCCTTATTTTGAAACGCCCCACGGGTATACCGCCCGCCGAACAGCCGAAGATGCCGGCCTGATCTACCACACCTGTACCGATTCACAAACGTTGACATCACTCCTGCCCCGCTTTTTTGCTCCCTCCGACCGGGCGCAGCTGCTGGAAATCACGACGGATAAATACGCCAATCAGGAACAGTTTAACCGCTACAAACAGCATTTACAATCCACGCTGTCAGACAAGAACAATTCGATCAACTAAAACTACAGGTATAGTTTTAATTGATATTGACTATTGTACGGTTTACCACTGTGAGCCGTTGCCTAACGACGACTCACTACCCTGTGTGTGCGATGGCACCTCAACTCTGTCTGGATTTAGTGCATTTACGAAGCACTATACAGTGTTAGGAGCGACATAATCACTGCTACAGTTAAAGGCCCTTTCGGCAACATAATTGGGCCTATTCATAACCCTCACGTCAAAATCAACGGTTAAACGCAATGGCATCACAACAGAACTTCGTAGACTTTGTAGTTGAACAAATTCAGAAAGTCGGGACGATAAGTACTAAGAAAATGTTTGGCGAATATGGAATTTATGCTGACGACAGAATATTTGGTGTAATCTGCGACAACAAGCTCTTTATAAAACCAACCAAAGCCGGGCGGGACTTTATTGGTGACCCAGTTGAAATGCCGGCTTACGAAGGAGCAAAACCAAGTTTCTTGATTGAAGAAAAGATAGAAGATAAAGATTGGTTGAGCGAATTGGTAAGGATAACGCTGAAAGAGCTACCTGCACCAAAAGCAAAGAATAAATAGGACGAAACTGCCGCCAACATGTGTTTCGCGCAAGCAGGACTGATAGATAAAGGCTGAACAGCAGTTTTTGATTTGGCTTTAGTGCATTGACCGGGCTAACAAAATTTTATTCCCCCGCCTACGCCAAGTTCCCAACCGTTGGTTTCGACTCAGCTCGCTCTTTACTTGGTAATGACAACTGAGCCTACTACACGGTCATGAATAGCTTTTGGCATAGAGTCATGTTGTGCATAATCCAACGCGTGTATCGGCTCCGGCTTACTTGCCACACTGCGTCTGCTGCTCGGCTTTAGCCTGCGCGTCGCCCGCCTGCACACCCCGCGCCCAGGCGGCACAGGCTGCGTCGCGCTGCCCGTTGGCCAGTTCCGCCATACCTATATAATAATAGAGGGCATCAACCGAGGGGTCGAGCTGTTCGGCTTTACGCAGCGAGGCCACTGCCCGTGCGGGCTGTCGCTGACCGAGGTAATAAATACCCAGGGTTCGGTAAGCCCAGGCGTTGCGGTCGGCCAGCCGGATCGACTGCTCGACCAGCGGCAAAGCCTCCGCCGGGCGGTTGAGCCGCAGCAGCAGGTACGCTTTATTGTTCAGGTAGTATGGCTGCGTAGGCCGAAGACTCAGCGCCCGGTCAACGTACGTCAGGGCTTCGGCGTAGTTACCCGCCTGTGCCAGCAGCAGACTCTGGTTATTGAGGGCCGCATCCTGTTTCGGGTTTAGTTGCAGGGCTTTCTGGATGTCCTGCCGGGCGGGTTCGTAGGCTTTCTCGCTGAAAAACAAGGCCCCCCGGTTGGTCAGCGCTTCGACGTTGGCCGGGTCGAGCAGGATGGCACGGTCGTAAGCAATCTGGGCGCGGGCGGGTTCGGCCAGCCGGACGTGGGTATCACCGAGCCGGAGCTGATAAAACGTTGAATCGGCATACTGTTTTTCGATACGCTGCAAATCGACTAGGCTCCCGCCCGCGTCACCCGTTTCGAGCCGAGCTTCGGCGCGGTTCAGGTAAGCGGGGCCAAAATCAGGGTCGGTATCGATGGCGCGGGTATAATCGGCCAGTGCGCCCTGGGCATCGTCGTTCCGAAACCGGGCCAGCCCCCGGTTATTATAGGCGTCGGCAAAGTCCGGCTTTTTTTCGAGGGCCTCCGTGTAGTAGCGGATGGCCTCCCGATATTCCCGTTTTTGCAGTTGTAAATTACCCTTCAGAAAAAACTGGGCCGCTTCATCCGACCGATCCGTGCAGGCCGTTAGCCAGGTCATACCCGCCAACAGACAGCCACCTGCTATCTTTACCCACCGCCCGGTCAACCGGCCGTGCTTGTTTACCTTTTGATTCGTTAGCGACATGCGTTTTGTTCAGGACATTCCCCACCCGCAGTTCCGCATTGGTTTGTACGCCTGGAACGGCAAATATATTCTCAAAATCGACGCGGGTCCGTACGAACAGACCTACAAGGTCAGCGAGATGGACATTGTCGAGCAGGCCGACGTACTCACCCTGCTCGATGACGACTTTCTGCAACGCGTCGCCGACCGGTTTCGCGACATGGCTACCGACTGGCAGGCCACCCAGACACGGCACGAACTGGACTGACCCTAGCTGGCTGGTGTGCTGGGGACGGGAGCCGACGCGTGAAACTCGGTGTAGATCCGCTGCATGTACTCGTCGAGCAGTTGCCGCACCCGCTGGGAATCGGGGGAACGGACAATCAGCCCGACGTGGTATTCGCGGTTCATCCGCCACCAGATTTCGGACTCGGTAAACACCGACAGGTCGGGCCACTGCTGCCGCGCCAGCGACACGATCAGCCCGGCGTACTGCGGCAGGTCGACGGGTGGCAGGTAAGTCAGGTCGCGGGCAACGGCATTTTCGAGCGTGGCCCACTCCCGCCAGAGGTTGACCCCCGTAGCCGCTTCGACCATATCGGCAATGTGCGCGCCCCCTACCCGCGACGACGTTTCGAGGAAATACAGTTCGCCATCGTCGCAGCGGATAAATTCGGAGTGCGACGCGCTGTGTACCATCCGGAAGGCACCCATTACCGCGTCGTTCATCTGGTACAGGTCGGCTCCTTCAGGCGCGTCGAGGGCCAGGTTGGTCGTGCGGAACACCCCGCCCCCGTGGGCCACGTCCATCGGCGTGGCCAGGTACTGACTCGCGCGCGAAAAAACAATCCGTCCCTCGTACGACAGCGAATCGACGTGGTAGACCGTGCCGGGCTTGAACGACTCGATCAGGTAATTGGGCCGGTCGTTACCCAGCTGGTGAATGACCGACCAGGCTTCGTCCAGCGAGTGCACTTTCCGAATGCCCGTCGCCGACGCTTCCGACCGGGGCTTGACCAGCCAGGGGCCTTCGGTTGTCGTTAAAAAATCGGTGATGGTCTGGTCATGGAACAGGGCACTGAAGGCCGGTACCCGAATCCCGTCGCTCTGCGCCCGCATCCGCATCGCCAGCTTATCGCGGAAGAAGCGGGCGGTGGTCTGCCCCATGCCGGGGATGCGGAACGTTTCCCGGATCAGGGCCGCTTTTTCCACGTCGAAATCGTCCAGCGCCACCACCCGGTCGATGGACCGCGACCGCATCAGAAATGCCAGCCCGGCCACCATCTCACTGTGATTTTCCGTTGTGTTGGCTGAGGTGGGCAGGTAAAAGAATTCATCGATGGCGTCGCGGGGCCAGTCTTTATCAGCCAGTTTCTGATCGGTCAGCAGGTAAACGGTGTTGCCCAACCGTTTACAGGTCCGCATAAATTCCTCCCCCTTAAAAAACGTAGCAATACACAAAAACGACAGTGACGACATGGAGTTAGTTGGTTGAGACGGAGTAAGGTATTTAAAAGAGCGAAAGAATGAAAGAGCGAAAGAGCGATTTTACGGCGCAAACACTCCGCTTCGGCGGTCCGATTTCGTTCTCATTCTTTCGCTCTTTCATTCTTTCGCTCTTTCACTCATTATCAAAAACCGCGTCAGCAACCGGATTCCGTAACCGGTAGCGTTTTTCTGGGTACCAAATTCATTGTCGGCGAAGGCCGTACCGGCTATGTCGAGGTGGGCCCAGGCGGGGTGCTTATCGGTGAAGACTTCGAGAAATTTGGCGGCCGTAATGGCTCCCGCCAGTGGTTTACCGCTGAAGTTTTTGACGTCGGCCACGTCCGATTTAATATCGTCTTTGTAGTCGTCCCAGATGGGCAACCGCCAGAGCCGTTCGCCGGTGGTGTCGGCAGCGGCTGTCAGGTGGTGGGCCAGCTCGTCGTTGGCCGTAAACAGCCCGGCCGCGTGATAGCCCAGGGTCGTGATCACGCTGCCGGTCAGGGTGGCCAGATCAATCAGCACGTCGGGCTGGTAATGCCGGATCATGTAACCCAGCCCATCGGCCAGAATGACACGGCCTTCGGCGTCGGTATCGATGATCTCGATGGTCTTACCCAGGTACGAGGTAATCACGTCGCCGGGTTTGGTCGAGCGGCCGTCGATGCTGTTTTCGGTGGCGGGCACAATGCCAATCACCCGAACGGGCAATTGCAGCCGGGCGGATACGGCAACAGCGCCCAGCACAGCTGCAGCTCCTCCCATGTCGCTTTTCATCAGGTGCATGTTGGCCGACGTTTTGATCGAGATCCCGCCGGTGTCAAACGTCACCCCTTTTCCCACCAGCCCGACCGTTCGCATCACCCCGGCAGCCGCGCCCGGATGGCTGATCGGTGTGTAGTCTACGACGATGAGTACAGGCGGCACCTCACTTCCCTGACTGACGCTCAGCAGTGCCCCCAGCCCCTCGGCTTCCAGCGCAGCTTTGTCGAGTACCCGCGCGACATACCCGTGCTGCCGACCTGATTCAGTGGCCCAGTCGGCCAGCGTCTGCGGGGTTTTGTAGTTGGCCGGAGCATTCATCAGGTCAAGCAACGACAACTGCGTGTCGGCCAGAATCATCACCCGATCAACGATTTTTTGTGCCCATTCTACGTTTTCTGGTTCGATTAACAGTGTTAACCGGCCACCTTCTGCGTACAGCACGGGCGTTTCGGGCCGATCAGTCTGGTAGAGTCGCAGGTCGTAGCCACCCAGCCGGGCACCCAACCCAATGGATTCCAGCGCCGATTCGGTCAGCATATCGGGGGTGAATCCGCGCAGGTCGACGGTTACCGCAGCGGGCAATTTCGTTTTCCAGGCAACGAAGAATTTACGAACGGCTTTCAGCCAGTCCTGCACGGTGGGCGCGTCGCCCAGTCCCAGCAGGTACACCGCCGACCCGTCCGGTTTCAGTACCGGTAGCACCTCATGAAGACCCGCCCTGAATGTCTGCATGAGCAGGGCAGCGGGTATACCCGTCAGCGCAGCCAGTCGATCAGCCTGCCCGGCGGAGTCCGTTTCGCTGGCGGGTTTTACCACCGGTACGACCAGTGTACGCATGTCGCCGGGCGACGGAGCATCGGAAAGTAAGAGTGTCATAATTACCGTATAGTTTGTCGGTCGCGGGTTCGATAGTCAACCACGAACGCAGGTTAAAACAGCCACTGCATGGCGGCCAGGAATGCCCGGCCCCAGGTAGCTTCGTTGTGGCGACCGGTAGGGTCGATAATCAGTTTGTGTGCGATATGGTCCCGACCCGGTGTGTGCGTCAGTGACCGCACTAGCTGCTCCAGCGCCGACACCATGTGCCGACTCTCCTGCCGCCCCCCGTACAGATAGACCTGCATTGGCTGGGGCGGGTTCACGCGTCGGGCGTCGTGAAAGACGGTTTGCGAAATCCAGAGCGAAGGCGAAAAAACAAGCAATCGCCCGAAGATAGCCGGATGCAGTAACCCGCCGTACAGGCTAATCAGCCCACCCAGTGAACTACCGCCCAGCCCCGTATAGGCGGGCTCGGGTCGGGTGCGAAACTGCGCGTCGATGCGGGGTTTGAGGGTTTCGACCAGAAACGCGAGATAGCGTCGACCGTTGCCCGTACCAGCCAGTGTCCGGTCGGGGGTGAACTCCCCCACCCGGTTGCTGCCGCCGTGATCGATCAGTACCAGGATAACCCCGTGCCGGTACTGACTCGCCAGCAGGGCCATCGTCCGGTCGACCCGCCAGCTTCCATACCCTTCGCCCTCGCCCACCAGATTCTGCCCGTCGTTGAGGTACAGCACCGGATACGCCTGGGTTGTCTGCCCATAGTCGTGCGGCATCAGTACCCGCACCCGCCGGGTGGTGGCCAGCTGGGGAACGACAACGGGTTCATCCAGCACTAGTTGCGGGTACAGATCCGCCCGGACAGCCTGTCCGTTCCAGCGCCAGTGGGGTACGATATCCTGACGGACGCCCGTTTTTCGGCGGGTCGTGCGGTTAGGGGGCACCTCACCCCATGCGTCGAGTTCGACCTGATCCCAGCCGCCCCGCGTATACTTGTACTCCAGCGTGTCGGGCAGATCGCCGGTCAGGGGGAGTTCCAGCGCGTAGTGACCGGGGGCTGTCGGGCGCAGCTGAAACGGAGCCAGATCAGGGTACCAGTCACAGAAATTCCCCGACAGAAATACCGGTTGGTCGTCAGGTTCGGGCGTGGTCAGTTCAAAACGTAATGACATGGGTAGACGGCAATCACCGGGGCAGATTCAACGTGTTCTACCCGATATTGTACGGGTGAAGGCAGCGCTCCCAGTAACTAATGATGCAACGGAGCTGTTCTTTGGCTTCTTCGTAAGCGGTTTCCTTTTTAAAAAACCCCTGAATCATGGCTTTGTAAGCGGTTTCAACCAGACCACGGGATGCGTCGGTTGTCAGGTAAATAAACGGGATCGCCTTTTCACGCAGTGCCTGATTCTCGTCGATTCGCTGGCGCAGTTCAATGCCATTCATAACCGGCATATTCACATCACACAGAATAATGAATGGCTGCTCCGGCATCGTCAGCAGATACGCCAGAGCCCGCTCGCCGTCGGCAAAAAACCGGATTGGATTTGGTACGCCAAGTTCGGTCAGCATCCGCTGGATCAGAAACTGATCGTCTTCGTCGTCTTCGATAAGCAGTATAGGTCCCTGTTGCACTGGAATACTGGAATGGATAAATCGTGCGTGTAAAGTAGCCTGAGCGGGTTACTGCCTGGTTTGTAGCACCCGGCCTGACGCGCATTCATACCGTAAAAATAACATCGACGGCACACAAAACGAGGGAATTACCGTGCTTATCGTTTATACAGGCCGGTATGAACGCCAAAAGCCCCCACTGTTTCCAGCAGGGGCTTTGTTTGCTATAATCTAGAATCCGCGCAATCAATAAATCATACGAATCACAGTTCAGATTACTTCGCGAGCCACTGCTGTACCCGCTGTTTCATATCCTCATTCGTTATGTACTCCCCCCGCTCCAGCTGACCCGCCAATCGGCCCATCCGCTCGCTCAGCATCGGCTCATCGGCATCCAGCGGCATGGCCTGCTGCTCAATAATCAGGGTCACAGCCACTTACAAATCAACCAACGTAACGTCTTTTTCAACGCTGTCGATTAGTTGATGAATATCTCGCTTTAATTCGTCGAAGGTCATGTTGGATCAGGACAATTTCATTCACAGACTACGAGTTTTGATTCGGAAAACCTCCAAAGTGCATGATATTATTGAAGCACCAACTTATCCGCTAAATTATCTCGAAGATATTTACTTCCTAAATCTGTCAACATATATTGTCCGTTACCCATTAAAATTATTTTACGTTGACTTCTGTCATTCAATTTAGTCAATACAGCTGTTAATTTTTGAGAACTAAGCTTAGAGAAAGAAAGTAATTGTACTCTAGTATAACCTACTTCACCAGCATGGTGTAGCAAAACTATTATCTCATCTTCTGCTGTTAAGTCTGTTCTTTGAACAACCACGTTGCTGTCAAAGGTACCTATGCATGGTACGTCAAATCTTAGAAGCTCTCGAATAGCTTTAGCTAATTCTTCTTTATCTGACATCCATACAATTCTTAAAAACTCGTTAAAACACCATCTCACAGCCTCTATCAAGTATTTAGAGTCCATGTGATTTGGTTTATACGTAGCAGAAATATGTACAGAGCCCCGTTGGCTTCTAAACTTGTATATAGTTTTTAAAACATACATAAGGTGTTTCGCATCCGATCTGGGTGTTATAGAATGACTAACATTGTCACTTTCTACGTACTTGAAACAATCTTCGAAACCTTTTCCTAGATTTAGATTTCCTAAATCTAAATGATAAACTATTCTACCTAATATCTCCGCAAACTGACCACCGTCTAACTCAGTCGGCTCCCAATCACGTAGCACAAACCTGTGTTCCATTGAAACAAACTCTTTCAGAAGCTCGCTTACTAGCCCACTATCGGCTGGTGGACAAATACCTTTTAATATGTTTTCCGTAGAAGTCAATCCCATACAGTTCGGTGAATTAGTTACCAGAAATTAATTTCTCAGCTACTGCTTTTCCGTCTTGTGTTAGAAACCAAGTCGACGGATTTTTTGAAACATCTTGACCAACAGTCGCCTTCAATCCTTTCGCCTTGGCCCTCCCTAGATCGCGGTTGACATTTGAGTATTCTATAAGCTTTGCTTCTTTGAAGTACCTGTTAAATGTTTCTGTAATCTGTTTAGCAGTAAATTCTGTTTGATTAGTCTCTTTACCGAGAACATACATTAACCAAATACACTTTTCTGTCGTCTTCCAGATTTGTGATGGGCTACTATGCTTTTGAGGATCGTGTCTAAAATCAACTACATTATTGATTTCTTCCGTCGAGTTTGTTTTACTAGTTTCTTTCTTTCTACTCGAGGTTCTTTTTCTCTTTTTAGACTTCAACTCTTCATGATCTTGCACTTCAGCAGCTTTAACATTTTTCTCTTCTATAATTTTAGCCTCACCTTCAACAATGTCATTCATTGGCTGTATGAGACCAGAAATCTGTTGGCCTATAGCTTGGTTAATTAGTGGAACGTCATCTCTTGAACCTTCAATTTCCATCTCAAAGCCCGTAATCTTTAATTTAATTTTGAATTTTGACATGCTTTTAAACTTTATAAGGTTATTTATTCTATAAAAAATAATCTCCAAGTATAATCAAAAAATGATGTACCAAACAAAAAGGTTAGCTACTAGTAGCTAACCTTTTTGTTTGGTACATCATTTTACTTAACCTCTTCGTAGGGCACGTCCGAGACGTTGTCGCCTGCGGGCTGACCCTGGTTCGGGTTGCCGTTGGCGCCACCGTCGAAGCCAGCGCCGTCGGCCGGGTTGGCACCCGCGCCACCGGTAGCGTTGTACATCTCGGTCGAAGCCGTAGCCCAGGCACCGTTCAGTTTCTCCAGCGCAGCATCGATGCTGGCGGCATCGCGCGACCCGTGGGCGGTACGCAGTTCGGTCAGCGCCGACTCGATGGCCGACTTGTTGCCGTCCGACAGCTTGTCGCCGTACTCTTTCAACTGCTTCTCGGTCTGGAAGATCATCGAGTCAGCCGCGTTGACTTTCTCGACCGATTCCCGCTCAGCTTTATCGGCGGCTTCGTTGGCTTTCGCTTCTTCACGCATCCGGTTGATTTCCGTCTCGGTCAGACCGCTCGACGCTTCAATCCGGATTTTCTGCTCTTTGCCGGTGCCTTTGTCTTTCGCCGTTACGTTCAGGATACCATTGGCATCGACGTCGAACGTTACTTCGATCTGGGGCACACCACGCGGAGCGGGCGGGATGTCGCTCAGGATAAACCGGCCCAGTTGACGGTTCTGACCCGCCATCGGGCGTTCGCCCTGCAAAATATTGATCTCTACACTCGGCTGATTGTCCGAAGCGGTCGAGTACGTTTCTACTTTCTTGCTCGGAATCGTCGTGTTGGCGTCGACCATCTTGGTGAAGACACCACCCATCGTTTCGATACCCAGCGAGAGCGGGATCACGTCGAGCAGCAGGACATCTTTCACTTCACCCGTCAGGACACCACCCTGCACGGCCGCACCGATGGCAACGGCTTCGTCGGGGTTGACGGCTTTCGAGGGCTTCCGGCCAAACAGTTTCTCAACCTCTTCCTGTACTTTCGGAATCCGGGTCGACCCACCAACCAGCAGCACTTCGTCGATCTGACTCGCCGACAGGCCCGAATTTTTCAGGGCACGACGGCAGGGTTCCAGACTCCGCTGAATCAGCGAATCGGCCAGTTGCTCGAATTTCGCGCGGCTCAGCGACCGGACCAGGTGTTTGGGAATACCATTCACCGGCATGATGTACGGCAGGTTGATCTCCGTCGAGTTGGAACTCGACAGTTCGACCTTGGCTTTCTCAGCGGCTTCCTTCAGGCGTTGCAGCGCGAGGGGATCGTGGCGCAGGTCGATGTTTTCGTCTTTCTTGAACTCGTCGGCCAGCCAGTCGATGATGACCTGATCGAAGTCGTCGCCACCCAGGTGCGTATCACCATCGGTTGCTTTTACTTCAAATACACCGTCGCCCAGTTCAAGGATCGAAATATCGAATGTACCACCGCCGAGGTCGAAGACAGCGATCTTCTGGTCTTTGTCGGTCTTGTCCAGACCGTACGCCAGGGCAGCCGCTGTCGGCTCGTTGATGATCCGTTTCACGTCGAGACCGGCAATCTGACCCGCTTCTTTAGTGGCCTGACGCTCAGCATCGTTAAAGTAAGCAGGCACCGTAATCACGGCTTCCGTCACCGTCTGCCCCAGATAATCTTCGGCAGTCTGCTTCATTTTTTGCAGAATCAGGGCCGACAACTCCTGCGGGGTATATTGACGGTCACCAATTTTCACCCGTGGGGTACCGTTGGGGCCGTTTTCTACGTCATACGCGACGTTCTTGGTTTCGTTGGTCACCTCGTTGAAGCGCTTACCCATGAAGCGTTTGATCGAGGAAATCGTATTTTTCGGGTTAGTGATCGCCTGACGTTTGGCTGGCGCGCCGACTTTGCGTTCGCCATTACCATTGTCCATAAAGGCAACCACTGAGGGAGTTGTCCGGGCGCCTTCCGAGTTTGGAATCACAACCGGCTCGTTCCCTTCCATTACGGCAACGCACGAGTTCGTGGTGCCTAAGTCAATCCCAATGATCTTTCCCATACTATGGTTTAGTTTCTTTTTTTATGTGTCGAACTTTGACAGATGACAGCTATATATCAATACAAATGCCAGTTCAACCATTTTGCGGTTTAGCTGTCAGAATGACAGTTTTCACTGAATAAGTAGCCAAATTGACCCGCAAAGGCTATTTCCCACGGAGCGACCTGACAGTTTTTACCGGACGACAACAAAAACAGCCGACCCTGTGCGGATCGGCTGTCGACTGCGACGATTACTCCCTGTGCTTATTTGCCGAACAGGCCACCCAGCATCCCGCCCAGGCCACCGCCCGACGACTGCTGATTGCCCGGCGCAGACTGACCACCCTGCCCGTTGAATACGCGCATCAGATCGCCCATGTCCAGCTTACCATCGGCCATTGCCGACTGCGCCATGCCCATCCAGTCGGTTCCCTGCTGACCCGTTGCGGCCCCCAGCATGCTGTTTGCATCGACGCTGGTATCATTGGGGTCGGCGGCTTTGTGCATCAGCTTGCTCAGGACAATGGGAACCACAGCCGTAGCGATAGACATGGCTACCTGGGGCGAGATACCCAGCTTCTGCATCAGATTCTGCTCGACGTGCTGCTGCACACCCTGCGTAACCGGGCTCTGCTGTACGTTCTGCCCGCCGTTGGTCATCATGCTGATGATATTGCCTAGACCGCCCCCCTGTGCCTGCTGCCCCAGTCCGCCCAGAATACTGCTGGCAACGGTCTGCATGACGTTTTCATTCTGTTCCTTGGGTACCGCCGGATTGCTGGCAACGGCACTGCCTGCGTGCTCACGCACTAAATTCATCAGGGTTTCTAACATTGTTTTCGTGTTTTTAATGATAACCGGTATACGGCGGATGTGGTTACTAACTCAAACGTACTTAATTCGCAGCAGACGTTTACCACACACCCGGCTTGGTACCGGGTACCCGCTTAGTTTTCACCTATGACGAACGAACCCACTGAACGTAACGCAGCGGCCCCCGCTCAACCACAACCGATTCAGCCTCCGGGCGCGGCTTCGCCCACGCCAACCGCCGACAATCAGCCAGCGACTACGCTGGAAGCGGTCATAAGTCCACTATTGACGGATTTACTGTATCCCAGCGAATCAGACGAACCCGTCAAGTTTGTGACGTGCTACCTCGCGCAGGAAACCCCGCTGACGGACGTGCAGCTCAAAGAATGGCAGATGGTCCCCCCGTCGACGTACGTAGAAGAGCGCCCCGTCGCCGACTTCTGGTCACCGGTGCTGACTCAGGAAGACTGGTATGGCGATGAGGAAACGAAACGGACAACGGCTTTTCAGCAGCTCAAAGCAGCTCTCGATGCCCACCTCACCAACCAACAGCTGTTTCGGCAGGGCGATACCGAAATTACCGTTTATCTGCTCGGTCGGCAGGCCGACGGTACACGGGCGGGTGTGCAGACGATGGTCGTCGAAAGTTAACCTCCCTATCGTTTACCGGCTAAAGCCCTCACCACCAGAAAACTCACCCAGGCGAGGTTCCTGGTGGTGAGGGCTACGGGTTAAATTTTCCCGTAAACTTCTCAGCCAACTGGTTACTACCATCCTTAGTAAACGTCATACCCCTCGATAGACACCCGTTTTCTTTTTACCAAAGTCCCGTTCGGCAAACGAACGGGGTGGCGTCTGGACCGTGTACACCCGGCCGACAAACGATTTGATGGTATTTTTTTACGTTGCATTACTGGTAGTTTCCCTGGCCACGGTACTACCCCAACAACCGCCAGCCTCCCGCTACCACACCCTGGTTCGCCACGACGCCCGACGAAGCGACGCCCGACGTGTCGACGCCCGACGTGAACTGGGGCGGCTGCTTTTTTTCGATCCGGTACTATCGGCCAATTACAAGCGGAGTTGCGCGTCGTGCCACCGCCCTGAAAAAGCCTTCACCGATCAGCGCATCCGGGCGCGGGCCTTTTCGTTTTCAGACAACCTGCCCGGCAACACCCCAACGATACTGAACGTGGCGGGGCAAACGGCGTTCTTCCACGACGGCCGGGCGCATAGCCTGCCAGACGTTGTGCAGGCGGTCATCACCGATCCGGCTGAATTCAACAGCAGCTATTCACTGATTATCAGTCGGCTCCGCAACAGCCCGGATTACCAAACTCGTTTTCGACACACATACGGTACTGACGTCTCGGCGGACGGGCTGAACGATGCCCTGGCGACCTACGTGCTGAGTCTGAGCCGGCAAACGTCGGCCTTCGACAAATACCGGCGGGGGGAAACCGAACTACCCGAAGCCGCCCGGCGCGGTTATGGCCTCTTTACCACCGAGTTGCCCTGTAGCTCGTGCCATACCCCGCCCTGGTTCCGCGACGAGCAGCATCACCCGACCCAATCCGGTCAGCGGGTGCGGACGCCGGGCTTACGGAACGTGTTGCAAACCCCACCCTATCTGCATGATGGGTCTGCCCCTACTATCGACGCCGTTCTGGCACTACCACTGCACCAGAAATACATCGGGCGCTCGCTGACATCAGCCGAGCTGACTGATCTCCGGTGGTTTCTGGCCACGCTGACCGATTCCACATCCACCACCGAAGCACCAACGGCGCTGCCTTTTATCCGGCAGGCACCGGCCCGGCGCGTCGGTGGGCAGTATTAATAATGACTCACCGAATTAACCAGCCAATTTACCCCGAATGAACGTTACTTTTTTACTGGCCCTGCTTCTCCCGCTGGGGCTAACGCACGCACAAACGCAGCCGGCTCAGGAACCAGCCCAGGCCCGGCTGAGCATCCAGACCGGCGCGCCCGTACTGGCCCTTGCCTACAGCCCCGACGGCAAACGAATCGCGACGGGTGGGCAGGAGCGCGAAGTTGTACTCTGGAACGCGCAGTCGGGCGAACGGATAATGACCCTGAAAGGCCATACCGACGATGTAGTTACGGTTCAGTTCAGTCCCAACGGCCGGTTTCTGGCGTCGGGCGGAGTGGATAACGCCCTGATTCTCTGGGATGCCATCACGGGCGACATCATCCGCAAAACAACCGACCACACCGACTACGTGCGGGATGTCGCGTTCAGCCCCGACTCGCGCCTGCTGGCCACCGCCAGCTGGGATGGTCGCTCGATGGTGTGGGAAACGCTAAGCGGCAACAAAGTCGCAACCATCGACAAACACCGCGACAACGTCACGTCGGTAGCTTTTAATCCGGCCGGTACGGAACTGCTCACGGCTAGTGGCGACAAAACGATCCGGGCCCGGGACACGCGTACCTGGGAACAGAAATACAGTCTGCTGGGGCATACCGATGAGGTATGGGACGCCCGCTACTCCGCCAACGGCCGGTACGTGGTCGGGGGGGCCTGGGACAATACCGCCCGCGTCTGGGACGTCGACAGCAGGCGGCTGGTGCATACTTTCCCGGCGCACGTATCCGATACCTGGGCCGTCGCTTTCAGCCCCGACGGCCAGCTGATTGCCAGTGGTGGTGGCGATCACAAAGTGAAATTGTGGGACATGGCCACCGGCATTCTGCTACAGGACGTATCGGGCGATCTACACACCGGCGAGGTGGAAAACGTTGCCTTCAGCCCTAACGGTAAAACCCTCGCCAGCGTGAGCCGCGACGGCACCCTCCGGACCTGGAATCTACCCGGCGCAAACGAACGCATCAGCGCCTACGTAAAACAGGGCATGAACGAATGGACCAAACGGGGTGAATTCGAGAAATCGGATGAGTACCAGAAACGGCAGGAGCGCAAAGACCGCCAGTTCGGCGAACTCACCCGCGAGTGCCAGGAAAAAATCGTGAACTCATACGGGAGTACAGCCGACTGGCAACCGTTTACGCTGACAAATTACAACGCAGACAGCGAGTCGTTTACGTTGCAATCCCGGCTATTCGGCGATAAGCTGCGCCTGCATGTTTCTCCGCGCGATGCCGAACGCGTCCGGGCCAATTTTGGTCAGGTACGGTATGGCACCCCCACGTTCGACATCGACAACGATGAGGTGATGCTCAAACACGTCAACGCCCTGATTCCCATCGACGGAACGGCCAAAACCTTTACCATCGGACGATAAGCCATGAACGTAGTCTTTCAGTTTTTAGTCGTGGGTCTGTTCGGCTGGCTGTTGCCTGCCCTGCCCGCTCCGCGACGAGCCTTTGTTTACCCAACCAGCCCGACCACCAGCGCCACATTCAGCAAAGACGGGCGGCTGGTACTGGTCGGTACGCAAACGGGCCAGATTGCCTTGTTTCACGGACGGACGGCTCTGCTGGTGCGCGAATTTACCGGTCATCACCAACCCATCGGCGATCTGGAAAGCTGGTCCGACCGCGACACGGTCGTCAGTGGCGATGCCGGGGGCAATCTGCTGTTCTGGCGCACCAGCGACCTGACCGTCGTCCGGCGGGTTCGCGTGACCTCGCCCGTCAGACTGGTACGCGTACACCCGGGTAAGCCACAGGTAGCCATTGCCGGGCGACGGGCGGTCTGGCTCGTCGACATGGCGGGAACCTACCGGAAACTGGTATCGGGAACTACCGGAGCCGATATCACAGCAATGGCCTTCAGCCCCGACGGAACAAAGCTGGCCGTCGGCTATGCCAATGGTCAGTTGCTGGTCAGTAATCTGACGACAGGACAGCAGCAGCGCGTCCGGCAAAAAACGGCCATCCGCGATCTGGCCTTCGGCCGCGATACACTACTGACCGTTTCCGGTAATCCAGTACTGACGATGTGGTGTCATCCAAACCATGACTGGGTACTGACCCGGTCGATACCGACGCCCCAGCCGCTCACGGCCGTCGCCCTGACCGGCCCGGCTATCGCCCTGGGGTCGGCCAACGGCGATGTAATCCTGTTGACCCCTGGGCAGGAAAACACCCGGCTGGTAGGCCGCGATCCGGAACCGGTCAGGTCCGTGCGGAGACACCCGCGTGAAGCCCTGCTCCTGACCACAGCCGTCGGCGAGAGCCCAAAAACATGGCGGCTAACCGAGTAGCGATAAAAAAAGGCAGCCGCCCCGTCATAGTGACGGGGCGGCTGCCTTTTTTACGCTGTGCTGTTTACTTTACCTGCTCCACAACGGCGGCAAATGCTTCCGGGTGGTTCATGGCCAGATCGGCCAGTACTTTGCGGTTTAATTCGATACCCGACTTATTCAGGGCACCCATCAGGGCTGAATACGACAGGCCGTTGATCCGCGCACCGGCGTTGATCCGCTGAATCCAGAGCGAGCGGAAATCGCGCTTCTTGGCCCGGCGGTCGCGGTAGGCGTACCCTAATCCTTTTTCGACGGCGTTCTTGGCAACCGTCCAGACATTTTTACGCCGACCATAGTAGCCTTTGGCCAGCTTCATTACTTTTTTCCGACGCGCCCGTGAGGCAACGTGATTGACGGAACGTGGCATTGTATACTTGTTTTTTGACAACTGGCGACCGCTTTAGTCGGTGCTTGGGGCCAGTAATCGGGTGAAACATAAACCGGGCTATGTGCCCTGATTCGGTAAACTGACTAGACGTTGAGCAGGGCTTTGATGCGGTTCTCGTCCGACTTGTTGACGGTCGTGTCGTGCACCAGATTACGCTTCTGCTTGGTGGTCTTCTTGGTCAGAATGTGGCTGTGGAAGGCGTGCTTCCGCTTGATTTTGCCGGTACCCGTCAGCTTGAAACGCTTCTTGGCAGCCGAGTTTGTTTTAACTTTTGGCATTGTGGTAACCGCTTTTTAGAACAGTATTAAGTAAACAGGCCGCAAAGATACGCATTTTTTGTTTCGACAGGATTACAGGATGCACAGGATTTCAACGATAGCCTGTGGATAACATGGATGCCGCAGCTTTTCACTGATTTTCTGCTTCATCGCCCAGGCGAGAAGCGATCAGCAGCCATCCCTCCGGATCGGCGTCATCCGTGAGCCGTAAAAATCCTGTGCATCCATCCTGTCGAAACAAAAAAGCAGCCTGACGTCAGGCTGCTTTTCCGGTGCTGGCACACTGTGCTTATTTTTTAGCCGCAACAACTTTGGGCGACAGGAACATGCTCATCCGTTTGCCTTCCAGTTTGGGCTCCGATTCGATCTTGCCGTACTCTTCCAGGCCTTTCGAGAAGCGCTCCAGCAGCTGAAAACCGCGATCTTTAAAGACGATAGCCCGACCAACAAACTGTACGTATGCTTTCACCTTCGCCCCTTCTTTGAGGAAGTTAATCGCGTGTTTCAGCTTGAACTCGAAGTCATGATCGTCGGTATTCGGACCGAACCGAATTTCCTTGATAACGACTTTAGTCGCATTGGATTTGATCTCCTTCTGCTTCTTTTTCTGCTCGTACTTGAACTTGGAATAGTCGACGATCCGGCAGACGGGCGGCACCGCGTTGGGCGATACTTCCACCAGATCGAGGTTTTGCGCCTTGGCCACGGCCTGCGCTTTATTTACATCGTAGATGCCCTGTTCTACATTTTCACCGACCAGCCGCACTTCGCGGGCAAGAATGCGTTCGTTGACTTTGTAGGGTTCTTCAACCACGCGACGGGGTGGTCTGCGCTGGGGTAATGCCATATGGTGTTTTTCGTGAAAAAATAGACTATAAAAGCCGTTTTGATAACGCCGGGGGCGGTAAAAAGTTCGGGAATGTATCGAAAATAAGAATTCAGCGCAAGTTGGTTCGTGGTTTATAGTTTGTGGTTCGTGGTTCCTCCGGCAGCACTGCCTGCGCCAGCAACGACAAACCACAAACTATAAACCACGAACATTATACCTTCACTTCCGCCTGGAATAGAGTAACGAATTCGTTTACGGTCATGCTGCCCAGGTCACCCTGTCCGGTCGCGGCACCGCCCTTCCGGCGGACGGATACCAGCCCTTCTGCGGCTTCTTTCTCACCAACAATCAGCATGTAAGGCACCTTGCCCACTTCGGCATCGCGGATTTTCCGGCCGATCTTCTCGTCGCGCAAATCGACAAAGCCCCGAATGTCGGCTTCCTGAAGGGTGAAGAACAGCTCGTTGGCGTAGTCTTCGTACTTCTCCGAAATCGGCAGAATCGCGATCTGATCGGGCGACAGCCACAGCGGGAAGTTCCCACCGGTATTTTCGATCAGAATAGCAATGAACCGCTCCAGCGACCCGAACGGAGCGCGGTGGATCATGACGGGGCGGTGCTTCTGGTTGTCGGCACCGATATACTCCAGCTCAAAGCGGTTCGGCAGGTTGTAATCGACCTGAATCGTACCGAGCTGCCATTTGCGGCCCAGGGCGTCGCGGACCATAAAGTCGAGTTTGGGGCCGTAGAAAGCCGCTTCGCCCAGCTCCATCACGGTCGGTAGTCCTTTCTCGGCAGCGGCTTCGATAATGGCCGACTCAGCTTTCTCCCACAGATCGTCGGAGCCGATGTACTTGGTTTTGTTTTCCGGGTCCCGCAGCGACACCTGCGCGCTGTAGTCGGTAAAGCCCAGCGTGCGGAATACGTACAGCACCAGGTCGATCACCTTCATAAACTCGTCCTTCACCTGATCGGGACGGCAGAAAATATGGGCGTCGTCCTGCGTGAAGCCCCGTACCCGCGTCAGGCCGTGTAGTTCGCCAGATTGTTCGTAGCGGTACACCGTCCCGAATTCGGCCAGCCGCAGCGGCAGGTCGCGATACGACCGGGGCCGGGTTTTATAGATTTCGCAGTGGTGGGGGCAGTTCATCGGCTTGAGCAGGAACTCCTCGTTGGGGTCGGGGGTGCGGATCGGCTGAAACGAATCCTCGCCGTACTTTTCCCAGTGCCCCGACGTGACGTAGAGCTGCTTGCTACCGATGTGGGGCGTCACAACGGGCGAATAGCCGGCCCGCAGCTGCGCTTTCCGCAGAAAATTTTCCAGCCGTTCGCGCAGCATCGTGCCTTTGGGCAACCAGAGCGGCAGACCGGCCCCTACTTTTTCGGAGAAGGCAAACAGATCGAGTTCTTTACCCAGCCGCCGGTGATCGCGCCTTTTAGCTTCCTCCAGCAGGTGCAGGTACTCGTCGAGTTCTTTCTGCTTGGGGTAGGTAACGCCGTAAATACGGGTTAGCTGCTTATTTTTTTCGTTGCCGCGCCAGTACGCACCGGCTACGTTCATGATTTTAGCCGCTTTGATAAAGCCGGTGTTCGGGATGTGGGGTCCCCGGCAGAGATCCGTGAAGCCCCCCTGCGTATAGAACGTAATGCTGCCGTCGGCCAGCCCGTCGATCAGGTCGAGCTTGTAGGGGTCGGCTTTTTCTTCGAAATACGAGATAGCGTCGGCCTTGCTGACGGGCGTGCGTACGAATGCCTGCTTTTGCCGGGCCAGTTCGAGCATTTTGTCCTCCAGTTTTTTGAAGTCCTCCTGCGAAAACGGCTGTCCGTTCAGATCGACGTCGTAATAAAAGCCGGTTTCGATGGCCGGGCCGATACCCAGCTTCACGCCGGGGTAGAGTGCTTCGAGCGCTTCGGCCATCAGGTGGGCCGACGAGTGCCAGAACGTTGCCTTACCCTCGGGGTCGTTCCAGGTCAGCAGTTGCACGTTGGCATCCGACTCGATAGGCCGGGTCGCGTCCTGCACCACGCCGTTGACTTTAGCCGCCAGCACATTGCGGGCCAGCCCTTCGCTGATTTGGGTGGCTATATCCAGCCCGGTCGAGCCCTTTGGATACGGCCTTACGCTCCCATCGGGCAGCGTCACGCGGATTTGTTCGTCCTGCGCAATCATAACTTGTTGGTTGTTAAACGTGTATCCACCGCCCGCCTACAACTGCGGACAGCTTATTCGGTTCGTAGTTTGTAGTTTATGGTTTGTAGTTCCTCCGGCGGAATTGGCTTGCGCCAGCAACGACAAACCACCAACTACGAACCACAAACTTTAATTCGATCCCAGCGGCTTGACGGCCCGGCGGAGCGAATCGCTGCCACCGCCGATTTCCCGGGTTTTGGGGGCAATGGTCGAGATTCGGACGCGGGTGGTGTCGAGCCGGGTGCGTTCGCGGTTGGCGGTCGCCCCGTCCGGAGTCGAGTTAGGCAAAAATACAGGGTTATATTGGTTTTGATACCGCCGTCGCTGCGAACGCCACAAACCAGCTGCGGCCTGCCGGTCGCCAACGTTCAGTTTGGTGGCTTTGGCATACGCGTCCACGGCCAGGTCGTACTGCCCCATCTGCTCGTGGCAATACCCAATGTACGTATCGATGCGCGGGAACTGCGGGCGTAGCTGCTGCACCCGCTGGTAATCGGCGAGTGCCGCGTAGTAGTTGCGGAACCGCTGGTTGATGAGCCCCGACTGAAAGTACGCCTGGTAGTAGCCCGGCTGCATCTGAATGACGCGCTGATAGCACTGCCGCGCGCTATCGAGCCGACCAGCCGTGTGGTAGATCAGCCCCCGGCTGTATTGCAGCCGGACGTTGTTGGGGAAATACTGTGTGGCCTGCGTGATATAGTTCAGGGCGGAATAGAGGTCGCGCCGGGTGCGGTAAATGGACGCCAGCTGATTATAGGTTTCCAGATAGCGCGGCTTCAGCCGGAGCGACTGCTGGTACAGCGTCAGGGCCTGCGCCGTGTCGCCGGTTCGCGCGGCCATCAGGCCCCGAAAGAAATAAGCTTCTCCATCGTACGGCGCCATTTGCAGGGCGCGGGCCAGAAACAGCCGCGCCTTGTCGAACTGGTTTTGCTGCTGGAGCAGATCGCCCTGCAAGGTGTAAAGTTCAGGGGTGTTGACACCCAGAATTTCGGCCCGTTGCGCGTTTTCGAGTGCTTTGGCGGGCTGCTGCCGATCGCGAAGAATCTGCGCGCGGGTCAGGTAAAAGCTGCCCACGTCGCCGTCGCGGCTGATGGCTTCGTCGATCGTCCAAAGCGTCGCTCTCCCGCCCCATCGCCAGGTACACGGCTGCCCGCTTGGCGTAGGCCGTCGGCGACGACGACTGGCTGATCGCCCGTGTCAGGGCCCGCAACGTGCCAGCCACGCGGCTCGTATCGCCGGGTTTGGGCGATTCCGGGATGTACGCCCCCCGGCGGTCGTCGGATGAGCAGGCGATGAGCAATGATAGAATGATTGAATGACAGACTGATTGAATGGCTAAACCACAGATTCGTCTGTTCATCCATCGAGAATAAAGGCCCCTATCGTTTGTCATCGACATTTCCATTCAATCAGTCTGTCACTCAATCACTCTGTCATTACCGATGTGAACCGGGAAAACACCCCCAGGGGGAGTCGTTTGCCGAATGTATCGGTCAGGTACAGTTCGCCTGATTCGGCGTTGGGAACGTCGCCAAAGAGCTGCGCCATCAGGTTGTCGACAATCAGTGACGAAAATCCCAGTGAATACAGGTTGATGATGAAAAAGAAATCGGTGCCGTCGAGCAGGTCGGCGCAGGACCCCAGCAGGTCGTAAATCTGCTCTTCCAGCACCCATTTCTCGCCGTCGGGGCCACGTCCGTAGGCCGGTGGGTCGAGGATGATCCCATTGTATTTGTTGCCCCGGCGTACTTCCCGACGAACAAACTTTACGGCGTCTTCCACAACCCAGCGGATGTTATCGAGTTCGCTGTAATCCATATTCTCCCGCGCCCAGTTAATAACCGGTTTTACGGCGTCGACGTGCGTCACATCGGCCCCCGCCTGCCGCGCGGCCAGCGACGCCCCGCCCGTGTAGGCGAACAGGTTCAGTACGCGCGGACGTGCAGTTGTTTTTTTCATGGCCGTCACCGCATCGTATATATACGCCCAGTTGTTGGCCTGTTCGGGGAAAATCCCCACGTGCTTAAAGGTCGTCAGGGCCAGCTTAAACGTCAGATTGAGGCCCTGCTGCTGAAAGCGAACCTGCCAGGGGTCGCGCATGTCGGGTTTCACCTGCCAGTCGCCCCGCTCGGGCGACGAGCGGTCGCGCCGGAAGGTGGCGTGGGCGCGGTCTTCCCATTCATCGTCAGACAGCGACTTACGCCAGACGGCCTGCGGCTCGGGCCGGGCCAGTACATAATCGCCAAAGCGTTCGAGCTTGTAGTAGTCGCCGGAATCGATCAGTTCATAAGCCGACCAGGGCGCGGGGGTAATCAGGTGAATCATAAATAAAGAGCGAAAGAGGTAAAGAGTGAAAGAGCGAATGCCTCCGGTACTAGCCCTTCGCTCTTTCACTCTTTACCTCTTTCGCTCTTTGTGGTGGCAAAGGTACGCAATTCGGCCCGTCCTGCGACAGTTCGTCAGGTCGGCAGACCGTTCGGCGTAAAACAACATTGGTGAAATGCGGGGAACCTTGTAACATTGTTCAGTCTTTCACCAACCGGGCCACGCCCGCACCGACTGACACTATGGCTGAACAAGAATCATCGCTCGGAACCCGCATTCTGCGCTTTTTCGTCAAGGAAGACGAGTCCGCCCCCGCAGTCGGCGGGGTACCGCCCGTAACCGGCACGACCCAGCCCCGACCAGCGGCCACGTCACCCGCTACGGGGTCATCGGCGAATACCAGCCCGTCGGCAACCACCACGACATCTGCCAACGCTACTGCGTCTACTGCGTCCACGCCCGGCAACGTCGATCCGAAATTTGCGGAGCATCTGGCGACTGTGCTGGCCCAGAACAACCCGCCCGGACCCGATTATTTCGAGTTCCGTGAAACCCTGAAAAGCCTGACGAGCCTGGGTCTGTCGGAAGAAAAGCAGTTTCAGGCCGCCTGGGCCAGCTTCAAAGCGCTTGGCGGGCCGACAGATGCGGGTGTGCTGACGCGCACGGCGAATCAATACGTAGCGGCTCTGCAAAAGGACCGCGATGGGTTCGCCAAAAGCGTCGATGCGGCTTTGGCGGAACGCGTGGGTGGTCTGGAAAACGAACAAAAACGGTTACAGGCCGAAAACGACGCGCTGACCCGGCAGTTGCAGGAAATCGAACAGAAGCGGGCGGCTAACACCGAACGACTCAGCGCGATTACCGGTGAAATGAGTGAGCAAAGCGCGAAGATCCGGCAGAATCAGCAAAACTACGAAACGACCTACGCTCACTTTGTCGATCAGATCAACGACGATGTGCGTAAACTAACGCAATACTTACAGTTGTAGAGTTGTACAGTTATAGAGTTGCTGGCGCGTCAGCCCATCCGGCCGCTAGCGCGCCAGCAACTTTATAACTGTACAACCCGACAACCTTACAACTCAACAACTTTACAACTCGACAACTTCATTCCCCCATGGCAACACCTGATTTTTCGCAGATTGGCGGCAGTACCGAAGAGCCAGACAAAAAATCGTTCTGGAGCCGCCCCGAAGGTATTTTCGGCATGATCGTGATGGCCGCTATCGCGGGCTACGGCCTGCTGCACCTCAACGATATTCTCGAATTCCTGATCCGGGCCACGTCGAACATCCTTGAATTGTCGCTGCTGCTGGGGGCGCTGGGCGTGCTGATCTTTCTGTTTACCAGCAAAGACGTTCGCACGGCGGTGTTCTTTCTGTTCAAGTCACTCATGCGGAGCATTACGGGCACAGTCATTCAGCTGAACCCCATTGCGATCATGAAGATTTACGTGCAGGATCTGAAAGACAAGCGGCAGAAGATGCAGGGACAGATCGACACGCTGGCCGGGCAACTCGTGAAGCTCAACAAGAAGATCAACGAGAACAACGACGCCATCAAGCAGAAATTCGCCGAAGCCAATAAAGCCAGCAGCCTGAGCGACCGCCCCGGCATGAAGGAACAGGCCCAACTGGCCACCATCGAAGGCGCGGGCCTGCAGGAGATGAACGAAAAGCTGTCTCCGCTGCAACGCAACATGACCATGGTGCTGGCGTTCATGGAAAAAGTCAACAAAAGCGCCGACTACATCATCAAGGAAACAGAAATCAAGGTTCGCCTGAAGGAAACCGAGTACCAGATCGTCAAGGAAAGCTCGAACGCCCTGAAAACGGCCGTCAGCATCTTCAAGGGCGACCCCGACAAGCGGTTTTACTTCGACGAGTCGATGGAGTACATTCAGGACGATATGAGCAAAAAACTCGGCGAGATGAAGCGGGCGATGGACCTGTCGATGGACTTTATCAACGGCGTCGACATTCAGAACGGTATCCTGTCCGACAAGGGGCAAACGTTGCTGGATGCCTACAACAAAGGCGAATTCAGCCTGATCCAGACCGACACCAGCGCATCGCCCAACCCGATCACCGCCCCCCGACCCGGCCAGATCAACCCGCCAAAGGACGCGGGATATCGGAACCTGCTGGATTAAAGAGCGAACGAGTGAATGAGCGAAAGAGCGATACCTGCCATTCAACGTTTATTCACTCGTAGCTCTCCCGTTTTTCGCTCTTTCACTCTTTCATTCTTTCGCTCTTTAACTATGCAACGACTCACTACTGCCGGACGGCTGCTGATTACGGTACTGGTTCTGGCCGCTATTTTCTTTGGATTCCGCTACTTCGGCGGCAGCGACGCCCTGCGCAAGATGGCTCCCCGCGAGGCCGACGCATCCTCGACCATGCCCCGCCCCGACGAGCCGGGTGCCGACAACAACAACGCGCCCGTTACGCCCGACAACGAATCGACGGCCAGTTCGGATGGGCCTGACATGACGAATCCGGGCTCGGCCCGGTCCGCGTTTACCTTCACCCCGCCCGCCCCGGAAGGGGGTAAGCTGAAAGGCGTCGTGGAGCTGGGAGCCAGCGGCTTTAACTCATTCATTATCAAAGTGGACGACCAAAAGCACTGGAAGCTGGAAAAGGCCGAGTTCGGCAACAGTCTGGTCATGGAAAACATGGCGTCGGACGACGATATCCGGCAGGGGCTGAAAAGCTACATCGGCAAGATGCTCGATTATGGCGTGGGTGGGCGCGATATTCACTTCGTCGTGAGTTCGGGAGCCGTCAAAGCCGAGGGTACGCAGAAGATCGTGAAGGCGCTGAAATCGCTGAACTACGTCGTCAACACCGTAACGCCGGAGCAGGAAGGCTCGCTGGGGTTGCGCTCGGTACTGCCCGCCGAATACGCCGGCAAAGCCTTTGTGGTGGATATTGGCTCGGGAAACACGAAGATTTCGTGGAAAACCGGCGAATCGACCAAGGCGCTGGAAACTTACGGGGCCAAATATTTTCAGAACAACACCAGCGATGCGACGGTAGCCAGTGAAGTATCGGCTAAAGCGAAACAGGTGCCCAGTGACCTCCGTCAGACCTGCTTTATCATCGGTGGGGTACCGTTCGATATGGCGAAAGTGTCGCGCAACGGTAAGGAACGGTACACGGTGCTCGACGCGCCCACAGCCTATAAACTCGACAACGCCAAAGACAAGGCCGGTATCAATATCTACAGGGCCGTTGCCGACGCCACAGGCTGTAAGCAGTTTGTGTTCGACTGGGACGCCAACTTCACCATCGGCTTTCTACTGACCACCAAGTAACCGGTCCGGCGCACACTATCTTTGCTGCGTTACACCACCGGGGCGTCGCCACGATCTACGCGGATACCGGCGACGCCCCGGTCTGTGTATGAGTAGTACCTAAACTGGCGACCATGCACCATCAGGAAGTTGACCCGCCCGACGAGTTACGGCATCTCATCCGTTGCTTCTGGTATACCCGGCTGGATTTTGGCGAGCAACCCGCTACGTTTCAGATCGTACCGGATGGCTACCCGGAACTGACCTTTCTCTTCGGTACCCCCTGCAGCCTGTCTACCCCCGATGGCTGGCAGTCGTTGCCCTCTCCCTTTCTGATGGGGCTGCTCAATCGACCGGTTGCGTTACGCGCCCAGCATTGCCTGGACGTTATCGGCGTCCGGTGCTTTCCCTGGACAGTCTTCAACCTGCTCGATCTGCCGTCCGGTCAGGCGGGTGGGCGACTCATTGCCCATCCTGTCGCCGACCTGCAACCCGTACTGGCCGCCCTGGTCAGGGATGGTAACATCGCCGAAGCCCTGCGTGAGGTGAGCCAGTATTTTTTACGGACGAAGGCCGATCTGGCCACGGATAGCACGTTGACCAAAGCGGGTACGGCGATGCGCGCAGCCAACGGTACCCTCCCCGTCAGTCAGGTAGCGGCAGCCGCCCACGCAACGGTGCGTACCCTGGAACGTAAGTTCAGGCAGGCGGCCGGGCATACGGTGAAAGACGTGTCGGCCCTGATCCGGTTTGAACAGGTGCGCGATCAGCTGTGGCTTGACCCGTCGACCAGTCTGACTGGGCTGGCGCACGACTTCGGCTACACCGATCAGGCACACCTCAGCCGGGAGTTCAAACGGTTCAGCGGCACGACACCCGCAGCCTTCGCCCGACAAACAAGGCAGGCGAAAGGCAATACGCCCGACGATTTTGTCGCGTTTGTACAAGCCTGAGGCCGGAGCGTTCCTGACCTTTGTGCCATCGTGCTGGACTCAGCACCCAAACGCGCACAAAAGATGGACGTACCAATCAAAAAAACCGCCCTCGTTTCAGGGGCTGGCATTGCCGGACTAACCACCGCCTGGTGGCTGAATCACCTTGGCTACCAGGTAACGGTGGTGGAACGGGCCAGCGGATTCCGAACGGGTGGCGCAGCTATCAATCTGGAAGGAGATGCCTTACACGTCGCCAGGCGGATGGGCCTTCTTGAGCAATTGAAAGCGAACCGGCTGACGCTGGAACGGTGGGACTTCAAAAATGCCGACGACAGTACAGCCGGCTCCATGCTACTCGACGGGCCGGGTGCCGACGATACGGTCGAACTCGAACGGGACACGTTTATGGCGGTGCTGCTGGAGGCACTGAACGACGAGGTCGGGTTTGTATTCGGCGACAGTATCACTGCCCTGCACGAAACCGGGACCGACGTCCGTGTCACGTTCAGGCACCGGGCGCAGCAACCCTTCGATCTGGTGTTTGGCTGCGACGGGACGCATTCGGCCGTGCGGAATCTCTGGTTTGGCCCCGAAGCCGACTATTCCCAGTTTCTTCACCATTATTTCTCACTCACGATCGTCGACAAATTGCTGATAGAACCAAACACGGCGCAACTCTACAACGTACCGGGCAAGGTCATCATGCTGAATGCCTACAACGGCAAAACAGACATCGTTTTCTGTTTTTTCTCGGCGCAGGAAATCGCGTACGATTATCGGGACACCGACCAGCAACGTCAGCTCACGATCGATCAGTTTACCGGTAACGACTGGCGAACCGCCGAACTACTGGCGGAGGTAAAGCAGGCAGGCACGGCCTACTTCGATAAATTCTGCCAGATACACATGCCGTCGTGGACCAAAGGCCGGGTGGCCCTGGTGGGTGATGCCGCTTACTGCGCGTCGCCCGCTGCGGGCATGGGCGGGTCGCTGGCCATGATCGGCGCGGCCGCCGTAGCCGATGCCCTGGCAACGCACGATGGCCACCATGAAGCCGCCTTTCAGGCGTATAACCAGACGTTGCGACCGCTGATCGGGGCGGTGCAGACCAACGCCCTGAGCATGCTGAGCCAGTTTCTGATACCGGCTACCGAGGCCGCGATTCAGGCACGGAATGCGGAGCCGATGCCCGTTTAGCCAGCCCGTTTTGTCGCGTTTGTCCAGGACCACGACCACCACCTCCCCCACCTTTGCCTGTACTCAACGGGCAAATTCAGTCGGCATACTGAATCATAAGTACTTCGTTACAAACAATTTAGGTTATTCTAAAACTATTTTTTTGTCAATAACCTACTTACCAACCGATACACCATGCTACTAACGAACAAGAAAATAGCCATTCTCGGAGCGGGTCCCGTTGGTCTGACCATGGCCCGACTACTACAGCAGGCAGGTGTCGACGTGACGGTTTACGAACGGGACGCCGACCCGCAGGCCCGCATCTGGGGCGGCACGCTCGACCTGCACAAAGAGTCGGGCCAGAAAGCCCTGCAAAAAGCCGGTCTGCTCGACCGGTATTACGCAGCCGCCCTACCCATGGGTATCACCTTTACCGATCAGCAGGGGACGGTGCTTTTCTCGAAGGAGATCCGCCCCGGAGACGAACACGATAATCCCGAAATAAACCGGAACAGCCTGCGGACCATCCTGCTCGACAGTTTGACCAGCCCCACCGTGATCTGGAACCGGAAATGCACCGGGCTTGACCAGCAGAACGGCCACTGGCAGCTGCATTTCGACAACGCCCCGCCCGCACTGGCTGATGTTGTCATCGTGGCCAACGGCGGCATGTCTAAAGTACGATCCTACGTTACGGATGCGGTCATTGACGATACCGGAACAATTATTATCCAGGGCGACGTACCGCAGCCTGCGACAGCCTGTCCGGAGTTTTACCAGCTATGCAACGGCAAGCGATTGATGACCAGCCAACTGGGCAATTCATTGGTCGCAAATCCGTGCAACAATGGAAATCTGACCTACGGCCTGATTTTCCAGAAACCGGCCGGATGGGCGCATGGTAACGGCCCGGACCATACAGACAGCATGCGGGCCGTTGTCACCGACCGGCTTGCAGACTGGGGTGAACCCTTCCAGCAACTGTTCCGCGCGACGACAGCCTTCTGGGGACTGCCGACCAAAAAATTACCGCTGGACAAACCCTGGCAACCCAATCGCCCGCTGCCCATTACGTTGATTGGCGATGCGGCCCACCTGATGCCGCCGTTCGCCGGGCAGGGCGTAAATACCGGGCTGCTGGACGCGCTGACTTTATCCGATTGCCTTACCGGCGACACGTACACAACCATTCAGGACGCCATCGACGCCTACGAGCAGCACATGAGGATATATGCCACGGAAGCCCAGCGCGAATCGCACGAAAACGAGTTGATGATGCGCCAGCCTGACTTTTCATTTCTCCAGTTCATGCACTAAGCGTCGCTCGTGCAGGCCCCATAACGGGGAAAGCTGGCGCGGTATAAAACAGGTCGTTCGGCATCGGTACCGGGCGACCTGCTTTTTTGGCAGGAGAATTGCCCGTAACTGCTTGCCATACCCACCGTAACCAGATTTTCCCTAACCTGCCTTGCGCTATCTATTGCTGCTTTCATTACTGTGGCTACTGAGTTGTCAACGCGACCCGGTCGCGGATACTGGTCCGGGCTACGAGTACGCACCGGTTGAAACGGGTCGGTATTGTGTGTACGATGTCAGCGAGCAGCAGTATGCCCTCAATGCCCCCCCCGTTCAGCGGACGTATCAGGTAAAGGAAGTGATCGGCGCGCCGTATACCGATGCGACGGGACAATCGGCGTACCGGCTTATGCGCTATCGCCGGGCCGCGTTGGCGGCTGGCTGGCAGCTGGACTCGATCTGGACTATTCAGCGCACCGATAATCAACTCATTCGTACGGAAAACGGGCTGGCGTTCGTTAGTCTGCTGTTCCCCGTCAGCGAACGGCTTACCTGGAACGGCAACCGATACAACGCGCTCGGCGAGGAACCCTACGAACTGCGCAACGTCGGCCAGCCCTACCGCGTATCAGATACAACCTACGACCAGACGCTGACGGTCATGGGGCGCAATGATTCAACGCTGATTTCGCACGATAAACGACTGACGGTATTTGCCCGGCAGGTGGGTATTGTTTACCGCGAACGGATACAGCTTCAATTCTGCTCATCGACACCCGCCTGCGTGGGCACCAATCAGATTGACTATGGCATTCGGCAAATTTACCGGCTTCGGCAATATGGTACGGAATAAATGGGTGCTGATCGTGCTCCTGAGCATCGGCGGGGTGCTGTCGGCGCAGGCCCAGACGCGTAAATACCTGGTGCTGCTGCGCGACAAAGCGGGCACGCCCTACTCGATCGACCGGCCGGAGCAGTTTCTGTCGCAGCGGGCCATCCTGCGTCGGCAGCGGCAGAACATCGCCGTTCAGAGCCGCGATCTACCTGTTAACCCGGCCTATGTTACGCAGTTGCAGCAGGCGGGAGCCCGCATCTGGTTTCCGTCGCGCTGGTTCAACGCCGTGCTGATCGAAGCCACCGACGCCGTGCTGACAACCGTCCGGCAGTTGCCGTTTGTGAGTGGCATCGAGTTCAACCGGGCCTTATCGGGTGCCCGGCGCAGCGCCGAAGCCGGGCCAGCCGAAACGAACGCCGGTCGGAAATTTGGCGAAGTAAGTGCCCTTAGCTACGGCGCGTCGCAGACGCAGATCACGCAGATCGGGGCCGACAGAATGCACGAAGCGGGCTACCACGGCGAAGGGATGCTGATCGGTGTGCTGGATGCGGGCTACCTCAACGCCGACCGGGTTGGCTTTCTCAAACCGCTGTTCGACGAAAAACGGGTGCTGGCGACCTACGATTTCGTGAAGAAAGAAACGAGCGTCTACGAAGATGATTCACACGGCATGTCGTGCCTGTCGGCCATTGCCGCTACGGCCGACGGGCGACTCTACGGTACGGCCTACAACGCGTCATTTATCCTGCTCCGGACCGAGGATGCGGCCACCGAAAGCCGGGTCGAAGAAGCCAACTGGCTGTTTGGGGCCGAATACGCCGACAGCGCGGGCGTCGACGTTATCAGTTCCTCGCTGGGCTACACGCAATTTGATGATGCCACCAGCAACTACACCTACGCCAACATGGACGGTAAAACGGCCCTGTCGACGCGGGCCGCGCAGATTGCCGCCCAAACAGGCATGGTGGTCGTCGTGGCGGCTGGTAACGAAGGCAGCAGCGCATGGCGGTATATATCAGCGCCGTCCGATGCCGCAGCAGTACTGGCGGTCGGGGCCGTCACAGCGGCAGGAAACCGGGCATCGTTCAGTTCAGTCGGCCCTTCCGCCGACGGACGAATCAAACCCGATCTCGCTGCGCGGGGGCAGAGCACGGTGATCGGGTCACCCACCGGGCAGATCGTGGCGGGCGACGGCACCTCGTTTGCAACGCCCCTGCTGGCGGGGCTGGCGGCTGGCTACTGGCAGGCCAACCCCCGGCTGACGGCCGCGCAGGTCACGGCCGCCCTTCGCCGGTCGGGTAGTCAATACACGGCCCCCGATGCCCAGCTCGGCTACGGCATCCCCGATTTTAGCCGGGCGCAGGCCATCGCCGAGACGTTTAAACCGCTGGCTGTATACCCTATACCATTCTCGGATGTTGAACCGCTAACCGTTAGCTGGGGCGAACTCGATGTGAATACGGCGCTGGAAGCCACGCTGACCGATCTCACCGGCCGCACGCGCTGGCAGACCCGCACGACCCCGCCCGGTCTGGCTGCGTTTACCGTACCGGATCTCGGTCTGCCGACGGGTATGTACGTACTGACGCTGGTCGCGGGTGAAACCAAACGCAGCCTGAAGGTGATTAAACGATAATTTTTTAACACAGAGACACGGAGGGCTGCACAGAGAACGAAGAGGTTTCAGCATTGCCTGATTTTCTCTTTTATCTCCGTGCAGCCCTCCGTGCCTTTGTGTTAAAAAACCCTATTCGTTCCCCACGCCGGAAGCGCTATCTTTTCTGGTCCCCGACCGGCGGCTGATCGCGCTGTTGGTCGCGGCTTCCTCCCGGACAGGAATCTGAATCTTGTAGTTGCGCCCGGCCAATGAAGTCGACGGCGTGTGATCGACGACAACACCCCCCGCCGGACTCTGGTTGGGTCGCTGCTGCTTGTAGTTGGCTAGTTGGGCATCGCCCACCGTCGGCGCCGTCACCGACACAGCCTGTTTGTTGCTGACCCGACGGGCCGCCTGCGCCTTATTAGGGTGCTTATAATTATTGGTCGAATAGGTCGGATCGTTGGCCCAGGAAGGTTTGTCCTGTGCGCAACTCCAATTACTGAGTGCCACCAGACCAACGCCCAGCAGCCATGATTGTATCGTTTTCATGGTCGAGTGATTTTGTTGTACGAAAACTATATACTTATTAAATATACATTAAAACAAGCAAAAACGAATTACTGGTTTTATAGTTTTATCTAATTTTTGCCAACATCCGGCTTACAGACGGAGAATTAGCGATTGATATTGCGTCATCCAGTAAGAACCATCGAACGTTCTGCACTTCATCGGTTTGAACAAATGGCTCTTCGGGATCGGCTTCAAGCAAAAAGCGAACGTCGTAATGCAGATGAGCCGGCACCGCCCCACGAGCCGGTATCGGATGCACGTCGACATCGAATATGGGGGCAGGTTTTCCCGGTTCGCCCACTAGCCTCAGGCGGGTCAGGCCGGTTTCTTCTCGCGCTTCTTTCAGGGCCACGGCCGCTACGTCGGGGTCGCCATCGGCATGACCGCCGGGCTGAAACCAGCGGTCAAGTTTGCGGTGATGAATGAGCACGGTTTGCTGCCGGTCGGGGCTGACGATGCAGGCCGAGCCCGTGACGTGGCCGATGAGCAGGCTGCGCTCGAAGCAATCCGTATGTTGCTGCACGAATTGCCGGGTGGCTTCGGTCATCGCCCGCTCGTCGGGATCGGTTGTGGCGGGGTTGTCGAGGTGCTGTTGCAGCAGCGAAAGCAAAGGCTGGCGGTGCATGGACTGGTTTTTACGGTAAAAAAAAGGCAATTTCGGCTGTTTTTTGACAAACAATCGTACCAATCAAATCCAATCATGCGTAAGCTCGTACTGAGTTGTGCTACGGTCGCACTGGCGGCCCAACTGGCCACCGCCCAGATTAAACTCCCCTCCCCCAGTCCCGGCGCAACCGTCATGCAGACCGTTGGCACGACCGACCTGACCGTTAAGTATTCGCGGCCCAGCCTGAAAGGTCGTACCCCCTTTACCGATGCCTTAATCCCAACCGGCAAAGTATGGCGCACGGGTGCCAATCAGGCAACCGCCTTCACCACGTCGACCGATCTGATGATCGACGGCAAAACGCTCCCCGCCGGTTCGTACGCCATTCTGTCGATCCCGATGGCCGACGACTGGACGCTGATTTTCAGCAAGAACATGGCCGTGACCGAGCAGACCTACAAGCAGGACGAAGACGCCCTGCGCGTACCGATCAAGGTGGTAAAAGAAACCGACCCCACGCAGAACTTCACCATCGGTTTCAGCGACGTGACCGACAGCACGGCCAACATGACGTTTATGTTTGGTACCGCGAAGGCAATGGCTCCGCTACGTGTCGACGTAAACACTAACGCAGCGGCTAACGTGGATAAGGCGGTTGCGGAGAAGCCGGAGGACGCGGCTGTATTGCAGGCAGCAGCCAGCTACAACCTCTCGAAAGGCCGCAACCTCGATCAGGCCCTGACCTGGATCGATAAATCGGTATCGATGAAAGAAACGTATCGCAATCTGTTCGTGAAAGCGCAGATTCTGGGCAAAATGGGCAAATACGCCGATGCCCTGCCGGTGGCGCAGAAAGCCCTGGCAACGGGTCAGTCGTCGAACGACGCAGCGTTCCCGTTCTTCAAAGACGGTATCGAGAAGACGATTACCGAATACACCGCCAAAGTCCCAGCCATGCCGGCGAAAGGCAAAAAAGGCAAGCGGGCGTAAGGTCGGTTTGCAATTTTCGGTTTACAGTTTTCGGTTGTGGGTCGCGGTTACTACTGCGGCCCACTTTTTTTGCCTGCTTCTTATCGATCAGACCATTAGTCAGGGGCGTGATAATTCGATTGTGCCTTTGAATAAGTGGATGCAGATATTTTATCCAGCAGATAACTCATAAATCAACATCACGGTGTTGATCGCAGCGGGCACTGTAGATAATTGCTTCTAGTTCATCGCCCGTTTCGTCGCCCTGCCAGCTCCCGGCCACCTGTTCGAGCAACTGCGATGGCGTAAGTTCACCCTGCCCGTTTTGCTTGTCGTCAACCATGTGCAGGCCCATTCGGTGAGCCAGTTCCTGAAGCAATGCGAAGTCAGCATCGCTCTGGGTTTCTATGGTTATGCTGCGTGTCATGGGTTCTCCTTTCTGTAAAAACGACCAACCGCTGAATCCGGTTTCCAATGTATCGCCAATCAGCGGGCTATCCAACAAGGTGGCCTCACCACTGCCTCCGTAAACCGGCTTACCGGAGTATCCGCTGTAACACCCACGCGATACCGACGACGAGCAGACAGCCGATCGCGTTGAGCCAGAGGAAAGCCGTCAGGTCGAAATACCAGCTCAATATAACGAACAGCTCGGCGATGATCGCGGCCCAAAACGTAGCCGGGCCGTCGATGGATTTGACGTAGAACGCGACGACGAACACGCCCAGCACTACGCCGTAAAACAGCGACCCAAGAATATTGACGGCTTCGATCATGCTGCCGAACTGGTTGGCAAACTGCGCCACGACGATGCAGAAAATACCCCAGCCGATGGTCGACCAGCGCGATGCGTTGAGGTAATGCGCGTCTGTATCGTTGGGGCGGATCAGTCGCCGGTACACGTCGACTACCGTTGTCGACGCCAGCGACGAATACGCCGACGCGACCGACCCCATCGAGGTCAGGAAAATCATGGCGATCAGGAGGCCGATCAACCCGTGGGGCAGGTAGTCGAGCACGAACCGCAGAAATACGTAGTTTACGTCGTTGGTATCGGCCGCCGGGTTATTTTGCTTAATCAGCCCGGTGATATCGGCTTTGACGGTTTTCAGGGCATCATCGGTTTGCCGGATGCATTCACCGGCCACATCCTGACCCACTTCGTCCGCTGTTTTCAGCGCCGTCTGCAAATCCAGCACCGCTTTCTGGCGTACGTTGGTCAGGTTCTGGTGTTTGATTTCAGCGACCTGGTACGCGCTGGCGTAGGGGCTGTTGCGTAGTTTGTCGGTTTCCTGCCGGTTGAAAAACGCGGGCGACGGATTGTATTGATAAAAGACAAACACCAGCACACCGACCAACAGGATCAAAAACTGCATCGGTACCTTAAGCAGGCCATTCATCAGCAGCCCCAGCCGGCTTTGCCCAATCGACTCACCCGTCAGGTAGCGCCCCACCTGCGACTGGTCGGTGCCGAAGTAGGACAGCTGCAGAAAGAAACCGCCAATCAGCCCCGACCAGAGGTTGTAGCGGCTGTCGGGATCGAAATGCAGGTCGATCAGGTTCATGCGCCCGGCTTTTCCCGCCACGTGCAGCGCGTCGATGAAGCCCACGCCCTCGGGCAGTAATCGCACGGTCAGGTAGCCCGCCAGCGCCATCGCTAGGGCCACGACGGCCATCTGCTGCAGGTGCGTGTAGGAAATGGCTTTCGATCCCCCAACGACCGCGTAGACCAGCACCAGCCCGCCGATGATGATATTGGTCCAGTAGATATTCCAGCCGAGAATCGTTGACAGGACGATGGCGGGTGCGTAGATCGACAGGCCCGTCGACAGGCCACGCTGGAGCAGAAATAAGCCGGCTGTCAGCGTCCGGACACGGGTATCGAATCGGGTTTCGAGGTATTCGTAGGCCGTAAACACCTTGAGTCGGTGGAAGATCGGCACGAACGTGATCGACAGCACGACCATTGCCAGCGGCAGACCGAAATAGAATTGCACGAATCGCATGCCGTCGGTAAAGCCCTGCCCCGGTGCCGACAGAAACGTAATGGCACTCGCCTGCGTCGCCATCACCGACAGCCCCACGTGGTACCACGGCAGCGACTGCCCCGCCAGCAGGTAACTGCCGAGGTTCTGCCCGTTCTGCCGCTGCTCGGCCCGGCTGCGTAACACGCCGTACAGGACCAGCCCCAGCAGCGTAACCACTAAAACACCCCAGTCGAGCGTACTCATGACAGCCAGCGCATCAGTACGTAAAACAGGCTGATTTCAAGTGCCAGACTACCCAGCACGAGGGCATACAGATGGGGCCACGAACGGGCGAAAGGCGGCAATTCGTCGGGGGTTTCGGACATACAACGCAGATTCTGCAAATAGAACGCCGAAAGTACGGCAAACAGGGCATATCCTTTGAATTCGGCCCGAAATGATCTAGGTTAGCAACCCGGCCGTCTGTTCGGCTGGCCTGCCTATGACCCCACAATCCGTTTCTACCGCCGAACAACGTCTGTTTGATCTGAGCGGTAAAGTAGCCCTTATTACCGGTGCCAGTAAAGGGATCGGCGAAGACATTGCCCGCCTGTACGCCCGCTTCGGTGCGAAGGTCGTCGTCAGTAGCCGCAAACAGGATGCCTGCGATGAACTCGCCAATGCCATCAAAATGCAGGGCGGTGAAGCCACCGGCATTGCGGCCCACGTCGGCGACATGGATCAGCTCACCCAGCTGGTCGACAAAACCATCGCGGTCTACGGCGGCATCGATATTCTGGTCAACAACGCGGCTTCCAACCCCGTCTTCGGCCCCTCGCTCGACTGCGACGGCAGCGCGTTCGACAAAATCATGCAGGCCAACGTGAAAGCGCCGTTTGAGCTGAGCAAGCTGTGTTACCCCAGCATGAAAGCGCGGGGCGGGGGTAGCATCATCATGATGAGTAGCATCGCGGGCGACACGCCCGACCCCGGACTGGGCATCTACAGTGTCAGTAAGGCGTCGCTGAACATGCTGACGAAGGTACTGGCCAAGGAATGGGGACCCGATGGTATCCGCGTCAACGCGATTGCGCCCGGCCTGATCAAAACCAAATTTTCGCAGGCCCTCTGGCAAAACGAAAAAATTCTGGATCATTTCGTCAGCCGATTACCCATCGCCCGGATGGGAACGACCAGCGAAATCAGCCCGTTAGCCCTGTTTCTAGCGTCGAGCGCGTCGTCGTACAGCACCGGCTCCATTTTTCACGCCGACGGTGGCACGGTCATTTAGTTTGTAGTTTGTCGTTCGTGGTTCGTAGTTTGTGCCGGGCCGCCGGTCGGTTCCTCCGGCGGTATTATCCGCGACAGCCAGCCGCCGAAGGAACTACGAACCACAAACTACAAACTACAAACTCAAGTATGCCTGAAGTATGGATGCGGGGGCCGCTGCCCGATGTGCCGCCCCTGTTGCAGCCCGTAGCACACGCGCTGTTGCAGGCCCGCGAAGAAATTACGGAACTGCTGGCCGATTTTCCCGATGAGCTGCTGTGGGTTCGCCCGGCGGGGCGGGGTGGTGAAGTGGCGTCGGTGGGCTTTCATGTACAGCACCTGGCCGGTGTCCTCGACCGCACGTTTACCTACGCCCGCGCCGAAGCCCTCTCCCCCGCGCAACTCGACGCCCTATCGGCGGAGGGAGCACCGACGGCAGCGGGACAAACGGCAGCGTCGCTGGTCGAGCAGTTTGCGCAGCAGGTCGACCGGGCGATAGCGCAGCTGAAAACAACGGACGAAGCCACACTCACCGACTGGCGGGGCGTCGGCCGGGCGCAACTCCCCTCGACGGTACTTGGGCTGCTGGTCCACGCGGCCGAACACACAATGCGCCACGTCGGGCAGGTATCCGTCACGGCGCGGCTGTTACCCGGCTGAATCCGTGGCGACTCAGCCGGTATCCCGGTCAGAGCAGCGTGCCACGCAGGATAATCGACGCAATCGAAAAATAGATGACCAGCCCCGTAACGTCGACCAGCGTGGCGACGAACGGAGCCGATGACGTGGCGGGGTCAAGCCCAAACCGACGCAGCAGAAACGGAATCATGGCCCCCGACAGCGTTCCCCACAGCACGATGCCGATCAGCGTTGCCCCGACCGTCAGCGCAATCAGAAACCAGTGCTGCCCGTAATCGTAAAAGCCGGTTTTCTGCCAGATCACGATACGCAGCAGACCAATTACGCCCAGGATCAGGCCCAGAATTAAGCCGGAAAACAGCTCTTTCCGCATCACGCGCCACCAGTCGGGCAGGGTCAGTTCGTGGAGCGCCATGGCCCGGATGATGAGCGTTGCCGCCTGCGATCCGGAGTTGCCCCCGCTGGAAATAATTAGCGGAATAAACAGCGCCAGCACCACCGCCCGCTCGATCTCATTCTCGAAATAGCCCATCGCCGACGCCGTCAGCATCTCACTCAGAAACAGCACGATCAGCCACCCGGCCCGCTTCCGCACCATCTCAAGCATGGGCGTTTTGGTGTACGGCAGGTCCAGCGATTCCAGACCACCAAATTTCTGAATATCCTCGGTATCAGCCTGTTCGATCACGTCGATCATATCATCGGCGGTCACAATCCCGACCAGTACACTGTCGTCGGTTACGACGGGCAGGGCCGGGCGGTCGTAGCGTTTAAAGGCGCTGATGGCTGCTTCCTGCCCGTCGGTTACGTGCAGGCAAACGAACTGCCGGTCCATGAGCGAGTCGACCGTGGCCGTCTCCGGCGCAAACAGAATCTGCGAAATCCGCAGGTCATCGATAAGCCGGTGCTGCGTGTCTACGACGTAGATATGCGTGATCGTTTCGCTGCGCTGCCCTTTGGTACGGATGTGTTCGAGCACCTGCCGCACCGTCTGTTCCGGCCGCACGGCCAGGTAATACGGTGTCATCCGCCGGCCAATCGACCCTTCGGCATACCCCAGCAGTGAGCTGGCGATGGCCCGCTCGTCGTCAGTCAGCAGGTTGAGCGTTTGGTACAGCACCTGCGAAGGCAACTCTTCCAGCAGCGCCGTGCGGTCGTCGGGAGCCAGCCCGTTGAGCAGCGTCGCGACTTCCCGCTGCCCCAGCTGCTCCATCAGTTGCTGCTGCTGCTCCGCGTCCAGGTGTTCAAACGACTGAGCCGCAACCGTTTCGGGCAACAGTCGAAAGAAAACAGCCTGCTCGTGGGGTGGCAGTTCGTGGAGCAGGTCGGCGAGTTCGCTGGGGTCGAGGTACGGGACGACACCCTTGAGCGCGGGCCAGTTGCGCTGGTGGATGTCATTGATAATTTTCGATGTTACGGGCATCAGTACGGAGCGGATTAAGCCTTGATCTGTTAACCCCAACGGCAACCATCTGGTTTGCGCCAGCCAACAGCGCTATAGTCAGGGCAGGGCAAAAGCGACGTAACTGTCGCCTTTTTTCGTGCCAAGTTTCGTACCACCACACGCCACCACAACATACTGCTTCCCGTTGACGGCGTAGGTAGCGGGGGTGGCAAAGCCAGCAGCAGGCAGAGCCGTTTGCCACAGCAGCTTACCCGTCTTTTTGTCGAACGCCCGAAACATCCCGTCTTTCGTGGCCGCGATAAACAGCAGTCCACCCGCCGTCACGACGGGTCCGCCGTAGTTTTCGGTACCCGTCGGCGGAATGCCTTTCGCGGTCAGTTCGGGCAGTTCGCCCAGCGGTTGCTGCCAGCGGTGTTCGCCGGTATTGAGGTCGATCGCCGTCAGGGTACCCCAGGGCGGTTTGATCCCCGCGTAGCCTTTACCATCCAGAAATTTGGTGTAGCCGTTGAATTTATACGGTACATACGGCTCCTTTTGCCCCGCAGCGATGGGTGTCGCTTCCGTCTTTTCGTCGCCAAACAGAAACGCGATCAACGCCTGCTTTTCGGGCGCCGACAGGTTGGGAAAGCCCGGCATCATACCCTTGCCGTGCCCGACCAGATTCGACACGTAGGCCCGGTCGCGCCGTTGGCCGATGGCCACCAGTGATGGGTAGCCACTCGCTACGTTGCCTTTGCGTTCGGGGCCGTGGCAGGTCTGGCAACTGGTAGTGTAGATCCGGTGGCCGGGACTTAGCTGCGCCAGTTCGTCGGCTTTGGGCGTGGAGCGCAGGCTGAACAGCCACGCCATTTCGTTCGCATTGACGTACATAATACCATCCGGGTCGACGGCCGCACCACCCCACTCGGCCCCTCCGTCGGCCCCCGGCAATACCAGCGTCGGGGTTTTGCTGAGTGGCACATACGGCCCTTTTTTCGCCTGGCGGAATTGCGCCAGCAGCGAATCGCGGTCGTCGGAATAGGGGTTGATGTCGGATTCGGTCAGCGTCTGTCGGGCAAACGGGTTGGGCTTCGTGGGTAGTGGCTGCGTCGGCCAGGCCGTTTCGTCGGGCAGGGCTGACGTGGGCATGGATCGCTCCTCGATCGGAAACAGCGGCTTACCCGTCGCGCGGTCGAACACGTATACGTAGCCCTGCTTGGTCACCTGCGCGACGGCGTCAATTGATCGGGGCCGACCATCGGGGCCGTTTTGTCTGACCGTCAGCAGGTTGGGTGGCGCGGGCAGGTCGCGGTCCCAGATGTCGTGATGCACCAGCTGCTGATGCCAGCGCCGTTTGCCCGTCCGGGCGTCGAGCGCGAGGAGGCAGTTGGCAAACAGATTCCTGCCGGTGCGATTCCCCCCATAGAAATCGAACGCAGCCGACCCCGTTGGTACGTACACAATGCCCCGCTTCCGGTCGACCGACATCCCCGACCAGCAGTTTGCCCCGCCGACGTCCGTATTTTTGTACGCGTCTTTGGGCCAGGTATCATAGCCATATTCGCCCGGCTGCGGAATCGTGTGAAACACCCAGGCCAGTTTCCCCGTCCGGACGTTGAATGCCTGTATCGACCCCGGTGCGGCATCCGCCCCTTCCGACAGGCGTAACGGCATCACAATCAGGTCCTCGAACAGCGTACCGGGGGTGTTGGAGATAACGAATTTGTTCGCGGCCGTTGGTCCCAGCCCCTTTTTCAGGCTGACGTGTCCGCTGTCCCCAAACGTAGTGATCGGCTTACCTGTAGCCGCATCGATGGCGTACAGGTCCGAGCCGTAGGCGTACAGAATCCGGGCCGGTTCGGTATCACCCGGCCGGTTGCTGCGCCAGTACACAACGCCCCGGTTTGTACTCATCGACGACGCCCCACCCGACTCAACAAATCGCCAGCGTTCCTTACCCGTAGCGGCATCCAGCGCAACCAGCTGATTCGAGGCCGTGACACCGTATAACGTTCCATTGACGATAATCGGATTACACTGCACCTGTCCCGAATCGCCCGAATGAAATTCCCAGACGGGCTTCAGCTGCGCGACGTTGTCCGTATTGATCTGACTAAGCGTCGAGTAATGGCTCCGGTCAGGGCCACCGAGGTATTCGGGCCACTCGGTAGCAGGGTCGGGTTCGCGTCCGGTGAGCCAGGCAGTCGTTCCCAGCGCACCGAGCAGCAGCGTCCCCAATAAAGCAAAGCGGTTCATCGTGACAGTTTAGAGCAAAAGGCAGATACCTGTCCGGCTTACCGCTCCAGACCGATGCGTCACGGCTACAACTGCGCCAGCCGGCCACCGTCGACGGCCAGGGTAGTGCCGTTGATGAAACAGGCTTCGTCGGACGCCAGGTAGCAGATCGCCGACGCAATGTCGGCGGGTTTACCCACGGCACCGGTGATTTTTTCTTTCCCGCTTTTCACGTTCGGGTTATCCCACAGCATCGGCGTATCGACGGCCCCCGGTGCCACACAGTTGACGCGTACTTTTTTGATATCGCTCTCCAGCGAAAGGCCCCGGGTAAATGCTTCCATCGCCCCTTTACTGGCGGCATACGGTACGACGTTGGCGGTAGTCTGAAACGCGTGTACCGAGCTGACGTTGACGATTGCCCCGCCATCGATGTGCGGAATGGTCAGTTTGCAAAGCAGAAATACCGACCGCATGTTTACCGTCTGCACTTTTTCCCAATCATCGAGCGATAAGTCGACGATCGGGTCGAAGGTCATCATCGCTGCGTCGTTGACCACGATGTCGATCTTACCCCAGCGGTCCAGTGTCTGGTTTACCATCGTCCTGATCGACTCGGAGTCACTCAGGTCGATGTCGGCGAAAAACGCTTCACTGCCTTTATCTTCGATGTACTTGACGACCTCATGGCCCCGGTCGTCGTCCCGACCAACCACGACCACCTTACCGCCTTCCTCCCCCATTCGCTCGGCCGTAGCCCGGCCAATGCCCGACGTGGAGCCGGTTACGATGCACACCTTATCTTTAAAACGCATTATCAGGTTGTTTTTTTGACAAACCGGCCGTGCCAGTCAAGTGTTTGTCCACACACGCGTCGGCAAACAAACCGGGGCCCGGCCAGACAAACCGTAGTGTGTCTGGCCGGGCCCCGGTAAGCGATACCAGATGATCTTACTCGACGGCCAGAATCTTGAATTCGGTCCGGCGGTTTTTCTGGTGTTCGGCTTCAGCACAGGCCACCCCGTCGACGCAGCCATTGACGATTTCGCTTTCGCCGTAGCCATGCGCCGACAGCCGACCGGCAGCGATACCCCGCGCCACGAGGTAGTCCATCGCGGCCCGGGCCCGGTTTTCCGACAGGCGCATGTTGTAGGTATCGCTGGAACGGGCGTCGGTGTGCGAGCGCAGTTCGATTTTCATCTTCGGATACTCTTTCAGGAGCGCCAGCACGTGGTCGAGTTCGCGGGCGGCATCGGCCCGGATAAAGAACTTGTCGAGGTCGTAGTAAATATTTTTCAACTGAAACACGTCACCCACGCCATACAGGCCAATTGAATCGGTAACGGCCCGGCCGGTGCGCTTCGTTTTACCGTACTGCGCCTTTTTGGTGGCGTACTGTTCTTTCTGGGCCGTGATCGTAAACGGCGCGTTGGCTTTTGTATTGAATTCGTAGCCGCCGTCGGGGCCCGTCACGACGCTTTGCTCGCTTTTGTCTTTTTCGTTGCGCAGCGTCACCTTCACGCCCTGCGCCGGTTTCTGGTTTACTTCGGTTTTAACGATACCCCGCACCAGTGTATTCTCGCTCTTGGTCAGGTAGATAGATACACTCAGCTCCGGCTTTGGCGACTGAGTCAACGTCGAGAACCGAACGCTGTTGAGCGCGTAGCCATCTTTGACCACCCGGAACTCGTACTCCGTATTGGCGTCCAGACAAAGGTCCGTGCGCCCCTCCGCGTTGGTCACGCGCAATTCCTGGTTGGTCCCGTTGCGCAGGATGCGTACGTCAGCCATGTCGATGGGCGTACCCGTCTTTTTGTCATAGACCAGAATATTGAGTTGCTTGCAGATGCGCCGGAACGAATAAATATCATCGTCGCTGATGCCTTTTTTGCGGTTGCTGCTGAAGTAACCGGTTGTATGGGTCCGGTCGGTGATGTAGCCGAAGTCGTCTTTGTCGGAGTTGACGGGCGCACCCACGTTGCGGACACCCCGGTACGCAACGCCGTCCTTTAGTTCAGCCAGAAATACATCCAGCCCGCCGAGCCCTTCGTGCCCGTCCGAGGAAAAATACAGGTTACCGTCTGCGTCGGCATACGGGAACATCTCGTTGCCTTCGGTATTGATGTCCTTACCCATATTGACGGGGGTTCCCCACTGCCCGTTGTTGTATTCGACCACGTAAATATCGGTACCGCCGTAGCCGCCCGGCATATCCGACACGAAGTACAGCTTGCTGTCGTCGGGCGCGAAGGCAGGGTGCCCGACCGAGTATTCTGCACTGTTGAACGGTACTTCCTGAATATCGACCCACTTACCGTTTCGGTTGACCGACGTGTAGAGTTTCAGTTTGCGCACCCCGTCCGAACTTTTACCGGCCTTACCCTTGCTCCCGTTGTTGCGCGTAAAGACGATGGTTGTCTGATCGCGCGTGAAGGTCATTGGCCCTTCGTGGTACTTGGTATTCAGCGTCCGGCTGAAAATCTGGGCTTTAGTCAGCGTCTGCATTTCGGCCGTTGTCGCGTCGGGCGTCGCCACGGTGGGCTCGTTGCCCCCGCCCAGTACGGCCGTACCGGGAGTACGCGTCGTTTCGACGGGCGCTACGCGCAGCTGCACCGTATCGGGGTGAAAATACAGATCCAGAAACGGCGTCTGATTCCAGCTGAACACCCGCTTGACCGCCCCCGACTCGTCGCGGGCCGATACGAACACCAGTCCGTTTTTGTAGTACATCGGGCTGAAATCGGCCTGCCGGGAATTGATGGGCAAGCTATTGATCCGGATCGACGACGAGTCCTGATAGAACCGACTCATATCCATGTACGACACCGTAAACCGACGCCCCCGCAGGTCCTGACTTTGCTTTTCGCCGTACTGACTGTATAGTTTCTGCGACTCGCGGTATTTGCCGTTGGCCGCCAGTGACTGCGCATAGTACAGGTAGATCTCGCTGTCGAGGTCGGTATAGTCTTTCACCAGATCCGCGTAAATCCGCTCGGCGTTGCGGGTATCTTCGAGTTTTCGATAGCTGTAGGCGAGTTTTATAAGCGCTTCACGGGTTTCCGCGGGCTCCTTTTTGCGATCCGTTCGCAAAAACTCTTCGTACCCCCGTACCGCGTTGACGTAGCTCAGGTTATCGAACTGTCGGTTGGCGGTTCGCAGCCGGACGCTTTGCGCGTAGCCGTTGAACCAGCCGAACCCCAACCCGATTAGCAGAACAAAGCGTAAAAATCGATTCATGTGTGCAATAAACGATGTAATCCCCCGAATGGGCTATCAGCCTAAGGTATCAAATAGAATGCCAGTTTGCTGTTTTTGACCAGGCTTCAGCTCACCGGATAAGTCCATATACACTACCAAATGTACAGAGTAATGTGTACGCTATTGACCCTATTCGGCGACGCTGGTTACTTTTCTGCCGTTCCTTTTTTATACAATGGGCATTTCTGTGGTGACATTCCCGCGTAGCTGGGTCAGCCGGACCAGTCGGCGGGTATCCGGCCGGACACGGAACCGGTGTGAAATTCGCCGACCCACAACCCAGGCTATGTCGTGGCCCGCCAACAGCACCAGTGTCTGTGCCCGGTCGCGCTGTTCCAGCTTCAGATCGTTCAGCAGATCGCTGACCAGTTTGGTACCCGCCAGTCCCAGCGGCCGAAACCGATCACCCTGTTGCCAGCTACGCAGCGTGAGCGGTCCAGTCAGTCGATCCGCGTCGAGCCAGGCAACGGCGGGGTCAGGATCGGGAACGAAATCGGCTGCCCGCTCGATCACGTCCAGCTGTACCGAGCAAGTACCCAGACTAAGCAGGGCACCAGAACCCAATTCTTTTTCGACTGATAAACAGTTGGTTAACACCGTTAACTCGCGCAGAGAAAGCACTAGTTGCTGCCGTTCCCGGGTAAGCCGGTACGTTGCCGACTCAACTACGGTGCCCGATTCACGCGTCAACGCCAACCAGATTTGCCGAACCTGCTCGGGAATAAATCCGAACGGACGCAGCCATTCCGTGAGCCGAAACGCGCCCTCGTTCAGCGCCAGCAGCGGCTCGATCGACAAACGAATTGTTCCGTCGGGCTCCGTCTGAGCCAGTTGCTGCCACGAGCGATTGAGTTCAAGCTGCATCAGCTGTTCGGCCGACCGCAGCCGGTCGATCGTACGCGGCAACGTCTGCCACAAGCCCGGATTCAGGGCGGTCAGTACAGGCGTAACGTGGTGACGGATGCGGTTGCGGGCGTAGTAATCGTCGGCATTCGAGCGGTCTTCGCGATGGATCAGCCCGTGCTCCTGCGCATAAGCCGCCAGTTGATCCCGGTGGGCAAACAGCAGGGGCCGGATCAGCGTACCCACCTGCGGATGCTCCTGCCGGACGGCGATACCATGCAGCCCCGCCAGACCGGTGCCCCGCGTCAGGTTAAGCAGCATCGTTTCCAGCACGTCGTTCAGGTGATGCGCCGTCGCGACGCGGTGATAGCTGTACTGCTGCCGGATCGTGCCGAACCAGTGATAGCGAAGGTCGCGGGCTGCCATTTGAATCGACACACCCCGCTCAGCGGCCAGTTGCGCCGTGTCGAAGCGGGTTACGTGAACCGGCACACCGTACTGCCCGGCCAGCTGTTCGACAAAACGGGCGTCCTCGTCGGATTCGGAGCCCCGCAGCCCAAAGTTGACGTGGGCGATGGCAAACGGCAGGTTTGTGCGGTGAAACAGGTCGGCCATGACCGTCGAATCCAGTCCACCGCTCACGGCCAGCAGCGTCCGGCCGGTTCCATCGGCTAACTTGTTGTCGTTAATAAATCCTAAAAAATCCTGCTCAAACATCCGGTTTAAGGCCGAAGCCGTAGTTTTGTACTATGGTACGTTACTTAGTCCGCATCCCTGTATTATTGCTGCTGCTACTGCTCGCCGGGCTTACACCCACTGTCAGGGCGCAGTCGGGCCGACCAACGGGCGACAAAATTGAGTTATTGCGGGCCGATAGCCTGGTTGGTGTCAATGTACCCGGTCAGGCTGTCAGGCGGGTGTACAACAACGTACAGTTTCGCCAGAAAGGCATGCTAATGTACTGCGATCTGGCCGTTCAGAACGCGACGACCAATATAATCGAAGCCTACGGCAACGTGCGGCTGGTGCAGGGCGATACGGTCAGTATACGGGGTGACACCATGTTCTACTACGGCAACATGCGGCAGGCCAACGTCACCGGACGCGTCGTTATGCGCGACCGTAAGATGACCCTGACCACGACCAAACTCGACTACGATCTGATTTCCGGCATCGCGCATTATCCACCCGGAGCCCCCGACCGGCCCGGCCGGATCGTCGACAAAGAAAACGTGCTGACGAGCCGGGAAGGGTTTTACGACACCCGCAGCAAACTGTTTACGTTCCGGCAGGATGTGAAGCTGGTCAATCCGAAAGGGACACTGACCGCCGACTCACTATTGTACAATTCCACGACCCGGATTGCCACGTTTATGGGGCCAACGCGTATTGTCAACAAAGACGGGGTACTGACAGCGGTGGCCGGGCAGTATAACACGGTCACGGGTATTTCCAACTTCCAGCGTCGGGCCACCGTTGAAACGCCCAAATACCGCCTGACGGGCGATACGCTGTACTATGACAACATCGCCGATCTGGGCATTGCTGACGGGAACGTAATTATGGTGGCGAAAGACAGAAAAGCGGTTATTCTCGGCGACCATGTACGCTACAACGGCAAGGCCGGGGTATCGCGGGTGACGGGGCACCCCGTGGCCAAGAGTGTGGTCAGCAACGACACGCTGTTCATGCGGGCCGATACCTTGTTTTCGTTCGATAATAAAGTCACGAACACGCGTCGGCTGTTAGGACAGAAAAACGTGTTTGTCTACAAAACTGACCTGCAAAGCAAATGCGATTCGCTGATCTATGACACGGTCGATTCGACGCTCTACTTTTACAAAAAGCCTATCGTCTGGAGCCAGAACCGGTATCAGATGGAGGCCGATTCGATGCGGGCGCTGATGAAAAACGATAAGATCAACACCATGTTTCTACGGGGTCACGCGTTCTCGATTTCGCTCGATACCCTCAATCAGTTCAATCAGGTAAAGGGCCGTACGATCACCGCCTTTTTCACAACCAAAATGGTATCGGTTACGGCCGGACCCACTGGACAGGTGGCGGTTAAACGCACAGGCAAAGCCGTATCGGTAGCCCGGACGACGCCGGTGCGTTCATTAACAGTTGGTCAGCAGGAACGTACGGCACTGGATCGCGTTCTTGTTGACGGAAATGGCCAAAGCATATACTTCGCGCTGGACGACAAAAACAAACTGATTGGCATGAATCATGTGGAATGCAGTCGCATGAACCTCGAGTTTGCCGACGACAAGGTCCAACGGATTCGATTCTATGGCCGCCCCGACGCGCAGTTCGTTCCCCCACAGGAGTTTAGCCCGGATGTGCAGGAACTGGACGGCTTTCGCTGGCGGGTGGCCGAGAAACCAACGAAAGGACAAGTACTTTGGCTGGAAACGCCACCGGAAGAGAAACCGGCTGTGAGAAAGCTGATTAAAAAGAAACCGGCCGTTAAACCTTTGGCTAGAAAAGAGGTTCAAAGAACTATAAATTAGGTAATTTAACAATAATTAAATTGGGCACACGTTGACTTTCTCTTCTGGGCCTGATAGGTTTGTGGTGAGTACGAGTGTCTCCGAAATAGCAATTCATGAAACAAACTATACTTTTTGGTTTACTGGCTGGCTTACTGTCGGTCTGCTCCCCGCTCCGGGCACAGGTTGCCCCGCGCGACTCCGACGCCCGCAAGGGTAGTCGGCTGGAGCTGGGCCGCACGGGTACCGTTCAGCGGTCAACGGCTACAGGGTTGCCCAACCAACGGTTTTCGCTGGTGAAAAAGCCCGCTGCCACTACCCTCGACCGGGCCCTGTCGGTTAGTAAAAACGCGCCGATCAACGCCTACTACCGGTCGCTGCTGGTAGCCCGGTCAGGCGCTAAAGCCGGTGCCCGTACAACAGCAGCCGAAACCGCCGGTGGCGTTGAAGGTAAACTGACGACGGAAAACGCGGAAAGCGACGACAACCTGATGTTTGCCAACGAGCACATTGCCGTATCGAATATCTACCCGAACCCCGCCAATGACTACGCCGAGATCGCCTATCAGTACACCGGCACTGTCAACGAAGCGAAACTAGTGTTGATCAACGTGCTGGGTTCGCCCGTTGCCGAATACGAACTGGCGAAGAACGACCGCAAACTGCGCATCGCTACGGGCGACATGATGACGGGCTACTACTTTTACCAGCTCTCGCTGGACGGCAAGAAAGTAGCGACCAAAAAATTGCTGGTCCGGCATCAGTAAACCGAATGCTGATTCTTAAAAAAGCTTAATAACACCGTCCGAGTCGCTTCCTGACTGCACTATACGGGTTACACCAACGTTTTAGGGGTGTAGCCCGTATTTTTTTCGTACCTTTGCCCTTATGCAACACCTTCGTTTTGCTCGGCTGCTAGCCCTCGTCTGTTCGTTTGGTTTCCTGGTATCCTGTAGTTCGTTCAACAAACTGCAGAAAACCGCCACCGACGAACAGAAATACAAAGCCGCCCTCCAATACTACGAGAAGAAAGACTGGTATCACGCCGGTCTGCTGTTTGAAGAACTGATTCCCGTGCTGAAAGGAAGTACGGAATCGGAAATGGCGCAGTTCTACCACGCGTACACGCAGTTTAATCAGCAGCAGTATCTGCTGGGTTCGACGCTGTTCAAAAAGTTCTACGAGACGTTTGCCCGTAGCGAACATGCGCAGGAAGCCATGTACATGTACGCGGTTTCGCTGTACAAGGACGCGCCCGATTTTAACCTCGATCAGTCGAATACGCTGACGGCGACGTCGGCTTTGCAGGATTTTATCAACAACTATCCTGACACGCAATACCGCGACGAAACGACGAAGATGATTCTGGACCTCCGTCAGAAGCTCGAGCGCAAAGCCTATGAGAAAGCCAAACTGTACTTCAAAACCAGCGGCTTCAACATTGCTTCGTACAAGTCGTCGGTTATTTCGATCAACATCTTTCAGCGTGATTTTCCCGATTCACCGTACAACGAAGAACTGGCGTTCCTGAAGGTCGACGCGGAGTACAGTCTGGCCAACAACAGCCTGGAAACAAAGCAGAAGGAACGTTATCAGGAAGCAATGGCTTACTACCAGGGGTTTGTTGACAAGTACCCGAACAGCAAGTACCTGAAGCAGGCCGAGAAAATGTTCGAGTCCAGCCAGAAAGAAATCGACCGGCTGACCAAGCTGGAAGTAGAACGGGAGAAGGAAAGGCAGTTACAGAAGCAGCAGCAGGCCCCGGCCAACCGCCCCGGTAAAGTAACGGCGGCCCGGCAGTAGACCCGGCCCCGACTCCATAAACGACGTATTGACAAGAAGCGACTATGGCAACCAACCAATCAATCATCACCCGCGATAACGACAAAATCGCGCACGCAACCGGCAACCTCTACGAATCTGTCTCGATCATTTCGAAGCGGGCCCGTCAGATTGCCGTAAAAAATAAAGAGGAACTCAGCAGCAAGCTGTCGGAGTTTGTCTCGGCGGTCGATAACCTGGAAGAAGTATTCGAAAACCGGGAGCAGATCGAAATCTCGAAATTTTACGAGCGTATGCCCAAACCTACATCGACGGCTACCGACGAGTTTCTGGAAGGTAAAGTGTACTGGCGCTATAACGATGAAGAGCCACAACAGTAACTGGCTTTGTTTAAACAGACAACCGCGCGGCATCTTTGCCGGGCGGTTGTTCTGTTTTAGAGGTTGTTTAGGATTGTGTTTTATGGCCTGTTTTGTCATCCCGAGCCTGCGAGGGATCTTCGGTGGCAGGCGGTTTTGGCTGCTTTTAGCGAAGATCCCTCGCAGGCTCGGGATGACAAAAGGTCGTTTAGACTAGGGATTATAAATCCTAAACAACCTCTTAGACGAAATACGTTAGACGAACGAGCAGGCAGGCTTGTCTATCTTCCTATGCCGTCCTGAAGGTACCTTTATTCTCTCTTTGTTCTTTTCTTCTCACCTCTTTCTTCTTTGTTTCTCACCAGCCATGCTAGCCGGTAAACGAATTCTGTTGGGTGTAACGGGCAGTATTTCCGCGTATAAATCGGCGCTGCTGGTGCGGTTGCTGGTAAAAGCCGGTGCGGAGGTGCAGGTGCTCATGACCGAGTCGGCGCAGACGTTTATCACCCCGCTGACGCTGGCAACGCTGTCGAAGCGGCCCGTTCTGAGCCAGTTCGTCGCCAACGCGCAGACCGGCGAATGGACCAATCACGTCGAGCTGGGTTTGTGGGCCGACATGCTGGTTGTCGCACCGGCTTCAGCCCATACGCTGGCCCGCTGCGCAACCGGTCTGGCCGACGATCTGCTGTCGGCGGTGTACCTGTCGGCGCGCTGCCCGGTATTCTTCGCCCCGGCGATGGACCTCGATATGTACCAACATCCGGCTACAACGGCGAACCTCGCCCGGCTGGCATCGTTCGGCAACCACATTATCAAAGCCGAATACGGCGAACTGGCAAGCGGGCTGGTGGGCGAAGGACGACTGGCCGAGCCGGAAGCCATCGTGCAGACGCTGAGCGCCCACGTTGCGCAACGCCCCGAACTGGCCGGGCGGCACGTGCTGATAACCGCCGGGCCAACCCAGGAACCGATCGATCCGGTGCGCTATATCAGCAATCATTCGACGGGAAAGATGGGCTACGCCATTGCCCGCGCCTTCGCGATGGCCGGAGCGCAGGTAACGCTCGTCAGTGGCCCAACGGCTTTGCCCCTGCCTGCGCCGGGCGTTCGACGCATCGACGTACGCTCGGCGCAGGCTATGTTCGACGCGACCGCAGCCGAATTCCCGACCGCCGACGTACTGATCCTGAACGCAGCCGTGGCCGACTACACGCCGGTGCACGTAGCTGATCGGAAAATCAAAAAGAAAGAAACCGAATTTGCGCTGGAACTAACCCGAACCACCGATATTGCGGCTACGCTGGGGGCGCGAAAACGGCCGGGTCAGTGGCTGATGGGCTTTGCCCTGGAGACAGACAACGAGCAGGCCAACGCACTCGCCAAGCTACAGAGTAAACACCTCGACTGGATCGTACTCAACTCCCTGCGCGACTCCGGGGCGGGCTTCGGATACGACACCAACAAGATCACCGTTATGGATAAGGCCGGGCAAACCCACGCCTTCGATTTGAAATCGAAAGACGCCGTGGCGCAGGATTTGCTCGATTTGATTGCCACCGCCCTGACAGCACCGTTCGCATGAAACAACTCCGCTTACTTTACCTGCTGCTCGGCCTGACCGCGACGGCGCAGGCGCAGGAACTGAACTGTACCGTAACGGTCAACGCCGATCAGCTGTTCGCCCAGCAAAAGACCGATTTTTCGTACGTCAACCAGTTGAAGGGCATCATCAGCGAGTTTATGAACACGCGTCGGTGGAGCAACGATCAGTTTACCCCATCCGAACGCATCAACTGCTCGCTGAACATCAACCTGATCAAGTCGCTGACGCAGGGAGCCTTCGAAGCAACGGCCCAGATTGTCGTGACGCGGCCGGTCTACGGCACCAACTACGAAACAACGACGCTGAGCTACGTCGACCGGGCGTTTAACTTTATTTATCTGCCCACGACCCCGGTCTATTTTCGGGAGAATCAGTACTCCGACGACCTGACGTCGCTGCTGGGCTTTTACGCCAATGTCATCCTGGCGACCGATTACGACACGTTCAGTAAGCAGGGCGGTAACCTGTTCATTCAGCGGGCCTATACCATCACCAACCTGGCGCAGCAGGGCTCGGCCAACGGGGCGTGGCAGACCGGGGGTGACCGGAGAAACCGATTCTGGCTGATCGAAAATTTGCAGAACCAGCAGTTGCTCCCCTTCCGCGACGCCGTGTACACGTACCACCGGCTCGGCCTGGACCAGTTTGGGGCCAACCCGATTCAGGTGCGGAAACAAACGCTGGAGATGCTGAATACCATTCGTCGGATCGGTCTGCAACTCCCTAACTCCGTGCTGATTAACTCGTTTTTCGACGCCAAATCCACGGAAATCTACAACATCATGTTTGAAGGGACGCCCGCCGAGCGCAAACAGGCATTCGACCTGCTTTCCTACCTCGATCCCTCCAAAACAGAGACATACCGCAAACTGGTGGGGGGGTAATTTTTCTGGTTTGTGGTTCGTAGTTGGTGGTTTGTAGTTACTCCGGTAGCACCACCTGCGCCAGCAACGACAAACCCCGGCGGGGAACCGCATAAACTACGAACCACAAACCAGAAACGTCGAACTTCGACCCCGCCCGCCGTGTTGATTACGTGAGACCCCTGCCTATATGCTGTCGCATCTACTGATAAAAAATTATGCGCTGATCGACGAGCTTGAACTCCGCCCCGACCGTGAATTAAACATCATCACGGGTGAGACGGGCGCGGGTAAATCGATCATGCTGGGCGCAATCGGACTGCTGCTGGGTAACCGGGCCGATACACGGGTGCTGTATAATCCGGAGAAGAAGTGCGTTATCGAAGGCACATTTGCCGTAGCGGGTTATCGCATCGAACGCATTTTCGACGATGAAGAACTGGACTTTTCGGATACCTGCATTGTCCGGCGCGAAATCAGCGTCAGTGGTAAGTCACGCGCGTTTGTCAACGATACCCCTGTCAACCTCGACATCCTTCGGCGCGTTACGAGTGAACTGATGGACATTCACTCCCAGCACGATTCAGTACTGCTGGGCTCCAACGATTACCAATTAGAAATTGTCGATACGTACGCGCAGAACGACGTACAGCTTAGCCGTTATCGTGTTGATTACCAAGCTTACCGAGCCGCCCGCACCGTCTACGACAAATTACAGTCGGAGGCAGCGGCCATGCGGAAAGAGTTTGACTACAACAGTTTCCTCTACGATGAACTGACCAAAGCGCAGCTACTGCCCGGCGAGCAGGAGACGATGGAACAGGAACTGACCATCCTGGAAAATGCGGGCGATATTAAGGAGCGGCTACAGCTGGCCTACGAATACCTCGACAATGCCGAGCAATCCGTCATTGACTTTCTGAAAGGGGCAGTCAGTAACCTGTCGTACATCAGCAAGTTGTCGGACCAGTACAGCCAGTTGCAGCAGCGGGCACAGAGCGCCCTGATCGAACTGCGCGATCTGGCCCTCGAAATCAGCAATGAGCAGGACAATGTCGACGTCGACGATGGCCGGGCCGACACGATCCGGGAGCGACTGAACCTGATCTATCAGTTGCAAACAAAGCATCAGGTGGCCGACGTAGCAGGCCTGATTGCGCTGCGTGACGAACTGGGGCGGAAAGTAAACACAGTGCTGAATCTGGACGACAATCTGGCAGCTGCCAAAGCAGAAGCGGAAGCCGCCCGAACCCAGTTAATGGAGCGTGCCGCCGAGTTGTCGGAAACCCGGCAGATCGTGCTGCCGCTGATCGAAACCGAGATCGGTGGCTTGCTCAATGAACTGGGCATGCCCAACGCGTCGCTGCACATCAAAGCCGAAACCAGCAAGCCCGGACCTGTTGGCATCGATACGATTTCGTTCCTCTTCAGCGCCAACAAAGGCATTCAGCCGCAGCAGCTCAAAGCCGTTGCATCAGGGGGCGAATTCTCCCGGCTCATGCTGGCAATCAAATATATTCTGGCCAGTAAACGGTCGCTGCCGACGATCATCTTCGACGAGATCGATACGGGTATATCCGGCGAAATTGCGATCAAGATGGGCAACATGATGCGCGATATGTCGGGCAGTCACCAGATTATTGCCATTACGCACCTGCATCAGATTGCCGGTCAGGGTACGGCCCACTATTTTGTCTATAAGGATCACTCAGCCGACAAAACCGTCAGCCGGATTCGCAAGCTGACGTTCGATGAGCGGGTACACGAGATTGCGCAGATGATCGGCGGTAAAAATCCGTCGGCGAGTGCGCTCAAAAATGCGCGCGAGATTCTGAAACAGCGCAGTAGCGTTGCCGCCAAATAATGCCGTGGTTCCACCAGCCATCGATTACACTGACCCGAATAGGGGTACTGGCCAGTACAGTCTGCTGGCTGAGTGCCTGCGCCGACACCGGCCGGCCAGCCGTTGAGCGGGCCGAGCAGGAGGTGTTGTCGATCCACGATGCCATCATGCCGAAGATCGATGATTTGCTGACGGCGCAGCGTCGGCTCAAAGTCCGCCTGGCAACGCTCGACAGCACAGCCGAAAACGGTTCGGCATCGTCGGTGCTCCGGCTCGACGAAGACCGGCATCAGGCCAGGCGGCTCCTGCGCGACCTCAACGTGGCGGATAGTCTGATGACCCGCTGGATGGCGCAGTACCGTTACGATACACTGGCTGGCTTACCCACCGACGAGGCCCTGCACTACCTCGACGGCCAGAAAGCCAGCATCACCGATGTTACAACTAAAGTTAATGAGAGTCTTGACCATACGCGCCAATTTCTGGCCAACCCCTAGCATAACCGCCCTATTGGTGGGCCTGTCCGTCTTCGTTTCCAGTTGCGGTTCGGGCGATGACAAACTACCCGTTCTGGGTCAGAAAGAAACCGTTACCCGCATCGTTGACGGCAAATCAGTGACTGATTCAGTCGCTCATCAGATTCCGGATTTTGCCTTTGTCGATCAGTACGCTGACACGGTCACGGCCAAAACGCTGGCCGGCAAGATTTACGTGGCCGACTTTTTCTTTACCAGCTGCCCAACAATCTGCCCCAAGATGAAGGTGCAACTCAAGCGGGTGTTCGAGAAATACAAAGGTAATCCCGAGGTGATGCTGCTCTCCCACTCCATCGACCCCCGTCACGACACGGTGCCCGTGCTGAAAGAATTTGCCAGTAATCTGGGTATTACGGGCCAGCAATGGCTGTTCGTCACCGGCGACCGCGACAAGATTTACGACATCGGGCAAAACAGCTACATGGTAACCGCGCAGGAAGACTCGTCGGTACCGGGGGGTGTGGTCCACAGCGGAGCCTTTATTCTGGTCGACAAAGACCGGCACATCCGGGGTATCTACGACGGTACAACCGAAGCGGGTGTCGACAAGCTGATGAAGGACATGGATCGGCTGCTGGCCGAATACAAGGCATGAGGCAGCTGTTGTATGGGTTAGCAGGTACGTTTATCCTGCTGACGGGGCTTGTTTCCTGCCAGAGCGACGAGGAAATCAAGCGGCAGAAATACATTACGGAAGGGATACTGATTTACCAGAACCAGTGTGCCAACTGCCATCAGGTCAAAGGACAGGGGCTGGCGGCCCTGTATCCACCCATCGCCGGTTCCGATTACCTCAGGCACAAGGATTCGGTGATCTGCCTGATTCGCTACGGGATGCAGGGGCCGGTCGTTGTCAACGGCAAAACCTACAACCGGGTGATGCCCGCCCAGCCGCAACTCAGCGACCTCGAAGTAGCGGAACTGACAACCTACATTTATAATGAGTGGGGCACCGAAACGACGCTGACCAGTGCCAAAACCGTTGGGCCGCTACTCGAAGCGTGCCGCCCGAAGAAGTAAGGTAGTCCAGGCTTCTCACGCTGGGAATCATTAGATACCCCCGTTGACGTTGAAAATGCCGGTCGGTTTGCGGATGGAGTACTGCGAAAAATCCTGATTCGCATCCATGCCGATACCATACAGCTTTTCGCCCGTCAGCTGACTGATAACCGTAACGCGTTTTTCGGTATACACTTTCTTCGTACTGGGCTTCCAGTTGAGGGTAGGCGTCAGCAGTTTTTCCTGCTTCAGCGTGTTGATAACCACCACATTACCCATCACCGTATACAGGTCTTTTGCTTTATCGTACCGGCCGGAGTCGGACCGTAGCGTCGTTGTGGGCTGGCCGGTGGCATCGTAAAAGACGATGTTGACCTGTTTGGGGTACTTGCGGTCGTCGTTGAGGTAACGAAACTGCCTGGGCGTCGTTAGCTTTACTTTCAGCCTGGCGGCTTCGCTGTACAGCATCTCGACGTTATCGATGGTTTCGATGGGGCCGTTGAACGGATCTACTTTCTTAACCGTCTTCGCTTCTTCGCAGGCCCATACAGTCAACAGCAGGCCAGTGAGCACACTGGCCTGTATCATTTTTTTCAGGTGGAATGGAGGCATGGTAACTCGTAGGTGTTGGTGGCTGTTATGTACCAAACAACACTAATCGATAACCCGTTTGACAAACCAGCGATCAGCCAGCGAAAAACCGAGGGCCATCCGCAGATATTGCTCGCGCACCTGCGTCCCCGCCAGCACGCCCCGCTGCCCGTAGACCAGCGACAGCGTCACCTGATTCACCCGGTACCGGCCCAGCGGCAGCGACACCCCCGTACTGACGTTCATATCGGTGATCCGCGAACCCCCAACTTCGTAGGGCATCTGATTGTACTGCGCACCAAGCCGGTATGTAATCAGGTCACGGTAACGCGTCGAGTTGGCTTTAGGCGTCAGTTCAATCCCAACCGCCGACGTAACCGCATCGAGCAGGCCGGTGTTCACGTTATCGTTGTTGCGAAACCGGCTCCACTGCTGATACCCGACATCGATCCCCGCCGTAAACCGGTTGTTCCGTTCGATACTGATACCCGCGTGTATCTGCTGGGGCAGGGTCGTTTTACCCGTCACGTTATTGCGGGCCGTATCCGGCGTTGTCAGCGGAGAACTATTTTGCGTAAGCTGATAAATATCGGTCTGCGTGCCTTTTATTCGCGTTTGGGGGTCGTAGGTAGCCCCCAGATTGAGTGTCCAGTTTTCGCTTAGTTTCGGACGCCAGGCGGCTCCCAGTTTAAACACGACGTCCCCATAATTGACCCGGTTCAGCAGGTTGACCTGTGTGTCGGTACCGTTGCCATTGAGCGCCACGTAAGCCGACGATGAGTTGGTGATATTGCCGAACAGAAACGACGCTTCGCCCCCGACGTACACATTCTTTTTCCCGAACAGACGGAACCCCGTAGCGAACGACGCTTTGTTCAGACCACCCGACCCTTTGTAATCGTACACCCCCGTGCGGTTCGTGCCGGGTACCTGCTGCACCTGCACCGCCGAATAATTGACGTACGTGAACGGGCGCAGGCTGACCGACATACTCCAGCGAGGATTGGCCGGAAACGCGACGGCCAGATACCCCAGATTGGCTCCGAAGTTCTGCTGGCTCTGGGTACTGTTGCTGATGCGCTGTGTCAGCGTGCGGGATAGCCCCTGTAGGCCTACTTCAAACACCGTGACCGGCGGACGCGTAGCCAGCAGGGCGGGGTTTTGCAGGTTTAAATAGAACGGGTTCGCGTTACTGATTCCGACCCCGCCCATACCGAGGTTGGCGGCATTGCCCAGCGGGTAGGTATCGCCCAGTCCCAGTGCCGAATAAGGCGTGTTACCCAGGCTTTGTCCGTGTGCCAGCGACGATACCAGCGCAACGACCAGTACACTACTTCCAATCAGCCGGACGACCCGTGTGTATAGTTTCAACATTATAGCGTAAAATTCGATTCAATCCCATCAGCACCAGTTCCGGTACTGCAAATATCGGCTCTTTCAGCCGACTTCTCAAAACGGGCCCGTCGCCCCCACACAGCAACACGGCCAGGTCAGGCCAGTCGCGCCGGTGGGCATCAATCAGCCCGTTCAGTTCAAAACCAAGCCCGTTCAGCACCCCACTACGCAGGGCATCGCGGGTATTGCGGGCCACCAGACCGGGCCAGTCGGCGTCAGCCAGCGGATCGTCGATCATTGGAAGCCGGGCCGTATGCTCGTGCATAGCCCGGAACCGCATGGTCAGACCCGGTGCGATCAGCCCACCCCGAAACGTACCGTCCGGGTCGACCAGATCAGCGGTCAGGCAGGTACCCAGGTCCAGCACCAGACAGGCCCGGTCTGGAAACAACCCGGCGGCTCCTACCGCAGCCGCCAGCCGGTCGGGACCCAGCGTATGGGGTGTATCGTATCCATTTCGTATTGGCACCGGCGTCTGATTGTCAAACACATGCACTATTACCGGCAGTGCGTTTAATTCCCGCTGAATAACGTCGACCGACCGACTCGTCGACGAAACAAGCATTTGTTCCGGTAGCCGGTCAGTCGACCTGTCGACGGCTTGCAGGAAGGCCGATACGGTGTTGAAATGACCCGTTTCTACCAGCACTCCCCCATCGAACCAACCCGTTTTCAGGCTTGAATTGCCCCAGTCTACCACCAGATTCATGCTACTACCGCTGCCCGGTGGATCGATTTGTACCGGCAAATATCGGTAAGGTAACGACGGGCAGCAGTACAAACATTGTCATTTTTTCGCCGTTTAAGGTTTTTTAAGGGTCGACACCTTGTTTCCAGCCACCATCGACTGGTATCCCTGGTTTATAAATTAGCTTTACTATTGACATTGAGCACCAAATACAATACCTTTGCTTTTGTCGGTACCGCGAGTAGATTGCACGCTTCGGCCGTGTCTGCCGCACTGACTCCCCGATTATCCGTCAGCGTCTGTACCTGACTTTGCCAGCCGCCCGTATCTGGATCCAACAAACCACTTTTTTTTCACTTTGACCTGTTTTCGTTGCGTACGCACCTGACTCTCAGTGAGTGGTTAGGCCCGCAGGCTGATGATTGCTCTACGAAGCAACCCATCCGTTCGCTGTTTTCGCTCCCCACCTACCGCATCCGGTTCGACTTTAACTTCCTTTCCACCCCCGGTGCAGCCGCACCCCACTACGATTTATTGCTACCAGCACTGTATGTATACCATTGACGACTTGACGATGAAGCTTGTTTCTGAGCTTCGTGGTATTGCCGATGAAGTTGGCATCCGCGACGCAGCCAAGCTTCCCAAGAAAGAATTAGTTAACAAAATCATTGACAGTCAGTCGGTTGCCCCGTCTTCTGACAAGACACCCGCCGAACCGGCAACGGCGGCTCCGGCCAAACGGAGTCGAAAAAAAGTCACACCCGCCGATGAAGTAACGGGTACTGAGCCCGCTCCCGTATCAGAGACGGTCGCGGCACCCGCTACAGTAGCAGAAGCACCAGTGGTTGCTACCGAATCGGCTCCAGCGGTAGAAGCGGCCTCGACGCCACGCACCCGGCAACGGATTCAGCACGACGCTGATGCTTCAGATAATCCGGCCCCTACGCCCGAAGATGGCATGACTGGTACGCCAGCTACAGAAGCGGTTGAAACAAAGCCCGGTACCTTCCCGGCCGATGCGCAACCCGCTCAGGTTGAGCCCGCTTCGACAACCCGGCCCGACAACCGCTCCGGAAACGCCAATCAGCCGAACAACAACCGAAACCGCTACGAAGTCAACCGGGATCCGTCGACGCGCAATGATCCGAACCGGCAGCGGAACCCACGAACCGACAATCAGCAGTCGACCAACGGGAACAATCGGGATTCGAACCGATTCCGGGACAATAGCGGACGCGATAATAACGGGCGCGATACGAACGGCGGCACTTATTCCCGCGATCAGCGTGACACAAACAACCGCGAGAACCGGGATAATCGGGATAATAGCCAGCAACGGGACAATTTTGCCCGGCGCGACCGCGATCAGCGCCCCCGGACCCAGCGGGTGGTTACCGACGAATCGGCCCAACGGCTCAATAATCAACCTGACGAAGATTTCCTGACACCCACCGTTGTCAGCGCTGACACGGAGGGCAATCAACAAACAGCTGTCAGTCAGCCAGATACGAATACGACCGGCGATGCAGCGCAGGTGCAGCAGGCGGATCAGCCCGCGCAGACAGACCAGTCAGCAGAAGCAGCCAGCACACCGGCCCAACCCGCAACTCCGCAATTATCGCGCGAAGCGCAGGAGTATCAGAACCGTATCCGGCGGCAATACAATCAGCACATTCGCGAGTTCGACGGTATCATCGAGAACGAAGGTGTACTGGAAATCATGTCTGACGGGGGCTACGGATTCCTGCGGTCGGCCGATTATAACTACCTCGCCAGCCCCGATGACATTTACGTATCGCCCTCGCAGATCAAGCTGTTCGGCCTGAAAACGGGCGATACCGTACAGGGCGCTATCCGCCCCCCAAAAGAGGGGGAGAAGTACTTTGCGCTGCTGCGTATCACAACGGTCAATGGGAAAACGACCGAGGAAATCCGCGATCGTATTCCGTTTGAATACCTGACGCCCTTATTTCCCGAGGAGCAGCTACACCTGAGCAATCGTCCCGAAAACTACTCGTCGCGCGTACTCGATCTGTTTGCACCAATTGGCAAGGGACAGCGGGGCATGATCGTGGCACAGCCCAAAACGGGTAAGACGGTGTTGCTCAAAGAGATAGCCAACGCCATCACACGCAACCACCCGGAAGTCTATCTGATCGTGCTGCTGATCGATGAACGGCCGGAGGAAGTAACCGACATGGCCCGGAGCGTGAACGCGGAAGTGATCTCGTCGACGTTTGACGAGCAGGCCGACCGGCACGTGAAGGTGTCGAGCATGGTGCTGGAAAAGGCGAAACGGATGGTTGAGTGCGGCCACGACGTGGTGATTCTGCTCGACTCGATTACCCGGCTGGCACGGGCCTACAACACCGTCGTACCGTCGTCGGGCAAGATTCTGTCGGGGGGTGTCGATGCCAATGCCCTCCACCGGCCCAAGCGGTTCTTTGGTGCGGCCCGCAACGTGGAGAACGGCGGTTCGCTGACGATTATCGCCACGGCGCTGATCGACACGGGTTCTAAAATGGACGAAGTCATCTTTGAAGAGTTCAAAGGTACCGGTAACATGGAACTGCAACTCGACCGCAAGCTGGCCAACAAGCGGATTTATCCGGCCGTCGACGTACTGGCATCGGGCACGCGCCGGGAAGACCTGCTGCTCGACAAAGAAACCCTGCAACGCGTCTGGATTTTGCGCAAGCACCTGGCCGATATGAATTCGATGGAAACAATGGACTTCCTGCTGGACCGGATGAAAGGAACCCGCACTAACGAAGAATTTTTGATATCCATGAATCGGTAGTCAATCACGTTGAAATCCATAAAAAAGCCGGGTTAGTTATAAACTTTCCCGGCTTTTTGTGCTATTTTTAAAAACTGATTGCGAACGCGTATACCATTTCTTTTGCGTGCGCGTTACAGGCAGAATGGCATAGGCGCAATCCTATGTTGCACGGGGTAAACCCGCGCAATACCCGGACCTGTCTGCCTTGTAAATTGTGTACTCACCGAGTTTATCCAGCAATGAATGACCTATTAATCTACCTGGTCGATGATGATGAGGACGACCGACTATTGCTCCGACAGGCATTTCGCCAACACCCGGCCTTATGCCAGATAAGCGAGTTTGTCGATGGGGTCGATCTAATCGGGCAGCTTGACCAACTGACCGAGGGCAACTACCCGAACCTGATCCTGCTTGATCTCAATATGCCCCGCATCGATGGGTTCGACGTGCTGAGAATCATCAGACAAAACAGCAGCTGGCACATGATTCCAATCGTGATCCTGACAACATCCGACGATCAGCGCGACCGGCAGCGGAGTCTGGAACTAGGGGCCGACGATTACATGGTGAAGCCGCCCAGCTACTCGATGTTGCGGTCGATTATCGATCGGGGCATTGCTATCGCCCGGGAGGATGCCGCCGAAAACGAGTCCAGTCACTAATCGTTTCTGTGCTCGTCGTCACGCCGGTGAAAGACCTGTCCAATACGCTGTTCCCGGGTTTGTAGTACTGCTGGTGGCGGAAGTGGTCGTGACAGCCGCTCAGCAACAGGATATATTTGAGCCGCCGGGCTGGAGCCACGACGGCACCCGCAAAACAACACGCCAGTTTCGCGCGGAGCAATCCCTGTCAGAGTAGCCGTCGGCGTAACACGATTGATTGCGCATTAGTCAGCCGCGCGGTCTTCGACCAGCAGCCGCTGCCAGTCGGGGTGGCGCTTGATGTAGACGCTGACAAACGGACACTCGGACACGATTTTCATGCCGTGACTATCGAGGTAGGCCAGCGTATCCGCCACTAATTTCGACCCGACTCCTTTACCCTCCAGCGTCGGGTCCACTTCGGTATGGGTCAGCACAAGCGTATCATCACCCTGCTTTCGGTACCTGATAAAAGCCGGTTTACCGTCTACGGTTAGCTCGAAGCGTTTGGTCGATTCGTTGTTTGTCAGGGGTGTTGTTTCGTTCATGAGTTTATAACGTTGTGTGTAAAGCCGAAGCCGATTGCCGGGTGACTGGCAGACCGACCCCGATTCGTTTAGTTGCCGCCCGTCAGTTCGGCTACTTTCCTGCTCAGGGCTTCACCCCGGATGTTTTTGGCCACAATTTTACCGTCGGGGCCGATCAGGAAATTCTGCGGAATCGACCGGATGCCGTATTGCCGGGCTACCTCATTATCCCAGAATTTCAGGTCCGACACCTGCGTCCAGGTCAGGTTGTCTTTGTGGATTGCGTTCAGCCACGCATCCTTTGCCCCCGGCCGGTCGAGCGACACACCCAGCACGGTGAAGTTTTTGTCTTTGTACTGATTGTAGGCGTTGACGACGTTGGGATTCTCCTGCCGACAGGGCCCGCACCAGCTTGCCCAGAAGTCGACCAGCACGTATTTGCCCCGAAAATCGTGGAGCGCAACGGCTTTACCTGCTGTATCGGCCTGCGTAAATTCGGGGGCCATCTCCCCCACCGACGTCGCTTTCAGCGTGGCCAGCGTTTTGGCGTACGCCTGCCCTTCAGCACTGGTCCGAACGGCTTCCGATAGGCCATCGAATTTCGGTTTCAGGTCAGCGTACTCAGGAGCGTAACCGCCGTAGGCTTTGAGCGCATCCAGGCTGACGGGCGAGTTTGGATTGGCACTAATGAAGCTGGCCCGTGCCTGCTTCTGTTCATCCTGAATAGCGTCGTCCCGCTTTTCCAGCGCGGCCATAAAAGCTTTGTCAGCCCGTTGCTGCGGAGACGATGCGCGATACTCTCTCATCATATCAGCCATTTTCTGATTCGATGCCCTCAGCCCGGTTCGCAGTTTCTGGTAGTCGGTGTTCAGGGGCGTTCCGCCGAAAACGGCGTTATCGAGCGAGTCGGGGCTGGTGAGCGTAATCGTTCCCGGCTCCAGATACACCTGCGCCGACGCGACAGGGCGTCGGTTGCTGAATCCCGTACCGAGCCGGTCGACCAGCAACACAGCCTGTACTGGCTTATCAATGGTACCCTTGAAGGTAAAACTGCCGTTCGTAATCTGGGCGGAATCCATTTTCATGGCGGGACCAGCACCGTACCGAAGGTAAGCTTTGGCCGGTGCCGACACGCCGTTGAGTTTACCACTCATGGTGAAAGGACCGCCCTGGATTGGGCCGCCCTGGATTGGGCCACCCTGCGCCCATACGAGCAGCGGGCTGGCGATTAGCAGTAGTGTTGCCTGAAGTTTCATGCGGGTAGATGAATTGATTGTCAGATTGGCAAGTACGTGAATGCCTGGCGCGAAACGCTCGCGCCAGCCTTTTTCACAACCATATATTTATTTGTAGGCGGGGATACCCGTGATTTCGTTACCCAGAATCAGCAAATGAATGTCGTGCGTGCCCTCGTACGTACTGACCGATTCAAGGTTCATCAGGTGACGCATAATCGGGTAATCCCCCACGATTCCCATACCACCCAGGATTTGCCGGGCTTCCCGCGCCACCCGCTGCGCCACCTCTACGTTATTGCGCTTGGCCATCGATATCTGCGCCGTGGTGGCTTTATCCTCGTTTTTAAGCATACCAAGCCGCCAGCAGAGCAACTGAGCCTGCGTAATGTCGGTCAGCATTTCGGCCAGCTTTTTCTGGACGAGCTGAAAGCTGGCGATGGGCTTGCGAAACTGAACGCGTTCGAGCGCGTAACGCCGGGCCACTTCGTAGCATTCCATAGCCGCGCCCAGCGCCCCCCAGGCAATGCCGTAGCGGGCCTGATCCAGGCATTTCAACGCACTTTTCAGGCCGTAGGCTTCGGGCAGCAGGTTTTCCTTGGGCACGCGCACATCCTGAAAATGCAGCTGCCCCGTACTGCTGGCCCGCAACGACCATTTGTTGGGTATTTCACTGGCTGTCAGCCCTTCCATACCACGCTCCAGAATCAGCGCCCGCACTTTGCCCTGCTCGTTGCGCGCCCAGACGATAGCGATATCGGCGATGGGTGCGTTGGTGATCCAGAGTTTCGAGCCGTTGAGCAGATAATAGTCGCTGCGCTCGATGAAGTTGGCCTCCAGACTGCCGGGGTCGGAGCCGTGGTTAGGCTCAGTCAGGCCAAAGCAGCCCAGCAGCGTACCCTTCGCCAGACCGGGCAGGTACTTCTGCTTCTGCTCCTCCGACCCAAACGCCCAGATTGGGTACATGACCAGCGAACTCTGCACCGACACGCAGGAACGCATCCCGGAGTCGCCCCGCTCGATCTCCTGCGTCATCAGCCCGTACGAAATCTGATCGAGCCCGCCCCCCCCGTACTCGGTCGGGATGGTGGCACCGAAAACACCGATCTGCCCAAACTTGGCGACGAGCTGCCGGGGAAATTCGCCCCGTTGCGCGTAGTCTTCCACGATGGGCGTCATTTCGCGCTTGACAAAGTCGCGTACAGCCGACCGAACCAGCTTATGCTCGGCCGTCAGCAGGTCATCGAGACAATAAAAATCGGGTGCGTCGAACAGGTCGGCTTTGCCGCGCGCCGAAGCTGGAGGGGGAGTCTGAACTTGCATAACAGGTCAACGGGTTAGGGTCACAGGATGTTAGGCGATATACGTTTTTTTCAGCAATCCACCCCAACCCGGTCGATCAGGGTGGATAAAAATGGAAAATTGCACAGTATTTGCAGACATTTCGTAAACATATCAATGTCGTTAATTTTCCGTAAGTGAACCATCAGCAACAAGTAGATACGCCATTGATAACGACGAACGAGAACAAACTGGAGTTTTACACGCTGCTGAGCGGAGATATTTCTCTTTTCGATTTCATTCAGACGGCTGCCCTGCAGGGATTCATCTACGGCGACCCGGCGCAGCCTGCTGACAACTACGTCAGCCCGGCATTCTGGGTTGCGCTGGGCTATGACTTACCTCAACATCGGCCTGCTGACTGGACCACGGTGCTGCGCAACCCCCGACCGGCCACACACGCCAGCCAATCACCCCTATTGCATGGCTTTATCAATAAGGCAGGCGATGAGGTGTGGCTGTCCGGCCATGCACGACAGCTAACGGCCCCCGATGGGTCGGTGCGCCAGCTAATTGCCTTTACGAGCGTAGCGGACAGGGCGTTACCCGGCTCCCCACCGACGCCCAACGAGTCGATTCCCGGGACGTCGCTGCTCCAGACGTTCATGGATAATCCGCTGCTTCAGGCCATCATGGACAGCCTGCCGATTCATATCTACATCAAGGATACCGAATCCAGAAAGCTGTTTGTCAACCGGGCGGAGTACACGTACATGGGTGTCGATAGTGCAGAGCCAATCATTGGGAAAAGCGATTTCGACTTGTTTCCGGTCGAATCGGCCCGTCAGTCGGTTCTGGAAGATCAGCACGTTATGAACACGGGCGAGCCGATGCTGGCTCAGGAAACGATCAATACCCGCAGTGATACGGATCCCTGCTGGTTTTTATCGTCCAAAATTCCGCTCTACGATGTGGATGGAACAGCATCTGGTCTGCTTGGCATCAGCCTTGACATCACCTCGCGCAAGCAGGCTGAGCTTGACTTGCAGCGGACCACAGAAATGCTGGAGCGGACCAATCAGGTGGCCCGCGTTGGTGGCTGGGAACTGAATCTGCTGACGGGGGTCATTTATTTTTCGCCCATTACAAGGGAGATCCACGAGCTACCCGACGACTACGAACCTACGCTCGAGACGGCAATTACCTTTTACAAGGAAGGAACCAGCCGGGATACGATCACGCAGGCGGTGAATACCTGCATCCAGGAGGGAACCCCCTACGCCCTCGACCTGCAAATCAACACCTATACGGGTCGTGAGATCTGGGTGCGGGCCATCGGGCAGGCTAAGTTCGTTGACGGCCAGTGCGTCCGGCTGATGGGTACCTTTCAGGACATCGACGAGCAGAAACGGACGCAGCAACTGGCGCACAATGCCGCGCTTATGCTCAAAAAGCTGTCGGACCGCGTACCGGGCTGTCTGTACCAGTTCCAGTCGTTCAACGATGGGCACATGCATTTCCCTTACCTGTCGACCGGCGTAGCTGACCTGTTCGACCTGTGCCCCGACGAGCCGAACCCATCGGCCGAACTGATCCTGGGGCGTGTTCATCCCGACGATCTGCCTTTACTGTTGGAAACCGTTCGTCATTCGCGGGTAACGCTGACCAACTGGAACGCCGATTTCCGGGTTGTCCTGCCGCAAAAAGGCGAACGGTGGCTGCACGCCGATTCAGTACCGGAACAATTGCCCGACAGTACACTCTGGCACGGGTATTTTCAGGATGTGACTACCCGTAAGCAGATCGAGCAGGAATTGATCCGGGCGCGGCAGAACGCCGAGGAAGCCAGCCGCTCGAAGTCAGAGTTTCTGGCCAACATGAGCCACGAAATTCGCACGCCCCTCAACGGCGTCATTGGCTTTACCGACCTCCTGATGCGGACCAAACTCGACGCCCTGCAGCAGGAATACATGTCGACGGTTAATCACTCGGCCAATTCACTCCTCGACGTGATCAGCGACATTCTCGACTTTTCGAAGATTGAAGCCGGTAAACTCGACCTGTCCGTCGAGAAAACGGATCTCTACGACATCGGTAGTCAGGTCGCCGACATGATTAAGTACCAGGCCCACCAGAAAGGGCTGGAAATGCTGCTCAATATCGCCCCCGACGTGCCCCGTTATATTTGGGCCGACCCGATCCGGCTGCGGCAGATTCTGGTCAACCTGCTGGGCAATGCGGTTAAATTTACCCAGCAGGGTGAAATCGAACTGCGCATCGAGACGCTGCCCGCTACCCAGCCCGGGCAGGTAGCGTTCCGGTTTCAGGTACACGACAGCGGCATCGGCATCGCTCCCCAGCATCAGCAGAAAATTTTTGATGCGTTTTCGCAGGCCGACACCTCGACCACCCGTCGCTTTGGCGGTACCGGGCTAGGGCTGACCATCTCCAACAAGCTGCTGGGCCTGATGGGCAGTCAGCTGCAACTGGACAGCGAGGAGAACAAGGGCAGCACATTTTTCTTCGACGTTCCATTCCGGGCTGAACAGGGAGAACCTGCTGACTACGAACTAATTACGGGCATAAGCCGGGTACTGATCGTTGACGATAATGCCACCAACCGGCTGATTGTTCAGAACATGCTGAATCTGAAGCAGATTGACTCGGTGCAGGCGAGCAACGGTATCGAGGCCCTCGATAAGCTGACGAATGACCCGGCTTTCGATCTGGTGCTGATGGATTACCACATGCCGTATATGGACGGTATCGAGACTATTCGCAAGATTCGGCGTACGTTGAACTTCTCTCCTGAACAACTGCCGATTCTGCTGCTGGGCAGCTCGGCCGACGATGCGTATGTCGAGGCCGCCTGCAACACACTATCGGTACAGCAGCACCTGATGAAGCCCATCAAGCTGCAGCAGTTTTTTCAGGCACTGGCCAACGTACACCAGCCGCAAGCGCAGCCGGCAACGCTGCCCCAGCCCATCGCTCAGCCTACGGTCGCCGTTACCGAGCAGACCGTATTGATCGTGGAAGACAACCCGGTCAATATGCTGCTGGCCAGTGCCATTCTGCGCAACGTGTCGCCCAACCTCAACATACTGACGGCCAGAAACGGGCTGGAAGGCGTAAACGTGTTTATTCAGTCGCGGCCGGACCTGATTCTGATGGATATTCAGATGCCCGAAATGAACGGCTACGAAGCCACGACCGCCATCCGGGGCCTCGACATAGGGCAGACAGTACCGATTATTGCGCTGACGGCTGGCATTATGAAGTCGGAACGGGAGCGCTGCCTGAATGCGGGCATGAACGAATACATTACCAAGCCCGTCGTGAAAAACACAATTGCCCGCATTCTGCAACAGTGGTTACCACAAAGCGATGCTGTTGTTGTAGCCCCGGCAGCACCAACGCCGGTGGCAGCACCCGCCCCGGCTCCACCTTCCCTGCGCGCCCACTTCGATGAAGAAGAACTCCGGATTCGGGTTGGGGGCGATAAAGAGTTTATGAACGAACTACTGAGCGAGGTGAATGGCTATCTGAGCGGCTTCCCGGCCGAGTTACACCACTACCGTATCAGTCGTAACTGGGTTGAAGTAAAAGCGATGGCTCACAAGCTGAAGGGGAGCGCGTTAAACCTGAGTTTCGGGATACTGGCCACGCTGGCGAGTGAAGTGGAACAACTGGCAGGACTGGACGAAACGCGGCTGGCGGAACTGGAGGCTCTGCTCAAAACCGAGATTGACCTGATTCAGACGTTGATTTAATTTTTGTTGGACAGGATTACAGGATTGACAGGATTTTTCAACCTGTGCGTAGAATCCCGATAATTAATTCCCGACGGGCAAATCAAGAAATCCTGTCAATCCTGTAATCCTGTCCATTAAAAATCCTGTCGGTAAAATCAGTGCACGGCGACGAGCCAGCTCAGGCTTTCTTCCAGGACTTCACCCATCGTCTGGCACCTGGCAAATCGGTTGCTGCGGTAATGCTGGTTTAGTTCGTGGCTGAGCTGCGCGATACGCTCGGGCGACGACAGCGTTTCTCCGCGCATCAGGTTGAGCAGGTTGGTCAGGCGGGCGTGTTCGATCCGGATACGACCAGCAATCTGCGCCCGCTCCTCAACCTGATACTGCCGTACGCTCTCCGGGGTCATGTACCGCACACCCAGTTCGATCAGGGCATTGTTCTGCCGAAAATACTGCGGCATATACACCGATTTCTTGCCTTCGTAGCACTGCTGATCGAAGTCGATGGCCCGGATCCGGTAGTACATTTCCTCAAAATCAGGCGTCACGTCGACCACAAAATTGGACGAATGCATGTCGCCCAGCAGCCGGACGAAGCAGCGTTCGTTGAACTTGACAAACTCCTTACACAGCCGGATTGGGTTCAGGTCGGGGTCAGACAGGCGGTTTTCGAGAAATGCATCACCCGGAATACCCACGATGTGCTCTTCAATCAGAGTCGGCCCGCTCGTCAGGTAGCTGACCTGGTTGGGCGAGAGAATGTCTTCCAGCTCAAGCCCGTAAATTCGCGACGCGTCGGCGTTCTTGACGTAGAAATAGTCAAAGTTATCGTTGACCATGTTCACGACACGCACCCGGAAGGGCATGGTATTGCCGTAGGTACACAGATCGACGCGGTCGATGGCGAGGTGACTGGTCACGTTCAGATCGCCGTCCGCTTTCAGATACGCGTAGATCGTACGCAGCGACAGGTGTATATCCGTCAGTTCGGAGGGCGGGTACAGCATCGTTTCCCAGAGCGTGTCGCGCCCGTTGCGATCCAGCACGGCAAACGAGGTATCGGCCCGTTTCAGATCGGTATACGAAATACTGGTTGGCACTTCGCGGTCGTAGTCGCGCAGGTACGTACGCAGCCCGTCGCTGATCGAAAACGGAATCTTTTTCTTTGAGATAATAGCCATACAGAGCAAGTCGCCCGGTCGGGGCGGCTGATTGGTAAAGATGCACATTTTCCGGGTTACCAGCCGCCCGCCCCTGTTACCAAACTCCCCACCCGACTGAACCCAACGAATCAGGTCTGCGTTGCGGTTAAAGGGTTGTTTAGCCCCATATCGCTGCGGGATAACCACTCGCCAATCGTATGATTCATCAGCTTACGCTCTCGTTGCCGCCCGAACTGGCCCTCGACGACGACCGGTTTCGTGACCATGTCAGTCAGCACCTGCGGCTACCCGCCGACGAACCCGTTGTGGTTCGCAAGAAGCGGCAATCCATCGACGCCCGCAACCGGCAGGTTCGGGTACAGGTCGACACCGACGTCTTTATCGGCGAAACCCCGCCCCCATTGATTCAGTACCGGAAGCCACAGGCCGACGTTAGCCACGCCCCGCAGGCGATCATCGTCGGGGCAGGACCAGCCGGGTTGTTTGCCGCCCTGCGCCTGATCGAACTGGGCATCAAACCCATCGTGGTCGAACGGGGCAGCGACGTCCGCGCCCGCCGACGTGATCTGGCCGCGATCAACAAAGATCATATCGTCAATCCCGAGTCGAATTACTGCTTCGGCGAGGGCGGGGCCGGTACCTACTCCGACGGCAAGCTCTACACGCGCTCGACCAAGCGGGGCGACGTGCGCCGGATTCTGGAAATTTTCGTGGCCCACGGCGCAACCGAGCAGATTCTGGTCGACGCCCACCCGCATATCGGTACCAACAAACTGCCCAACGTGGTGGCCGACCTGCGCGAAAGCATCCGGCTGGCGGGTGGCGAGGTGCGGTTCGACACCAAAGTAACAGACCTGATTGTGGAGCAGAACGAGCTGAAAGGCGTGGTCCTGGCCAACGGCGACGCCCTGACCGGTATCGGCGTCATTCTGGCGACGGGTCACTCCGCCCGCGATATTTTTCACCTGCTCCACGACCGTAACGTCCGCATCGAAGCCAAGCCCTTCGCGATGGGCGTACGCATTGAGCATCAACAGCAACTCATCGACCGATTTCAGTATCACCGGCCCGACCGGGGCGACTACCTGCCCGCTGCGTCGTACAGCCTGGTGACACAAACTCGCTTCAAGGGGGTAGATCGGGGCGTTTTTTCGTTTTGTATGTGTCCGGGCGGGTTCATCGTACCGGCGGCAACGGCTCCCGGCGAACTGGTCGTCAACGGCATGTCGCCCTCACGTCGTGATTCAAAATTTGCGAATTCGGGGCTTGTCGTCGCCATTACCGATGCCGATCTGAAACCGTACGCCGACGAAGGCCCGCTGGCCGGGCTGGCCCTTCAGCAGGACCTCGAACGCTGGGCCTGCCGGGTCGGTAGCGCAGGCGACCCGACGCTCGATCAGGTGGCTCCGGCGCAGTGCGTCGCTGACTTTGTCGATGGCCGGGTATCGCCCAGCCTCCTGCCGACGTCCTATCAGCCGGGTCTGCGGTCGGTGGATATGTACGAGGTGCTGCCCGATCACATTGCCCAGCCACTGCAACAGGGGTTGCGCGATTTTGGCCGGAAGATGCGCGGATACCTGAGCAACGACGGTCAGATTATCGGCGTGGAAAGCCGTACCTCGTCGCCCGTCCGCATACCACGCGACCGCGACACCTGCGAACACGTTGCCGTCCGGCGGTTGTTTCCCTGTGGCGAAGGAGCCGGTTACGCCGGAGGCATCGTCTCGGCGGCCATGGACGGTGAACGTTGCGCTGAAGAATTAGTTAAGTTGTATAAATGAGTTTGTGGTTTGTCGTTCGTAGTTTGTGCCGGGCCGCCGGGCGGTTGGCTGACGCGTGATAAAATCTCCGTGCCAGCAACTACGAACAACAAACGACAAACCACAAACTCCAGACCGCCACCATGATCGACACCAGTTTTCAGGTTTTCAGCGAACAACTGCGGCAACGGCTTCAACGGCCGCTGCCCGGCGAAGAAGCGCACCGAAAAATGGCGTCATCGGCCCGTACGCGGCTGGGTATCAAACCCAATGAGCGCACCCGCCGGTCGGCGGTGCTGCTGTGCTTCTATCCCTATCAGCAATCGATTTACCTCCCGCTGATCCTTCGGCCCCAGTACGATGGGGTACATGCCGGGCAGATGGCTTTTCCGGGTGGACGGATGGAGCGGATTGACGAAAACCTGACCCGCACGGCTTTACGGGAAGCGCAGGAGGAAGTCGGCATTCGGGTATCGGATGTACGGGTGCTGGGTCTGCTGACCGAGCTATTTATACCGCCCAGCAATTTTTACGTGCAGCCCGTAGTGGGTGTGCTGCCCTACCGCCCCGACTTCTACCCCGACCCCCGTGAAGTCGAAGACATCGTTGAAGTCGAGCTGGACACGCTGCTGGACGAAACCATCGTTGGCGACAGCAAAATCGACGTGCGGGGCATAACCGTCGATGCACCCTTCTACCAGATTCAGGGGCACCGCGTCTGGGGCGCTACGGCCATGATGATCAGCGAGTTGCTGATGGTGCTGAATAACTGACTGTCGTGTATTTCGTGTCATCCCTCCTACGTCGGGATGACACGAAATACACAACCTCTAAAGGGTTCCGCCCGCTGCGTAGTACAGTTGGGCGACCGCTTTCTGGTACTTGGCTTTCAGTTCCTCCCCTTTGATCCGCAGGTCGATCAGCTTGGTTTCGCGGGAATTGATCAGAAACAGGGAGCTTTCACCCAGTTCAAACTTAGCCTGTTCACCACGTAGCAGAACCGTCTGATTTTGAATGGTCTGCTGCTGTACAATCACCTGACGACCCAATACCTGCAACTGATTATACGCCGACTGTACACCGTTCAACACATCGCGGCCGGTCTGCTGCCGTTCGAGTGCCGTCTGCTGGTTTTTGAGTTGCACCTCGCGCAGTTTGCCCCGCTCCTTCCGCAGAAACAGCGGAAAAACGACGTCGAGCCCCACTTTATAGTTTTGCGGCCGGAACGAGTAATAACTACTCCAGTCGTACCGCTCGTCGACGGACGGCGTCTGACTGAGCAGGCTGGCGCTCACCGCAACCTGCGGCTGTACCATTGCCTGCCGCCAGCGTTCTTCCAGCGTAAGCTGCCCGATTTTGGTATCGAGTTTCAGCAGTTCGGGGTGCTGTTGCGCAGCCTGAGCGAGCAGGGGTTGCAATAGCGTATCGGCGGGCACCATCGGCGAGGTAAGCTGCGGAATCGTCTGGTCGGGCAATTCGGTAGGTTGCCCCTCAGCATTCCACAGGTAGGTGTTGACCCGCAGCCGGGCGTTTTGCTCATCGAGGACCGCCTGCTGCTGCTGCACCAGTCGATCCTGCACGGTGATGAGCGCTTCCGTCGTGTCGATGGTCGCGATTTCGCCCAGCAACGCCTGTAGGCGCAGGGCCCGAAACCGGGTGTTTGCCAGCTCAAAACCCTCGGCCAGCAACACCCGCTGCCGGTGCGCCAGAAACCAGTCCCAGTAACTCTTAGCCGCGTCGTACAGTGTTTTGTTGACCAGCGATAACCGGTCGGCTTCGGCCAGCGTCTGCGCCAGCCGGGCCTGCCGAACCGCATTACGCCGGGCGTCGATAAACATGGTTTTACCGATGGGCAAACTCAGGCCTACACCCGTCAGACCGGTGGGTGGGGTTCGCTCTTCGGGGTTGATGTAGCGACCACGCGGGTCGTTGCGATCGTAGGAAATGTTCAGGTCGATGCCGCCCGGCCAGATCGGCACGGCCAGTTTGTTCTGCCAGTGGTCGTAATACAGGTCGTTGCCAAATTCCTTGCGGTCGTAGTGCGTTACCAGTTTGGGGTCGAACGCACCCCGCGCCTGAATCAGCACCTGCCGGGCTTCCTCGCCAAACAACCCCGCCTGCCGGATAATCGGGTGGTTCTGCCGGATGATCTCGTAGAACGTCTGCGCCGGAAAAATCGTGGTGTCGATGGTGCGCGTGGGCGTCTGGGCCAGAGCAGGTACCACCATGACTAACCCCATCGACAAAACAGCCAGCCATCGACGTATAGGGGTGAACTGACTCATAACTTCCGCCCTTTCTCCGGCTCATCCTGTAAGCTCGGGGGGAAACCGTTCAGCAGTCGCCACAGTTCGTACCAGATCGGTACATTGTCGAGCATAACCCAGCCGTATACGCCTGATCCGATCCGCAGCTGTTTGGGCCACGGCTGATCACCGGTTTGTGTGGTCGGTGTTATCAGCATACGGTACGTGCCGTTGGTGCTGCTGACGGCATCGATAACGGCTACCTTACCGGCAAACGTACCGACGGCCACACTCGGCCAGCCCGAAAACTGGATAGCGGGCCAGCCGTCGAACTGGAGCCGTACGATCCGGCCGCGCTCGATCAGCGGCACATCCATTGCCCGGACGTAGAGTTCGACGGCCAGCTGGGGCCGGTCGGGCTGGAGCGTCGCGATGGGTTCCCCTTCCTTGATCGTTTCGCCGATACCCGTCTTGGCGGGCTGCACCAGATAGCCGTTTTGCGGAGCACGCACGACGTAGCGATCCCGCCGAATGTCGACGTTCGTAATTTTGTTACGGAGCTGCGCGATCTCACCCTCCGTCTGCGTCCGGCTCGACACGGCCGAACTCCGGTCAGAACGGGCTTTGGCGAGTTCTTCCCGGTACTTGGCTTCAATCGTACCGAGGTCAAGCCGGGCATTCAGCAGGGCCTGTCGGGACGTCGATACCACGTTCTGCTCCGTCACGACGAGCGCGTTCTCCTGCTGTACCGTTCGACGGCGCGTTTCCAGGTCGGTCAGCGAAATCAGGCCATCCTGGTACGCTTTTTCGTAGCGGGCAATCCGGTCGAGGGCGATCTGGTAGTTTCGCTGGGCGGCCTGCAAATCGGCAATATCGGAGTCGAGTTTGTACTGCGCCTGTTTCACCCGGTTGCGGGCGGCTTCCAGACTGACCTGTACCCCCGCGTCCAGGGCGTTGATCTGTCCGCCAAGTGCCGAAATTTTGGCTTCGTAGGCATCCTGCGATCCGCGTTTGGCAACCAGTTGCTCGTTGAGCCGCTGGGGCAGATTCGGGTCGAAATACTCGTCTTTAATGTCGGAGATCACCAGCAGGGTGTCGCCCTTTTTCACGTAGTCGCCGTCTTTCACCAGCCAGCGTTCGATCCGGCCGGCCACGGCGTTCTGCACCGTCTGGGGCCGGTCTTTGGGCGTCAGGGCCGTTAGTTTTCCGGTGCCATTGATATTCTGCCGCCAGGGCAGGAACATCACGATGATGCCGACGATGAGGAAAAACGTCATCCAGCGGCCCAGTCGGCGGGCGCTGTTAGGATGCGGCAGTTCACGCAGTGTTTTGAGCGGATACCGATCGAGGTCGTCCGTATCAATCCGCTCGTTGGAAATATTTAACATAGTGTGCGGTGGATTTTTTACCGGTCTGGTGTATGCGTTACTCGTGGTGTTCGGGCGTGATGGCCAGCGGCAGGTCGGTAACGTTGGCTACTTTCTCCACGCCCGACAGCGCGTCGAAGATCGTTTCGATACCGCTCAGAAATTTATCGACGGAGCCCGTGATAATGACAATCACCAGTTCCGACGCCACGAACTGCCCCAGCGACATTTGCCGACTGACGACCAGCAGAGTACCCATGATGAGCAGCCCGCCCACGACGATGACTTTGAAGGCCACCCCACTGTACAGGAATTTTTTTATCACGCTGAAGTGCGCCTGCCGTTTGCCGACGTAGCCGGCCACCAGTTCATCCATGTAGGCCATCGCTTCGGCCTGGTTGTCGGGGATGACCGTTTTTTCCGGCAGATCGGCCGCCATCTGCTCCAGATGAGCCACCACCTTGTACTTGTATTTCGACTCGGCCAGACTCGTTTCGATGCCGCTCGGCGACAGGATGCGGGTAATCAGCCAGACGGCCAGCACGACAAAAACGGCAAAGGCAATGAAGATGGGGTGATAAGCCACCAGCAGCAGCAGGCCAAATATAATCTGCACGCTTGCCGTCGTCAGATCGACCAGCAGTTTGGGCATGGCCTTCTGAATCGTCAGCACGTCGAAGAAGCGGTTCATCAGTTCGGGCGGATAATACGCCGACAGCGCTTCGGAGTCGATTCGGGGCAACCGATAGGTGTACTCGAGGGCGGCCTTGGCGAAGATGCGCTGCTGGAGAATTTCGACCAGCGTTTGCTGGGCGACCAGCAACAACCCCGATACGATGATGCCGAAGATAACCAGCCCGATCAATACGTAAATTGAACTGAAGACGGTACCGCTCGATACCAGCGTAAACACAGCCTGCGTCCCCAGCGGTAGCGACAGACTGATAATTCCGGCTACGATAGCGTACAGATAAACGTAACCGATATCCTTTTTCTCGGTGGACAATAACCGGATGAGCCGTTGGGTGGGTGTTGGTTGTGGCTCGACCGTAACATTAACAGCCATGTGTGTACAGGTATGAATCAATTAGAGACCAGACGGTCGTGTTCGCCACTGATCGGCAAGTATGGTTTTTAACCCCTTTTTAACCGAATTTATTGTCGCAAAGTTTCGTCACCAAAGGTAGAATTACTCAGCTATCCATGTTGACCACGATTTGGCGTGGTCAATCATCCTTATTTTCGGGCCAGTACATCCGGGAATAATTCAAACAAGTTTTTGGCCGGTTCGGCCAGAGAAAACGGCCGTTCGGCGAAAAACCCGACGATTCTTATGGGCCAGTACGTTGTTATGACAGACAGGGGGCCTAGCTTTGCAATCGGGCGCAACAACGCCCGAAGCACTCATTTCGTGTTTGTTCCTACCCTGCAACGTTGTTCCCGTGAAAAGATGGATTGCTATCGGCCTCGTCGTGCTAGTGCTCGGCGGCATCATTGTGTACAATAAAGTACTACACCCCGCACCCGGCTCATCGCCCGGCGGTGGAAGTGGTGGCGATAAAAAAGGAGCGGCCGGCAAAGAAGGGGCGGCTGGCAAAGGCCCCTCGCCCGCCGTCAATGCCTACGTCGTACGGGCGCAGGATATCAAAGAAAACGTCATCACGAGCGGTTCGCTGCTAGCCGCCGAACAGGTCGACATTTACCCCGAAATTTCGGCCCGCATCACGCAGCTAACCATCCAGGAAGGCCAGCCCGTATCGAAGGGTCAACTACTGGTAAAGCTGTTCGATGCCGATCTGCGGGCACAGCTACAGAAGTTACAGGCCCAGGCCGACAACGCCCGGCGGACCGAGGAACGGAATAAGCAGCTGCTGACCCGGGGCGGCATCAGCCAGCAGGAATACGACATTGTTACGACCAACCTGCGTTCGTCGCTGGCCGACATTGATCTGGTCAGGGCGAATCTGCAGCGCACGGAGATTCGGGCGCCTTTTTCGGGCATTATTGGGTTGCGTAACGTCAGTGCAGGTGCTGTTGTATCGCCCAGCACGCTGATCGTCCGGCTGCAACAGGTGTCGTCGCTGAAGCTCGATTTCTCCATTCCCGAAAAATACGGCCCGTCCGTCAAAACGGGGGCGACGATCTCGTTTCAGGTCGATGGCAGCACCACAAACAGTCAGGGAACGGTATACGCCATTGAACCGGGCGTGGAAGAGCAAACGCGTAATCTGCGGATACGGGCGCGGGTGGCCAACTCATCGAGCCGATTCCGGCCGGGAACGTTTGCCCGTGTAACGCTGACCGTACAGACCAACAATGCACTGGTGGTACCGACGCAGGCCGTGATTCCGCAGACACGCACGAATCAGGTTGTCGTCATTAAAAACGGTAAAGCGCAGTTCAAGGACATAACAACGGGGCTGCGCACGGCCGGTTCGATTCAGGTGCTGTCGGGTTTGACGGCGGGCGATACCGTCGCAACGACGGGGCTGCTGTTCCTCAAACCCGACGCACCGGTGAAAGTGGGCAAAACAATTACGCTGCCCGACGCGGGACCGAAAGTGGCAACTAAGTAGAGTTGTACAGTTTTGGCGTTATAAAGTTGTACAGTTGCTGCCGCCAAAAGGCTGACGCGCCAGCTAACTTTATAATGCTACAACGATCCAACTTTACAACTTTTTCAAAACTCAACAAACGATGAGCTTACCCGAACTAAGTCTGAACCGCCCCGTGCTGGCGATGGTGATGTCGATCATCATCGTACTGTTCGGGGTTATTGGTTTTACGTTTCTGGGCGTACGCGAGTACCCGGCCATCGACCCGCCGGTCATCACGGTACGGACCAACTATACGGGTGCCAACCCCGACATTGTCGAGTCGCAGATTACCGAGCCGATCGAAAAATCGCTGAACAGCGTCGAAGGCATCCGGACCATCTCGTCCAACAGTGCCCTGGGTGCCAGCACGATCACGGTTGAGTTTAACCTCGACGTGGATCTGGAACGGGCGGCCAACGACGTACGCGACAAGGTAGCGCAGGCGCAGCGGCAGTTGCCCCAGGATATCGACGCGCCCCCGGTCGTAACCAAGGCCGACGCTAACTCCGACCCCATTATTTTCATGACCGTGCAGAGCACGACCCGCAACCCGACGCAACTATCGGATTACGCGGAAAACGTGTTGCAGGAGCGGTTACAAACGATTCCGGGCGTCAGCCAGGCCAACATCTACGGGTTGAAGCGCCAGGCGATGCGGCTCTGGATCGACCCCATCAAACTGTCGGCCTACCGGCTGACATCACAGGATATTCAGACGGCTCTGAACGCGCAGAACGTCGAACTGCCCAGCGGCAAAGTATACGGCAACACAACGGAGCTGACCGTGAAAGCCGTGGGTCGACTGACAACGGAAGAAGACTTCAACAACCTGATTCTGCGGCAGACGGCCAACCAGATCGTGCGGTTCAAGGACGTGGGATACGCGACGCTGGGGGCCGAAAACGAAGAAACCCTATCGAAGCAGAACGGGGCCGTGGGCGTCATTCTGGTACTGATTCCGCAGCCGGGTGCCAACTACGTCAGTATCGCCGACGAATTTTACAAGCGGTTCGACGCGCTGAAAAAAGACCTGCCGAGCGATATTCTGGTCAGCATCGGCATCGACCGCAGTACGTTTATCCGGCGCGCAATCGAAGAAGTAGGCGAGACGCTAATTCTGTCGTTTGTGCTGGTCGTGCTGGTCATTTACCTGTTTTTCCGGGACTGGCTCATCGCCTTCCGCCCCCTGATCGACATTCCCGTGTCGCTCATCGGCGCGTTTTTTATCATGTACGTGGCCGACTTCAGTATCAACGTCCTGACCCTGCTGGGCGTCGTGCTGGCAACGGGCCTGGTCGTCGATGACGGTATCGTTGTCACGGAGAATATTTACAAGAAGGTCGAGCAGGGTATGGATACCCAGCAGGCGGCCAAAGAAGGCTCCAACGAGATTTTCTTTGCCGTACTGGCCACCTCGATTACGCTGGCGGTGGTATTCCTGCCCATCATTTTCCTCGAAGGTTTCGTGGGTCGGCTGTTCCGCGAGTTCGGCATCGTCGTGGCAGGGGCCGTGCTGATTTCGGCCTTCGTTTCGCTGACGCTGACCCCCGTATTGAGCGTGAAGATGACCGCAAAAGACCACAGCAAACGGTCGTGGTTTTACCAGAAAACGGAGCCGTTTTTCCAGTGGCTCGATACCAGCTACCGCGATTCACTCGATAGTTTTATGAAACGCCGGGGCTGGGCATTTGTCATGATTGCGGGCTGTCTGGTTATGATCGGGGGGCTTGGCGCGCTGCTTAAATCGGAACTGGCTCCGCTGGAAGACCGGGGCCGCACCCGTATCGCCATCACCTCGCCCGAAGGGACGAGCTACGAATCACAGGCCAACGTGACCGACAAGGTAATGCAGTTCGTACTCGACTCGATTCCCGAAACGCGGCTGGCATTCAGCGTGGTGGCACCGGGCTTCTCCGGCGCGGGGGCCGTCAACTCATCGTTTGTGCTGGTTAACCTTACCGAACCCAACGAGCGGGTTCGTTCGCAGCAGGAGATCGTCGATTTCATCACGAAGAACCTGAAAAAATTCAGCGAAGCACGGATGTTTGCCACCCAGGATCAGACGATTCAGGTAGGCCGGGGCGGTGGTCTGCCGGTGCAGTTTGTGTTGCAGAACCTGAACTTTGAAAAACTCCGCGAGAAACTGCCAATCTTCCTCGACGAAGTATCCAAGGACCCGACGTTCCAGACCTCCGACGTCGACCTGAAATTCAACAAGCCCGAATTGAACATCAGTATCGACCGGGAGAAAGCGACCAACCTCGGCATCTCAGTGCAGGACGTGGCCCAGACCCTGCAACTAGCCCTCAGCAATCGACGTCTGGCTTACTTTCTGATGAACGGCAAGCAGTATCAGGTAATCGGGCAGGTCGACCGGCGGGACCGCGACGCACCCGATAAGCTGCAATCGTTCTACGTCCGTTCGAATCAGGGCGAACTGATTCAGCTCGACAATCTGGTGAAGTTTCAGGAGGTCAGCAGCCCCCCGCAGGTGTACCACTACAACCGGTTCAAATCGGCGACGGTATCGGCCAGTTTAGCACCCGGCAAAACGATCGGCGACGGCGTCAATGCCATGAACGCCATTGCCGCGCGGGTGCTCGACCAGAGCTTCCAGACGGCCCTGTCGGGTCCGTCGCGCGATTACGCGGAAAGTTCATCAAACACGCTGTTTGCCTTTGGCCTGGCCCTGATTCTGGTGTACCTGATTCTGGCGGCTCAGTTCGATTCGTTTATCGATCCACTCATCATCATGATTACCGTACCGCTGGCGCTGGCCGGAGCGGTGTTCTCGCTCTGGATGTTCAACCAGACACTGAATATTTTCAGTCAGATCGGCATCATCATGCTGGTTGGTCTGGTCACGAAAAACGGGATTCTGATCGTGGAGTTTGCCAATGAGCAACGGCTTACCGGGAAAAACAAGTTCGACGCGGCAGTGGAGTCGGCCGCGCTGCGACTGCGCCCGATTCTGATGACGACACTCGTTGCCGCCTTTGGTGCGCTACCATTGGCCCTCGCGCTGGGTTCGGCCTCGAAGAGCCGCGTCCCGCTGGGTATCGTGATCGTGGGCGGGCTGCTGTTCTCGCTGGTCCTGACGCTCTACGTTGTACCGGTCATTTACACGTACATGACCCGGAAGAAAGACGTCGCCCCCGAAACGCCCGTTGCGGAGCCGACACAACACCGGGAAGTGGTCGTTTAACGGTTTACATTGTTCAGTTTACATACTGATTAACAATACGTTATTATCTGTAAACTGAACAATGTAAATAATCATGTCAATTATTGTAAATTATCAGTTTTTTCGCACCCATCGGATAGTAACGATGGTAGGGGTTGCCTGATAAAAGTCGAACAGGGCCCGGCCGATAAGTTCGTGACTGACGGCGTTGAGGTAGTCCGGGTGCTGATCGAGAAAGTATTCATCGGTGGACCGAATATGTAGACTGGTGTCAAACATGCTGAACCCCTGCCGGTACCCTTCCTGCACGAACGCCTGACGCTGTTGCCCCGGCCACCATGCCGCTTCGCCAGGGTGCACTATGGGCGACATGATCAGCACTTTATGCCGGTGCGGACGCAATGCGGTTAAGATCGATTGTTGGTCAGCCGATATATCGTTCCGCGACAATCGACAATGCACGGTTGCCCGAACCTGCTGGTACAACCGCTGCCAGCCGTTGACCGGTCGCCTTGGCGGGACAGCCAGCCAGGACGGCGCATCCGATCCACCCTGCCAGATAATCAGGTCGTACCGGTCCAGCGGTAGCTGTGCCAGCAGCGCGCAACTGTGGGTCAGCGTTGGCTGGGGATGCAGTTCGACGGTAACAGCCTGCCCGGCCCGGCTGATCTGCCGAACAAAGTGTCCCACAAAACCAATCTGCCCGGCTGGCAGACCAAAACCCGTTATGTGCGCATCGCCGATGACCAGTATTTTCATTACACAATCGAAGTAAACGGTATCTGCTAGTTGTTACGTATGCTTGTTTTCAAACGTGGCATACGACGCTAAGAAAATAGATCGTTTCTTTTGCGTAGCCTGATGCAACAGTTCGCTGGCCCATCGCGTATCGGCACAGAGTCTATGCCACGTTCTATTTTAATCGACACCGGCCTTGCTGTTCAGAAAATCACCTTCATTTCAGGAAGCTGACCTCCCCAGTGTCATTCAGGCCTGCCGCTCCGGCGACGCGCGCGCGCAACGCACCCTGTTCAAGCAATTTTTCGGCTATGCGAAAAGCATCTGCCTGCGCTACACATCCAGCCGGGAAGAAGCCGAAGACGTGCTCAATGAGGGGTTTCTGAAGGTATTTCAGAACCTCGACCGGTACGACGACGGGCAACCCTTCAAAGCCTGGCTGCGGACCATCCTGGTCAACACGGCCATTAGCCATTACCGGCGCAACCAGCGATACGATCAGCACAGTACGCTTGAGTCGGGCGAGCAGGTTGCCTTCGACGATAACATTGTCGATCGAATGGCGGCCGACGAAATTCTGGCGCTCGTCCAGCAGCTCTCTCCCACTTACCGTACCGTGTTTATGATGCACGTGGTCGACGGGTACACGCTCCACGAGATTGCGGGTTTGCTGGCGCATAACGAAGCGACAGTTCGCTCTAATTTTGCCCGCGCCCGGCAGAAATTACAGGTACTCATTAAGGAAGCCACACTACTTCACAATAATTCCGGCCCCGACGGCTCCATGCGCTATTATGAAAACTGACCGATTTGCCGATAGTATCCGGCGAAAGCTGGACAGTATCCGACCCGAATTTTCCGAACGAGACTGGACGAAGATGCAGGCCATGCTGAAACAGACCGGCCCGCTGCCCAATGCTAGGCCCACGCGGCCTCGTCTGTTTTCGGGACAGGCTGCCCGACTTATTGCAGCCGGTGCGGCCGGCACTGCCCTGTTTTTAGGTACCACCCTTTATCAGACGTATGAATTAAACCGTTTACGTAAGTCGACCCAGCCAGTGGGTCATACCACCGTACAGGTCGACTCGGCCCGGACGATTACCACCGATACACCGCAGATAACCCAGTCAGACGCGCCCCCCGTTGTTGCGAATTCGCCGGACGGACGGACGGAAACGGCCCAAGCGATCGTTCGGGATACAGTATACATCGACCGCTATATCCGCGTACCGGTAGCCGCTGCGCCGGATCGGACCGACCGGCTGGCGCACACGCCGAACCCGGTACCGGGCCAGTCAGCGGAATCGACGGTCGATCGGGAGTCCGCTGTCGGTCGGAGCACGAGCTTACCACAACAACGGTCTGGCCCGACAAAATCCGCCCAAACAGCCAATCGACTACCAGACGCAGCCGAACCGACGACTGTTGCCGACAACCAGCCCGCACTAGCCCCACGAAGCAAATCCGATGGCTCGGCTGAGTACATGAGTACCGGTCAGCCGGGCAGTAGTGACCTGGGCTCGCGTTCCCGAAACCAGCCGTCATTCCCGGCCGGGCAGTCAACCGCCGACCGCGCCGGTAACCGGCCGGAATCAGCAATTGGTAGTCGCAATACAACCCGTACTGGTCGGGGACAGCGTGCTGATCGCAACGCCGATACAGGCAGCGGCTCGACCGGCTCGCTCACGCCAGCTACGAACGAATCGGTGGTTGGACGAACGGAGTCAGCTATTTCCCGCACCGAGACAGCGACAACGGGCCATGCACAGACAAGCGAAACGGCATCGACAGCCGGCGAATCGACGGGCTCGGCAGCGATCTCAGCCGAGCCCATCCAGGTTCAGCCGGTTCAGTTAGGCAGTATAGCCTGGGAACAGCGGCTTCTGCACCGCAGCCGAGGCATGCGTCCGGCCCGTACCGTTGTCGTAGGCGGCCCAACAATAGCTAAGTCCAGCAGCGAGCAGTCGGCTCCGGAGAAGCCCGAACGCCAGTCTACACCATCACTCGTGAAAGTCCGGATCGGCGCGGGTAGCGATCTGAACGGCCGGTTGTGGAGCGTCGGTGTCTACGCGGAACTGCTGGCTGGTCGGCACGTTACGCTGAGCATCGGGTTAAGCCGGGCCTCGTTCGACAATGGTAAGTACATAACAGAAGGGCTGTTTAATCAGCAGTATCAGCAAGGGCCGCAGGGGCCGCAGGGGCAAAATTTCCGTCGTGAGTTTGGCCTGGAAAAACGGGTCGACCCGCGTCACGAGATTATCAACATCAACCTGCAAACCATTCGGCTCGTGATGCCGCTCACGATTGGCTACCGGCTCCCGATCAACTCGTCGTTCGCCATTACGCCAACGCTGGGCACGATTCTTAACCTGCAAAGTCAGGAGCAGGTGTCATACATTATCCGGCGACCACCCAGTATGCCGCCGTATGGGGGCTATTCGTCGGAGTACAGTTCGGATGCAGACTGCCAGTCCCGTACCGTTTCGATTCTGAACAATGTTATGCTGGGTGCCACCGTCGAATGGCAGCGCAAACACTGGGGGTTACAGGCCGGGCCCATTCTGACCATTGCCGCACAGCCCGACCCCGATTGGACCAGCAGCCTGTCGGGGGGGCTCCGGGCGCGGGCCTTCTTCCAGTTTTGAGCCTTCTCTGACGGGACAAAATAATACCAAACAGAAACGGGGAGCCTGATGGTCAGGCTCCCCGTTTCTGTTTGGTGTACCGCTGAGATCTAGCTCTTGGCCGATACGCGCCAGATGCGATTCGAGGCATCGTCCGTAACAAGCATCGCCCCATCGGGCAGTACCGTTACCCCAACCGGCCGACCATGTACGTCCTTGTTATTGCCGACAATAAAGCCCGTCAGGAAATCTTCGGGCGTACCGGGTTTGCCGTCTTTGAACGGCACAAACACGACTTTATAACCCGACAGTGTCGCCCGGTTCCAGGACCCATGCTGACCAATAAACGCCCCGTTCCGGTACTTCGCCGGAAAGGCCGACTTGTTGTAAAAAGCCAGTCCGAGCGAAGCCGTATGTGGCCCCAGAGGAACATCGGGAACAACGGCTTTTTTCACCAGGTCAGGCCGCTCATCTTTCCGGCGCGGGTCGACATTCTGACCGTAATACGAATACGGCCAACCGTAGAAAGCGCCTTCTTTTACACTCGTCAGGTAATCGGGGACAAGTTCGTCACCCAGCTCATCGCGCTCGTTGACGGCCGTGTACAGCTTGTTGTTCGTGGGCTGCCAGCCCATACCAACCGGATTCCGCAGGCCACTGGCGTAAATGCGTTCGCCCGTACCGTCGGGGTTGATTTCCAGGATGTTGGCCCGACGAATTTCGTTTTCTATCCCGTTTTCACCGACGTTACTCCCCGACCCGACCGATACGTAAATTTTCTTGTTGTCGGGGCTGGCCAGCAGGTTACGGGTCCAGTGGTTATTGTACCCACCGGCGGGCAGCGACAGGATTTTTTTACCCGGCGCGGTCATCTTTGTTTGCCCCTCTTTGTAGGGGTACATCAGCAACGCATCGGTGTCGGCCACGTAGAATTTGTCGCCGATGACCAGCATACCGAACGGCTGATTGAGCCCCGTCAGAAACACCTCGCGCCTATCGGGTTTGCCGTCGTTGTTGGTGTCGCGAAACAGCGTGATCCGGTTGGCACTCGCGCCCGACCGTTCCGATTTGTTCCGGCCCGTCACGGCATTGATGACTTCCTTCTTGATGCCTTTCCGCTCGGTGTTGGCTTCCGCCACAAACACGTCACCGTTGGGGGCTACATACATCCAGCGCGGGCTGACCAGGTCACCGGCATATTCAGTAACGGTGAAACCAGCGGGTGCCTGCGGAGTTTTCCCGGCGGGCCAGCCCACTACGTTGCTGAAGTTTTTCGCTGATTTCGTCGCGTACGGCGCTGGCAGCACAAGCGTCGTGTCGGCGGTTTCGACCCGTTCGGCCGTGCCTTCGCTCTTCTTTTTGTCGCTACAGGCGGTAAACGTGGCGACGAGCGCAGCCGCCAGTAAGAGTGCTTGTTTGTTCATGTTGAGTCAATAGCTTCCGGCTTGTTTATGCGGCCGGCTACACCTACTCAACCAACGAATCGGGCATACAGTTTAAGGGAATTTTAACCCACGTTATCCGTCAGCGTGACCGAGTAGGCTGCGTACGGAACGGGGCCTTTGTAAAACACGTCGCTGACGGGCTGCATCCCGAACCGGCGGTAAAAGTCAGCCGCATCGAGCCGGGCGTCGCACCAGAGCCGGGTGGCTCCCATACGCCGGGATTCGGCCAACACGTGCTGCATCAGCTGCGTACCGATGCCCTGTCGCTGGTAGTCGGGGTGGGCGGCAAACTTGCGGAACCGGGCAACGGTCTGCCCATTATCCGGATACACGAACAGCGAGATGACAGCGACCAGTTGCTCGTCCAGAAAAGCACCGTAATGGTGCCCTTCGTGGTCATTCTCAACGCGTACATACTCGTACGGTTTATCGGGCCACAGCACGGCGTGGCGCAGTGGATACGTTTGCTCCGGCGTAATCGACTGAATTGTCACGAATTTTTGACAGGATTATTTTCAGGACAGGATTACAGGATAAGCAGGATTGCGTTTTACTAGAAAAATCAAATCCTGTTCATCCTGTAATCCTGTCCTGAAAAATTAAAACGGCAACTTACCGAGGTCGACGTTGCCGCCGGTCAGGATGATCCCGATTTTTTTGCCTATGAACTGATCGGGGTAACGCAACACCACGGCCAACGGCACCGCACACGACGGTTCGATGATGATCTTCATCCGCTCCCACACCAGCCGCATGGCAGCGATAATGTCGGCATCGGGCACCGTCAAAATCTGCGACACGTGCTGCCGGATGTAGCCCAGCGTCCGTTCGCTCAGGCGGGCCGTGAGCCCATCGGCAATGGTGTCAATATACGGGGCACTCTCCAGTTGTCCGCTTTGAAACGAGCGTACCGCGTCGGCGGCCCCGTCCGGTTCGCAGCCAATAACGCGGGTCGTGGGCGACAGAAAGTGCGTGGCCAGAGCCGTCCCGCTGAGTAGCCCACCCCCACCCACCGGCGTCAGGATCAGGTCGAAGGGCGGGTTGTTATAGTCGGCGATCAGTTCGACGGCCGCCGTCGCCTGTCCGGCAATGACTCGGTCGTCGTCGTAGGGATGCACCAGCACCGCCCCCGTCTGCGCCATGACCGCCTGCACACCGGCTTCGCGGGCCGCCTGCGTGGGTTCGCATTCGACCACCTCGGCCCCGTAACCCCGCACCGCTTCTTTCTTTACCTGCGGAGCGGTGCGGGGCATCACAATGTAAGCGGGCATCCCGACCTGCCGGGCCGCGTACGAAACGGCCTGCGCATGGTTGCCCGACGAGTGCGTGGCGATGGCTTTCCCTTCCCCGTTGGCCGCTACCTGCAACACGGCATTCAAACCACCACGGGCTTTGAACGCACCGATTTTCTGGAAGTTTTCACACTTGAAAAACAGCGATGCCCCCGTTTGGTCATTGATAGTCTGGTTGGTCAGAACGGGCGTATGGTGAATGTGCGGCCGGATGCGGTCGTGGGCCGCGAGAATGGTATCGAGCGAAATCATAACTGTATTGACTGATTAAATCGTCCCCGGCATTGGACCGCCGAAGCAGCAGGATGCTGCCGGGGACAACCAAACAAACCTGTTTACACAACTGGTAGAAAACTGACCAAAGTACGTATAAAACTGGCGCAACCCGGCCCCCGAATCTGACGGCTATTGACGAAGGGGCGATTCGTTTGTTTTTTCGCGGGGGAAAGCGGTCTTTTGTACGTAAAAGACAACCCTTTTTCCTTACCGACATGAACGCTACCCGACGTGATTTTATCAAGCAAACGGCCGGTTCGCTGGCGGCTCTGAGCCTGACGCCACTGGCCTTTGCCGAAGCTGCGCCCCGCAAAATGTTCTTCGATATTTCGCTGGCCGAATGGTCGCTGCACAAAGCTCTGTTCGCCAAGAAAATTACCAACCTCGACTTTCCGGCCATCGCCCGTAAGGAGTTCGATATCAGCGTAATCGAGTTTGTCAACCAGTTTTTCAAGGATAAAGCGCAAGACAAAACCTACCTCGCCGACCTGCTGACCCGCTGCAAGGACAACGGCGTGACGAATCACCTGATTATGATCGACGGGGAAGGCAACCTGGGCACGACCGACAAAGCCGAACTCACCAAAGCCGTTGAGAATCACTACAAATGGGTGGAGTGCGCGAAGTACCTCGGCTGTAAGACCATCCGGGTCAATGCGGCCGGTACCGGTACGGCGGAGGAAGTCAGCAAGGGGGCTATCGAAGGACTAAGCCGACTGGGTGAGTTTGCCGGTAAAACGGGCATCAACGTCATCGTCGAGAATCACGGCGGCTACTCGTCAAACGGGCAGTGGCTGGCCAACGTGATGAAGCAGGTCAACCGCAAAAACGTGGGTACGCTGCCCGATTTCGGCAACTTCTGCATCAAACGCAACGCCGATCACAGCTGCGCCGACGAGTACGACCGCTACACCGGCACCAAAGACCTGATGCCCTACGCCAAAGGGGTATCGGCCAAAACGTTCAACTTCGACGCCAGCAATAACTGCGTCGAAACCGATTACCCGCGCATCATGAAGATCGTGAAAGACAGCGGCTTCAAAGGCACGGTCGGCATTGAATACGAAGGCGATACGCTGGACGAATACGACGGCATCCGCAAAACCAAATCCCTGCTCGAACGCGTCGGGGGGATGGTATAAATGGGTTTGTCGTTTGTGGTTTGTCGTTCGTTGTTCCTTAAACGGCAGCTAACGACAAACCACAAACGATAAACCACAAACCAATTTTTATGCTCACTACTCAGAATCAACTCAACGTCAGCTTCATCGGTCAGGAAGCCGTACCGGGCGACGGGCTGCCCTTTATGGCCTACGCCCCCGCTGCGGGCGAATCACTGCCTGACGGGTTTACCAATGTCACCCCGGCGCAGGCCAGCGAAGCCGTCGACAAAGCGGCTGCGGCTTTTGGGCCATACAGCCAGCTGCACCCGCACAGACGGGCCGATTTTCTGGACGCCATCGCCAGTCAGATCGATGCACTGGGCGACGAACTGATCGAGCGGGCGGTGCTGGAAAGCGGCCTGCCAACGGGTCGGATTACGGGTGAGCGCGGTCGCACGATGGGCCAGCTCCGCTTATTTGCCAGTCTGCTCCGCGACGGTTCGTGGGTCGACGCCCGGATCAACCCTGCCCTCCCCGACCGCCAGCCCCTGCCCCGCCCCGACCTGCGGCAGATGCTGGTGCCGCTGGGGCCGGTCGTCGTTTTTGGCGCAAGCAACTTCCCGCTGGCGTTTTCCGTCGCCGGGGGCGATACCGTGTCGGCGCTGGCGGCTGGCTGTCCGGTTGTGTTTAAGGCGCACCCGGCGCATCCCGGCACCTCGTCGCTGGTTGGCGGGGCCATCATTGCAGCCGCCGAACAGACCGGCATGCCCGATGGCGTTTTCTCGCTGCTCCATGCCGACAACGAGGTGGCGCAGGCGCTGGTGGCGCATCCGGCCATCAAAGCGGTCGGCTTTACGGGGTCGCGCAGGGGCGGTCTGGCCCTGCTGCGGGTCGCGCAGAATAGACCTGAACCCATCCCGGTTTACGCCGAAATGAGTGCGGTCAACCCGGTCGTGATTTTGCCGGGAGCCATGGCAACCGAAGCAGGTCCGGCGTCGGCTACAATGGTGGCTGCCGGACTGGCCGCGTCGATTACGATGGGCGTTGGGCAATTCTGCACCAATCCGGGGCTGGTTTTCCTGCTCGATTCCCCCAACACCAATACCTTTCTGGATACATTGGCGGAGAAAATTCGCGCGTCGGCACCCGCTACGATGCTGACCGACGGTATTCGGCAGGCATTTGAGCAGGGGCTGAATCACCTGGCCCTGATGCCGGGGGTTCAACGTCGGGCCGAAAGCGATACAGCAGCGCAAACCAGCCAGAATCAGGGTCGCCCAACGCTGCTGACAACGACAGCGTCGCAGTTTCTGGCGAATGCTGAACTAGGTGAGGAAGTCTTTGGACCGAGTTCGCTGATTGTCGTCTGCGATACGGAAGCCGACCTGCGCGACTGCCTGAGCCAGCTCGAAGGCCAGCTAACCGCCACGCTCTACGCAACGACGGCCGAACTTCAGCAGTCGGCCATCAACTGGGTTGATTTGTTACAGGCCAAAGCCGGGCGCGTGCTGTTCGGCGGTTTTCCAACCGGCGTCGAAGTAAGCGAAGCCATGACCCACGGAGGACCTTACCCCGCTACCACCGACGGGGGCCGCTCAACATCCGTCGGGACGGGGGCTATCCTGCGTTTCGTGCGGCCCGTCAGCTACCAGAGTTTCCCCGACGAACTGTTGCCGCTCGCGCTACAACAGGCTAACCCGCTCGGCATCCGGCGTATGGTCGACGGCAAGCCGGAATAGATAACTGATCGCTCACAAAAAAGGGCCGCTTTGAAAGCGGCCCTTTTTTGTGAGCGATCAGATCTTATTTATTTCAAGCTACCCATACCGCCGTCGACGCCGATAATCTGCCCCGTTATCCAGCTGGCTTTATCGTCAAGCAGGTAAGCGGCCATGCTGGCAATATCGTCGGGTGTACCGACCCGGCTGAGCGGATGGCGTTTGTTGGCAGCATCGCGCCGTTCGTCGGTGCTGAGCAGGTTGGTTGCCAGGGGCGTATCGGTGAGCGATGGCGCGACGGCGTTGACACGGATTTTCAACGGGGCAAACTCAGCCGCCAGCGATTTGGTCAGCCCTTCGACGGCCGATTTCGCTACCGACACCGACGAGTGCAGGCCCATACCGAGTTTGGCGGCAACGGTGCTGAACAGGACGATACCCGCACCCTTCGCCATTTTCAGGGCCGGAAACGAAGCATGGATGGCTGCAATGGCCCCCATCACGTTGATTTCCAGGTCGGCCCGGTAGTCGGCGGGTTCGAGCCGCTGAAATGGCTTGAGGTTGATTGTGCCGGGGCAGTACACCAGTCCGTGCAGCACATCGGGCAGGCTGGTCAGCGCGTCGGCAGCGGGCGTCTGACTGACATCCCACGTCATATGGGTTGATTCGATGCCTTCCGGCTGCTGCCGACCGGCGGTGAAAAGGGTGGCTCCGGCAGCTTGCAGTTGCTGGGCTAATGCATGACCAATGCCCGAACTGGCACCGATAATCAGAATATTCTTACCGTTCATCTCGACTCAACGAGTTGTAGGGTTGGATGGTTATAAAGTTGGATAGTTGTAGGTTTGAGTAGTTGAATAGTTGTAAAGTCGTAGGGTTGTAAAATTGCCATCCGGCGTCAGCCCAGACGCGCCAGCAACTTTACAACCCTACAACTTTATGACGCTGAAACGTTAAAAACTCTATCCAACATACCGCAGCAGTTCCTGCCGGGTAGCGTCATCCTCAAATTTACCGCTGTATGAGGCTGTGATTGTCGTTGAATTAAGATCCTGCACCCCCCGCGTTGATACGCACAGGTGTTTGGCGTCGATGATAACGGCCACGTCGTCGGTCTGTAGCACGCGCTTCAGTTCGTCGGCGATCTGCATGGTCAGGCGTTCCTGCACCTGCGGCCGTTTGCTGTAGTATTCCACAATCCGGTTCAGCTTCGACAGCCCGATCACCTTGCCGCTGGAGATGTAAGCCACGTGCGCTTTACCCAGAATCGGCACGAAGTGGTGCTCGCAATACGACTGCACGTTGATGTCTTTCTCGACCAGCATTTCGTTGTACCGAAACTTGTTGTCGAACAGAGTCGCTACCGGCTTGTTGTCGGGATTGAGTCCCTTGAAGATTTCGTTGACGTACATCTTGGCCACGCGCCGGGGCGACCCCTTCAGGCTGTCGTCGGTCAGGTCGAGACCCAGTACGTTCATGATCTCCCGAAAATGTTCTTCGATCAGATCGATTTTGGTATCGTCGTCAAGGTCGAATGCATCGGGGCGCATCGGCGTATCGAGGGCAGCCGCGCCGTGAACATCACCGATTTCGTCGGCCAGCAGATGATCGACATCGTGCCCGTTGTAATTCTGCGCATCGTGGTATAGCCCGTCACGGTGGATGGCATTGCCGTTCCGGTTCCCGTCATTAGGCGGGGTATTCAACGAAGTTCCGTTCGGTTTCATACAGTCTTATTTTGAGGTCAAGAGCCTCCGGTAAATGGCTTCGCAGCCGGTGGTAGATAACGATGGCGATGTTTTCGGCCGACGGATTCAGGTCGGCAAATTCGGCCGTATCGAGGTTGAGATTTTTGTGATCGAAGCGATCAGTGACCCGTTCTTTAATCAGGTCGCCCAGCACTTTCATGTCCATGACGTAGCCCGTTTCGGGATCGATCGGGCCGGTAACCTGCACCGTCAGGTCATAATTGTGGCCATGATAGTTGGGGTTGTTGCACTTGCCGTAGACCCGCGTATTTTTTTCATCGGACCAGTTGGGATTGTGCAGGCGGTGAGCTGCGTTAAAGTGCTCCTTCCGAAACACCGCAACGCGGGGCATATCCATGCCGGGACTGTCCATACCCGATACATTCATACCGGGTACATCAGCGGGAAAAACGTCGTTCATAATAGCAAAGTCAAGTCGAATACTCAGTCGGTCGCCCGGACAAAGGGTGTGTACTACGCGATCAACTGTCGGGGTATGTGGTGTCGGATACCCCTTCGTGTTAACTCTTTCGCAACAGATTGTTTACCGGTTCGGTTCGAATTCAACCGGTTTGACGGCCGCCGACGGGCTGTATGAATGGGTAACGGGTGGCTACCGGTTCCGGGGCAGCAGGAACCGAAGTCTACCGGAACCGGTTTGCCGGATATGTTTTCTTTGCGCCGTTTCATGGTAACGACATTTTTCATTCTGGCCGTTCTGGCCCTTGGCGTCTTTCTCTTCCTACAGTCACAACCATTCGGGCGCAATCCAGCCGGTGACCGACTCGCCCGCATCGAACGTTCCCCGCATTACCGGGATGGCTCCTTCCAGAATATGGAACCAACCGATGTGATGCGTCAGGACGCGTCGAAGCTGGAGATGGCCCGCGACTTTTTCAATAAACCCGCCGACAACGTCCCGCAGCACCCATTGCCCACCGTCCGCACCGACCTGACCACCCTGCCCGACAGTACCCCCACCATCGTGTGGTTCGGGCACTCCTCGTACCTCATCAAATCGCACGGCACCACGATTCTGGTCGACCCGGTGTTTAGTGGCTATACAGCGCCCGTGTCATTTTTCAGCAAAGCATTTCCCGGCACCAACGTCTACAGTGCTGATGATATGCCGCCGATCGACATGCTGATTCTGACCCACGACCATTACGATCACCTCGACGCGGAAACCATACCAAAGCTGCTGCCCAAAGTAAAGAAAGTGTATACGGGGCTGGGCGTGGGTGCGCACCTCGAACGCTGGGGTTATGCGCCTGAGCAGATCGTGGAATTTGACTGGTGGGACAACCACACCATCAGCGACAGCATAAGCCTGACCGCCACACCCGCCCGCCACTTTTCGGGGCGCAGCCTGACGCGCGGCAAAACGCTCTGGACGTCGTTTGTGCTGAATCTGAACGGCTATCGGCTGTTTATCGGGGGCGATTCCGGCTACGATAAGCAGTTTAAAGCTGTCGGTGAGAAATTCGGCCCGTTTGATCTGGCAATGCTCGAATGCGGGCAGTACGGCAATGACTGGCCAAACATTCACATGTTTCCCGAGCAAACTGCCCAGGCTGCTCACGACCTGAATACGAAACTGCTGCTGCCCGTACACTGGGGCAAATTTGCGCTATCGGTCCATTCATGGAATGAGTCGATCAGGCGGCTGGAAGCGCAGATCCTCAAAACGCCCCTGCCGCTGGTAACGCCCCGGATTGGCGAGCCCTTCAGCCTGGGTGGCCCCTACCCGCGCCAGCCGTGGTGGCAAGACTAGAACCACACAAAAAAAGCCGTCCCAAACGTTGGAACGGCTTTTTTTCTGCTTACCGACTACCGTTGCCGGTACCGATAAAAGTGGTTGTTAACATGGTGTGGATAGAAGCGCACGGCCGACCGGCATCTGTTGGATAAGCATATCGACCCGCTGCTACACAAAAATATATATGTCCATATTGGGACCCCCTTTCGGTTTCTCGTTTACTTTACAGTAAGCTTTCGTTTCTTTTTAGCTCATTTTCCGTTTGTTCCCGTTTACTTCCCGCTTCTTTCGGTATGGAAAACGCTATCCACCCTCCCACTAACGACGAACTGATGGCCCTGCGTGAAGGCATCAAACGAAAATACAACACCTTTCACGAGCGCGATCACGACCAGTTTCCTGATTTCGAGTTTAACACCAACCGCGCCAACTACGAACCACTGCGGGCGTCCTTCGACGACGAATTTTACGGGGTACGGGGCCTGAACCGGTCGAACACGACACTCCACATCCCCAGTACGAATACGCTGGCGCTGCTCTTCACCGACAATACCTACGTGCCGAGTCGGAAAATCCTGAACACCTGCCGGTCGTATGCGTACGAACGGCCGATGCCAGTACCCGCCAGCGACGTGCCCCCGTCTGAGCCTCCACAGACCGTCCGCAGGCCACTTGTGCGGTACCTGGTCATCGGCTCGCTGTTGCTGATTACCACCGTCGGCGGGTACGTTCTGTTCCACCGGCAACCCGCCGAGTTACCACCGGGCAAGCTGGTTATTGCCTACCCGCTGCATGGGCAGGTCGTTCCCCGCACACCGTTCGTATCCGGTAAGGTTGCCAATGCCGACACGGTCTGGATCATGGTTCGCCCGGTTGCGCCGGGTGCCAAGTACTACGTGCAGCCGCCGATTGCGGTGCGAAAAGACGGCACCTGGCGTGGGCGGGTGTTTATCGGCGGCCTCAACCCCCTGAACATTGGTATGGCATTTGAGCTACGTGCGTTCGTAAACCCACCCAGCCTGTACAAAGCCATTCTGGAGGAAGAACGGGATATATTCGACGCCTGGCCCGACGATGCTGCATTGGCGACGCCGTCAACCATCGTTATTAGAGGGCCTGAACCGGCCAAACCAGCGAAATAACGCGTATCTTGCTCCTTATCCCGTCAAGTCTGCTTTACACCAGCGTCAAGCCATTCGTACCGTATGAGCCAGCCAACCCGTCGCGACTTTATCAAAACCACCGCCCTGACCGGCGCAGCGGCAACCGTCTTTCCCACCTTTCTGACCGGTGCCAAAGCACCCAAGGCCACCGTCCGGCTCGGCTTTATCGGTGTCGGGATGCGGGGCCGGAATCACGTGCAGCAGGCGCTATTCCGCGATGATGTGGTTATACCCGCCATCTGCGACGTCGATCCGGCCAGTATTGCCGCGACCAACGCGCTGTTTCAGAAAGCCGGTCGCCCGCTACCGGAAGCGTACGGCAAAGGCGACAAAGCCTTCGAGCAGATGCTGAAGCGCGACGACCTCGATGGCGTGGTGATCGCAACGCCCTGGGAATGGCACGTGCCAATGGCCGTCGCGACGATGAAAGCCGGGAAATATGCCGCCGTGGAAGTGTCGGCGACGGTGACGCTCAAGGAGTCTTGGGATCTGGTCGACGCGTCGGAGAAGTCGGGCATGCCCTGTATGATTCTGGAAAACGTCTGCTACCGGCGCGATGTGCTGGCGGTGCTGAACATGGTGCGGCAGGGGCTGTTCGGCGAAATGACCTACGCGCACTGCGGCTATCAGCACGACCTGCGCGGCATCAAATTCAACGACGGCACCGGCCACGGCGTCGGCGCTGAGTTCGGTAAGAACGCGTACTCGGAAGCCCGCTGGCGCACCCAGCATTCCGTCGACCGTAATGGTGATCTGTACCCGACCCACGGACTGGGACCGGTGGCGCACTGGCTCAATATTAACCGGGGCAATCAGTTTGTCCGGATGACGAGTATGGCCACCAAAAGCCGGGGACTGCATAAGTACGTGGTCGACCACGGCGGGGCCGATCACCCCAACGCGAAGGTCAATTTCAAACTCGGCGACGTGGTGACCACCATGATCGAGTGCGCCAACGGCGAAAACATCGTCATCATCCACGACACCAACTCGCCCCGCCCCTATTCGCTGGGCTTCCGGGCGCAGGGTACGCAGGGTATCTGGATGGACGACAACGACATGATCTATCTGGAAGGCGTTACGCCGAAGGCCCACACCTGGGAGCCCTTTGCCGCCTATCAGGAGAAGTACGATCACCCCCTCTGGAAGCGGCACGCGCAGACGGCCGAGAGCAGTGGACACGGCGGCATCGACTTTTTCGTACTGCGGGCATTCATCGAAGCGGTCAAAGTCAAAGGGCCGGTTCCCATCGACGTCTACGACGCAGCGGCCTGGAGCGCCATCAGCCCACTGTCGGAGCAGAGCATTGCAGCGGGTAGCAAAGCGGTCGACATTCCCGACTTTACGCGGGGAAAGTGGAAAAGCAACAAGCCCATTTTCGCCTTGAATGATGCATTTTAATGGGTTGATTGCAGGAATGCGACAGATTCGGTTTATTTTGTAAAAAATTTAAAAATATTCTTTCGTCCAGGCTAACCCGACTTTCGTTACTTCCGCATGACACCCACGGCTACCTCTCCCAAAACCAATTCGTACATCGGTCCGCTACTGATCATTGGCGCGCTGTTCTTCATCTTCGGCTTCGTCACCTGGGTCAACAGCGTACTCATTGCGTTCTTCAAACAGGCGTTTAGTCTTAGCACAGTCGGCTCGAATCTGGTGGCGTTCGCCTTTTTCATCTCGTATACGCTGATGGCGATTCCGTCGTCGGCGGTACTGAAGCGGACCGGGTTCAAGAATGGTATGTCGCTGGGGCTGATCGTCATGGCCGTGGGCACGCTGATTTTCGTGCCAGCCGCCAATGCCGTTTCGTACCCCTTGTTTTTGGTCGGGCTGTTCCTGATCGGTATTGGCCTGACGGTACTGCAAACAGCCTCGAACCCGTACGCAACGATTCTCGGACCGCGTGAAAGTGCGGCCCAGCGCATCAGCTTTCTGGGTATCGCCAATAAGCTGGCGGGTATTCTCAGTCAGCTTATCTTCGGCAATCTGCTGCTGACCAGCAGTGAATCACTGAGCGCGGCCGACTCACTGGCGCGGGTCGTAACGCCCTACCTCATCCTGACCGGCGTACTGATCGTGCTGGCGGTGCTGATCCGCTTTTCAACACTGCCGGAAGTATCTGAGGAGCAGGATGATACACCGGGCGACGTGTCTACGCACGACAGCGTCTGGCAGTTTCCGAACCTCGTACTGGGCGTACTGGCGCTGTTCTGTTACGTGGGTGCTGAAGTTATTGCGGGCGACACGATCATCAACTACGGTAAGGCCCTGGGTTTCGACAATGCCGAAGCCAAATACTTCACGACCTATACGCTTTACGGCCTGCTGGCGGGCTACGTACTGGGTATCGTGCTGATTCCGCGTGTGATTTCGCAACAGGCGGCTCTGCGCTTCGGTGCTGTTTACGGACTGGTTCTGACCACGGCGACACTCGTTACCAGCGGGTTCACGTCGGTACTTTGTGTAGCGTTGCTCGGCTTTGGTCTGGCCCCGATCTGGCCTGCCATCTGGCCACTTGCCCTTAACCGGCTGGGGCGGTTCACGAAACTAGGGTCGGCCCTGCTCATCATGGGTATATCCGGCGGTGCCATTCTGCCGCTCATCCACGGTTACCTGACCGATAACGTCAGTCCACAGGCGGCCTACGCCTTACTATTGCCCCTCTTCGGCTTTATCCTCTACTACGCTGTATCGGGCCACAAGCGCAATAGCTGGTAAGGTGTAGCCTGTAGATTGTGTAGCCTGGATCGCTCCGGCGCACCGGTCCACGTCCGGGTGGGCGCGATAGCGACCAACAAAGCTATCACCTAAGTCGATTGGCCTGTCGCCCACCCGGACGTGGACCGGTGCGCCGGAGCGATCCAGGCTACACAGCACACCGAACTCTGTACCAAATGCCCGAAACCTTTACTGCGTCGACGCCGGGGCGAATCTGCCTGTTTGGGGAGCATCAGGACTATCTGGGCCTGCCTGTGATCGCGGCAGCTATTTCACGACGAATCGCTATCACCGCCCAGCCTGATGCGCAGCCCGGCTTTCGGCTCGACCTGCCCGACATCGCCAGCCAAATCGACATTCCGTTCGACGGGCAGCCGCTGACTTACCCCAACACCCGCGATTACTTCCGGTCGGCGGTGAATGTGCTGCTGCGGGAGGGTTTTACGTTTAGCCGGGGCATCACCGGTACCGTACGGGGTAACATTCCGATCAACTCCGGTACGTCGAGTTCGTCGGCACTGCTGGTAAGCTGGCTCAATCTGCTGACGCAAGTTGCCGATCAGCCGGTTGCGATGTCGCCGAAGCGTATTGCCGAACTGGCCTACACCGCCGAAGTACTGGAATTTGGTGAACCGGGCGGCATGATGGACCACTACTCGACGGCGGTGGGTCACGTAATTTACCTCGAATCGACCCCGGCCATCGCCCTACAAACGCTGACACCCCCGCTCGGTACGTTTGTGCTGGGCGATTCACTCGAACCAAAAGACACCATCGGTATTCTGAGCCGGGTCAAGTTCGGGATGTTCGACATCGTCAGGCGGTTGACCGCCATTGACCCGGCGTTTTCGCTGCACACGACCGAACTGACGCAGGCCACCGAATACAAGGACATTCTGACCAAAGACGACTATATCCTGCTAAAAGGTAACCTCGCCAACCGCGACATTCTGCGGGACGCGTTACGGCTGTTGCAACGCCCGGCCGATTCGTTTGACCACGCCCATTTCGGCAAGCTGCTCAACGATCACCAGACAAACCTGCGCGACGCCCAGCGCATCTCGACGCCCAAAATCGACCGGATGCTCGACGCAGCCTTGAACGCCGGGGCACTGGGTGGCAAGATCAACGGCTCGGGTGGGGGCGGCTGCATGTTTGTCTACGCACCCAACCAGCCCGAACAGGTCGCCGACGCCATCGAGCGCGCAGGCGGCAAAGCGTACGTGATCACGGTGGATCAGGGAACATTTTTTTCTAAACACGGAGGTACAGAGGTAATCACAAAGCACACGGAGTGATTCTCTTTTCGCTGTGCGCTCCGTGGCTTCCTCCGTGCCTCTGTGTTTAAACCACTGTCAGTATGCCAGAAAAGACCAGTCTCAAAAAAGCCATCACCACCACCCAGCTATGGGCGATTGCCGTCGGGATGGTGATTTCGGGTGAGTATTTCGGGTGGAATTACGGCTGGGCGGTGGCCGGAACGATTGGTTTCCTTATCGCCACGCTGCTGGTGACGGTGCTCTACCTGGCCTTCATTTTCAGCTATACTGAACTGACAACGGCCATTCCCGACGCGGGTGGCCCGTTTGCCTATGCCCTGCGGGCATTTGGTCCAACAGGTGGTTTTATGGCTGGTTTTGCCACGCTGGTTGATTTTCTGATGGCCCCACCCGCCATTGCGGCTGCCCTCGGTGCCTACGCCCACTTTCTCAATCCAGCCCTGTCGGTACTATGGGTAGCCGTGGGGTCGTACGTCGTATTTATCGGCATTAATCTGCTCGGCATTCGGGAGTCGGCCAACTTCTCGGTCATCATCACCTTTCTGTCGGTTGCCGAACTGGTGGTGTTTCTGCTGCTGGTGGCCCCCGCTTACCGGACGGAAAACGTACTGGCCCACAATGAGGATTTTGGCATCGGTGGTGTGTTTGCGGCAATTCCCTTCGCCATCTGGTTTTACCTGGCCATCGAAGGCGTCGCGATGGTGGCCGAAGAAGTCAAAGACCCGCGTAAAACGATTCCGCGCGGCTACCTGCTGAGCATCGCTACCCTGGTCATACTCGCGCTGGCCACCATGCTGCTCTGCGCGGGGGTCGGCGACTGGCGACAGCTCAGCAACATCGATTACCCGCTGCCCGAAACACTGGCGATGGCTTTGGGACGGCAGAATCCGTGGTCGAAGCTGTTTGCCGGGTTGGGCCTGTTCGGCCTGATCGCGTCGTTTCACGCCAACACACTCGGTTATTCACGACAGATTTTTGCGCTGGCGCGGGCGGGTTATTTACCCCGCTTTCTGGCCAACGTAAATAGCCGGTTTCAAACGCCCCACTGGTCGCTGATGGCGGGTGGACTGGTCGGGCTGGCGGCTTTGTTTTCCGGCACGACGGGGCAGATCATTACACTATCGGTGATTGGCGCGCTGGTTATGTACATCAGCAGTCTGCTGAGTCTGTTCCGGTTGCGCCAAACGGAGCCTGCCTTATTGCGCCCGTTTCAAACGCCGGGCTACCCCTTTGTCCCGATGCTGGCTCTCGTACTCACCGTTGTCTGCCTGCTGGCTACTGGCTGGTACAACCCCGGCCTGAGCCTGTCATTCGTCGGTCTTATGCTTATCTGCTGGCTGCTCTTTCGCTGGCGATTCCGTGCTGACTAACCCGTTTTCAGGCACGATGCGTACCCATTGACCGGCTTAATTGCGTATTTTCGGCCTGTTTCCGTTGCCATTATCACCGTCCGATGGCAACATCGGGGTTGCCTATGTCTTTTTCTGAACGCCTGCGTTTGCTATTTCGCCCCGCTCCCGCGACCCCGCTGTCGGTGTTGCCTGCCCCCGTGGTCGGCGCGCCTTTTCCTGCACCAGCGTCACCCGTTGCGGCCGTAACGCAGGCACCCACCGACCCACTACCCACCTGGCTGACCGACGAAGAAACGCTGCGCGATGAAGGCGTTTTGTACGGTTTGTCGGAGGCAGACCCGGACGATAAACTGGCCCTTATCCGGGTGTACAGCGGCCGACAAACCGCTCCTGTTACGCAGACGATCAGCCAGCTTACGATGCAGATCCGCGAACTGACAGAACAGCTGGCGCAGTACGAGCAGCAGCAGCAGACTTTACAGCAACGACTCGATAGTTTACGCCATCAGCAGCTTACCGCGCCCCATCCGGCCCGCTCGATTGCCAGTCTTACCCTCGGTATCGGTATCAGTTCAGGCGCGTTTTTTCTGATCGACCAGGCCCTACAACCGGCCTACGCCAATCTGTTTATCAGTCTGGGGATTTGCCTGATTGGCGTAGCGGGTCCGTTTAGTCAGCCCGCCGAACCGGATCGGCAACGGGCCGTTGGCTGGCTCCTCAACACACTGGGCCTGCCGCTGGCGGCATCGGGTTTTGTGCTGGCAACCGGTTGGGCGACTCAGTCCATTGGTCAGGCGCTGCTCCTGTCGGGGCTACTCCTCATTTTACTGCCTACGGCCGGGCGACTGCTGGGGAGTGGGGTACGGGGTGTGGCGAGCCGGTCGGTTCGGGCTACCTACCCGCCCCTCATCGACGCGCTGACAAAGCAGACACTGGCGGTGCAGCAGGAAATCAACACCGGTCGGGCACAGAAAGCCGGGCTTGCCGCGTTGCTTAACCAGAACGAAACCGAACTGGCCCGGCAACATGCCCGGCGCGACGCGCTGATTCAGCTGTTTCTGAGCGAGTTCGCGCTGGCCCGCAGTCTCCGCGACCGCCTGACCGAGGCCCAGCGGGGGGTGCTGTTTGATTAAGTACACAGTTTACGGTATACGGTGGTCCGGCGTTGTCATGGGTGACCCGCTCAGATCACCGTGAGCCGAACACGGAAAACCGAAAACCGTATACTGTACACTGAAAACCGAATACAACATGGAACCAGTTAATAAGCCTGATTTTCAGCACGGTTACAGCAGTGGCGTTGGCGGGGTCGACCGCGACACCTATGAAGGTTACCTATCGAGTCAGATCGGGGCCGACTGGCTGACGGAGCGTATCGATGAGAAACGTGCCGAACTGACCGCGACCGAACAACGCCTTGCCGACGCTACCAGCGAACACCGGACGGCCTACACCGACTTACAGCCAGCCGCGCTACAGGTCGACCGGCTCACACAGCAACTGGCCCGGCGACAGGGCGACCGGCAGGCCGTACTAGCCGAGCGTGACGCCTTGCGCGAGCGACGCACCAAAGCCGCCCCCGATTACTCGCTGCTGGCCGGATTGCTGTTTCTGGTAGCGGGCATTTCATTTCTGGCCGGCGACCTGATTATCTCGCACGAGATCGTGGCGTATGCGCTCAATATCCGCAATTCCGACGAAGCGTGGGCGTTTGCGGTGGGGCTGGCGATGGTGTCGATTCTGCTCAAACCCGCCTACGACCGCCTGATCGAACAACCGTACCAGGAGAATCCCCAACAGAACCGGGGGCGCTACGAACGCTTCAAGATCGCCCTCGCGGTGTTTGCGGTGCTGACGCTGGCCGTCCTGGGCTGGTTTCGTTACGAAGCCTACCGCACCGATCAGCTGAAAGCCGCCATCAACAAATCGGTGCGGCAGTTACAGCTGAGTACCGATCCGCTGGCGACGACCACCACGCTTCCACCGGCGGTAATGAACCAGATCGAGAAGCAGCTGGCCGAGTCGAGCGAACTGAATCTGGCCCTGGTCAACAGTCCGTGGGCACTGCTGTCGTTTGTACTGAGCGGGATTCTGTTCGCGCTGGCCGGGGCCGTTTGTCTGGGTATTGCCCTGCCGGTACTGTCGGCGTTCTGGTTTCGCTGGTTACAGGCCGACGTCCGGCTGGGTAAGTACCGCCGTCGACTCCGCCGGATAGACAAAGAAATTGCCCCGCTGGAGAATCAGCTGGCCGAGCAGCGCACCCAACAAAACGTACTGCAACACAACCTCGACCTGTTACCTGATTTGAGCGAACTAAAAAGCCGTGTCAACGCGATCAGGGCAGACCTGGATCTGTTGCTGGCCGAACTGAAACTGGCCCAGACCGACAGCCGCATCAGCAATTTCAACGATGGCTACGGCCAGGGGGAAGCCATTCGCGGCACGCTCTCCGACGACGAGCAGCGTCAGCTTCAGCGCGAACGACTGCTGGCAACCACCAACCGCCCCCCCCGCCCGGCCGACTCGTCCAACGGCTCAACTGCCAACAAGCCCACTAACGGCAAAGCCCCCGTGCAACGCCCCTACCAGACGATCCGTCAGTTTCTATCCGATCAATTGTAGCGGTACACGCTGTAGCCCAGACCGGCCACCGCGTGGCGGCCACCGCGTGGCGGCC